>WBZR01004525.1_pt1 | contig 11297 bp, 11 predicted proteins | sample 5204231 | NCBI WGS metagenome assembly WBZR01 (sample SAMN12412403, study PRJNA552823) | activated sludge metagenome | isolation source: activated sludge from anammox sidestream of wastewater treatment plant... | place: USA: Virginia | collected 2017-08
AGGGCGAGGAGCTCGAGGAGGCGCGCGGGTTCCTCCTGCGCGAGCTCCACGTCGTCCAGCCGAAGCTCGTCGTGACGATGGGCGACGACGCACGCCAGTTCCTGAACGAGCTGCGCTTCCCGCTCGCCCGCGAGCTCGACGATCGCGCCGGCGAGCTCCAGGAGCTGACCCCGACGATCCGGGCGCTCGTGACCCCGGACATCGACGCCTCCCTCGACGAGCAGTCCGCGAAGCGCGCGTTCTGGAACGCCTTCAAAGCGCTCGGTCCCTGGTGGTCCGAGCTGCCGCCGTACTGAGCGGGGGCTCCGGGTGGCCGGACGCCCCACCCTGAGGCGCGCCGCCTGGCTCGCGAGCTTCGGGCTCCTCGCCGCGGCCTTCCTGTTGGCGGCCCGCCAGCGCCGCCGGGCCCCCGGGCCGCTGCCGCCCCCGCCCCCGGATCGCGCGACCGTGCCGGCTCCGCTCGCGAGCGCCGCCGCCGCCTCCCTCGTCGCGCCGCCGCTCCCGTCCATCCTCGAGGAGGACACCGAGGAGAACACGCTACCGCTCTCGCTCGCGATCCCCACGCTGGCCGCCCGGGCCCACCGGCACCGGGCGAGCGTGCTCGCGTTCGCGGCGGTCGCGGCGGCACTCGGCGCCTACCACGCACTCGCGAGCAGGCTCCCGGACGCCGGCACCTGGGCCGACGTCGCGATCGTCTCCCTGCTCGTGATCCCGGCGACCTTCGCGCTCGTCCGCCTCGCCCTCCCGTGGCGCACGTCCCGAGCGCTGCCGTGGGCCGCGCTCGGGCTCGCGAGCCTGGCGGCGCTGCTCGAGCTCGCCGCGCTCGGGATCGCCGCCAGCTTCGTCAAGCTGGCGGCCCTCACCGCGCTCGGCTGGTTCTTCCTACGCTTCTTCGAGCAGGCGAGCTGGGTCGTGCTGGTCGCCCTGCTGATCGTGCCCGTCGACATCTACTCGGTCGCGAGCGGGCCGACCAGCGTCATCCTCGAGCGGGAGCCGGGGATCTTCGACCGTCTCAGCGTCGCCTTCCCGGTTCCCGGCGAGGACACGCTCGCCCGGCTCGGCCTCCCGGACGTGCTCTTCTTCGCGCTCTTCCTCGGCGCCGCCGACCGGTTCGAGCTCCGCCGGAACCTGACCTGGGCGGCCTGCACGCTCTCGTTCGGCCTGACGCTGGCGTTGACCGTGGGCTTCGACAGCTCCGGGTTTCCGGCCCTGCCGCTGCTCGCGGCCGGGTTCGTGCTCCCGAACGCCGATCTGCTCTGGCGGCGCCTCAGATCACGTCGCGCGTGAACAGCGCGACCGTCTCGACGTGCGGCGTGTGGGGGAACATGTCCACGGGCCGCGCCCTGACGAGCCGGTAGCCGGCGTCGGCGCAGAGCTCCTTCGCGTTGCCGGCGAGAGTGGTCGGGTTGCAGGAGACGTAGACGAGCCTCGGCGCCTCGAGCCGGGCGATCCCCCGCAACGCCTTCCCGGAGAGGCCCGCTCTGGGCGGATCGACGACGACGAGGTCGGGCGGACCGGAGCGGTCGCGCAGCTCCGCGAGGTCGGCGCCGACCTCGCCCGCGAAGAACGCCGCGTTCGCGAGCCCGTTTCGCTGCGCGTTCTCGACCGCGCAGGCGACGGACTCCTCGGAGACCTCGATCCCCCACACCGTCAGTGTCTCCCGCGCGAGCGCGAGCCCGATCGTGCCGATGCCGCAGTAGAGGTCGTAGACGGTCTCCTCCCCCGTCAGGGCCGCGTACTCGAGCGCGATCCCGTAGAGGCGCTCGCACATCTCCGTGTTGGTCTGGAGGAACGCGTTCGGGCGGACGCGGAAGCGCAGCCCGAGCAGCTCCTCCTCGATCGCGTCTTCGCCCCAGAGCACGCGGGTCGGCAGGTTCGTCACCTCGGCGGGCCGGTCGTTGACCGCCCAGTGGATCCCCCGCACCTCGGGGAAGCGCCGGAGCGACTCGACCAGCGCCCCCGCACCGCGAAGCTCGCCGGGCGCCGTCACGAGGACCGCGAGCGCCTGGGCGGTGTTGCGGCCCTCGCGCACGACGAGGTGGCGCAGGTAGCCCTCCCCGGATGCCTGCCCGTAGGCGGGCAGCCCCTCGGCACGGGCCCAGTCCCGGACGGCCGCGCGGATCTCGTTACCGAGGTCGGTGGTGAGCCAGCAGCGCTCGAGCTCGAGCACCTCGTCCCAGCGGCCGGCCCGGTGGAAGCCGAGACCCGGTCCGGCCGGCGTCTCCGTGAACGAGTACTCGAGCTTGTTGCGGTAGCCGTACGTCGAGCGGGCGGGAAGGATCGGCTCGAGCTCGAAGCCGGTGATGCCCCCGAGCCGCTCGAGCGCGTCGCGCACCTGCCGCTCCTTCTCCCGGACCTGCGCCTCGTAGGCGAGATCCTGGAAGCGGCAGCCGCCGCAGGCTCCGAAGTGAGCGCAGGCCGGCTCGGCCCTGGACGCCCCCCGCTCGACGACGTCGAGCGCGACGGCCTCGGCGTAGCCCCCCTTCACCTTCGTCACCCGCGCCCGCACCGTGTCGCCGGGCAGCCCACGGCGGACGAAGACGACGAAGCCGTCCAGGCGCGCCACGCCATTCCCGCCGTACGCGAGCGAGTCGATCCGGAGCTCGAGCTCCTCGCCCTTCGCGACGGGGGCTGCCACGGCCGGGATCCTACCGGCCGGGTTTCGACTAGCGTTGCAGCCGGAGGCTGACCATGCGGGGACGCCGTGCTTCCCTCCTGGCCCGGACGGCCCTCGCTGCCGTCGCGCTCGTGGCCGCCCTCGCCGGCCCGGCAGCCACCGCCGGGCAGCCGATCCCCGTCGTCGTCGTCGAGGGGCTCGAGCTGTCCGACCTCGAGCGCCTCGCCCCCGCGGGCGCGGTCGGTCTGCTCGTGCCGGGCGCCGGCCCGCGGGTGAGCGAGGAGTCGGCGCTGGCGGCGCTGGCTCGCGGCGAGGTGCGCAACTCGCTCCGTGGCGGACTGCCCTCCGGGCCCGTCCTGATCGAGTACGAGACCGCGGCGGAGCCGCCCGTCGTGGGGCCGGCGATCGTGCTCTCGGTGCCGGCCGGCGGCGACCAGTCGCACGAGGCCCGCTACCCGATCGCCGTGCTCGGCGACGGCTTCGAGGGTCTGCTCACGTCGGGGTCGACGCGCATCCCGGGGCTCGTCTCGATCGTCGACGTGGCGCCGACCGCGCTCGGCGAGGAAGGGAAGCTCGGCTGGGCTCCCGACCCCGGCGCGGCCGCTCACGCGCTCGAGCTGGACGAGCGGATCCGCGACAACTCGACCGCCCGGCCGCTCGCCGCGCTGCTGGCGGGCCTCGTCATCCTCGCCCTCGCGATCCTCTCGCCCGCGGCCGCGCTGCTCGGGTTCGCGGGCGTCCTGGCGGCGAACCTCGGGCTCGGCCTGGCCGGGGTGAGCGAGCCGTGGCTCGTGCTCGCCGCCTTCGGGATCGCCACCGGGCCGGTCGCCTGGCTCGCGGCGCGGCGGCTCCGCTCGCCGTTCGGGCTCGCGGTCGCGTTCGGCGCGGTCGTGCTCGCGTACCTGGCCGCGTTCGGGGTCGACGGGCCGGCGGTGGCACTGTCGCCGCTCGGGCCCTCGCAGAACTCGCGCTTCTTCGGCCTCTCGAACCTGCTCTCGGCGCTCCTGCTCGTGCCGGCGCTCGTCGGCGCCGCGCTCGCCCGGATCGCGCTCGGCTGGGCCGCCGCCGGCGCGCTCGCGGCCGGCTCGCTCGTCCTGATCGCGGGTAGCCGTTTCGGCGCCGACGGGGGCACCGCGATCGCGCTCGTCGCCGGGCTCGCCGTGCTCGAGCTGGAGCTGGCCCGGGAGCGGCGCCGGGCCGCGCTCGTGGTCGCCGGGCTGGCGGTGGCGGCGGTGGCGGCGCTCGTCGCGATCGACGCTGCAACGGGGCCGTCGAGCCATCTCACGGACGCGGTCGGCGGCGGCCCCGACGGGCTCGCGGCCGACCTCCGCGACCGAGCCGTGCTCGCGTGGGAGCGCGCGACGGAGCACTGGTGGCTGTTCGCGCTCGTCGCCGCGGGCACGGCGCTGATCGTCGCGCTGGCGTCGAGGCTGGCGCTCTCCGGAACAACCCGCGCCAGGCGCGCGCTACCCCTGGCGCTCGCGGCGGCGACGCTCGTCTCCCTCGTCGTCAACGACTCGCCGCTCGACGTGACGTCGGCCGGCCTCGTCGCCTACCTGGCCGCGCAGGCCTACGCGCTGGCCGGCGAGGCGCCGCCGAGCCGCTACGCGGAGGGCGGCTAGCGGAGAGTCGAGACGAGCACCCGGCGCGTCCGGGGACCGTCGAACTCGCAGAAGAAGATCCCCTGCCAGGTCCCGAGTGCGGGCTTGCCGTCGGCGAGCGGGATCACGACCGACGAGCTCGTCAGCGCCGCGCGGATGTGCGACCAGGGGTTCTGCTCGTGATCCTCGAAGTGGGTGAACGGCCAGCCGTCGTCGACGATCCGGTCGAATGCCATCGCGAGATCGGCGGCGACGGTGTCGTCCTCGCGCGGCTCCTGCACCACCACCCCGGCGGTCACGTGCGGCACGTGGACGAGCACGGCGGCGGCGTCGCCGGGATCACCGAGAGCCTCGAGCACCTGACCGGTGATCTCGACGAACTCGGTCCGCTTCGCGGTCTCGAGAGTGAACTCGCGCACGGCGGTATCCTACGCGTTCGTGCCGATCGACCTCGACTCCTACCGCGAGCGGGCCGATCGCTTCCTCTCCGAGCTGACGGACGCCTACTACCGCCACTTCGCCGGGCTCGAGGAGACGCTCGAGCTGGAGCCGATCTACGAGCGCTTCGCCGACCTCGCGTCCGTCGAGGCGTGTGAGACGCTCCGGGAGGCCGCGGCGGGCGCCCCGCCCCGCTCGGCGGCGGTCGAGCTGTGGCGGTTCGCCTGCGAGGGGCACCTCGGCAGCGTCACGCGCGCCCAGGAGGAACGGCTGGCCGCGCTCGAGGTGTCGCTCTCGGCAACGGTCGACGGCGAGACGTTCGGCTTTCGGCTGCTGCGGCCCGCGCTCGCGAACGAGCCCGACCGGGCGCGGCGCGAGCGACTCGAGGGCGCCCGTGCCGAGCTGGCCGCCGAGCTGCTGCCCGTCTACGTCGAGGCGGCGGAGGAGGTGCGCGCGGCGGCGCGAGCGCTCGGTGGCGGCAGCCTCCGCGACCTCTACGAGCTCTTCGGCTTCGCGCTCGAGCCGCTCGCGGCCCGATGCCGGGCGCTGCTCGACGCGACGGAGGATCTCCACGTCGCCGCCTTCGATCGGCTCCTGCGCGACCACGCCGGCGTGACGCTCGGCGAGGCCCGCCGCTTCGACGTGCCCCGGCTGTTTCGGGCCGCCGCCTGGGATGACGCCTTCCCCGCCGGCGGGATGGTGCCCGCGCTCGAAGGCACGCTCGCCGGGCTCGGAGTCGACCTGCGCTCGCAGCGGAACGTCGCGCTCGACCTCGAGGCGCGGCCGACCAAGTCGCCGCGCGCGTTCTGCGCGCCGATCGAGGTGCCCGGCCGCGTCGCGCTCGTGATCCAGCCGATCGGCGGCCTCGACGACTGGCGCGCGCTCTTCCACGAGGCTGGGCACACCGAGCACTTCGCCCACACGTCCGCCCGCCTGCCCCTCGAGGCGCGACGGCTCGGCGACAACGCGGTCACCGAGAGCTACGCGTTCCTGCTCGAGCACCTCGTGATCGACCCCGCCTGGCTCGAGCGGCGGCTCGACGTCGGCAGGGGCGACGAGCTCGCCTCCGAGTCGGCCGCCCGCCACCTCTACGCGCTCCGCCGCTACTGCGCGAAGCTCCTTTACGAGCTCGAGCTCCACGCCGGCGCCGAGCTCGAGGCCATGGCCGACCGGTACGTCGAGCTGCTGGCCGGGGCGACCAAGATCGAGCCGGCCGGGGTCGACTTCCTAGCCGAGGTCGACCCCGGGTTCTACGTCACGAGTTACCTGCGCGCCTGGGCGCTCGAGGCCCAGCTCGCCGGCCACCTGCGCGAGCGGTTCGGAGCCGCCTGGTTCGCCGATCGGCGGGCCGGCTCCCTGCTGCGCGAGCTCTGGAGCGAGGGCCAGGGCATCGACGCGGACACGGTCGCTCGCGAGGTCACGGGCGCGCCGCTCGAGCTCGACGCGTCCGTCGAGCGCGCGCGGGCTCGGATCCGGACGTAGCCGCGGCGGCTCGGCGCCCTACCGGGCGCACGTGGACTCGCCCTCGATCGTGCCTTTCGCGCCGATCGGGATGCGCGTGGGGGTGCGCTCGGCCGGCCTGGGGACGTGCACCTCGAGGACGCCGTCCTTGAACTCGGCCCGGATCTGGCCCGCGTCTGTCCCCTGGGGCAGGGTGACGCTGCGGGAGAAGCGGCCGAAGCGGCGCTCGAAGCGGTAGAAGCGGTCGGTCTCCTGCTTCACCTCGCGCTCCCGCTCGCCGGTGATCGTGAGCACGCCGTCCTCGACCTCGATCGTGACCCGGTCCTCGGCGATGCCGGGCAGGTCGAGCGCGAGCACGATCTCGGCGTCCGTCTCCCAGACGTCGAGCGCGGGCAGCCAGGTGGAAGCGCCGCCGGCGCCGGCCGCGGGAGCTCCCCACAGCTCGTTCGTGAAACGGCTCAGCTCGCTCTGCAGGGCGGCGAGCTCGCGAAACGGCTCCCAACGAACGATCGTCATCGTCCCTCCTTCTCGATCTACTGCGATATCGAGAATATAATCTAAGTCGATCTCTGTCAAGTCTTTGTTGGCCGGACGGAGCCCTCGCGACGCCGGCGGCGAGGCTACGATCCGGACGTGGTTCCCGCTCACCTGAAGGGACGCGACCTCCTGCGAATCGACGACTGGTCGGCGGCGGAGCTGGCGGCGGTGCTCGAGCTTGCCGTCCAGCTCAAGGCCAAGCAGCGGGCGCGAGCCGCCCACGCGCTGCTGCCGGGACGAGCGATCGGGCTCGTGTTCGAGAAGCCCTCGACGCGCACGCGCGTCTCGTTCGCGGTCGGGATCGCGCAGCTCGGCGGGACGGCGGTGCCGCTCTCCCCCGGCGAGATGCAGCTCGGGCGCGGGGAGACGATCCGCGACACCGGACTCGTGCTTTCCCGCTACCTCGACGCGGTGATGGTGCGGACGTTCAGCCAGGCGTGGCTCGACGAGCTGGCTGGGCACGCGACGATCCCGGTCGTGAACGGGCTCACGGACGAGCACCACCCCTGCCAGGCACTCGCGGACGCGCTCACGATCGTCGAGCGCTTCGGGGAGCTGCCCGGGGTGCGGGTCGCCTACGTGGGCGACGGCAACAACGTCTGTCATTCGCTCGTGGCCGCGTGCGCCGCGCTCGGCGCGGATGTCGTCGTCGCCACTCCCAGCGGATACGAGCCGGACGCGGGCGTCGTCGCCCGGGCGCGCGCGGCGGCGGAATCGTCGGGCGGATCGGTCGAGCTCGTTGGCGACCCGCGCGAGGCCGCCCGTGGCGCCGATGTCCTCTACACGGACGTCTGGACGAGCATGGGCCAGGACGACGAGCGGGAGCGACGGCTCGCGGACTTCGCCGGCTTCCGCGTCGACGAGAGCCTGCTCGCGCTCGCGAGCGAGCGCGCCGTCGTCATGCACGACCTGCCGGCGCACTACGGCGAGGAGGTCACGGAGAGCGTCCTGCACGGGCCCCGCTCGGCGGCCTGGGATCAGGCCGAGAACCGCCTGCACGCGCAGAAGGCGCTGCTCGCGCTGATCGTGCCGTAGGCGGACGCCGGTGCTGCCGCTCCGAGACGAGCTCCCGACCCGCTCGTTCCCGGTCGTCACGGTCGCCCTGATCGTCGCGAATGCGGCCGTCTGGCTGCTCTACCAGCTACCCGACCTCGAGCGGTCGATCGCCGAGCTCGGCTTCCGTCCGTGCGAGGCGACCGGGGCCTGCCCGACGGTCGGGCAGCCCTGGCCGCTCGACGGGCTCGCCTCGATGTTCGCGCACGGAAGCTGGGGGCACATCGTCTTCAACATGCTGTTCCTCTGGATCTTCGGTAACAACGTCGAGGACGCGCTCGGGCGCGCGCGCTTCCTCGCCTTCTACCTCCTCTGCGGCGTCGCGGCGCACGCGCTCCAGAGCTTCATCACGCTCCAGTTCGCGGCCGAGGCGGACGCGGGCATACCGACCCTGGGCGCGAGCGGCGCGATCGCTGGCGTGCTGGGCGCGTACGTCCTCCTGCACCCGCGCGCGCGGGTGCTGACCTGGGTCGCTCCCTTCTTCTTCCTCGGCCTGCCGGCGTGGCTGTACCTCGGCATCTGGTTTCTGTTCCAGGCCTGGGACGGCGGCTTCAGCGTCCTGCACCCGGAGCAAGGCGGCGGGATCGCGTACTTCGCCCACATCGGCGGCTTCGTGTTCGGGATCCTGTCCGTGCGGCCGTTCAGGACCGGCCGGCCGCCCCAGCTCGAGCCAGCCCGGTGACCGACTTCGAGGCCCACGTCCGCCGGGCGCTCGACTCCCTGCCGGCGGAGCTCCGGCGGGCGATGTCGAACGTCGAGATCGTGGTCGAGGAGGAGAACCCCGACGATCCCGATCTGCTCGGCCTCTACACGGGGATCCCGCTGACGGAGCGAGACTCGGGCTACGCGGGCGCCCTGCCTGACAAGATCGAGATCTACCGGCTCCCGCTCGAGGAGGAGTTCGGCGACGATCCGGCCCTGCTCGAGGACGAGATCAGGATCACGGTCATCCACGAGCTCGCCCACCATTTCGGGATCGACGACGACCGCCTCGACGAGCTCGGGTGGGCCTGACCGGCCCCTGGCACCCGCCGCGCGACCGCCCCAGGCTCAGGCCACGTACTCGTCCGCGATCGCGAGCACCTCGTCGAGGATCGCGAGCCCCTCGGCCAGCTCCTCGCGGGTGATCGTGAGCGGCGGGGCGATCATGACCACGTTCCAGTGCACGAACAGGTAGAGGCCGCGCTCGAGCGCCGCCTTCGACAGCCGCGCGACCGGAGCGGCCGCGTCGCCCGAGGCGTTGAACGGCACGAGCATCTCCTTCGTCGCGCGGTTGCGGACGAGCTCGACGCCCCAGAAGAGGCCGAGGCCGCGCACGTCGCCGACCGACGGGTGCCGCTCGGCCAGCCGCGGCAGCTCGGCGGCGAGCACCTCGCCCATGGCGGCCGCGTTCTCGACGATCCCCTCCTCGCGGAACGCCTCGATCGACGCGACCGCGACGGCGCAGGCGAGCGGGTGGCCGGAGTAGGTGAGCCCGCCCGCGAACGGCCGGTCGACGATCCAATCGGAGATCGCCTGCGAGATCGTCATCGCCCCGAGCGGCACGTAGCCGGAGTTGATCCCCTTCGCCATCGTGATGATGTCCGGGACGACGTCCCAGTGGTCGCACGCGAACCAGCGTCCCGTGCGCCCGAACCCGGCCATCACCTCGTCGCAGATCAGCACGATCCCGTGGCGGTCGCAGACCTCGCGGACCGAGCGGAGATAGCCGTCGGGCGGGACGATGATCCCGTTCGTGCCGGTGACGGTCTCGAGGATGATCGCCGCGATCGTCTCCGGGCCCTCGTACTGGATCAGCTCCTCCAGGTGGGGCGCGCCCGTGCAGACGGGGCACGGGTCGGGATGACCGGCGGGGCAGCGGTAGGTGTAGGGGTCGAGCGCGCGCACGACGCCGGGGATGCCCGGCTCAGCCGCCCAGCGGCGCGGGTCGCCGGTCAGCGTGACCGCCCCGGCGGTCGCGCCGTGGTAGGAGCGGTAGCGGGCGATCACCTTGTGGCGGCCCGTGTACCAGCGCGCCAGCTTGATCGCGTTCTCGTTCGCCTCGGCGCCGCCGTTCGTGAAGAACGAGCGGACGAGGTCGCCGGGCGTGACCTCGGCGAGCAGCCGGGCGAGCTCGGAGCGCTTATCGTTCGCCAGGGACGGCCCGATCGTGCAGAGGCGGTCGGCCTGGTCTTTGATCGCCCGCACGAGCTTCGGGTGCTGGTGCCCGATCGAGACGTTGACGAGCTGGGAGGCGAAATCGAGGTAGCGCTTCCCGTCGTAGTCCCAGAAGTGGCGCCCCTCGGCGCCGGCGACCGGCAGCGGGCTGATCCTGGACTGGACCGACCAGGAGTGGAGGACGTGCTTGCGGTCGTCCTCGCGGACGCGCTCGGCCGCCTGCGGGCCGGTCTCTACGACGGCCATCGCGCCGTCACCTTCCTTTCGCTTCGGACTTCCCCATCGCGCCGATAGCCTACCGCCGCGCGACTCGCGGGCTGTCTGGCAGCCTTCCGCGAGCCCGGCCAGCATCGCGGAGAAAGGAGACCACCGGTGCGAGCGCTCACGATTCCGGCGACCCTAGCCGCCGCTGCGGTGCTCGCGGCGTGCGGCGGCGGGGAGCCCCCGCTGCCCGCCGCAACGGCCGCTCCCGCCACCGGCGAGACTCCGCCCGCGACGGACGAGCCGCCAGTCACGGAGACGCCCGCGACGACGGAGACCGGGCCCGCGACGACGGAGACCGCGCCCGCGGGCACCGAGCCCGAGCCACCCGAAGCCGGGCCGACCGCCGCCGTCAGCCTCGAGGGCGGCGAGCCCGCCGGCGGGGCCGCGAGGATCGAGGTCACGCGCGGCGACACGGTCACGATCCGGATCCGCTCCGACAGCCCGGAGGAGATCCACGTGCACGGCTACGACCTGACGCTGGCCGTCGGGCCGGGGCAGCCGGCAACGCTCTCGTTCGTGGCCGAGCTGGAGGGCATCTTCGCGCTCGAGGCGCACGGGAGCGGCGCGCACGTGGCGGAGCTCGTCGTTAGCCCGTGAACGGGATCGTGCTGGGCCACGGCCTCTCGGGCCGCGCCGACCTGCCGATCCCGGGGTGGCTCGTCGGCTGGGCGGCCGCGGGCGTGCTGGCCGTCTCCTTCGCGGCCCTGGCCGCCTTCTGGCGGTCGCCTCGGCTCGAGAGCCCCGCCCCGTTTCGGCCGCTGCCCGCCCCGCTCTCGCGCGCACTCACGAGCGTGGCGGCCGAAGCGCTCTGCGGGCTTGCGGGCGTGTTCCTGCTCGGCGTGCTCGTCTGGGCCGGCCTGACCGGGGATCGCAGCACGGCCGAGAACGCCGTGCCGACGTTCGTGTACGTGACCTTCTGGGTCGGGCTCGCGGCGGTCAGCGTCCTCGCGGGCGACGTCTTCCGGGCCTTCAACCCGTGGCGGGCGCTCGGGCGGGGGGCGTCGTGGGCCGCGCGCCGCCTCCGCGCCGGCGGCGGCAGCCCACTCTCCTACCCGGACCGGCTCGGGCGCTGGCCCGCCGCCGCCGGCCTCGCCGGGTTCGTGTGGCTCGAGCTGATCGCCCCGGGTGGGACCGAGCCGCGCACGGTCGCCGCGGCGGCGCTCGTCTAC
>WBZR01004527.1_pt1 | contig 11294 bp, 5 predicted proteins | sample 5204231 | NCBI WGS metagenome assembly WBZR01 (sample SAMN12412403, study PRJNA552823) | activated sludge metagenome | isolation source: activated sludge from anammox sidestream of wastewater treatment plant... | place: USA: Virginia | collected 2017-08
TGTTGTGCGTGCAGGCGCGGTAGGGGTCCACCTCGGCGAAGACGGAGGCCTCGACGATCCCGCGGACGCCGTCGGGCCCGCCGATCGCGGCCGCCGGGACGCGGCCCGAGAGCCGCCGGAGGAGGGCGGGGACGGCCGCGGACAGGGCCTCCGCGCAGAACGGCGCCGCCGCGAGGGCGAAGAGGACGACGTTCCTCCGCCCCGTCACGGAGGCGGCGAGGAGGCCGAGGACGGCGAGGAGCCGGGCGGGCGGGACCACGCGTCGGGACACCGCGACCGCCGCCGAAGCCGCCGTCAGGAGGAGGAGCGCGGCGTAGAACCAGAAGGCCGGCGAGGAGCGGAAGGCCTCACCGAACGTCGGGCTCAGCTCCGCGAGGGACTTCATCAGCCTCGACGCGCCCGGGCCGACCTGCGTGACGAGGAGCCAGGCGTACGTCCAGCCCCGGAAGAGGTGCGGCGTGGCCAGCGTGGCGAGGAGGAGGAGCGCCAAGAGCCTCCCGAGCGCCCGGGCTTCGCCCCCCGGCCCGCGGTCCCCGCGGGCGAGGGCCACGACGAGGTAGCACCCGGCCAGGAACGGCCCCAGGACGAAGAGCCCGTGCGCGTTGGCCCAGACGACCTGCGCGAGGACGAGGAGCGCCACGTCGCGCCCCGACCGGAAGCGCCCCACCGCGAGCCGCTCCCAGAAGAGCGCGATGCCGAGGAACGTCGCGATCTCCGGCCTCGGGAGGAAACGCTCCGCCGAGGCCATCGCCGAGAAGAAGACGAGGACCGCGGCGGCGGCCGCCGGGGCGTGCCGCGCCGTCGCGCGCCAGACGAAGACGAGCGTGAGCCCCCAGACCGCCGCGCCGAGGAGCTCCACCCCCGCCCAGCCGGCAGCGGCGTGCGCCAGCGCGGCCGCCACCTGGAAGAGCCAGTGGATGTCCTGGTACGGGTGGCCGAGGCCCGCGACGGTGTACCGGTCGACGGACGGGATCGAGCGCGTGGCGAGGATGTCGCGCCCGATCGTCACGTTCCAGAAGACGTCGAGGTCGTACACCTCGACGACGAGGAACGCCGCGACGGACGCGGCGGCGGCGAGGACCGGGAGGAGGGACCAGGTCCGGAGCGCGAGCCCCGCGCGCGCGTCCTCCGGTGCGGCCTCCGCCCGGGCGCCGGTCACGCCGGGTCGCCGGGCCCGGCCGGCCCCGCCGGGGCGGCGGGAAGGGTCGCGAGCCTCCGCCTCCTCAGCGCCGTCCACCCGGACCAGAGGAAGAGCGTCTCGACGACGAAGACCGCCACGAGGACCAGCACGAGGTTCGAGCTGCCGAACCCGTACGAGTGGAGGCCGGCGGCCAGGACGTAGTTCACGCCGAGGTACGTCATCAGGATCGTCCCGAACGCCGCGATCGAGCCTGCCGCCACGCCGAAGTCGGAGATCTGCCCGTCCGAGCGGGCGTGCAGGATCGCCATGTACGCCAGGAAGGCCACGAGCGACCAGACCTCCTTCGGGTCCCAGCCCCAGTACCGGCCCCACGACGAGGCCGCCCAGATCGAGCCCGTCAGGATCCCGGCGATGAGCAGGATCGAGCCCGCGTGGAGGTACCAGTAGATCAGCTCGCTGAACCGGAGCGACAGGTCGCGGCGGGCGGGAGCGAAGACCTCCACCCCGACGACGAGGTGCGCGAGGACCGTCGCGAGCGCGAAGACCGAGTAGCTGACCATGATGATCGGGACGTGGATGGCCAGCCAGGGCGTCCCCGAGAGGACCGGCGGCATCGGGTGGATGAACGGGTCCATCGGGAGGAGGTCGACGAGGAGCATCGCGAGCGCCGAGGCGCCCGCGGCGTTCGCCACCAGGATCCGGTTGCGGAGGAGGACCGAGATCAGCCCGAACACCCCGACGCCCCAGGCGAGGAAGAGCATCGACTCGTACATGTCCGAGGCGGGGATGCGCCCGGCGACCTGCCAGCGGGTCGAAAGCCCCCACGTCATCACCGCGAGCCCCCCGACGAGGAAGACCGCCGAGAGGCCTTCCAGGAGCCGCGTCGGGCGCGAGACGGCCGCCATCGCGAGGAAGGCCGCCGGCAGCAGCACGAGCCACGCCACCCGGGAGGGTCGGACGGCGTTGTAGCGGACCTCCCGCGCGATCTCCGCCTCCGAGGGGTAGCCCTTCGGGGCGTTCGACCGGAGGAACCTCGCCGCGTCGACGAGCCCTCCCGCGCTGCGGGGACGCAGCGCGCCCCACGCCGCGCCCGGGTCCGCCGCCGGGGCCGCCCGGAGCGCCTCGCCGGTGAAGTAGCCGTAGAGGAGCTGGAGGCGCTCGTCGAGCTCCTGGAGGTGCCGGTCCACGCGCGACGGCTTCTCCTCGGAGGCGCTCCGCCTCCTCGCCGCGCGGATCGCCTCGAGGACCTTCTCGTTCCCGACGAGCTCCTCGAACGAGGCGAAGCGCGTCCCCGGAGGAAGTCCGACGGCCGCCGCCACGTCGCCCTTCACGCGGACGATCGGCTGCGAGGCCCACCGCGAAGGGTCCGTCGCCCACCCGACGACCATCTCCACCGGGTCGACGCCCGGCCAGCCGCGGCGCCCGGTCACCGTCCAGACGTCGTTCCTGGCCTGCGTGTCGAGCGGCATCGTCCGCCCGTCGTACTGCACCGGGACGGCCCTCAGGGCCCCGAGGTCGACCGCCCCCGCCCCCGCGGCCGCCTCCGCGGGGCGGCCCGGGGCGAGCAGCGCGAGGAGGAGGAGCGGCGCGGCCGCCGCGGCGGCCTCGGCAGCGGCGATCCTGTACTGGGCGATCCGCGTCGAGAGCACCACGATCATCCCGATCACGAGGAACGTGTACCCGACGAAGACGACCGGCTGGCCCGGGTCGCGCGAGACGGCGAGGACCGTCGTCTCCCGCCCCTCCTCGATCTGGTAGCTGCTCTGGAAGAAGGTGTAGCCGCCGTGGGAGAAGGGGCGGTTCATCTCGATCACCGCCGCCGTCTCGCCGGGCTGTGCGGGGTCCACGACGACCACCCGGCTCCGGAACTGCGACGGCCGGCGGGTGCCGGGATACGTGTCGATCTCGAACGAGGTCAGCCGCACCTCGAACGGCAGCTGGAGCGGGACCATCTTCCCGCCCTCGCCCTCCCGGAAGACCTGGTTCGTCCGCCCCTCCTCGGGGATCGGCATCCGCCCCTCCACCTTGAGCCAGAGGGTCATCAGCGCGCCGAGGAGGATCACCAGCATCGAGACGTGCGTGATCGCGAATCCGACCCGCCACCGGTTCCGCGGCCACCGCTCGACGAGGGCGCAGAGGACGTTCAAGGCGAAGACGCCGAGGAGCCCGTAGAACCACCAGGCGCCGTAGACGGCCCGCGCCGCCTTCGCGCCGCGGAGCGACTCCAGGATCGTCCCCCAGGACAGGACGACCCCCAGCAGCAGCACGGCCGCGACCGTCAGCTTGAGCGAGGCGAGAAGCGAGATCCAGCGTCTCATCAGGGCCACCTTCATCGTCGTCGTCGGTACGTCGCCGTCGGGAGCGCCCGGCGGGCGTGGAGACTACGCCCCCGTCACCTCGACGAGGAGCTCGCCCTGCGCCACGCGCTGGCCGGGCTTCACTGCGACCTCGCGGACGACGCCCGCGAGCGGGGCGCCGATCGGGTTCTCCATCTTCATCGCCTCGAGGACGACGACGGTCTGGCCGGCCTCCACCCTCGCGCCCGGCTCGACGAGGACGCGCGCGATGAGCCCCGGGATCGGGGCCTTCACGCGGCCGTCGCCGCTGGCGGGGCGGACGACCGGCGCCCCGACGTCGCGCACCTCGAGGCGGTGGAGGCCCGTGGCCGCGCGCACCCAGCGCATGTTCGGGTCGACGACGACCTCGTAGGGGCGCCCCTCGATGACGATCCACTCCAGCGGGTCGTCCGACGGCCCCGCCGGGAGGCTGACCCGGACCTCCTCGCCGTCCACGACGACGCTCCGCTCGGGCCCCGTCTGCCTCAGGTCGATCTCCACCAGGTGGGGCTGGCCGTCGACCGTGACGCCGATCCTCGCGAGCATGGTTCCTCCCTCAGCGCGGCAGCCGCCGCGCGTCGCGGTGCCAGCCGCTCTGGAACCGCTCGGACGTGGCCGGGCGGAAGACGGCGTTCCGCTGGGCCCAGGCGAAGGCCGCCGCGATGGCGAGGTCGCGCCGGTGGCGCTCGTCGCCCGCGCCTTCCAGGTGGGACCTGTGGAAGAAACCGGTGTCGTAGACCCCCGCGACGAACGCCGGGTCGTTGAGGATCCGGAGGAGGAGCGGGACGTTCGTCGGCGGGCCGATGAGCGTGAACTCCTCGAGCGAGCGCCGGAGGCGCCTCACGCACTCGCCCCGGTCCTCGCCCCTCACGATCACCTTGGCGATCGCCGGGTCGTAGGCGGCCGGGATCTCGGCGCCGGGGAAGAGGTACGTCTCCACGCGGACGATCCCGCCCCCGGGGAGGCGCATCCGCTCCACGCGCCCCGGCGTCGGGAGGAACCCGTTCCACGGGTCCTCGGCGTTGACGTGGGCCTCCATCGCCCAGCCGCGGAGCCTCACGTCCTCCTGCGAGAAGCCGAGCGGCTCCCCCGCGGCCAGGCGGAGCTGGAGCCTCACGAGGTCCATCCAGACCGCCATCTCGGTCGCGGGGTGGTCGCGCTGGATCCGCGGCTTGATCTCCGTGAAGTAGAACGAGCCGTCCTCGGCGGCGACGAACTCCACGGTGCAGACGACGCGCAGCCGGAAGAGCCGCCCGATCTCGAGGGCGATCCCCACCAGGCGCTCGCGGCGCTCCGGCGTCAGCCACGGGGAAGGCGACTCGACGATCAGCTGCTGGTTGCCGCGCTGGACGGACCCCTCGCGCTCGCCCAGGTGGACGAGCCCGCCGAAGGCGTCGCCCGCGAGCTGGACGCCCAGCTGCCGCGCCTTCGGCACCGCCTTCTCGAGGTAGACGCGGCGGTCCCCGTAGACCATCCACGCCTCGTTCTGCGCGGCCGCGACCGCCTCGGCCAGCCGGGCGGAGGAGCGGACGAGCCGCGCCCCGCGCCCGCGCCCGCCCGCCATCGACTTGATGACGAGCGGGAAGCCGATCCGCGCCGCCTCGGCCTCGAGCGCCTCGGCGTCCCCGGGCTCGGCGCCGTAGGCGCGCGGCGAGTGGGGTGGAACCGCGAACCCCGCCCGCTCCACCCACTCCATCGCCTGGACCTTGTCCTGCAGCGCGGCGATCGTCTCGCTCGAGGGCCCGACGAACCGGATCCCGGCCTCCTCGCACGCCCGCGCGAAGGCGGCGTTCTCGGCGAAGAAGCCGTACCCCGGGTGGACGGCGTCGACCCCCTTCTCCTTCGCGACCGAGAGGACGAGGTCCGGGTCGGCGTAGCCCTTCTCGGAGGCGAGCGGAACGCACTCGGTGGCCAGGCGCGTGTGGAGGGCGCCGCGGTCGGGCGGCTCGAAGAGGGCCACCGTCTCCATGCCGAGGTCGCGGCAGGCGCGGACGACGCGGACGGCGATCTCCCCGCGGTTGGCGACGAGGACCTTCTCGAACACCGTCCCCTCCCTCAGGCCGGCGAGATGCCGTGCTTGCGGGGGAGGTGGCGCTCTCGCTTGCCCAGCGTCACCTCCAGGCCGCGGGTGAGGACCCGTCGCGTGTCCTGGGGCTCGATGACGTCGTCGATCAGCCCCCGCGCGGCGGCGATGTACGGCGTGTTGAACTTCGCCTCGTACTCGGCGACGAGCTGCTTGCGGCGCGCGGAGGGGTCCGGCGCCTTCTTGACCTCCTCGCGGAAGAGGATGTTCACCGCCCCCTCGGCCCCCATCACCGCGATCTCGGAGCTGGGCCAGGCGTAGAGGAGGTCGCCCCTCAGGCCCTTGGAGGACATCACGCAGTAGGCCCCGCCGTAGCTCTTCCTCAGGATGACCATCAGCTTCGGGACCGTCGCCTCGGAGTAGGCGTAGATCATCCGCGCGCCGTTGCGGATGATGGCCGAGTACTCCTGGTGCCGCCCCGGCAGGAAGCCGGGGACGTCCTGCAGCGTGACGACCGGGACGTTGAAGGCGTCGCAAGTCCTTATGAAGTGCGCGGCCTTGATCGAGGCCTTGATGTCGATCGTCCCGGCCAGGACGCTCGGCTGGTTCGCGACGATGCCGACGACGTAGCCGTTCAGCCGCGCGTAGCCGACGACGAGGTTCGGGGCCCAGAGGGCGTGCACCTCGAGGAACTTCCCGTCGTCGAAGACCGAGGCGATCACCTTCCTCACGTCGTAGGGCTGGTGGGGGTCGAGCGGGACGATGTCGAGCAGCTCGGGGCAGCGGCGGTCGGGGTCGTCCGAGGGCGTCCGGTAGGGCGGGTCGTCCTGGTTGTTCCCCGGCAGGTACGTCAGGAGCTCGCGGACCTGCGCCAGGCACTCCCGGTCGTCCTTGGCCAGGAAGTGGGCCACGCCGCTCTCCTGCGCGTGGACGAGGCCGCCGCCCAGGTCCTCGAAGCTGACCTCCTCCTGCATGACGGCCTTCACCACCTCGGGGCCGGTGATGAACATGTAGCTGTTCTCCGTCATGAAGACGAAGTCCGTCAGCCCGGGCGAGTAGACGGCGCCCCCCGCGCAGGGGCCCATGATCACGGAGATCTGCGGGACGACGCCCGAGGCCTCGCAGTTGGCGTCGAAGATCTTCGCGTACCCGCCGAGGCTGTCGACGCCCTCCTGGATCCGCGCGCCGCCCGAGTCGTTGATCGCGATGAACGGGCAGCCGTACTGGAGAGCCATCCGCATCACCTTGACGATCTTGTTGGCGTGCATCTCGCCGAGCGAGCCGCCCATGACCGAGGCGTCCTGCGAGGCGACGAAGACGTAGCGCCCGTTGACGCGCCCGTACCCCGCGACGACGCCGTCGCCGTACCGCGAGCCCTTGCCGCCGAGGTACGACTCGTACCGGGGAAGGACGAGCGAGTCGACCTCGCTGAACGAGCCCGGGTCGAAGAGCATCTCGATCCGCTCGCGCGCCGTGGCGCGTTTCTTCCGGTGCTGCGTGGCGACGTCCTTCTCGGAGCCCGCCGCCTCGGCCTTGCGCCGCCTCAGGTCCTTCAGGTGCTCTTCCATGGTCACTCCCTTCCCGGGACGGCTCCCGCGGCGAGGGCGTGCACGGGGTCGGCTCCCGCCGCGGACGGGAGCCGCACCGCCAGCGTCAGGACGAAGCCGGCGGAGGACCGGAGATAGCCGTGGACGGACGAGCCCGAGAGGAGAGCGCCGTCGGCCGAGACGCCGAAGGGCTCCCACCCCGGCTCCCCGGGCGCGAGGCCCTCGGGGGCCGCCGGCGACGCGGCGGCGGAGAGGTCGATGCCGACGCTCCGCGTGTCGACCGTCAGGCCGAGGCCGAGCGCCTTCAGGACCGCCTCCTTGGCGCTCCAGACCGCCGTCACCGCGAGGTCCCGCTCCGGGCCCTCGTCGCCCGGCAGCGAGGCGAGCTCGCCCGCCGTGAAGTAGTCCCGCGCGAACGTCGCCAGGCGCGGCTCGACCCGCTCCACGTCGGCCCCGACGGCGGCCGCGGGGCCCTCCCCGCCGGACGGGACGAGGGCGGCCAGCGCCCGTCCTCCCGAGTGGCTGATCGACAGGGAGACGGGGAGGCGACGCCCCGGCTCGACGCCGGCGACGGGAGGGGCCTCCGGCGAGAGCCGCGCGAAGGGCGAGCCCGAGGCCTCGGTGCCGATCTCCAGGAACGAGAGCGGCACGGGGAGCCCGGTCCGCTCGCGCAGGTGCCGCGCCACGAGCCGCTTGGCCGCGTACCGGCCGTTCAGCCAGTCGTTCCTCCGCTTCTCGAAGCGGAAGGAGTCCGCCCGGAGCCGCTCGTCCGGCGTCAGCCAGTCGAGCGAGGGGGCCGTCGGCGGCGCGGCCTGCAGGAGCCAGCGGAGCACGGGCCTCCTCCCCTCACTCCCCCGAGAGCGTGACCCGGCCCGGCAGGGCCACGGTGCGGTATCCGGTCAGGTCGAGGTAGACGTTCCCGGCCTCGTCGACGACGCGGGCGTCGAAGGAGGCTCCGTTGCCCACCGCCGAGACGAGGGCGTAGAGGCGGCGCCCCTGCGCTTCCTCCGGCTGCCGGTAGGCCGTGACGGAGCGGGCCGCCATCGGGAGAGCCATCCGCTCCATCGCCCAGACCTCCCAGAGCCCCGCCGCCTGGAAGCAGAGCTCCAGGAGCCGCGGCGCCACGAGCGAGGCCGACGACGGAGGCTGCGCGTTCGGCGGCAGGGCGTCGGCCATCAGGCCGACCGAGGTCCCGCCGTCCACGCGGACCGCCTCGAGCACCTGGTAGGCCGGGCCGTGGAAGTAGATCCGGTAGACCGTGTCGCGCTCGACCGGGAGCGCCGAGCGCGAGGGCGGCGTGAACTCGACGGAGGGCTTCGGGGCCGGCGTGCGGCTCATCCGGACCCTGCCGCGGAAGTGCTCGCGCACCTGAGGCGGCAGCTCCGGCATCGGCTGCGTGACCGAGGAGAGGACACAGGAGACGACGAGCTCGCCCTCCTCGCCCGGGACGGCCCGGGCCGCGAGGTGGAGCGTCTGCGGCTGCATCCGGAAGTACTTGAACGGCCTCTCGAACTCCAGGCCCTCGACGGAGGCGAGGTGGAACCCGGGGCAGAGGAAGGCCGCGAGCTCGGCGAACGTCTCCGTCCCCATCACGCCGGGGAGGAGCGGCGTCCCCTCCATCGCGTGGTCCTTCAGGAACGGCTGCTCGTTCGGGTCGAGCGTCGTCTCGACCGAAAGCCCGCCGTGGAGGGAGAGCCCCTTCGGCTCGCCGACCATCAGGAGCCGCCGGTCGCGGGAGCGGAGGGCGGCCTTCGCCTTGGCGACGTCGAGCCCGCCCGTCTCGTCCCACTCCCGCGCCAGGATCCCGAGCTTCCCGGCCACGACGACCTCGCGAGCGCCGCTCCCGACGGTCAGCTCGCGCCGCACGGTCGGGACGCCCGCCTCGGGCGGGAGCATGTCGATGCCCGCGGCCTCCATGATCTTCGGGATCGAGCCGCGGGTCGCCATCCCGATGCCGCCCCAGGCGGTCCAGTCGACGGCGATCGCGCGCGTGCCGGGGCGGGTGGCGCCGAGGTGGCTCGTCAGCTTGCAGAGGAGGTCGTTGGCGGCCGAGTAGTCGGTCTGCCCGGCGTTGCCGAAGCGGCCCGCCACGCTCGAGAAGACGACCGTCGCCCCGAGCGGGACGCCGCGCAGCGCCGACAGGAGGCTGAAGAAGCCGTCGGCCTTGACGTCGAAGACGAGGTCGAACTCGCCCGGCTCCTTCTCGGGGAGGTTCCGGCTGATCTCGATCCCGCCGGCGTGGACGAGGACGTCGAGCTTCCCGTGGCGCGCCTTCATCTCGTCGACGACGGCCGCCAAGGCCGCCCCGTCGAGGAGGTTGGCGCTCCGGTAGACGGCGGTGCCGCCCGCGGCCTCGACCGCCTCGACCGCCTTCAGGGCCGCGTCCAGGCGCTCGACGACCATCACCTCCTTCTCGATGGCGACCGGCGTCGGCTTCTCGCCGCGCGCCTTCGCCTCGCCGATGAGGGCCCGCTTCAGCGTCTCGCGGTCGCGCCGGAAGAGGGCGATCCGCCCGTCGTCGCGCCGCGGCTCCGGGACGAGGTCGAGGAGCCAGAACGTCCCGCCGCTGGCGGCGGCCAGGTCCGCCACGATGGCGCTCGTGATGCCGCCGGCGGCGCCGGTGACGAGGAAGACCGAGTCCTTGCCGAGCGTCATCCCGTGCCCGCCGTCGGCGGCCGGCCGCTCCTCGAACGAGACCGCGAAGCGGAGGCCGTTGCGGCGTCCGATCTCGATGGCCCCCGGGTCGGCGAGGGCCTCGTCGATGAGGGCCTGCGCCACCTTCTGGGGGGCGTCGGCCATCGAGAAGTCGACGGCCTTCACGAGCGCCTCGGGCCGCTCTCGCCGGTAGGCCTTCGTGAAGCCGGTGACGGCGCCGCCGAGCGGCGCGGTCGCCCCCTCCGGGCCGTAGCCGTGGAGGCCGCCCAGGCGCGTCGCCGCGACGAGGAACGTCCCCGGGCGCGAGACGGCCCCGTAGAGGGACCGCATCAGGGTGTAGAGCCCCTTGACCCGCACGCGGTTGGCCTCGCGGAACGCGGCGAGGTCGAGGGAGTCGAGGGACGGTTCCGGGTCGAGGGCCGGGAGCCAGAAGACCCCCTCGACGCCGCCGCCGGCGAGGACGGCCCTGGCACGCGACTCGATGGCCGCCGGGGCGTCCTCGTCGATCGGCAGGACGTCGACGCCGCGCGCCGACAGGAGCGCGGCGAGGACCCCGGCCACGCCGCCGCGGTCCCCGCGGACGACGACGCGGCTGCCGGGGCCGAGCTTCACGCCGGTCGGCTTCGCCAGGGCCATCGGGGGCCTCAGGACCGGGACGGGGACCCGGCGCGGGACCGCGTCGGCCGCGGAGAGGTCGGCGGCCTTCGGGGTCGCCGGGGCCGGAGCCGGCACGGGGGCCGCCTCGGCCGGGACGGCCGCGGCCCCCGCGCCCCCTTCGCCCTCCTCCTCCGGCTCCTTCTCCGGCGCCGGGGCGGGGGCGGGGGCGGCTTGGGGCTCGCGCGCGGAGGGGGCGAGGTCCGGCCGGAAGTCGTAGACGAACTTCACCACGTGCCGCATCGTCGGGAAGTCGCGCAGCTTCAGGCTCTCCTGCCGCTCGATGCCGTACGACTCGCGGACCGCCGCGAAGACCTCCGCCTGCTTGACCGTGTCCACCCCGAGGTCCGCCTCGAGGTCCAGGTCCAGGTCGAGCATCTCGGCCGGGTAGCCGGTCTTCTCGGCCACGATCTCGACGACCTTCGCCACGACCGGGTCGCCCGCGGCGGCCTCGGCGATCGTGGCCGGCGCCGGTGCGGGCGCGGCCGCCGGAGCGGCCGGGGGCGCCGCGGGCGCCGGGGCCGGCGCGGCGGGGGCAGCCGGGACGGCCGCCGCGATCGGAGCCGAAGCCGCTGCCGGAGCGGGGGCGGGAGCCTGGGCCGCCGGGGCGAGGTCCGGCCGGAAGTCGTAGACGAACTTCACGACGTGCCGCATCGTCGGGAAGTCGCGCAGCTTCAGGTTCTCCTGCCGCTCGATCCCGTACGCCTCGCGCACGGCCGCGAAGACCTCCGCCTGCTTGACCGTGTCCACCCCGAGGTCCGCCTCGAGGTCCAGGTCCGGGTCGAGCATCTCGGCCGGGTAGCCCGTCTTCTCGGCCACGATCTCCGTGACACGCGCGACGACCGGGTCGACGACGGGGGCGGCTGCCGGGGCGGCGGGCTCCGGAACGGCGGCCTCCGCGGGCGCGGCCGCCGCCGCCGGGGCGAGGTCCGGCCGGG
>WBZR01004528.1_pt1 | contig 11292 bp, 7 predicted proteins | sample 5204231 | NCBI WGS metagenome assembly WBZR01 (sample SAMN12412403, study PRJNA552823) | activated sludge metagenome | isolation source: activated sludge from anammox sidestream of wastewater treatment plant... | place: USA: Virginia | collected 2017-08
CGATCTCCTCTGGATCAGCCATGCGGCCCATCGGAATACGCCCGACGATCTCAGCCTTCACCGCGTCTTCACTCGTCCCGCCCGCCTTCGCCTTGGCCTGGATCAATTCCCCCAGCCGCGCCGTATCCGTGTACCCCGGCAGAATGTTGTTCACCGTGATCCCGAACTTCGCCAGTTCGCCCGCCGTCGTCTTCGCCCAAGCCGCCACCGCCCACCGCGTCGTGTTCGAAACACCCAGCCCCGGGATCGGCTCCTTCACGCTCGTCGAAATGATGTTGATGATTCGGCCGTACGCCTCCGACTTCATCCCCGGCAACACCGCCTGCACAAGAATCTGATTGCACAACACATGCCGCGCAATCGCCTTCGCGAACTCTTCCGGTTTCGCCTCGGTGATCGGTCCGTGCGGCGGACCTCCGCTGTTATTAAGAAGAATATGAATCGGTCCGCTGTCCGCCAGCCATCGTCCCACCCGTTCCTTCAAGGCGTCCGCATCATCGAAATCAACACATACATACCGGTGCTGCTGGCCCTCGCCGGTCGGCAGTTCCTTTCGCACACGCTCCAGCGACCCCTCATCCCGCGCGATCAGCGTCACCTCCGCCCCCAGTCGGGCAAACTGCATCGCACATGCCCTGCCGATTCCCTGCGTGCTGCCGCAGGCAATCGCCCGCCTCCCGGCCAATCCGTAAAGTTTTTGTACGTCCATCGCCTGTTACTCCCGCGAAACTGCGTCAACGCGATTAAGTATCTGTGTAGAAACAAATCCGTCCGTTGCGCCGGTGAACCCCGGCCGGCCAGGGAATTCCTGCCTCTGGCCCGGGCGGGTTCGCGGAACCGGCAGAAACGAACCTGTTTGCCCGACGCCCCGCTGGGCGACAATCCTCAAGAATCGCCCGCGAATCGGCAAACGCTCCTTGGATGGCCATTCACCGCCTGGCATTCATTGTAGACGCCTCCGATCGTGCTGACCATGATCTCCCGCTCACAGGGAAGGCATCCTCCTCAAAAACCTGCTATCCTTACGGGGATGTCGACAGCGCCGACCGAGTCACCCGCAATCGCCTCAATCATGCACGCCGTATGGACCGGCGACGCCCTTTGCGTCTTCGGTGAATCCGCCGCGCCGATCGCCGCCGTCGCGTCGTCGACCAGCCGAAATGGTAGTCCGCCCGCATGGGCCATGTCCGCCTCCGCGCTCCACGAGGCACTTGGAAAAATCACCCCCGACGGCCTCTTGGCCTCGTCCGCCGCCGAAGACGCCGTCCGCGTCTGGCTCCCCGTTCGCGGTGAAGCTCCGGTTCCCCACCAGGAAATCGGCAGCCCCATTCCGCCCGAGCGCCCGGCAGACCTCTCCGCCTACAAGCTCCCCGCCCTCCGCTTCGGGCCCGCCGACGTCATGGACCTCCTCATGGGGCTCGATGATTCGGCGCTTCAGGCCCACGGCCGCTCGCTCCGCTACTGGGCGACCCTCGCGCGATTCGCCGTCTCGCTCATCGCCCGTCGAAAGTTCTGCCCCGACGTCATCGAGGCCGGTCCCGGCGAGTTGCTCGGCCGATGGCGGCTCCTGACCCATGATCCCGCCGAGCTGCTCTGGCTCGAGCGTTACGTCGCCGTCATGCCGCCGGTGTGCCGCGCCGCCGTCACCGACGAGCCGCTTGACGCCAATGACGCCGTCGAAGGTTTTCTCTCGCTCACCACCGACGCCGTCATCCGCCGCGTCCTCGCCGGCGACGACTTCTTCCAGCAGATCACCCGCAAAGCGCGCGAGTCCTCCGCCTGGGAACTCAAGTGGCTCGCCTCCCTCGTCGCAGCCGACACACGCGTCCACGCCGAAGCCGATGACAACGACGCCGGCGCGGTCAACATTCGCAACTGGATCGGCCAGGCCGAGGAAGACACCGGCCCATCGCCCAAGCTTCGCTTCATCCTTGTGGAGCCGGCCGAAGGCGCCAAGCCCTCCGAGGCAGCCTGGCGTCTCGCCTTCGAAATGCGCCTACCGGAAACCGGCGAGCCCCTCGACCTCACCCAGGTCTGGGCCGAGCGAAACGACGCCCCGACCGTCCTCGGATCACATTTGCTCTCGCGTCGCGTGCAACTCGTCTCGCAGTTGACGCGCGCCGCCGAAGTCTGCCCGGAACTTCGCAGGGCACTCTCCCGCGCTCGCGGTAGCGCCGTCCGATTGACCACGGCCGAGGCCCACGCCTTCCTGCGCGAACGCGCACCGCTCCTCGCCGCCGACGGCTACGAAATCGTCCTTCCCGAGTGGGCCGCCATCTCCGACCAGCAGCTCGGCCTCGAGCTCGTCGTCGAGCCGCGCGCCACACACGGCACAGGCGATCGCGATTTCGGCCTAAGCCCCTTGGGCCTCTCGTCCCTGCTGGACTTCAACTGGCGCGTCGCCATCGGCGGCGAGCAACTCACCATGGACGAGTTTCAAAAGATCGCCGCCCAGAAGGCCCCGCTCGTCAGGCTGCGCGGAAAGTGGATCGGCATCGACCACGAAACCGCCGCCCGTGCACTCGCCTTCCTCGAAAGCCGCCCAAAGGGGCCGATCACACTCATGCAGGCCGTGCGCCTCGCCGGTGGGGCGGAAGAAATCGACAGCGGTCTCCCCATCCTCGGCCTGTCCGGCGCCGATTGGATCGAAGGCTTTCTCAGCCAGACACCCGAACTGAAAATCGAGGCCTTCGATCCCCCGAGCGAGTTTCACGGCGAGCTTCGCCCCTATCAACTCCGCGGCCTCCACTGGCTGTCCTTCCTCGATCAAATCGGAATCGGCGCATGCCTCGCCGACGACATGGGCCTTGGCAAGACCATCCAGCTCATCGCCCTCCTGCTCCACGAGCGCCGCGACGGAAAAAAAGTCGGACCGACCCTCCTGTTCTCTCCCATGTCCGTCGTCGGAAACTGGGAACGCGAAATCCAGCGCTTCGCGCCGACCCTTCGCGTCCTCGTCCACCACGGCCCGCTGCGCCTCTCGGGCGACGCCTTCGTCGAAGCCGCAGAGCAGCACGATGTCATCCTCACCACCTACGGCCTCGCCGACCGCGAAGCCCCCGGCTTCTCCCGCGTCCAGTGGCATCGCATCGCCATGGACGAAGCCCAGAAGATCAAAAACCCCACCGCGCGCCAGACCGTCGCCCTGCGCACCCTGATCGCCGCGCACCGCATCGCCCTCACCGGCACGCCCATCGAAAACCACCTCTCCGAGCTCTGGTCGATCATGGAAGTGCTCAACCCCGGTCTTCTCGGCTCTGCCACCGCCTTCCGCGCCCGTTTCGCACTGCCCATCGAAAAGATGGGCGACCAGAATCGCTCCGATCAGCTTCGCCGACTCATTCGTCCCTTCGTCCTGCGCCGTCTGAAGTCCGACCCCATCATCTCCCGCGACCTCCCCGAAAAAATGGAGATGCGCGTCTTCTGCAATCTCACCCCCGAGCAGGCCGCCCTCTACGAACGCACCGTCACCCAGACCCTCGGCGAAATCGAAACCGCCACCGGCATCCGCCGTCGCGGCCTCATCCTCGCCACCCTCACCAAGCTCAAACAGATATGCAACCATCCCGCCCACTTCCTCGCCGATCAGTCGGCCCTGGACGATCGAAGCGGCAAGTGCGAACGGCTCATCGAAATGCTCGAGGAAGTCCTCGACGAAGGGGACGAAGCCCTCGTCTTCACCCAGTTCAAGCAGATGGGCACGTTGCTGCAGCGGCTCATGCAGGATCGCCTGAAGATCGAAGTCCCCTTCCTGCATGGCGGCACCCCCATGAAGAAGCGCCGCGACATGGTCGAAGCCTTTCAGCAAGAGGGCGGCAAATGGCGCGTATTCCTCTTATCCCTCAAGGCCGGCGGATTCGGCCTCAACCTGACCAAGGCCAATCACGTATTCCATTTCGACCGCTGGTGGAATCCCGCCGTCGAGGAACAGGCCGCCGACCGCGTCCATCGCATCGGCCAGCTCCGCCGCGTCCAGATTCACAAGTTCGTCTGCATCGGAACCGTCGAAGAGCGCATCGACCGCCTCCTCGCCGAAAAAGCCGCCCTCGCCGATCGAATCGTCGGCAGTGGTGATGAGTGGCTCACCGGTATGTCCACCGTCGAACTCCGCGACTACCTCGCCCTGTCCAACGAAGCCGTCTCCGAATCCTGATCAGCCAGGCCCGGTGCCGACCCCTCCACATGCACGGCGATCCGTGGTAAGATCACACCTCTCCTATGCCGCAGAACTCAAAGAAACAACCGCCCCGGCCCGCTCTAAACGCATCCCCTCGCATCGGCCCGCAAACTGATCCCCCAACGCCATCGCACAACCTCCCCCCCGATCCCACGACATTCTGGAACGGCAAAACCGACCTCGCCGAATTCCCGCCATTCCCGCAGTCCGACGCAACCCCCGTCCTCAAAAAGCTCGGCCCCTTGCCCTTCCCGCGCGGCAACTTCCCGATCGTCGGTTTCCTCGCGACCCTCTACGATCACGTCTCCACCCACGCCGCCCAGTGGCTTGGCAATGATGACAATTCCAGGCAGCAACAGGAATAGTCCCGCCGTCTCCCCGATACCTTTTTGCGATGGTGATGCGCCGCCGACTCGCCTGAGCGTTCGCCCATGCTACTCGCCGGTGTCAACGCCCCCGGCGAGCCACCTCGGCGCGGTCCGGCCCAGTCTTTCCATCTCCGCGACGATCTTCGGCTGATCCGGCAGTATCTCCAGCGACCGCCGATAGTGCGCAATCGCCCGCTGCCGCGCCAACCGCCGGCTCGGTCCGCCCACGTCCGACAGCCGTGCGTTCATCGCCGCGCAGGCATTGTGGATCCGCGCGTCCTCCGGCGCCAGCTTCAGCGCCGTGCGATACGCCCGCATGGATTCGGAATACCGCGATAGAGATTCGTACAATCCCGCCAAAAGTAAAAAGGGCTCCGCCGATCCGTCGTCCATCCGCGCCGCATGACAAAACGCCTCGATCGCCTGATCCGTTCGCCCGTTGATGCGGTGACAAAGCCCGATCCCCTGCGCCGCTCGCCGACTCTTTGAGTCGATCGAAAGCGCATGCCGATAAGCCCGAAGCGCCGCGTCCACCAGCGCCTCACGGTCCATCGACGTGACCGCCTTCCGCCGCAGCGCGTCCCCAAGTGCCACAGCATAGACACTTTCCGACGGCGCATGCTTCACCGCCTCGCCATAATGTCCGATTGCCTTGTCCGCGTCCCCCAGCGCCTCGGCCGCCCGGCCCGCCCCCATGTGCGCCGTCGCGCAGCCCGGCCAATATCGAAGCGCCTTGTCGTATGCCTGTGCTGCGCCCGCGAAGTCCTCCGCCGCGGCGAGTTCGTTCCCCTCTGTCGTCGCCCGCGCCGCAAGTTGTTCATACGCCGCGTCAAACGGCCCCGATGCCCCATGCCGGCATCCCACCGCGCCCACGACAAGCATCATTGTCATCGCGCGAATCTTCCGCCCGTTTCCTGATGCGCATGGCTTTTTGCGAGTTGGCATCCCTACCACCGCGGCCCTTCATCCGACTGCCCAACTCTTATATCGGCCAGCCTCATCCAGCGCCTTCGCAAGTACAACCCATACCCGAACTTACGCTGCCAATGCTTTGACTTTGCCCCCCGCGCACTTATCATATTCAAAGCAGGCGACCGGCCGGCAGGGATGGCCGCGACCGACAGAATCCTTCGAATAACGGATGCCCCCCATGAGAACTCTCGCCGCCATCCCCGTTTTCAACGAGGCCCGCTACGTCGCACGCGTTGTCTCCGACGTTAAAGAGTGTCTCTCCGACGTGCTCATCATTGATGACGGCTCCACCGACGACACCCCGCGAATTCTGCGCGACATCGGCAATATCCACCTCATCACCCACCCCGAGAATCGCGGCTACGGTCAGAGCCTCATCGATGCTTTCGCCTTCGCCAAGCGCGGCGGCTACGACTGGATCATCACCCTCGACTGCGACGACCAGCACGAACCCGACCGCATCCCCGAGTTCATCGCCCGCGCCGCCGAGGACGACGCCGACATCATCTCCGGTTCGCGTTACCTCCTCGACTTCCCCGTCAGTACCCAGGCCCCCGAAGACCGTCGCCGCATCAACATGCGAATCACCCGCTTCCTCAATGAGAAGCTCGGCCTCTCCCTCACCGATGCCTTCTGCGGTTTTAAGGCCTACCGCGTCTCCAGCGTCGCCGAGTTGCCCCTCACCGTCCCCGGCTACGCCTTCCCCATGCAGTTCTGGGTGCAGGCCGTCCGGCATTGCCTTCGCATCGTCGAGCTGCCCGTCCCCCTGATTTACAACGACCCCACTCGCCACTTCGGCGGCATCCTCGACGATCCCAACTCCCGGCTCGATCACTACATGGACGTCTTCCATGCCGAATTCAACCAGCCCGCCAAGTCTCGCTCCGCCGTCCAGCGCTGCGGCACGACCTGCAAGTAACTCACAAGTCCCCCGCGTCGCCCTGATCCCCGCCGCGCCCCTGCCGCGCCCGCGATCTGCGCCTAACATACCGAATCAATGAGCCGGCTCGCTTCCCAAACCGACATCGATCGCCTCGCCGCGCCCGGCGACGACGGCGACTGCCTCATTCATCCTGACCCCGCTGCCTTCGCCGCATGGACCCGTGCAAACCGCGCGGCACTCTCCGCCTCTCCGCTCCGCATCCTCGACCGTCCCCTCAAGTCTTTGCGCGACGCCTGGGTGGGCGATAGTCCCGTCGTCATGACCGGCCACCAGCCCGAGTGGATGCACCCCGGCGTCTGGATCAAGAACGTCGCCGCCGCCGAACTCGCCGCGCGGCTCGGCGGTAGGGCGGTCTTCCTCATCGTCGACAGCGACGTCCCCGCCGGCCTCAACATTCCTTATCCCGATCGCTCCGCCGACCCCATGCGCCGCGCCTACGCCCCCGCCCCGCGCGCCGCCGCCGGTCGCGCCTACGAGCACCTCGCTTCAAGCTCACCTGACGACTGGAACGACGCCTTCGCCGCCATTCCCACCGATCCCGATTCAGGCCTCGCCGCCTTCCAGACCGGCTTCCAAAGTGTTCCCACTCAGGTCGACGGCCACGCCGCAGGCTACGTCGACCGCTGGTGCGCCGCCGTCAGCGAACTCGACAGGGAAATCGGAGTATCGACGCCGAGTTTCCTTCGTATCAGCGATGTCTTCTCCGGCAGGGGGCCTGACAGCGGTGCCGCCGCCATGACCTTCACCGCCGCGATCATCCTCGCCGCCCGCGAATCTGCCGCCGCCTACAACGCCGCCCTCCAGGCTTACCGCGACCGCCGCGACATTCGCGGCACGCGCCACCCCATCCCCGATCTTGAAGTGCACGGCCCCCGCGTCGAGCTTCCCTTCTGGGTCGTCCATCCCGATCGCCCGCGCCGCCGCCTCTTCGTCGAGGCCCAGGATCGCTCGGTGGTTCTCTTCTCGGAAACCGACCAAATCGGCGAGATCGAAGCTGCATCCCTCCGGCTGGACCCCGCCGCGTCGCTGCCCGCCGTCATTGCTCCGCTCGGCCTGCGCCCTCGCGCCCTGGCCCAGACCCTCTTTGTCCGCCTCGTTTGCTGCGACCTCTTCATCCACGGCGTCGGCGGCGCAAAATACGATCAGATCACCGACGATCTTATCCAGCGCTTCTACAACATCGACCCGCCCGCCTTCGCCTGCGTCTCCGCGACCCTCCGTCTGCCGCTCGATCTCTACGGCGTCAGTCCCGAAGACGTCCGCGCCCACGCCCGGCAGGCCCGCGATGTCATGTTCAATCCCCAGCGCTACGTCACCGTCGAAAACCCCGAAGACCCGCTCGCCCAGCTCGCCGCCCGCCGAACCGCCGCCATCGAAGACTCAGTCCGCCTCCGCACGGAGTCTCCCGGCGACCGTCCCGCGCGCCGCGACGCCTGGCGCCGCATCCGCCAGGCCAATCACGATATCCTCCACACGCAAGGCGACCTGCACCTCGCCTCAAAAGAATCCGCTCAAGCGCTGATCCGTCGCCTTGAGCACGACCGCATCGCCGGTGGGCGTGAGTGGTTCTACGCACTCCATCCCATCCCCCGCCTCCGCGCCCTCCGCGATCGAGTCTGCTCGGAATTCTCAAATATCGCTGTCGGCTAGCCCTGCCCCCGGCATCTCTTCGCTGCGCCTCATCCGTGACTGATTCTGACCTATGACACTTCAACTGCCCGAATCGGCCCCAGCGGCAGTTCAATCTTCGGCGTATCAATGATCACCCGAATACACGCCGCCCGAACCTCAATCGGCGCATCTGACCCAATCCTGCCCGGCGTCTTCGCAATCTCCCTCCGAAACGCGTCCGCCAGTCCCGCCGCATCACCCATGAATTCGCAGCTCACCACGACCGTCTCCGCATCGCCCGCAAATCCCATCTCCGCACACCGCGTGCAGATCGTGTTGTCCACGTCGTACCCCTCGCGCGTCACCGCGTCATTCGCCTCATCCATCAGCCTCGCAAAGGTCCGCCGCAGCAACGAAACATCAATCGGCCCCGGTTCAATCACCTGCCGATAGTCCAGCACGATGTCGGCAATCAGCATCCCAATCGCCGGTAGGGCCGCGGCATGCGGCGGAATCAACACCCGCGCCAGCCCGCACTCCGCCGCAATCGCCTCGGCATGTAATGGCCCCGCGCCCCCGTAAGCAATCAATAGCGCAGCCTCCGCCGCCGCCGATCGGATCTGCTCGCCCAATGCTGCCGCGATCGTGCCCACAATCGCCGAGCCCGGCTCGATCCGCCCATCCGCTCGCCCCACAACTCTCCCGCTCGGATCAACAACCCCGCAGTGCCATCGCGACGCCCCGGCCTCCACAAAACAAACATTTCGCTCGCCCAGTCGATTCCCCAACTGCCGGACAATCGCCATCGCCGGATCGCACCCCGGCTCGTCGGAAACAAATCGAATCGACTTCGCCCCATGCCCGATCGCCGCCGTCTCAATCTCTCGCCGATTCGCCTCCGCCGCGCCGCCCAATCGGCAAACCACCTGATACGCTCCCGCCGGCGCGACAAGGCCCATCCACCTCGGCCACTCCTCGCCCGGCAACCCAAGCGCCTGCCGCTCAACAAGCAATGTCGCTCCGTCATATCGGCAAAGTGACACAAAGGCCGATCCGATATCAACGGTCACGATGGGGGAGTGGGGCGTCATCGGCGATCATTCTCGTCAGGCTTGCGACACCGCACCGTGCGGCGATGATGCCCGACATGCTATTCGCTCCCCACACGATTGCGACCTCTCCGCCGATCTCTCCTGCGCCGCTCGACCGCCGCGCCGCGGGTCTCCTCTGCGCCGCCGGCTTCCTCATCAGCGCCGCCTGCGGCATGATCCACAAAGGCGGCATCCTCCACTTCGACGACCTGACCCATTTCCTCTACGCCAAATGGGCCTGGACCTGGCCCGCCTACCTCGTCAACGACTGGGGCCGGCCCGGTTTCACCGCGCTCTACGCCTTGCCCGCCGCGCTCGGCTGGGGGGCCTGTCGAATCTTCTCCGCCGCATTGACCGCCGCATCGGCCTATCTGGCCTGGAGCATCTCAACCCGACTCGGGATGCGAAGCGCCTGGGGCGCAGTCATTTTCGCGTTTGCCCAGCCCCTCTTCTTCCAGCTCTCGCAAACCACCCTCACCGAAACCGCCCTGGCCTTCTATCTCATCCTCGCCACCCGATTCGCCCTGTCGAAGCGATGGACAATCTCATCCGTCGTTCTCTCGCTGGCCCTCGTCACCCGGCATGAAGCCATCGTATTCCTCCCCATCTGGCTCTACTGCGCCGCACAGGAAAAACGCGCCCTTCGCAAACTCTGGCCGCTCCTCTGGGCCCCGCTCGCCATAAACCTGCTCGCCTGGGCCGCCGGCTCCAAGCCCGCTATCGAACAATTCCTCAATCCCACCGGCACCGGCCAATACGGTCGCGGCGGCTGGCTCACCTTTTTCAGCCGAAGCATGGAAGCCTTCGGCCCCGGCATCTGCATCCTGGCAATGATCGGTATCGCGCGCCTGACCCGCGCCGGCGGAGGACTCATCGCCGCCTCCATCGCAGTTTATTTCATCGCCCAAACGGCCGTCCGCGCGCTCGGCCTCTACGACACCGGCGGCTACGCCCGCTTCCTCGTCGGCATCAGTCCACTCATCGCCATCTCAGCCCTCGCAGGTTGGAACCGCCTGTTTGAAAGCGAGCCACAGGCCCGCCGCCGAACCGCCATCCTCGCCGCCGCCGCCATGGCCCTCCTCTGGCTTTCCATGGAACGACAACTCATCCTCCACAGCGCAGGCGATTCACTCGCCGCCGAGCTGCCCAAGCTCGACATCGCCGTAAAGGCGATTCGTTACGCAACCATCGCTGTCGTACTGGTGACACTCTCCGCCTTCTGCGTCGAACGATCGGGAAGGGCAAATCGATTCTCAAGAGCGGCAATCCCCGCCACCCTCGCCATCATGATCGCCCTCGCGGCATCAGTCTTGTGCCGCCCCCTGCGCCCACCGCCCGAAGCCGCGATCATCGCAGACGTTCGCCGTCAGCTTCGCTCCCTGGGCCATGCCGACCAGCCCATCATCTCCGCATGCGTCTGGATGGACTACGTCACCGGCCATAGCTTCCCTCCCTGGCGGCCCTCCCTCCGGCAGGAACTGGATGCCGCGCCGGTCGGCGCCCTGTTCGCCTGGGAGCGCCAGTTCGCCCAGTCCGCCGACCACAATCTGCCGCTGGCCGACTTTGCCGCCGATCCGCGCTGGCGGCTGATCCTCGAATCACCGCCGCTCTCCAATGACCGTTTTCCCTATATGTACATCTTCCTGAAACAGCCCGCCCCCGGCCCCTGATCCGCCGATTCAGGACGACCCCGAATTCAAATGTAGCCATGGCTACATCTGCTTGCCACCACGTCACGAGAACTGTATGATTCCCGATCTCACGTGGGTGGTATCGGATTCGCCATACGGTGCGCGGCCGTGCGAGTCCCGGCCTTGAGGATCTTCTGTGACATCGCGATTCGGTAAGAAGCCCGACGGATTGGATGCACGCTTCTCTCGCGTGCTGATGATCGGCCTCGACGGCGCGACCTTCGACGTCCTCCGCCCCCTCATGCAGCAGGGCCTCATGCCCAACCTCGCCGCCTTAACCGAAGAAGGCACCTCCGGCGTCTTGGAATCGACCCGTCCCCCCATCACCCCCGCCGCCTGGACCACCTTCATGACCGGCAAGGGGCCTGGCAAGCACGGCATCATCGACTTCCTCCGCTACGACCCGGAAAGCAACCGCCTCGTCTTCAACAACAATCAA
>WBZR01004532.1_pt1 | contig 11289 bp, 11 predicted proteins | sample 5204231 | NCBI WGS metagenome assembly WBZR01 (sample SAMN12412403, study PRJNA552823) | activated sludge metagenome | isolation source: activated sludge from anammox sidestream of wastewater treatment plant... | place: USA: Virginia | collected 2017-08
AGCCGTTACCCAATATGTACCCGCTTGTGTAACGGTAATTTCTCTTACGGTATCGCCTGTGCTCCATAAATAAGTATCATAATCGGAATACGCCTTTAGTGTTTGCGAAAAACTGCTTTGCGGACAAACTACCGTATCTCTGCTGTGCAGTGCTTTTAGCTCATATAAAGATACATCGTCTATGTAGTAATAGCTTGTAATAAAACTTTGCCAAGGTGGAATAGGAGGATTTTGTAAAATGGTAGTATCAGATTGACTTAGGGATAAAAAATTACCAATTGTAATATAGTTTTCATTTCCATTTGAAACAAAACTACCTTTTATCAGCATCCAATTACTTTTGTCTGATAGGGGATTTGTTGCAGGGTTATTTTGAATTTGAGGTATAATGTTGAAAAGCTGTTGACCAAAACCATTAACAGGTACTTGATTAGTGAAAGCTATTCCCATATTGTGACAAGAAATATTTATTGTGTCAGCTAATGAAACATACATTGAAGAACAATATTTACTACCAGATTTAAGTGTTTGAGTAATTTGTCCTGTAATATATTCTTGATAAGTATTTCCGTTTGATATCATTTTTTCATAAATAGCTATTCCCGAATAATTTTCGCCACTAACAGGATATTGAAACCCCCAAAGGTTGTTAGGAACATAATAGAAACTTCCCGAAAGCAAACAAGAGTGAAACAAATCGGCAGTAGAAAAGCTAAACCATCCGTATTTCTCGAATGTAACAAAGGGTTGTCCTGTGATTTGACAGGTGTCAATCAGTTCCTCGAAACTGTGATTAAAGATTAAATTGGGTTGTGCTTTAATTTCAAAGAAAAGCAGGTGAAAAACTATCAGAAAAAAAGCGAACCTTTTCATAGCGCTATAAATACACACCGGAATACAAACTAATTTGTATTCCGGTGTGTAATATTAATTAAAATCAATGAATAATGTTCAGCTTCTTCACGGTGTATGAGCTGGCATTGTCATACACTTTTACCAGGTAAATTCCTTTTACAAAGTTTTTTACCTGAATGTCCATGCTTCCGCTTCCGTTGCCCTGCAAGGATTGTACGCTTTTTCCCATCACATCTGTAATTTCAACCCGCTGTATGGCTTTTGTGCTTACAATGCTTACCTGTGCATCGGCAGGGTTGGGGAACAGGTTGATTTCCCAGGCTGTTTTTTCATTACTTATTTCAAGGTATTTCATATCATCGCCCTCAGTAGGGTCGTACTCGTAAGGCTTGGGAAAGAAACCTGTCCGTTCACCTGAATTGGGATAAGGGTTGGCGGTTTCGCAGGGATTGAGAAAAAATTCATGCTCCCCGCTTATTTTACCGTACAATGCCCTTGCGTAATACACCGCAGGGCCAGACTCAAACGGACACATCCGTGCAACCTGCCTTACTTCCTCAAGGTCGGTGGCATTAAAGCTGTACTCGTGCTGCAAGGTGTCCCTGTCTTCTATCATGGCCTGCAGCATTTTGTATTTGATTGCACCCCCCATTAGTCTTTTTACAGAAAGGATTGTGTTAATTTGGTCGTTTTTTAGTAGTTGGTAGGCAGTTCTACCTCCTAAAATTTCGTCATTTCTCAGTCCTATACAAGAACGTGTTAGTTCTTCATTTTCCTTGTTGCGAATAATTTTAACTACTGTGTCTTTAAATGCAATTACTGAATTGCTTGTTCCAAGGTCTATGCCGATTGCTTTTTTCATATTTTGAAATTGTTATTTGATTAATGAGTTGAAATTCTTCGGTGCGGAGGAGAAAAATAAAAATACAGAAGCGTAGGCTTTTGGGTCGGCTGTCTGATGGTTCATTTGTCCCGTCACTCGTTTGTGTTTATTTCTGTCGTTCATTTTATTTTTTTGAAATAAAAATACAAAGAAAAACTGAAAAACATCTAAAGCTGTTCAATCGAACTCCGGAAGCTTTATTCAACACAGGATTAAATCGAAGCAGAGCTTCGTTTAATCCCTATATGTTAGCAGAAGCCCTGCTTTCATGTTTTGGTATGTAACCTTGATGTTGCGTTGTCTTGTCTGCACCGAACCTGTGCGGTGGGTTGCAAGCTTATATGTTTGTTTTTTCAAATTCAGGCATATAAAAAACCTTTAGTTTGCTGAATGAGGGGGATTGGACGCAGGTACACAGATGCCGTAAAAGAGTTACCCCCTTCAGTCAAGCTAAATACGAGGTATAACTTGGCATACAGATGCCGCATTAGAATAAGCAGGTATTCAACTTGACATTTTTTAGAACAAATTATTCATCAAAAAATGAACGAATGGGAAAAGAAAAAACGGTTTACATTGGCATAGATGTCAGTAAGGGTTATGCAGATTTTATTGTGCTTAATCAGGAAAAGAAAGTGGTGGAATCCAACTTTCAGTTAGACGACAATCACATTGGACACAGTGTGTTGCACGAGAAAATAACGTCATTAAATTCATCGGGATTTAAGGTGGTTTGCGGTTTGGAAAGTACCGGAGGGTATGAGCAAAACTGGATTCGATGTATTAAGCAACTAACCGAAAAGAAACTCCCTGTTGAACAATACAAGCTAAATGCACGGGGAGTGAAGCACCAGTTGGAAAGCGAGTTGAGGCGAACTATTACAGATGGTGTAAGTGCGGAGGGTATTGCAATTTATGTCATCAACAACTACGCCACCAAGTTGCAAGACTGGAAGCGTGGCATAGCCAAAGAAGAAGTTACCACAGGCAAGCAAATGTTGTGCAAACTGATAGTGAGCCAGCAAAAACATTTGACGGCAAAATACAATCAGTTGGAGAAGATGATTTACCGCCAGTTTCCCGAACTTCTGCAATACTGCAAGAACGGAATACCGCTATGGGTTACCCGTTTGCTGGAAAAATATCCAAGTCTTACGGCTGTAAAAAACGCCAAACTTAGCGGGGTGGATAAGATTAAAGGCATTACCGAAGTCAAAGCCACTATCCTGAAAGGATTAGCCCAAAACAGCGTTGGCAATCTTACCAAAGACCCTGTAATGGACATTATCGTACAAACCCTTTGCAGCGAAATATTGCATACAGACCAACAGATAGACAGGCTCAAAGAACAACTCATTGCACAAGGGGCAGACGAAGATGTACAACTACTTTGCAGCATAAAAGGAGTTGCCCAATGGAGTGCGATAGGCTTGTTGGTTCACTTGGGAGATATACATCAGTTTGAGAGTGGTCAGCAGTTAGCCTCATTTTTCGGTGTTCATCCGGTATTTAAGCAAAGCGGAGATGGAAAATGGGGCAGTAAAATGAGCAAAGCCGGGAACAAAACAATACGGTCGGTATTATACAATGCAGCCGTGAACGTGGTTCAGCATAATCCATACTTCAAAGGCATTTATGCAGGGCACAGAGCAAAGGGAAAGAAGCATAAAGCGGTTATCGGAATTATTATGCACAAGCTATTACGTGTGGTTTACGGCATACTTAAACACAAACAACCGTTCAACGAACAAACCGACATTGCCAATCAGGAAAAATCCCACCAAAACGAACAAAATGAATCCGTGAGGTTAGGTGTCAGCAAAACGAGCAGAAGGTATAAGCATTTGGGCGTGGAAGCTCCTGTATCGGGCAGGAATTACAAAAAAAGAAAGATTGCCCTGGAAGGGTTCCAAGCATCAACAGATGAAAGCACGGAATCACCTCAATGCAATCTTATCGTACAAACATAAAAAATGTTTGCAATTTTGTTTGGAAATTAACGGTATAACTCTTTTGCAAGCTTTGCCCTGTACTTGGGCTTTCGTGGCTTGAAAACGTGCTTACACCTGTACGTATGATTGTTTATTATCAATGAATAGTTATTCTATTCGTTCAGTAACCGAATCCGTTTTTTCACCTAAAAACTCTACCCATGCATGTTTCATGCAAGGATAATGTTTTGTAGCTTCTACTAATTGAATAAAGGAAACCAACGTGTTTTCAAATCGTTGTGCTAATGAGGCGTCTGCAATATTTCCGTTTTCATCAAAGGTTTTATGAGCCATTGCCAAAGAAAACATACTTGGAAAAACATCGGTACCCAAATGTTCTAAAGGCATACGCAACTGCCATAAACCTTTGTTACCTCCTGCCATGGATGGAGAAGCAGACATTATCAACGCATGTTTTTCATTAAAAGGTTGTGGACGAAATCGAGAAGCCCAATCAATCGTATTTTTCAAATACCCGGGCATAGAACCATTGTATTCGGGCGATGCAATTATAAATGCGTCATTAGCTAAAAGGCGATTACGAAATTCGGTAATACCCTTTGGGAAATCATGTTCCTCCTCCTGATTAAAAGATGGAGCATCAAATTCATTCATTCTTGCAAAATCAACTTTGCAATTATGTTTTAAAAGTATTTTTTCGGCAAGTTTTGCCAATGTATTGTTTAAGGAGTCGCTACGAAGCGTAGCAGCAAAAAGCAATAGTTTTAATGGTTCGTGTTTTGAAGTATTTTTTGCTTGCATAATTTGAATTTACTTCCCTTGATAATTAACAGGTTTAAATTCCCCGTTTTCTGTTCGAATATAAGTTTCTGCTCCACCAACAATATCGGTGTTTTGTGCAGATACGGCTAACCAATTATCAATGGTTGTTTTTCTTACTACAAATGTAAAGATGGTTCTTCTTATATTGGCTTTCTGGTTTTCAATTGAAGATTGACCGCTTAATTTCATTTTAGCATGAATAATAGCAAACTCATTTGATAGCGTCTTTGTTTTTAAGGAAATGATTTCTAAAAACGAATCTTTAAATATTACTCTTAACCCATAATCGTGGGCTTTAAAAATATCCTTTCTGTTATGCCACCATAAACCAACAACATTGATAAAATCAGCATTTTCTTCAAAAAGTTCAGCCATTAAATCGGGTCTTCGTTTGTTCCAATTCTCTACAAATAATTTTGGAACTTCTTCAGGAGTGGTTGCGCTATTCATAAAGTATAAATCGTCAGTTTCTATATTAAATCAAATAAATTCTTTATACCCGGGATCCTTTCCACGGTAAAACCCTCTGCTTTCTCAAAGTTAGCTTCTCGTCCATAATGTCCGGAACGGCCTTTAAATATATCAATAAATCCTTTGAAGGCTATGGGACTTTCTGGCATTTCTTTGTCTGTTTTTTCATTAAAAAATTGGGAAGAAAAAGCCTGTACAGCTTCCATTTTTTTATCAAAATAGGGTGTAATGTCCACTAAGAAATCAGGTTTAATATCTCTATCTTGTATATAATGATAAACAGCCTTTGGACGCCAGGCATCTTGTTTTACTCCATCCAAAGCCGTTTCAATCTTTTTCAAACCAGAATAAAAACAAGCATCACTTAACAACTTTGCAGCCCTGCCATGGTCAGGATGACGATCTCTGATGGCATTGGCCAAAACAATCTCCGGTTGGTACTTCCGAAGAATTTTAACAATATCAAGAATATGTTTTTTATCATTTTGGAAGAAACAATCCTCAAAGCCAAGATTTTCCCTTACGGCTACTCCTAATATTTCACCTGCTTTTGCTGCTTCTTTTAGTCGTAAATCAGCACTTCCACGGGTTCCTAATTCCCCGGCAGTTAAATCAATAATGCCGACTTTCTTACCTAATTCAATATGTTTTAAAAGTGTGCCAGCACAACTGAAATCCACATCATCAGGATGCACACCGAAAGCTAAAATATCTAGTTTCATAATAAGTTACTTTAAATAAAAGAATCACTTCTCATTGAAATACTTTTTAACTATCGGTACTACTTTTGTTCCATAAAGTTCAATCGTTCGCATCAATTCTTTATGAGAAGGGCCACCCACATCAATATGAGCAATGAAACGGGTTAATCCGAACAGCTCAATAGCGTAGATAATTTTTTCAGCCACTTCGTCTGGATTCCCCATAAATAAAGCTCCTTGTTTTGTCATTCCAGCTTCAAATCTTGATTGAGTAAATGGACTGCCACCCCAGTTTCGTTCAATAGCGATTTTATTCATATGTCTTGAATATTCGGGATAATAATCTGCAATAGCTATTTCCTTTGTTGGGGCAACATAAGTATGTGAATGAACGCCAGTTTCCATTTTCTCAATATCATGCCCGGCTTTGATATATACTTCTTTGTAATAATCAAAAAGTTGTTTGAACTGGCGAATATCCCCGCCAATAATGGCAAACATAACCGGTAATCCCAATGCGGCAGCTCTATAAACCGATTGAGGAGTCCCGCCTACAGCAATCCAAACCGGTATTTCTCTTTTGGGTTGCGGATAAATGATTTGGTTTTTAAGAGCAGGGCGGAACTTTCCTTCCCATGTAATCGGTTCGTTTTTTCTGAGTTGCAAAAGCAAGTCTAACTTTTCAGAAAACAACTCGTTGTAATCTTGAAGGCTCTGTCCAAATAATGGAAACGATTCTATAAAACTTCCCCTACCGGCCATGATTTCTGTTCGCTCTTCTGAAATTAAATCTATCATAGCAAAGTCTTGATACAGTTTCACCGGATCGGTTGAACTAAGCACATTTACCCCACTGGATAAGATGATATTTTTTGTAACAGTTGATAAAGCTGCCAACATTGTTTCGGGAGACGAAACCACATAGTCATCCCGATGATGTTCGCCCATGGCAAATACATCAATACCCACTTCATCGGCCAGTTTTACTTCTTCTATAATTTCTTTGAGGCGAATATCCGGACTACGATATTTTTTTGTTTCATAATCATATCCTGAATCGCCAAACATTCCAATTCCAAATTCCATAATTCTTATTTATTACTGTTATGATCAAATTTTTTTGCTATTGTTAAAAAGAAGATCACCAATACACTTGCAGCCATCATGATTGAAAATATGATAAGTGGGGTTGGTTTTCCTAAAATACCAATTACTGCGGTGATGAAAGCGCTCATGCCCATCATAAAAGACCCGTTCATTGCTGAGGCAGAACCAGATAACTCTCTAAAGGGAGAAAGTGCCGAGGTAACAGTATTGGGGTAAATTAATCCCACGCTTAATAAAATTAAAAACAAAGCAATCACTACCCATTCAAATGATAAATGAGGCAACCAATAAGCTGCTGCGGAAATTCCGGCTGTTAAAAGAAATAATAATGAAACGCCAATGAACATCATCTTTTTAAAATGGATTTTCTTTACCAATAAACCATTCAGGTAATTTCCTGCCAATGCTCCAGTGGCGCTTATGCCATATAAAAGCCCAAATTGTTTAGGTGAAACTCCATAATATACCATAAAAATAGCCGGAGATGCAGCAACAAAAGCAAAAATGACTGAATTGGCAAAACTCCCTCCAATGGCGTATAAACTGAACGTTTTGTTCTTTACAACTTTACCATAGTTATTTAAAATCAGTTTACCACTTAATTTATCTTCTGATTTGTATAAAATGGTTTCCGGTAGAAAGAAAAACACTAAAAAGAAAATCATTACACCATAACCGGTTAATGCATAGAAAACAGATTCCCAACTGTAAGCAGCTACAAAAAAGCTTCCCAGTGTAGGAGAAATAATCGGGGCAACACCCAATACAGTCATTACTAAGGAAAAAGCTTTAGCTCTATGTTGAGGTTCAAAAACGTCTGTAATGATAGCTAATGCCGATACCATACCGGAACTGGCTCCTAATGCCTGAAGAAAGCGAACGGCAATCATCATATCCAAGGAACCCGCTACTGCACAGAGTATCGAAGTTAGAATATACAGGATAAGAGAAATTAATAGCGGAGTTTTTCGACCATATCTGTCGATGATAGGACCATAAACCAACTGTCCAATGGTGATACCAATAAAATAGGACGTTAGTGTAAATGCAATTTGACTTTCATTCACTTGGAAATCACTCGCCATTTTATGAAAGCCAGGTATGTACATAGCAATGGTAAGCGTACTTAGAGCTGCAAGCAAACCTAATAGAATAATTAGAAATGATTGGTTAATTCTTGTTTTACTTGTATTCATTTCAATTTTTAAATAAAATCGTTGCGGTAATCATTAGCAAAATCTAAAACTGTTCTTGGAGCTCTGCCTAATACTTTTTGAACATCTTCTGAAACTCTTTCGGTTGCTCCCCCAGCCTTTTGGTAGGCCATTAAAGCTAATAGAGAGCCGATTGATTTTTCCGGAAGCCCTTGGCTTTCCATTCTAAGTCGCATTTCTTCCATTGAAAGAGATTTATACTCAACTGCTTTTCCTGTTGCTTTACTTATGGCTTCTGCTAAACTCTGGTAACCTATTGCCTCGCCACCGGTTAGCACATATCGTTGACCGGAATGCTTTTCAGGATGCAATAATGACTCAGCTGCCACCGCAGCAATATCGCGAGCATCAATGAACGGAACTTTTCCTTCTCCAATTGCTGAATAGATTGCATTATCTTCTCGTACTGTTTTGGCTTCTTCTCCTAACCAATTTTGCATAAACACATGAGGGCGTAATATTGTCCAACTCATCGTTGAATTTTCCAAAGCCTGTTCAGCTTCCCAATGCTCCAATGCCAATCCCGATTTGGTACGTGGGCTTGCACCTAAAGCAGATAGTTTTACAACATGTTTTACACCCAATCGTTCAGCAGCTTTGATGATGTCGATTTGTATTTTACCAAAACCAGCACGATTTCCAGTTAGTAAAAACAATTTATCGGAACCTGCCAAGACGCTTTCCAACAGCTTTTCATCGTTCACATCTGCCTGCATCCAGACAACACCCGGAATTTCTCGAACTCGGTTGATATTTCGCATTACTGCCCGAACAGGAACTCCAGAATTGGAAAGAATATTTGTAAGTTCAGCTCCAATATTACCTGTGCTTCCAATAACTGTAATGATTTGATTTGCCATAAATTTTTGTTTTGTTTTGATTTGAATGAAGATTCAATCAGGGATAAATTCTTTATAATTTATCCCTGATTATTTTGCTTGACAACTGATGTATGAATCATTTTTATTTTGCTGGTTGATGAGTAAACTCAACATGCAAATCCAATTTTATTTCATCACTTACCACAGCTCCACCTGTTTCAATTAAATCATTATATGTCATACCGTAGTCTTTTCTGTTCAGCTTTCCGGAGATTGAAAATCCGGCTCGTCTTAACCCATACGGATCGGTAACAATACCACCAAATTCTACCGATAACTCAATCGGTTTAGTTACATCCCTGATGGTCATATCACCTTTTAATACATAGTCTGTTTCATTTTTCTTTTCTATTGCTGTAGATTTGAAAGTAAGATTGGGGAACTGTTCAGATTTGAAAAAACTTTCAGAACGCAAGTGGTCATCTCTCATTTTGTTTCCAGTATTTACACTACCTGTTACTGCAGAGAAGAAGGCTTCTGCACCTGTCATTTCTTCCCCTTGAGTTTCAAGCCATGATTCAAATTGTTCAAATTCACCTCTGATTTTTGAAATGACCATGTGTCTTGCTGAAAATTGAATTTGAGAATGCACCGGATCGATGCCCCATTTAATTGTACTCATAATTGTGTTTATTTATTTGATTAAAAATTAATTTTTGAATGTTAAAAAAGAAGTGCTCCCAAGAAGAGACCAACATTGTTCTCAGATATTTTCCTTAGTCCTAACCAATAATAATTACCACCTACGCCAAAACGATAATTTTTATAGGATATCCCAATTCGTCCCCAAACATAACTGACACTGTGAATGTCATTTTTGAAATCTTGGTTGTATAATCCTTGGGCTCGGGTATAAAGTTTCCAATCTCCTTTTAAGGTTGGTGTATATTCTACTATTGCCAACATTTCTCCATTGTAAGTTTGACTTAAATCAATACGAGGAGCTAGAAGAAGATGAAAATCTTTCACAAATAGGTTATATTGCAAACCAAGGGTTGGGCGAAAACCTGAATGATTTTCAAATAAAGCACCTGCACTTACATTCAAGCCTTTCACAATTCTGTAAGTAAGATGTGATTGTGCCATCTGCTGATTCTTAAAGATTTGTTCTTTTGTGTTATACACTCCGTAAGCATCAGCAATTCCGAAAACTCCAAAACGACTTCTGGCTGAAAAGGGCTTTAAAAAGATAGTTTGCACATTTAATCCATTGTTGCCAATCATTGTTTCGATAATAACCGGACTCACTGTTGGAGGACTCATTTGTTCATGTTCGTTACTGCTTTGAGCCCAAATGTTTGTTTGAAAGCTAAGAAGTATTATTAAGGTAAATATGGTCTTAATGAGCCTATTTTGATTTTCTTTTATTGAACTTTTCATTGTAAACTTTGCACTAATCATAATTTCAATTGTTTTTATAGGTGCAAAATTAAAATGACAAAAAAGCCTGACCATTGACCTATGTCACAAAATAAAAAATGCTGCTAATTCAGTTATTTTTATTGTTGTTCTTTAAACTCGATTTCGTAGTTGAGTTTTAATAGAAAAAATCCAAAAATATTATTTTTTATTAGAGAGCTGCCTTCTTACCCTACTTAATGTTTCTCGGGTCATCCCAAGGTAAGAAGCAATCATATATTGGGGTACACGCTGTAATATATCAGGAAAAGTTTCCAGAAGATGGAGATATTTTTTGGTGGCATCTGTAGAGTAGGCTTCCAATAGCCTTTTTTGTGTAGCAACCAATCCTCTTTCGAGGAGTTTACGGTGATAATCTAAATAGAAAGATGCTTTTCCCAATAATTCGTTCCAAGATTTTTTGGAAATGGTAAGTACTTCTGAATCTTCCAAAGCCTCTACGAAAAATCTGGTGGTTTCATCGGAAATAAAACTTCCCAAATCTCCAGTCCACCAGCCAGGCAGTGCAAATTGTAAAATATGTTCCGCTCCTTGTTCATCGATGATATAAGTTCTAAACAATCCTGATTTTACAAAAAAAGCATTTTTTACAGCATCACCTTCTTGGTATAGAAAATCTCCTTTTGAAATTTGATTACATTTAAAATAATTGTTCAGAAGCTCAATATCCTCCTCTTTTAATTCTACATATTCTTTTATTTTTTGAAAAAGTAAATCGTTCATTTTTTAGTAATTTATGAAAGCGCAACAAATATCACCATCTTTTCCGAGGTTAGACAAAAACGGCTCTTTTGGTTTTTGCGGTTGATTTTGCGCATTGAAAAAACCAAATGTGCTGTTTGTGCGGTTGGTTTTGTATTCTGACTAACGTTTTTGATTATAGTTGATTAAGTAGTAGTTACAAATCCTAAATCTTCATTAGTCAGGTCAAATTTAGTAATTTGTTTTCTTATTCGCTTCACTAGACCCAGTTTTCTTTTTTCA
>WBZR01004540.1_pt1 | contig 11266 bp, 10 predicted proteins | sample 5204231 | NCBI WGS metagenome assembly WBZR01 (sample SAMN12412403, study PRJNA552823) | activated sludge metagenome | isolation source: activated sludge from anammox sidestream of wastewater treatment plant... | place: USA: Virginia | collected 2017-08
CGTATGCCGCGCGATCATCAGCTCCTCGTCGGTCGGCACGATGTAGATCGGAATACGGCTCTCCCGGGAGGAGATCAGCAGCGCATGCGTCGCGTTGGCGGCGGCATCGAGCGCGCCGCCGAGCCAAGCGAGCCGCGCCACGATGCGCGCGCGCATGCTGGCGGAGTTTTCGCCGATGCCGGCGGTGAATACGAACGCGTCGATCCCGCCGAGCGCGGCGGCAAGCAGGCCGGCATTGAGACCGACGCGATAGGCAAAATAATCCAGCGCAAAGCGCGCCTGCGAATCGGTACTGGCCTCGAGCTCGCGCACGTCGTTGCTGATGCCGGAGAGCCCCTTCAGACCGCACTCGCCGTAGAGCATCTTCTGAATTTCGGCGGCCGTCATCCGCTTTTCTTCGATCAGGTACAGCACGACGCCGGGGTCGAGCTGGCCGGGCCGCGTTCCCATCGGCAGGCCGTCAAGCGCCGTGAAGCCCATCGTACTCTCGACGCTGCGGCCGACCTTGAGCGCGCACATCGAGGCGCCGCTTCCGAGATGCGCGACGATCACACGGCCGTGGGCGGTCTCAGGCGCCACCTCGCACAGGCGACCGGCGATGAACTCGTAAGACAGGCCATGGAAGCCGTAATGCCGCACGCCTTCGGCGTAGAGCGCTTGCGGAATGGCGTAATAGTCGGCGAGTGCATCGTGTCCGCGATGGAAGGCGGTGTCGAAGCAGGCAACCTGAGGAAGGTTCGGTAAACTGGCCAGCAGCGAGCGGATCGGCGCGAGGTTGTTGGGTTGATGCAGTGGCGCGAGCGGCACATAGCGTTCGAGATCGGCGACCACTTTTTGATCGATCAACACCGGCCGGTCGTAGATCGGACCGCCGTGCACCACCCGATGTCCGACGGCTGCAAGTTCGAGCTTGTGCTCGCCGCGCAGCCAGCCGCTCGCAAGCGCGAGGGCGGCAGGGACATCGGTCACCCGCTCCGCCGGGTAACTTTCGTCGATCAGGATCGCGCCGTCCGCCGCCGCTGCGCGCAGCCGGGGCCTCGCGCCAATGCCATCCACTTGTCCCTTGATCAGCCGCTCGAGGCCGCCCCTGTCCTCGGCGGCGAACGCCTGGAACTTGACGCTCGACGAGCCGGCATTGACGACAAGGATGGTCTTCATCGCGGTGTCAGCGTCACGCTGCCGGCACGGCCGTCGTGCCGCGCCGCGCGTGCGCGTAGAGCACGGCGGCCGCACAGGACGCCATGCGCGAACGGACCGAATCCGCGCGCGAGGTCAGGATGATCGGCACGCGTGCGCCGAGCACGATGCCGGCGGCATCGGCCTTGGCGAGGAAGGTCAGGTTCTTCGCCAGCATGTTGCCGGCTTCAAGATCGGGCACCACGAGGATCTGTGCGCGGCCGGCGACCTCCGAGCGAATGCCTTTGATCCGCGCCGCCTCGGGGTCGATCGCATTGTCGAAGGCAAGGGGACCGTCGAGAACGCCGCCAGTGATCTGTCCGCGGTCCGCCATCTTGCAGAGGGCCGCCGCCTCGATGGTCGAGGGTATCTTGGGCGTGACGGTTTCGACGGCGGACAGGATCGCGACCCGCGGCGTGCCGAGCCCGACCTGGGTGAACAGGTCGATGGCGTTCTGCACGATGTCTTGCTTGGCCTCGAGATCGGGAAAGATATTGATCGCCGCGTCGGTGATGAAGAGCGTATCGGAATGGGTCGGCACGTCCATGATAAAGACATGGCTGATCCGCCGCGCGGTGCGCAGGCCGGTCTTGCTCGACGCAACCGCGCGCATCAACTCGTCGGTGTGCAGGCTGCCCTTCATCAGGAGTTCGCCTTCCGACGCGCGGATGAGTTCGACAGCGCGTTCCGCCGCCGCTTCGCTGTGCGCCACGTCGACGATACGGAAGCGGCTGATATCAAGGTTATGCGCGCGGGCGACGGCGGCAATTTTCGCCGCCGGGCCGACCAGGATCGGGACGATGAGCCCGGCTTGCGCGGCCTCGGTTACGCCGCGCAACGAAGTTTCGTCGCAGGGATGCGCTACCACCGTTACAGCCGGCGGGACTTGCTTGGCACGCGCAATCAGCCGGTCGTACTTGCTGTGCGTCGGCGCCTCCGGCGGACGGGCCGGGGCGATTGTCGCAGCATCGCCAACATGTTCGGACAGCACGATTGCTCCTCCGCTGCGGTAGCCTGCCGGCGGCGCCGGCGCCTGGTCAGGATGCCTTAACCTGCAATTCCTTGCGGGCGGGACGAAAGGGGCTGAGCTCCGTGCCGGCTTCCCCTTCCAGGTTGAACAGCCGATTAATGCGCTGCATACGTTCTTTGTCGGCCGCCGAGAGCGCGCCAATCGCGCCAACGACCTGGTGGATGAGGTCCAGCGCCTGTTGCCGTGTCTTGGCGTTCGCCGGCAGCATCGCCGGGATTGCCGCCAATGCGGCTTCGCGGTCAATGATCAGCATCAGATACTGCTCGCGCACCAGCGCTTTGAAGGTTGTAAGCGGAATGTCGCCGTACGAACGGCGGATCCGGCGCACCACCTCGAACCCGCGCTCGTCGACGGCGCCTCGCTCGATACCAACATAGAGCATTCCACGGATAACGGCTTCGCGCGGCCCCCCGGCCGGGATGCGTGCCTTGAGGTCAGCAATCCGGCTTTGGAGCAGTTCGCGATGCAGCAGGCTCCGTGGAGCCTTGCGCAGCGGGCGCTTCGCTTCAGGATCGATGCCGGCGGCGGCCTGCAGCGTCGGTGAGCCGTAGACCGACAGGAACGTCCGCTCTGCGAGCGCTTCAATCATTTCCCGCCATCGGTCGAGGCCGGCGACGATCTGTTTTGACACGCCCTCCTGAATGGCGACAAAAGGATTGCTGGCACTGACGGGCCTGCGGTTGTTGCGGACCTGGTTGGCCAGCGTTCCGACCCAGGCCATCATCGGGTTGGCGTTGGAACAGAGCTCATACTGCAACCGCAAGGGGTGCCACTGCTGCATCCATTCCGCCTGCGGCGAGTTCACGAACGCCCGCACCATCGGCTGTACATAGGTGCGGTACAGCGCGAGGTTTATCTCCGACGCCCGAGCAGCCGTGGCAAAGCGACGCTCGTCCGCGGCGTCGTTGCCGCCCATCGCGCGAATGTCGTCGAGCTTCCTCGCTTCGAGGCGCATCACCCAGCTTCCCGCCGATAGGTCGGGATTAGCCGTGTCCTCGCCCTTGCGTTCAAATACCGCCTCGTAGAGGCCGGGTGGCAGCGTGTCGATCAGGTCGATATTGCTGGAGAACTCGTCATGTTCCTTCTTGGCGACGCCGCCGGACACGAAAATGCCCAGGTGGCCGACCGTTTCGTGGATGGTATAGACGATGGTTTGTCCGCAAGAGCGGATATCGTCGACGTTGTCGTAGAGATCGAGAATCCAGTCGAGCGCCTGCTGCGGCGGCGTGATGTTGTCGCCCTTGGAGCAGAATACCACGATCGGTGTGCGAATGTTCCGCAGATCGACCGTGACACCGTCGGCGGTCTGGATCATTCCGGCGGCGAGCTTGTTGCCGACGAACAGTTCGTCGACGATGAATTGAATCTCCTCGGCGTTGAGATTGACGTGGCCACCCCACCAGCGCTCGAAGCCGAGATAGCGATCCGCCTCGGTGTCGATCTTGGAATAGAGATTGTACTGCTTGCTCCAGAGCGTGTTCGCGGGATTCTGGTTTTCGAAATTCTGCACCAGCAAGGCGCCATCGAACTTGCCGTGTCCGAGGTCGCTTGCGAGTGCGGTCAACCAGCTGCCGCCGAGCAGGCCGCCGCTATAGCGCATCGGATACTTGCCGCGCACACCCGCCCAATAAGACAGCGGGGCTCCGGCGATGATAATCGGGCCGAACAATTCAGGGCGGACGGCGGCAAGCATCATGACGGCCCAACCGGCCTGGCAGTTTCCGATCACGCAGGGCTTGCCATCGGCCTCGGGGTGCAGCGCAATCACCTTCTCGATGAAGATCGCTTCGGCGCGTGCAATGTATTCGATGGTCTGACCGGGCATTGGCTCCGGCAGGAAGCCGATGAAGTAGCAGGGGTGGCCGGCCTTGAAAGCGACACCGATTTCGCTGTCCGATTTGAAGCCGCCAATGCCCGGCCCATGGCCGGCGCGAGGATCGACGACAACGAACGGCCGTCGTCTTGGATCGATTTCGGTGCCGGGCGGGGGAATAACCCGCACCAGCGCGTAGTTCACGGGCTGCTCAAGCGTGCGGCCGTCGATGACGAGTTCCACCTCGTAGTCGAGCACATGCGGAGCGGTTTCGGCCTGATGTTCGCGGTATTGATTGCCGCGTTGACGCATCACATCCCAGAACAGCACCGTCCGCTGTGCGGCGTCGATTGCGTATTCCAGAAAGGGGTTGAAGGATGCGGGCGCGGTCATCGCAGGAATGGGCCGGGATAATTCATTTGATCTCGATGGCATTGTCCCTGCTCCTGTTCAGTGAGGTCGAGTACCGACGCGTCCCTGGGATAGAGACGCTTTCATCATTTCCCCCATTCATCCCCAACTCAGTGTCATGCCGATATCGCCGGGCATGCCGCCCGGGAAGTCGACGATCTGTACGCGCAGTTTGTAGCCGCGCGGACGGAAGTACTTGTACCAGCACTCGTACAGTTCCTTCGGCAGGCCGGTCAGCGTGTTTTCCCAGCCCGGCTCCTGCTGATTGATCGCGCGACCGTGGTCGGTACAAACCTTGTTGGGGAAGCGGCCCAACTCGACCTCGGTCTTGCCATTGCTCACGGCGCGCTCGACGATCTTGACGGCGCGCTTGATGCGTTCTTCGTCCGAAACGCCTGACGGCCGCATCAGTTGTTCGAACAACGCCTTCTTCTCGGCCTCCGCCTCGGCAAGTTTGCGCGCCTGTTTTGATGCCTCCTCGGCCTCCGCGAGCGCAAGCTTCTGCATGAAGTCCTTTGCGCTCGGTAACAGGTCGTCAGTTTTCGTAGCCATTAAGTCGCTCCGCGATACGATTGGCTCTCCTCAAGACCTTTGACATTGATTTTTCGCAATCGCAACCGCAACCGCTTGCAACATTTTTCCTTACAACCGCGCCGCATTTTCTTGAACGATGAATCTGTCGATAATGTCATTGAAATCTCGAACGAATTCCCGTTGTCGACTTGTTGATTTGTATCAAGGTCAGCGGCCGGATTACGAGATAATGAATTTGCATGTATTGTGGGAGGAGATTTAAGCAATGTCCGGGCCGACGAAATCGAGTTCAACTCCGTTCCTTAAACTCGGATCTGGCCAAACCGAGGCCATGATCGCTTTACAGAAGGAGCTACTCGAGGCCTACGATCAGGCCAATCGTGTCTGGCTTGACCGCGTCAAATCGGAAGTCGAGCTCTGGTCGGACCTTGGAAAGAAGTTGTCGACAATCCAATCTGTTCCCGAAGCGCTGCAGGCGTATCAGGAATGTGTGGCCCAGCGCATGCGAATGGCCGCGGAGGACGGGCAGAAGGTATCCGAAGACTGCCGAACGTTCACGCAGAAGATTGCACGATCTCTGTCAAGCGGTTGGGTTGGCGAAAGCTCGTAGCTGATTAAATAACAAGACATCTGTCCGCCGGGAGAAACCCATGGAGCAACATAACCAGAGTGTGATCGCCGTCATGCAACAGCAACCTCGCGATTGGGCCAAGCTGATCCGCAAGCTGCGTTGGATCGGCTTGCAAGAGGAAGCGCAGCGCCTGGAGCAGGCTGTGAGCACGTTGCCGCCGGAAGAACGGGGTACCGTTTCGGTCGGGCCGTTCAGCACCGACTGACGCAAGCCGGCCTACAGCCATCTCTTCCATTTGAAGATGTAGTACGGCAGCGCGGCCGCGATGATCATCAAGAGGATTGCCATCGGGTAGCCGTACACCCAGTCGAGCTCGGGCATGTGCTTGAAGTTCATGCCGTAGAGCGAGGCGACCAGCGTCGGCGGCATCAGCACTACGGCGGCGATCGAGAAAATCTTGATGATGTTGTTCTGCTCGATGAACACAACGCCCAGCATGGCGTCGAGCAGGAAGGTGATCTTGTTGGCAAGATAGGTGGCGTGGTCGGAAAGCGACTGCACGTCGCGCTGCATGCCGCGCAACTGCGAGCGCGTCTCCTTCGCCCAGCGCATACCTTCCGCCTCGTTCGCGAGATAGAGCAGCACGCGCCCGATCGAAACGAGGCTCTCGCGCACCTTGGAGGTGAGGTCGCCCTTGCGGCCAATATTGCGCAGGATTTCCTGCTGCGTGCGGGTCTTCTCGCCTTCCGGCTCGAAGATGGTGGCCGAAATCTGGTCGACCTCGGCGCTGATGCGCTCCAGGATGTCGGCGGCGCGGTCGATCACGGCGTCGAGCAGTTCCATCAGCACGGCCTCGCCGGTGACGCCGGCCGGACAGAGCCGACCCAGCTTGTTGCCCACGATCATGAACGGGCGCGGCTCGTCGTAGCGCACGGTGATAAGGCGGTGGCCGGAGAGAATGAAGGTGACGGGCGTGATCCTGGGCTGGTCGGTGTCCGACTGGCACATCAGCGTCGCCGTCATGTAGCGCGCGTTGTTCTCGACGTAGAGGCGGCTCGTGACCTCGATCTCCTGCATCTCCTCGCGGGTCGGTACCGCGATGCCGATATGGCGCTCGAGCAGCTTGTCTTCGGCAAGCGTCGGGGAGACGAGATCGAACCAGACAGCACTCTCCGGGATGTCGCCGCCGGAGCCGATCGGGACGCGCCTCAGGGTCGTGCCATTTGGAACGTAGGCCGTGAACATGACTCCTCCGGTTTCCGTCGCTGCGCCGCTCGTCCAATCGAGCGCGAAGCCACGAAACCGATGTGACCGAACCAGTGATGGCTCAATCACGCTCCGTCATGCAACATTTTTGCGCGGAATGGCCGCGGAAAAGGCCGGAAAAGTGCGGACTCTGGACGGAGTCGGGACCGGATCACCGCTGCGAATCGGCGCGAGTCCCGACGCTCCGCGGAGCGGTCAGGCCGCGAGGTCGGTGGATGTCCGCTGGCCGGTCCGGGTAAACGACGGCCGCCGCACCGTCAGCACGGAACCCGGCGACGAAACCGGATTCCGCGCGTTGCTCTTGTATTGCAGGGCGGCGGCGACCGCCGGAATGCCGATCTCACCGTAACGGCTTGCGAGAGTTGCCTCCTTGCGCTCCGAATGCTGAGCGTTCTTGGTATTCGTAGATATCATTACCTGCTCCGTTACAGTCTTTTTGATCTTGCCGGACGTGCTGAACTTGGCTGAATGCTTTTGCTCCGTCCCGCGACGACTTGAGCGCTGGCGTGAATGCCGGCCGAGTGCGGCGGAAATAGGCAGGAAATTGTATCCTATCGTGACATTCCGCCCGCCGCCCGCCGGCGAGCGGTAGAGAGCAGCCATTTGGTTAACCGGTGGTTAAGATTCCCGCGCGCGGCGGGAATGGCTCGGCTTCTGTTTCATTTTCCTACGCTGCCGCGACGTGTTGCGACATTCCTGCCACAGGTTCGCAGGACAATCGCTCGGAACGGCCCAAAGCCCTAGATGTGCCGAAACCCTTGGGCTAATTGGGATGGTTGATCGCTGTGGGGAAACCGGCGTTAGGGGCACGCCAAAGCCAGTAGAAAAAGGGGCAGCCATGCTAAGGGGATTCGCATTCATTCTGATGGCAGTTTTACTTGGCGGCTGCATGCAGGGCACCATTGAGGCTGCATCCGACGCCAATCTCACCCCGCGCGACCGCAAGCTTCTCGCCAATGCTCCCTATGCCAAGGCGAACATCCCGATGGCCTACCAGCGAACGATCGTCGAGTACCACCGCAAGGAAGCGCCTGGCACGATCGTGGTCGATTCGGATGCGCACTATCTCTACTACGTGCTCGCCGACAACAAGGCGATCCGCTACGGCGTGACCGTCGGCGAAGAGGCGTTGTCCTGGTACGGCATCGCCAAGGTTGGCCGCAAGACCGAGTGGCCGACCTGGACGCCGACCGCGGACATCAAGAAGCGGCTCGGCAACGTGCCGAACTTCGTCGAGGGCGGCCCGCACAATCCGATGGGTGCGCGCGGCATCTATCTTTACCAGGGCGACAAGGACACGCTGTTCCGCATCCACGGCACCAACCAGCCGGAATATATCGGGCAGTCGATTTCGTCGGGCTGCATCCGGATGACCAATGAGGACGTGATCGACCTCTACAACCGGGTCAAGATGGGCTCGATCGTGGTGGTGCTGGCGCCGCACCAGGGCGACTCGCCGTTCAACCCGCGGGTGGCGGCGGCAGCACAGAACAGGCCGGACTGACCGCTGAACCGACAGTCATGAGGGGGCCGAGACGGCGCTGGGCTCAGGTCCGGCGCCGTTTCATTTTCGTCATTGCGAGGAGCGCAAGCGACGAAGCAATCCAGTCGTCCCCCGCCCCACCCTCCCCCGCATGCGGTGAGGGAAAGAGAGGGGGGGTGCTTCGCTTCGCTCGCAAGGACGCAAACTCATAATCATCATGCGCTACCCCTGTACGCGCCCGAATGGTCGCGGCCGCGGCAAGGGCACCTGAGCAGCATCCGCGCCGGGCGCCGGCCGATCGCTCTCCTCGCGGATGTCCCACTGGCACATCCGGTAACCGCCCCGGCGCTCCGCGAGATCCACGTGCACGTGATCCTCGTGATAGCCGTCGGAGCCCGGACCGAGCACGGTGGTGAAACGCGTGCAGGTCGCTTTCCTCAGGCGTTCGCGAACCTCCTTGGCGGCGCGCGGGTTCGTCAATTCAACGAGTTTGCCGTTGGCAAGCTTGAACGAGCGCATGTCGAGCGCATTGGCCTTGCCGTGCTCGGAAAGCCTCGCCCCGATCACCCGGTTGCGCCCGCGGCAGTCATAGGAGGCATAGTTGTCGATACTCTGAAGCCTCGAACCGAGCGGGCGCACCGCCGGCACCACGTCCTCGCGCACCCAGTGTGCGATCGCCTCCGCAAGGCTGCACCGCAGAGTGGCGGGCGGCGTCACGGCAACGCGTGTCTTGTCTGCGAGCATAATGGCCTCGAGCCGCACCACGTCCTCGGCACCGCACGCGCCCGTCCCTTCGAGGTGCGGCAGCGCGGTCGCGACCGCGAGCTTCGGCACCAACTGCTGAAAGCACGGCGATGGCGGCGCGGGCTCGCTTGCCACCTGCTCGGGCTGCGCCAAAGCCGCGGGCGCCGGTCGAGGGCGCGGCAACGGTATGGTCTGCGCGGGGGCAATCTCGCCGGCCGCCACCAGTACCAAAAGGACCCCGATCGGTTTCACCAGGGACTGCACGCAGCGAAGCCGCCTCATCTTCTCTTCGGCCTCGGCTTAGGCTTCACCCCACGCTCCTTCACGTTGCGGACCTCGGTGTTCATCCGCACATCCTTTCGCCGGCGCTTTTCGAGGCTCTTTGCGGTCTCGAAATAGTCGCCCCGTGTTGCGCGTTCGGCCGCCTCGTCGAGCTCGGACGACCACTCGCCGAGCGAATAGCCGAACCATGGCGCCTCGGGCTTGAGTGCCGGCAAGCCGAGTTCCTCCCAGATTTTCTTTGCGCGCTCCATGTAAGGCCGTTTCGGCAGCGAGATCGGCGGGAAGTTCTCCTTGAGTGTCGCATCGATCAGCACCGAGGCGTCCTGTCCGCCATTCCTTTGGCTGCGCGGCCCGTGGCCCTGGTCGCGGTGCGGCAGGACGTGCATGTCGAGCATTGGATTGGCACGATAGGACATCGCCCACAGGAGCGCGTCGGCATTCTCCGGATCGATGTCGTCGTTGACCGCGATCACGTATTTGCCGGCGGCGCGGTGCAGCACGGCGGCGCCGTAGAGCGCGCGCCAGACTTCGGTCGCCGGCATGTCGCGCTCGCAGATCAGGGCAATCACCTTGCGGATATTGGTGAGCGGCTCATGCATCGACACACGCTTGACCCCCTTGATGCCGAGCGTATTGCGCAGGTAGTTGAGGAACAGCGGCTCCATGCCGAGGCGCTTGATCAGGCTCGATTCCGACGGCGTCACCTGCGAGATGATCGAGGTGAGGATCGCGTCCTTGCGCCGCGTGATCGCGGTCACATCCATGTAGGCGTTGAATTCCTGCAGGTTGACGTGGCCGTGCGACTCCCCGAACGGCGCCTCGGGCTCGAGATATTCGGTATCGATCAAGCCCTCGATCACGATCTCGGCTTCGGCCGGCACCAGGAGATCGACGGTCTTCGCCTTCACCACGTTGATCGGCGAGCCGACCAGCGCGCCGGCCACATGAAGCTCGTCGAGCGTCTCGGGAAGCTTCTGCACCGACGCAAACGTGATGCAGGGCGGCGCGCCAAGCACCACGGCGCAGGGGAGCTTCTTGAAGCCGCGCGCACGCAATTTTTCCCAGTGATTGTAGATGCCCGGCCGCAGCTCCAGCGACGGATTCATGCCGAGCCGCCGCCGCGCCTTCACCTGGCCGCGGTAGTTGCCCATATTCTGGATGCCGGTGTCCGGATCCTTGGTGATGTATTGCGACAGCGTCGCGTAGGGTGCGATGTCCCAGCCGGGCGTCGAAATGGGCAGCGGAATGCCGTCGAGTCCCTGCCCCGGCTTATCGAGGTCCTTGCCGGTGATGACGATCTCGTGGCAGGGCGCCTTGTCGACGATCTGCGGCGGCAACGGCCTCTGCGCCGCCGCGATCCAGCGGGCGTCGATCTCCTCGAACGGGCAGTTCACCCCGATGCGATAGATTTCGCGGTTGGCCGCAAGTCCGCCGACCAGCACCGGGATATCGTACTTGCGGCCCTTGCCGTCGGTGACGTTGGTGAACAGGAACGCCTTGCGATCCTTCTCGGCGATGCCGCCGCGGAACTGCCAGCGCACCAGCGGGTGCATCTCGGTGTCCTTGTTGATCGCCCGGTCAACCGTGATCAGCAGGCCGGCCTTGTCGAGCGCACGCACGTGGTCATGCAGGTCGGGATAGGACCGGCCGGCTGCGAGGGCCGCTTTGCGCTTGGGCTTGGTGATGGCATCCATGTCAGGCGATCCTTGGCGGCGGTCTCGTGAGGCGCACGGCGCGCCGCTCTTTCCGGTGGGGCTGTCGGCGGGGCGAGCAAGCTCGCTGGCGAAGCACTATAATTGTAACAAGACCGCGCTGGGAGGGCGAGATGTCCTTACAGCCGAGGCCGTGTGCGGCGGCTCAGAGCCGCTCGTTTGGTTCGGTTCGATCCTTCGCGCATGATCCGCCTGGATCCCGGCCTGCGGCATTCAGCAGCCAACGCAAATGCGATAGCTATGT
>WBZR01002975.1_pt1 | contig 11261 bp, 9 predicted proteins | sample 5204231 | NCBI WGS metagenome assembly WBZR01 (sample SAMN12412403, study PRJNA552823) | activated sludge metagenome | isolation source: activated sludge from anammox sidestream of wastewater treatment plant... | place: USA: Virginia | collected 2017-08
AAGCTCTTCCACGACCTGTTGGAAGCGCACGGCTATCAAACGGTGGGCACGCGCAACGGCATCGAAGCGCTCGATCTCGCGCGGCGTCATCATCCCGACTTGATCCTGATGGACATCCAGCTTCCCGAAGTCTCCGGTCTGGAAGTGACCAAGTGGCTGAAGGAGGATCCCGATCTTCGCGCCATTCCGGTCGTTGCGGTCACTGCCTTTGCGATGAAGGGCGACGAGGAGCGCATCCGCGAGGGCGGCTGCGAGGCCTACCTCTCCAAGCCGATCTCGGTCGGCAAGTTCATCGAAACGATCCGGCACTTTCTCGGCAACGCGTAGGAGATGCATCGATGACCGCCCGGGTTCTCGTCATCGATGACGTGCCGGCCAACGTCAAGCTGTTGGAGGCGCGCCTTTCGGCGGAGTATTTCGACGTCGTCACCGCCATGAGCGGCGCGGAGGGACTTACGATCTGCGAGCGCGCCGAATGCGATATCGTGCTGCTCGACGTCATGATGCCGGACATGGACGGCTTCGAGGTTTGCCGCCTTCTCAAGTCCAATCCGGCCACGCATCACATCCCGGTCGTGATGGTCACCGCGCTCGATCAGCCCTCCGACCGGGTGAGGGGGCTGCAGGCCGGTGCCGATGATTTTCTGACCAAGCCGGTCTCCGACGTGGCGCTGATCGCGCGCGTGCGCTCCCTCACGCGGCTCAAGCTGATGACCGACGAACTGCGTATGCGTGCCGTAACCTCGCGCGATATCGGCATCGAAAGCCCGGAACGGGAAGCAGTGGCCGAGCGCGGCCGCGACGGGCGCATCCTGATCGTGGATGACCGCTCGACCTCGAACGAGCATATCGCTGCCATGCTGGCCGGCGAACACCGCGTGGAAATCGAGACTGACCCGAGCGCGGCCTTGTTCCGGGCGGCTGAGGGGAATTTCGATCTGCTGATCATTTCGCTGGGATTCGAAAGCTTCGACGGCCTGCGGCTATGCAGTCAGGCTCGCTCGCTGGAGCGCACACGCAACGTGCCGATTCTGGCGATCGCCGATGCCGAACACAGCGCGCGACTCGTGCGCGGCCTTGAGATCGGCATCAACGACTATCTCGCGCGGCCGATCGACAAGAACGAGCTGCTCGCGCGGGTGCGCACGCAAATCCGCAAGAAGCGCTATACCGAGCGGCTGCGCGACAACGTGCAGATGTCGATCGAAATGGCGATCACTGACGCGCTCACCGGCCTCTACAATCGCCGCTACATGGAGAGTCACGTCGGCTCGCTGGTCGAGCAGGCGGTGTCGCGCGGCAAGCCGCTGACCGTGCTGGTGCTCGACATCGACTACTTCAAGTCGATCAACGACACCTACGGGCACGATGCCGGCGACGATGTCCTGCGCGAATTCGCCATCCGCATCCGCAAATCCATTCGTGGCATCGACCTGGCCTGCCGCTATGGCGGCGAGGAGTTCGTGGTGGTGATGCCGGAAACCGATCTTGCGGTTGCCACGATGGTGGCGGAACGGCTGCGCCGGCGCATCGCAAGCGAGCCATTCCCGATCCAGCAGGGCGCCCGGGCCATCGATGTGACGATCTCGATCGGCATCGCGGCGCTTGGCCGCGGCGACAATGCGGCGGGGGTGATCAAGCGCGCCGACCGGGCGCTCTATCGTGCCAAGCGCGATGGCCGCAATCGCGTCGTCCCGGATGCGGCCTGATCGCGCACGGAATCGGATCGCCCGGCGCCGACACACAAGTGCGGCGGATTTGACGTTCCTACCAGAATTGCGGCGAGTCCTTCCCGTAGGAACGTCAAATCCAAAGCCGCACTAAAATCATAGAGTTGCTAGTGTCCCTTTGGTTCCGACGCTTGTAAACGGATGTGCTGCAAAGCGATACAAACGTCGGAACCGGGACACTGGTGTCACGGTCAACCCTAATGTTTTAGGTTGACCGGATTCTCTCCGTTATCCACAGCGTAAATTCTTGCTTTGCCAGGCAGTTGCGCTAGTTTCCCACATGCGGCGGCGGAAATCGCTTCCGCGTTGCGGACAGGGCGCGGCCAAAGGTTCAAACAGGGATTGGAAAATACATTATAAGTTATTGATAACCCTACGGAATGCTCAGGTCCGCCGCATCTCCTGGGTCCGTGGGGTTCGGCCGGTTCGGGGGCGGTACGAGTGGCCTCCTCATGACACCGCTCCCGACCGGCCACCTTCGGCGCTTGGCCAGCGATCGCGAATTCCACAGCCTGCTCTGAGCAATTGGAAACACTGAGGGCGCCCGGCGGGCGCCCTTTTTTTCGATCGGCCACCGGCTTTTGGGTTACTTGATCTTGGATTCGCGGAACTCGACGTGCTTGCGGGCGACGGGATCGTATTTCTTCATCACCAGCTTCTCGGTCATGGTGCGGGAGTTCTTGCGGGTCACGTAATAGAAGCCGGTATCGGCGCTCGACACCAGCTTGACCTTGACGGTGGTGGCCTTGGCCATGCGGGAACCTCAATCGGTTAACTCGGGCGGAACCTAGCCGCTGCCGGCACAATGTCAAGAAAGCTGGCCGGGCGGCGCTACAGCAATTCCCGCACGAAGCGGCCGCGCGGATGCTGATAGAGCGGCACCGGCAGGTCATGGCCGAACCCGTCGGCGATGCGTGCGTCGAGTTCCTCCAGCATGACGCTGGTCACCGCCGCCATGTCGAGCCGCTTGGCTTCTTGCAGCGTCATCCAGACGAGTTCGACCAGCTCGGCGTCGGGCCCGGTGACGCCCTCGATGCGATGCCCGATCGCGCTGGCGTCCGCCGTAAAGAAGCGGGCGTCGAAGCGGCGGTTGCGCCCCGGCGGGGTGATCGCGCGCCCGATGAAACGCAGCGCGCCGAGGTCGGGCAGCAGGTTCGCCGCCGCGAATGCCGACCACGGGCCGTCCGGCACTTTACTTGCAGCCGCATGGCGCACGCCGACCAACAGCCCGGTCTCCTCGAAGGTCTCACGGATGGCGGCGAGCGCGAAGGCGCGCGCCTTGGCGGCGCTCGCACGCTGCAGCCGCTTCATCAGCTGCGCCTCAGCCCGCGGATCGAGCGGCCGCGCCACCGGCATGCGGCGGTCGGTCGGATCGACGCGGCCGCCGGGAAAGACATAGCGGCCGGGCATGAACTTGTGGCGTGCGTGGCGTTTGCCCAGCAGGACCCTGGGCTCCGGCCCGGAGCGATCGACCAGGATCAAGGTGGCGGCGTCCTTCGGACGGACGAAGGGGTGAGACAGGTCGCGCTGAACCGCGTTCATGCGCTGCACGTAGCGGTTCATCCGCTCGAGATATTCAGCCTGCTTGTCGCGCGCTTGCTGATCGTTCATCGGCGTTTCTTCTTCCTGACAGGTTCGCGGACCGCACGCCGGGCGTGGCCGCTCGCGGCGCCCTTGCGGGCACTGCGCTTGGATGCCTGGCGCGTGGCGCCGTTATAGCGGGCCTCGGTCAGCAGTTCGAATCGCAACGCGCCCGCGACCGGCGCCGCCTCGACGAGCCGCACCGAAACCGGATCGCCCAAGCGGTAGCTTAAGCCGCTGCGGTCGCCGACGAGGGCGTGGCGGTTCTCGTGATAGCGGAAATACTCCTCGCCGATTGTGCGCGCCGGAATGAAACCGTCGGCGCCGGTGTCGTCGAGCTTGACGAACAGCCCGGCGCGCGTGACGCCCGAAATGTGCCCCTCGAAGGTTGCCCCGATACGGTCGGCGAGGAAGTGCGCGAGCAGCCGGTCGAAGGTCTCGCGCTCCGCTTTCATGGCGCGCCGCTCGGTCGCCGAAATGGTGGCGGAAATCTCGCCGAGCGATTTTGCATCGAGCTGGTCGGGCAACCCGTCGCTACCCAGCTTGAGCGCGCGGATCAGCGCACGATGTACGACCAGATCGGCATAGCGGCGGATCGGCGACGTGAAATGCGCATAGCGCCGCAGGTTGAGGCCAAAATGTCCGTAATTCTCGGCGGCGTATTCGGCCTGCGCCTGGGTGCGCAGCACGACCTCGTTCACGAGCTTCTCGACGTCGCAGCCCTTCACGCGCGAGAGGATGCCGTTGAATTGCGCGGCTCGCAGCACGCCGCCTTTCGGCAGCGAGATGTCGAGGGTCTTGAGGAACTCGCGCAGCGCATTCACCCGCTCCGCGTCGGGTTCGTCGTGGACGCGGTAGATCAGCGGGGTGCGCGCCCGTTCCAGCGTTTCCGCGGCGGACACGTTGGCGAGGATCATGAATTCCTCGATCAGCCGATGGGCATCGAGCCGCTCCGGCGTGAACACGCGGTCGACCGTGTTGTGGGCGGTCAACACGATCTTACGTTCCGGCAGGTCGAGGTCGAGCGGCGCGCGCTCATCGCGCGCGCGCTTGAGCGCCCGGTAGGCGGCGTAAAGCGGCTCGAGAATCGGGACGAGCAGCGGCCCCGTCGTATCGTCGGGCCAACCGTCCATCGCGGCCTGTGCCTGCACGTAATGCAGCTTCGCCGCCGAACGCATCAGCACGCGGTGGAAGCTGTGGCTGCGCTTGCGGCCGTCGGCGCCGATCACCATGCGCACGGCGAGCGCCGCGCGATCCTCTCCCACCCGCAACGAGCACAAGTCGTTGGAAATTCGCTCCGGCAGCATCGGCACCACGCGATCCGGAAAGTAGACCGAGTTGCCGCGCGTGAGCGCCTCGCGGTCCATGGCGGAGCCGGGCCCCACGTAGTGCGCGACGTCGGCAATGGTGACGCTGAGAATGAAGCCGCCGGGATTCTTCGGATCATGGTCCGGGGCGGCATGGACGGCGTCGTCGTGGTCCTTGGCGTCGGCCGGATCGATGGTGACGAGCGGCAGATCGCGCCAATCCTCGCGGCCGGCGGCGAGCCTTGCCGGGGCGGCAGATTCGGATTCACGCAGGACCGCGGGCGGGAAAACGTGCGGGATGCCGTGAGCATGGATGGCGATCAGGCTTGCCGCGCGCTCGGTCTTGAGCGAGCCGAGCTTCTCCATGACGCGCGCGGTCGGCAAGCCATAGCCGCTGCGCGACGATACCTCGACGGTGATGAGATCACCATCTGCGGCGTCAGAACTTGCGCCCGGCGGAATGGCAAGCTCGCGGCCCATCTGTTTCTTGTCGACCGGCACCAGGCGGCCGCCGCCGCCCGGCAGCGCCCGGAAGATGCCAAGCACGCGCTGCTTCGCGCGGTCAATGATCTTGATCACGCGGCCGGTGTGCCCGATGGCCTCGCCTTCATCCTCCGCCGGCTCGATGCGCAGCAGCGCGCGATCGCCAACGCCACCGACGTCGCCTGGCCGCGCGCGGCGCGGCGCATGGATACGGATTTTTGGCGGAGCGCCGTGCGCCTCCTCGTCCCATTCCACCGGTGTTGCGATCAACTCGCCGTCGCGGTCGCGTCCCGTGATATCGGCGAGCACGATGTGGGGCAGCGTTCCCGGTTGATGCAGCTTCTTGCGGCGACGCTCGATGCGGCCTTCGTCCGCGAGTTCGCGCAACATGCGCTTGAGGGAGGCACGATCGGCGTTCTTCAGGTTAAAGGCGCGGGCAATCTCGCGCGTACCCACCTTTCCGGGTTGCTTGCCGATGAAGCCAAGCAGATCGTCTTTGGAGGGGAGGGTGGGATGGGGGCGTTTCACAATCAATTCCGCGAGCAACCTCGCTTACGCAGTCGTCAAATAAGTTAGTGACGAGCGGGCTTATTCGCCAGCGCCCGCCGTGGGCTATCGGCCCTTGCCGGCCTTGGCCTTGCGCGCGGGCTTCTTTTCCACGCTCGGCGCCGGCATCCGCTTGGCGGCCGCCTTCGGTTTCGGGACCTTGCGCGCCGTGCTGCGTGGTGCGGCGCGGCCGATCGTGGCGGCGCTCGAGGTCGTTGGCTTCGCGGCCGTCGCCTTGCTTGCCATGGCGGCCTTCTTCGCGCGCTTTTTGCCGCCGCCGCGGGCGGCGCGCGCTTCAAGCAACGGGATCGCCTGTTCGAGCGTGATCGCCTCCGGCGCGATGTCGGAGGGAAGGGTGGCGTTCACGCCGTCATGGCTGACATAGGGACCGTAGCGGCCGTTCTTCACGACTACGGGCCCGCCCTTGTCGGGGTGCTCGCCAAGCGGGCGGCCTGGATCGGCGCCAAAGCGACCGCGGCGCGGTCCCTTGGTTTTCTTCTCCTCGATCAGCGTCACCGCGCGGTTGAGCCCAATCGAGAGTACGTCTTCGTCGGCCGAAAGATTGGCGTAGGTCTTGCCGTGCTGCACGTAGGGTCCGAAGCGCCCGACGCCGGCCAGGATCGGTTCGCCGTCGTCGGGATGCCTGCCGACCTCGCGCGGCAGCGAGAGGAGGCCGAGCGCGCGGTCAAGGTCAATGTCGTCAGGCGACGTGCCCTTCGGTAATCCGGCGCGCTTTGGCTTCTGGGGCTTGCCGTCCTCATCTTGCGTCGGCTCGCCGAGCTGGAGATACGGGCCGAAGCGGCCCGAGCGCAGCGTGACGTCGAGCCCGCTTGCGGGATCGACGCCGAGTTTCTTCATGCCGCCGTCGCCGTTCGCGCCGTTTCCGGCCGCCAACTGGCGTGTATAACGGCATTCGGGATAATTGCTGCAACCGATGAAGCCACCGAACTTGCCCAGCTTCAGCGAAAGCCTGCCGGCTTCGCAATTCGGGCACTTGCGCGGGTCCGTGCCGTCCGCGCGCGCCGGGAAGAGATGCGGCGCCAGCATCTCGTCGAGCGCGTCGATGACCTGCGCAATGCGCAGCTCCTTGATGTCGCCGACTGCGGCCGTGAAGTCGCGCCAGAAATCGCGCAGCAGCTCGCGCCAGGCAATCTCGTTGTTGGAGATACGGTCGAGCTGTTCTTCGAGATCGGCCGTGAAGCCGTATTCGACATAGCGGGAAAAGAAGCTTTCCAGAAACGCGGTGAGCACGCGGCCCTTGTCTTCCGGCACAAGGCGCTTCTTATCGATACGCACATAGCCGCGATCCTTGAGCACCTGCAAGATCGACGCATAGGTCGAGGGGCGGCCGATACCCAGTTCTTCCATGCGCTTGACGAGGGAAGCTTCCGAATAGCGCGGGGGCGGTTCGGTGAAATGCTGGGTCGCGTCGATCTTGCGCTTCTCCAGCGTCTCGCCGGCGCGCATTTCAGGCAGCCGTTTCGACTCGTCATCGTCCGCGGACGGATCGTCCATGTCCTCGTGGTAGAGCGTAAAGAAGCCGTCGAATTTTACCACGGTGCCGGTTGCGCGCAGATCGATGGTCTTATAGCGGGGCGTTGGCGCGCTCAAAGCGGCGGCGCCCACCGCCGCGGTGATATCCGCCGTCGTGCGTTCGAGCTCGGCGGACTCCATCTGGCTTGCGACTGTGCGCAGCCAGATCAGTTCGTAGAGCTTCGCTTGATCCGCGTCGAGCAGCGAGCGAACCTGCCGCGGACGGCGGCCGGGGTCCGTGGGCCGCACCGCTTCGTGCGCCTCCTGCGCATTCTTCGCCTTGGTCTGATATTCGCGCGGTGAGGCCGGCAGGTAGCGCTCGCCGTAATCGTTGCCGATCAGCTTGCGCGTCGTGGCGATGGCTTCGGGAGCGATCTGCACGCCGTCGGTCCGCATATAGGTGATGAGACCGACCGTCTCGCCGTCGATGTCGACGCCCTCATAAAGCCGCTGCGCGATACGCATGGTGTGGGCTGGCGCGAAGCCAAGTTTGCGGCTCGCTTCCTGTTGCAGCGTCGAGGTGGTGAAGGGGGGAGGCGGGTTGCGCCGCGCGGGCTTCGCCTCGACATTGGTGACCGAGAAAGCGGCGCGTTCCAGCGCCTGCTTGAACGCCTCGGCCTCGACCCCCGAACCGATATCGAGCCGTTGGATCTTCTGGCCGTCGGCCCCGACGAGCCGCGCCTCGAAGGTCTCCTTGCGCGGGGTCGCGAGCGTTGCGACCAGCGACCAGTATTCGCGCGGAACGAATTTCTCGATCTCAAGCTCGCGGTCGCTGACGAGGCGCAGCGCGACCGATTGCACGCGGCCGGCCGAGCGGGCGCCCGGAAGCTTGCGCCACAGCACCGGCGAAAGGTTGAACCCGACGAGGTAATCGAGCGCTCGGCGTGCGAGGTAGGCATCGACCAGCGCCTGGTCGATGTGGCGGGGATGCTTCATCGCATCAAGCACCGCCTGCTTGGTGATGGCGTTGAACACCACCCGCTCGACCGGCAGCTTCTTGAGCGCATTCTTCTCCCGCAATACTTCCAGGACGTGCCAGGAGATGGCCTCGCCCTCGCGGTCGGGGTCGGTCGCCAGGATGAGCTTGTCGGCGCCTTTGACGGCCTTTGCGATGTCGTTGAGCCGCTTCTGCGATTTATCGTCGACCTCCCAGATCATGTGGAAGTCGTGCTCGGGGTCGACCGAGCCGTCCTTCGCCGGCAGGTCGCGGACATGCCCGAAGGACGCCAGCACTTCGTAACCCCGGCCAAGGTACTTATTGATGGTCTTGGCCTTGGCGGGCGATTCTACAACGACGATATTCATGCAGATCCAAGGAGTTAGCGGGCAATGACGCAGCCCAAGACGGCCTGAACCGGCGGCCTGTGCCGGGCGATATGGGGGTTACACCCCCTGCCTGTCAAATCGCGCGGTCGGGCCGGGAGGAGCAGAGCGCCCGGTGGTGGGCACCGAACATCGTCTTCGATATGCAATTATTACGAGTATTATTTGATTAAAAACATCTTTTGGTGCAGGTTGAGCCGACCATCAGAACTCGCCGGCAGGTCACAAGAGCGAAACAAGCCCGCCGCCGTGACGCTCCAGCCGGCCCGCCAGTTCAAGTTCGAACAGGACCGTCCGAACCTCCGCAGGGGAACTTCCCGACAGCCGGACGATGTCATCGATCAACACCGGAGTAGGACCGAGCAACTGGGTAATGCGCGCTCGCTCGTCGTCGCCAGGCTCGCGGGGGGACGGAGCGGTCCGCTCCGGCTCCTTGGCCGGCAGCATCAGCGATTGGCCCAGAATGGGGCGCAACACGCCGATCACGTCGTTGGCCTCGGTCACCAGCGTCGCCCCTTGCTTGATGAGGTTGTTGGTGCCCTCTGCGCGGGGATCGAGCGGCGAACCCGGCACCGCGAACACTTCGCGCCCCTGCTCAAGGGCGAGCCGCGCGGTGATCAGCGACCCCGAGCGGCGCGCCGCCTCGATGACCACGATGCCGACCGCGAGCCCGGAGATCAGCCGGTTGCGGCGCGGGAAGTCGCGCGCGCGGGGTTCCCAGCCGAGCGGCATTTCGGAAACCGCGGCGCCATGCGCCAGCATGTCGTCGAGCAGGCCGGCGTGTTCGGGCGGGTAGATACGGTCGTGGCCGCCGGCCAGCACCGCCACGGTGCCGCTGGCCGAACTTGCCCGATGGGCGGCAGCATCGATGCCGCGCGCAAGCCCGGATACGATGACAAAACCTGCTTCGCCGAGTTCGTGCGCGAGCCGCTCGGCAAACCGCATGCCGGCCGCCGAGGCGTTGCGTGCCCCGACGATGGCGACCATCGGCAGCGCGAGCGTGGCGAGATTTCCGCGCACGGCGAGCAACGGCGGGGCGTCATCGATCATCTGCAGGTGACGCGGATAAGCGGGCTCGCCAAGCGCCAGCAAAGTAACGCCGAGCGATTTGGCGGCGCGAACCTCGCGCTCCGCCTCTTCGCGTGAGCAGGTGCCGGCCGGGCGCGAGGCGCCGCCGCGGCGGGCCAGGTCGGGCAGCGCCGCCAACGCCGCGCGCGCGCCGCCGTAGTGGTTGACCAGCGCCCGGAAGGTACGCGGCCCGACATTCTCGCTGCGAATGAGCCGCAGCCAATCAAGCCGCTGTTCGTCGGTGAGACAAACGCTCCCGTGCTTACTGCCGCTCATGTCGCCCCTCGGATCGGCCTCCCGGCGATCAGCATCGCGCAGGCCGAGGACCGCTACAACCGGAAATAGATCGCGGACGGCGCGGCGTGACAGGGGGCGTTGCGGGGCTTGGGAATCTCAGGCGCCGGAGGAAGAGCGCTGACCGATCTTGCCCTCGGTTCCGCTCACGAGCCGCGCGATGTTGGCGCGGTGCATGATCCAGAGTGCGGTGGTGAGCAGAAGAAACAGGATGGCGAGCGTGCCTTCGCCCATCCACCAGAGGAACGCCGGCGTTGCCGCGCTGGCGACCAAGGCCGCGAGCGACGAGTAGCGGGTCGCCGCCGCAACCGCGAGCCACACGGCGCCAAAGACCAGCGCGGCGGGCCATGCGAGCCCCAGCAGCACGCCAATATAGGTCGCGACGCCCTTACCACCCTTGAACTTGAGCCAGACCGGAAACAGGTGGCCGAGAAACGCACCGACCGCGGCTGCGACGCCGGCGTCCATGCCGCCGATCCAGCGCGCCACCGCGACCGCGGCGGCGCCCTTGAGCACGTCACAGAGAAGCGTCGCGGCGGCAAGCCCCTTGCGGCCCGTTCGCAGCACGTTGGTCGCGCCGATATTGCCGGAGCCGATCGAGCGAATGTCCTGCGTGCCGACCAGCCGCGTGAGGATCAGTCCGAACGGAATCGAGCCGAGCAGATAGCCGAAGGCCAGCGATACCGCGCCGAACAAAATGAACGACCCGTCAAACGATGGCGGCATCGACGCCTGCAACCCTTGGAGTAGCCGTTCTTAAACGTATTCGTAGACCGTGCGCCCGGCAACGATCGTGCGCACCACGCGTCCTTGCAGCTTTGCCTCATCGAACGGCGTGTTCTTGCATTTCGACTTCAGTTCCGCCGGATCGAGCACCCAGGGGACGTCCAGGTCGATGACGATCACGTCGGCCGCGCTGCCCGGCCGCAGCGTTCCGCTGGACAGTCCCAGCAACTCGGCGGGTGTGCTCGACATCGCCTTGATCAGCGTCATGATCGGCAGCTCGCCGGAATGCACCAGGCGCAGCCCCGCTGAAAGCATGGTTTCGAGACCGACGGCCCCGTGGCTCGCTTCCGCGAACGGCAGCCTTTTGCCTTCGACATCTTGCGGATTGTGATCGGACATCACCGCGTCGATCAGGCCCGAGGCGAGCGCTTCGACCAGGGCCGTACGATCTTCCTCCGCGCGCAACGGCGGGCTTACCTTGAGGAAGGTGCGATAGGGCCCGATGTCAAGCTCGTTCAAGGTCAGATGATTGATGGACGCGGAAGCCGTGACTTTGAGGCCTGTTTCTTTCGCGCGCCGCAGCACGTCGAGCGCCTCCGCGCAGGTGAGGGACGCGGCGTGATAGCGGCTGCCGGTGAGCGCCACGAGCCGCATGTCGCGCTCGACCATG
>WBZR01004546.1_pt1 | contig 11255 bp, 4 predicted proteins | sample 5204231 | NCBI WGS metagenome assembly WBZR01 (sample SAMN12412403, study PRJNA552823) | activated sludge metagenome | isolation source: activated sludge from anammox sidestream of wastewater treatment plant... | place: USA: Virginia | collected 2017-08
GTTGCTGAGAAAAGCATCAGCACGTGAGATCAAATATTTTTTAAGCGATGGATTATCTGCAAACCCAGCTGCTTCTTTAAGAAGATTTGATGCTTCGGTTAGTTTATCCTTAAAATATTCGCTGTATGGAATGGCAACTAACTTTCCATTATCTCTTCTGATTACTGTAAACTCGCTTGTAAAAGATTTTTCATCCTGTGGATTTTGCTTTATCCAGTTTTCAAACTCCCCTTTGGTCATATCTTCAGGATAGAAATTTGCACCAAGAGGTTTCTTGTCAACTCCGATAAACGGGGCATTATCTTCAAGTCTGTCAAAAGGACCGAACATAATATTGAAAAGCTCAAGCTGCAGTTTTGAAAGATCATCTTCGCTTTTTATAAGTCTGGATTTTATCTCATCGTTTTTCGAATAAACCTGTTCAAGAAAAATATCATCAATTATTTTTGATGCATAATAAAGTTTTTCCAAAACAGCTTTTTCTCTGTCAGTTAAAATTGTTTCATCATATTGTATTTTAACCGGAACAAATTTGGCTAACTTCTCTTTTAGCATTGTAACTTCCTCTGATTCTTTTTGCTGATTTTGGTTTTCTGTACAACCAAGAATTAATAAAAATATAAACGATGCAGCTAATATTTTTTTCATTGTAAAACCTATTAAAAATTAATTTTAAAATTGTTAGTAAATATAATTAATTGTTTCGCTTCATATTTTTTCAGTGTCATTTTTATCGCTGAAATTTTTACAAATTGTAATTTTGTAAAATCTCTTTTGAACTTTTTTACCTGCCTGGATAAAAATCTCTTATAAAACCAATCAATACTTCAGGAATAATGCTTGCTGTTGTTAACACATAGCTTAAACAAAAAATTAGGACAAGAAACACTCTCTATTGTGTTGAATTAAACTATTTCTTTCTTTACGTTTGATTTGTTAATTATCTGTTTCACATTTTGGGTATGATATGTTACGTCAGTGTGAAAACCTTTGTTTAATTATTTTTATTTTCTCTATATTTTCAACATTATCTGCACAGGACAGCCTCTACCTTGTTGGTTCAATTACAGGTGTATCAACTGAAAAAAAAATCACCAATATTTCCAGAGTTGGCGATGTTAATGGTGATGGTTACGATGATTTTACAGTTTCCTCAAGAACAGGTAAAACACGAAGTGATCAAGGTATTGTGCAATTATATTTAGGATCATCAAATCTTGATTTAACACCCGATGTTACTTTCCACTATCCCTGTTGCGATACATTAAATGATTTTGGGGCGGCTTCAGAAATTGGAGATGTAAATGGAGATGGCTATGACGATTTTATGCTTACGGGAGGATTCGGTGATTTTGGTTTTAGCAAGGGTAAGGTATTCTTGTATTATGGCGGTGAAACAATAGATACAGTACCGGCAGCAGAATTTTATGAACCCTGGATTCAAGATGGTTTTGGTGGTGTAGTTGTGAAGTTAGATGATCTGAACAAAGACGGTTATGATGATTTTTCGATCAGTTCTACATATAATTGGGATAATGGGAAAGGGTATGTTTACTTATTCTGGGGTGGTGATACGATAACGTGGAACAAAAGTATTACTTTTACAAGTAATATAGTAAATGATTTTTTTGGAGAGAGTGTAACAAATATAGGTGATGTTAATTCTGATGGTTTTAAGGATATAGCAATTGGGGCACCCGCGGGACTGCTTATGGATGATACTAGTAAAGTCTATTTTTATTATGGTGGATTCATAATTGATACCACTAAAGATTATATATTAAATGGTGGAAGTATTTATAATATAGGTGATATAAACCTAGATAACAAAGTTGAATTTATTTTTTATAATGGTAAAATAAATATTTATTCTGGACTAGATAGCTTAATTTCATTTAGCGGGTATTTGAATAGTTCTTCATATGGGGACTTAAACAAAGATGGGTATGATGATTTTATCATTGGTAAAACTAATTATAGAAATTCAGACAGTATGATGGTTGGTGGAGCATATGTTTATTTTGGTAAACCGAATATAGATACTACATTTAATCTCTTACTTGAGGGAGAAAATAAATGGGATGAGTTTTCAAAGATTATTACTTCAGAAGATATCAATAGTGATGGATTTGATGAGCTATTTGTATTAAGTCCAAATTTCCCTGACTATACAAGTCCTAAAGGCAAAGTATATATCTATTCCAGAATAAATTTTACCGACATTAAAGATCTTCACGAAAAATCGAAACTTAACTTTCATTTATATCAAAATTTTCCAAATCCATTTAATCCTACTACGAATATTCAATTTTCAGTAAGTTCCAGGGAATACGTACAGTTAAAAGTTTATGATATTTTAGGAAAAGAGATCGCTATACTAGTAAACGAAGAAAAACCTGCAGGACTGCACCAAATAAAATTTGATACAACAAATTATCATCTAGGTAGTGGAATTTACTTTTGCGAATTAAAAATGAAAGGAGGTATTAGGAAATATATAAAATTGGTTTTTATTAAATAATATTTTATTATTTTGTGAAGGGGATCGTTATGCGAAAAAAACTAGTTCTTTCGTTTGTTCTATTACTGCTACCATGCAAATTATTTGGTCAGATCACCAGTTCGGTAAATTTTGATTCTGAAGACCTTACCATCACCGAAATCACAAGCCCAAATAATGTTGTATATTCAAAGATAGAATTTAAAGACTTGGAATCAGATCAGGAAGTTGGCCAACCTGAAATTCCAAGCAGGTATATAAATTTAATTATACCATCAAGTCAAAGAGTTAAAGATATTTCATTAACATTATCCAGAGAAATAAGTTATAATCTTTCTCATTTAATTTATCCTATGCAACCAAAAATCCCAACATCAATTCATTATCAACCGGATGAGTTTGTCGAATCATATTATGATATTAACAAAACCTATCCTAATGAAATGGCTACAATTGTGCACGATGGATATTTTGATGGGAATAATCATATAATTACAATTGTAATTTCACCGATAAAATATAATCCCAAATCGAATGTTTTATTATTTTATCAGTCGATTGATATAAACTTAATAATGGAATCAACTACAGCACCAAACCTGGTTATTAGAGATAGAAAAGCTTCAAACCAAAATTTATATGATAAAGTGCTAACGAGTATGGTTAATAATCCTGAAGCAATAAATCTCTATCAAGTTAAACCTACAATTTCCTTAAATCCTGAAACTTTAAATTGTTATGAATACGTAATAGTGACGACGAATGCACTCAAAAATTCGTTTAATAAATTTATTGAATGGAAGAAAAGAAAAGGTCTTGATGTTGGTGTGGTAACAGTAGAAGATATTTTATCGAGTTTTAGTGGTGATCTAATATCTGGTATTTATGATGATGCCGGCAAGATCCGTCAATTTTTATATGAATCTTACTTAGGTGGAACAGTTTGGGCTTTATTAGCAGGTGATTATACTGTCGTACCAATTAGATATGGATGTGGGTATAAGAATTATTGGACATATCCATATTTTCAACCACCAACACCAGATGATTATAAAATACCGGCTGATCTTTATTTTGCTGATTTTAATGGTGATTGGGAACTCGATGGTGATGAATACACAGGTGAAATTCATGCACAAGATGGTGATCATCCTGATTACAATCCAGAAATTTTTGTTGGGAGATTACTTTGTACTACAAATCAAGAAATATTAAACTGGACAGAAAAGATAATAAAATATGAACAAGACCCAGGTCGAGGTAATACTGTTTATTTATCAAGAGCATTTATGTTTGAATCTGATCATATGCAAAATGGGAACGAAGCTGAAGGAGTTGCTAGTTATTTGCCTTCGTTTAACACTGAAATATGGCGTGAGCTACCTACATATAATGATCCTAACCCTTATTTTCCAACCGGAGAAGAAGTGATAGATGAAATGAATGATACACGATATGGATTATGGGGTTGGTTCGGACATGGAGAGGTACCAAGAGTCAATACAAAAACCAGCGGTAATAATCTTGGTAATAGATATCAAATCTCATCTCTTGATGAAATATATACCGACCCATATCAACCAAACAATGGGTTAGATAACATGAACAATAAAGAGCACCTAGCGATGGTTTACTCTATTTCTTGTGACATAACACCATTTGATGATTATAATCCACACGGTTGGTGGAATGATTGGGACAAAAATATGGGAGAAGTTTTTACAGTAGTAACCAATGTTGGTGGACCTTCTCTGCTCGGAAACACAAGATATGGATGGGTAGGGTCTTCTTCCTATTTATTTCGAAATTTTGCAACACAAATTGAAAATGACATTACGCATCTTGGTGTAGCTGAGCTGATTTCAAAGAAGAATTATGGAAGTCATTACTTAAATTATTCACACAATTTAATAGGATGCCCTGAAACAGAAATTTGGGTTGGAACACCAAACCAATTTTCAAATCCAACAGTTTCTGATTATGGGACCTATATCATTGTCAATACTGGAACAAGTAATTGCATTATTAATGTAAGAAGTGTGAATAACGGATTAAGCTATAGCTATACAGCTGAAGATGTAAGTAGTTACACATTCAATACTGCCTTAAGACCATTAATTGTAACCATTAGTAAGAGTCAATATTTACCATTCACCGCCATTACAGGCGGTACCTTAACCACTGACGCTACGTTGTGGGGCAAGTTAAAAGTATTAAATACAATTACGGTTGCAAGTGGCAGAACATTAACTATTGAACCAAATACAATTTTAAGTTTTGCAAATAATAGTTCTCTTGTTGTAAATGGTGTTTTAAATGCAATTGGAACCGTAACGGATCGAATTACATTAAAATCCTATTTAGGAACTACTCATAGCAGTTGGGGCACTCTAACATTTAGCGGTTCAGGTGCAGCCGGATCTCAGATTAAATATGCAGACATAAAATATGGAACTAAAGTTGAAGCTATAAATACATCCAATATTACGATCCAATATTGCAATATAGATACAACATATGATGGAATTAGGTTTAACAATTCCACGGGCTTTATCCTAAATAACACTATTACAACAAACAGCCTTGGTCACGGCATTGTTGCTGAGAATGCTGCCTACATTACAGTTAAAGAAAATACTATTACGAAAAGCAGTTCGAGCAGAAGTGGCGTCGGAATATATTATGGCGGTGGATCGAATGGCCAGGCTGCCTGTAATGATATTTCCAATTGGGACTGGGGAATTTGTGCAATTTGGGGTTCATCACCAAGTTCATACTCGGCAAATGTATTGCAAAAAAATAATCGTGTGAGAAATTGTAATACAGGCCTTATGGTATATAGGTTAAGTTATCCTTGGTTTGGTCTTCCTTCGTCATACGAACACTATTCATTAAATAGTATATCAAATAATATTTATAATGCTAGGATAGGTACCTCTTATCCGGAATATGAAAGTAGACTTTATGCTTATAATAATTGGTGGGGAAACAATCCGCCAAATAACTCGTTATTTCAAATAGGATCAGCTTCATACCTCTATTATAACCCTTATCTCACAAGTGATCCCTGGGTGGTCCCCTCTAACACAGTATCAGGTAAAGAAAGTGATAATTTGAAAAAAGAAAGTATTAGTGAATCCTTATTTGATGATTTTGAACTAATCAAAGGAATACGATTACTAGCTCAAAATAAAATAAGAGAAGCTAAAGATCATTTTATATTATATATAAGTAAAAATCCAACCAAACGAATTGGTTATGTGCTATTGTACTACTGTTATAATGATGAGACGGCACCTGAATTGATAAGCTATTTTAAATCCCTTCCCGGCAGCCTTTCAAAGGATTTTAAATTGCTATTATCTCAGCTCTATCTAAAGCATAATTCTTCCAACCTGGCAAAAGAAAATAATAATACGATAATCGCTGAGAATCCAAATACCTCTTTGGAAAGCAGAGCTAAATTGAATAATGTATATATAGCTTTATATAACGAAAATAATATTAACGAAGCTATAAATATATTTAATGAAGTTATGAATAAACCTGAACTTTCAACACCATTAGAGTTACAGATGGTTTATGATGCTATAACTTCCTATTCTACAACATACGGACAGGAAGCTAAAAATTTAGCATACCTTTCATTGTATGAACCAACTAATGAACCAGAATTAAATAAAGAAGGTTCATTAAGCCAAACTGTTGATTTACCGACTGAGTATTCGTTATATAGTAATTATCCTAATCCATTCAATCCGTTTACCACTATTCAATTCGAACTTAACCAAAGACAGTTTATTACACTAAAAATTTATGATATCCTTGGGACAGAAGTTGCTACTTTAGTAAATGAGGATAAACTAGCAGGTAAACACAAAGTTGAATTTGATGCAGCCAAACACAGACTAAGCAGCGGTGTATATTTATGTGAATTAAAATCGAAAGGAGGTAACTCATCAAGAATAAAACTGGTTTTTATTAAATAATTATTTTCTAACTTTTTTTATTGTTTTTATATTTATAGTTTTTAATGAAATTCAAGCACAGGATATCTTTTCCTCAACACCAATAAATGATGTACAAACTGTAACTGAGGGTTTTTATCCCGAAACAAATACAATATCACTTGGTGGGCAGGAGAAAACCTAAAGTGGTATTCTCAGAGTACTTGTTATTTTTGTACGTTACAAAGATGATACAACAAATACTACAACTTGGCCAGATTATAATGTTTTACCAACCTGGGCGCAAACATTTGTTGATCCAGCAACCCCATCTAATAATATTTATACTGCAAAGAATATGAGCGATTTTTTTGATAGATGTTCAGGTGGAAATGGAAGTGGAACACTTGGTAGTTTTAAAATGATTGGTGACGTTGTGTATGTTACTACACTTTATAATAAATCACATTATTCTTGGGATTATCAGGTGTTTGAAGAAGTTTTACAAACGCTTGATAATCCTTCGGGTGCTTATTTTAAACCCTGAAAATTTTTGAAGTATGTTATTAAATATAAAAAATATTCTATGCAGCAGCGCTTTTAAAAAGAAATTTTTTTTAATTAAATGAATATAATTTTCCTAAAACACTGATCAATCTGTAATTGAAGTTGTAATATACTGTATTGTTTTAAAGGGGGAATAAGATAGCTGGGTGATTAAATACGGTATAATATCAAAAAATATTTTTAAAGAGTTATTGCAAAAAAAGTTTGTAATATAGTTTTACAAGTGAAATAGTTTTTATTTAAGTTACACCAAGAAAATCTAAAGCAAAGCCGAGGTAATAAGTGAAACCAAAATATTTCTTTCTCCTCTGTCTTTCATTCTGCATTGTACATCCATCATTTAACATTACTCAGGCGACTGTTAGGTTCGTAAGTAAAACCGGCAGCAGCACACCGCCTTACACAAGCTGGCAAACCGCAGCAGACAGCATACAAAAATGTATTAACATTTGCAGTTTTGGCGATACTGTTTATGTAGCTAACGGTGTTTACAAAGAACAGGTTATTATGATTCCAGGTCTTTCACTTATTGGTGCAGGGATGGATAGCTGTGTTATTGATACACGAGATTTAGCCATAACACAAAATTTTAAAGCTTTAATTATCACAGGAAATTGCTTAGTTAGTGGGTTCAATTTTCTAATATCATATACATCAGATAAAGGTATAGGAATTTCTGGTTCAGGCTTTGTAGATAGTAGCTCGATTACTCTTAACCGTTTCACAACTGGGTATGAAGGGGTTTACTTGGGCGGGAGGCCAATGATTTATAAAAATAGTTTCATTGATGTTTCAATCGGGATTGAATTTTTTAATTCAACTGGTAAAGCAATTAAAAATATTTTTTATATGACTTCCAATTCACAACTAGCTTTTACAGCAGCCATATATCTACAAGCCTTCGATAATAGTTACTACCCAATTATCGATTCTAATTATATAGTGACATATGGGGTAGGAATAAGAAAATCCATAGGAACTGTACCAATTATCAGTAATAATACGATAATATTAAAAGGGAGAGGATCAGTTGGAATTGATTTGGATTACTCCGATAGTGCTTTTGTTTATAATAATTTAATTTATGCTGAAAAGGGTGTTGAAGGTATTTATAGTCTAGGTTTACAACATTTATTCTTAACTAATAACTATATAAGTGGGAACTTTCACAGTGATTTTCAACAGTATGCTTTATCAATTGATAACAATGATATAGTAAAAAATAATGTAATCTCAGGTACTCAAAGGGGAGTTAGAGCTTACGCAACAGATAGTCTTGTATTTCAATATAATAATATATGGAACAATGAAATAAGTTATAATGGTTTTACCGCCGATAGTACGAATCTATCTGTTGATCCAATGATAGTAAATGATGATACAGCTAATGGAGAACTTGATTTTCATTTGCAAAAGAATTCACCTCTTATAGATGCAGGTAATCCAAATATTCTGGATAGAGATGGAAGCAGAAGTGATATTGGATTATACGGTGGACCTTTGGGAGAAAGCTATAAATATATTGATCTTGCCCCTAGGATACCAAGAAATCTTACTGCTTTAGTTGATTCAAATTATATCACACTCAATTGGAATAAAAATACAGAAGCAGATACAGCTTTTTATAAAGTCTATAGAGACACAGTATCAGGATTTCAGATAGACTCCACAAAACTTATTGGTTCTCCAGCAGATACTTTTTTTGTACAGTTAAATCCCCATAACGTTACAAGATTTGTTTACAAAGTAACTTGTGTTGATAAACAGGGCAATGAATCAGAACCTAGTGAAGAAAAAGTTGTTATTATTACCGGGATAGACGACTATCCATACTTAGTCACTGATTACCAACTTTATCAAAATTTCCCTAATCCCTTCAACCCAAGCACAACAATAAGTTATAGGTTAAAAGAAAGAGGTTACGTTAAACTATATGTATATGATATAAAAGGTGAACTTGTAAGCGTACTTGTAAACAAGGAACAAGATGCAGGATTCTATCAAATTGATTTTTCTTCTTCCGGTATCCAACATCAAGGATCCGGCATCCAGAACCTTGCCAGCGGCGTTTATATCTACCAGCTTTTAATAAAAAGTGAAAAAAACATTCCTGTTTTTTCTGATATAAAAAAAATGGTTTATTTAAAATAAATTAAAGGGAGATTTATTATGCAAACACACTACAGCATTTTTTGTTATGTGCCAATTTCAGCATTTGTCATCATATCCATTTTACTTATTACTTTTTCTTCGATTGCGCAGAACAACCCTCAAACATTTCCTATGGGTGCTTTTATGGGATGTTGTCCAACTCAAGAAATGATGGACTCCTATGATAACAGCGGTATGAATTGGATTGAATTACAGGCAAGGGCAAATACTAAAGATTTTTTAGAGAAATATTCAGTTGTAGCGTATAATCAAGCGGCTACCGATTGGATTCATCACTATGCAACAGGCTACTATTCAAAATGGGAAAGCGAGGAGAATCAAACAAATTTTTATAAGGTTGGAGTTAAACATAAATTGAAAAACGGTGTAACAGTTGGACAATCTGCTGATTGGTATGGAACCAGTTGCTGGTCAACACTCACACTATCGGATCCGGCAGATTCTCTCATTTATGGCCCTCATTATTATCAAGCAAAGACTTATAGAAGATGGTTTTATGATTATAATATTCCAGTACAATATACTGCAAGATTTAATATGGCTCTTGATATTGCACAAACTGCTAATCAGAATGATCCAGTTTGTGAAATAAAAGTTGTGTATAGATATGCTGACAAAAATAATACAACAATAAAATATGAAGATGTACTCCAAAGTAGAATTTTAAGAGTATCTGACTTTCCACAGGGTGGAAATTTTCAGACTTTTGATTTTGGAACTACTTATGAATATGATATTGATATATTTCCGACTGATCAATCAAGCCAAATTGGTTCTAATAACTATCTTTATACTGATTGGTTAACCGATACAGGTATAGAATTTTGTGTTAATTGGTTAGGAAATCCAGATGTTGGAACACTTTATGTAGATTATGCGGAAGTATTTGATAATCGAGGGTGGCATGATTACATTCAAAACCCGGGTAGAGTTACGGACAGCATACTAGCTTATGTACAGCGTTACTCTGATTGGCTAAACATAAAATACTGGTACGTTCACGATGAACCTCATAGTATTGATGCATTCGAACCAATAAAAATTGTAGATGAAATAGTCAGAAATCATGGCGGAGCACCACTCATCACTCATTTTTGGGAAGCAAATGTAGTTAAAAATGGTGACCCTATTTATCAACACTTTTTTCAATACGTTAATCCGGAAAAGTTAATGTTTAATGCCTATCCATTTCATACAGTCGATTATCCACTATCAATATCAGGATGGGAAAATCTTAGACAGAAATTTCAAAGTTCTTATGAACTTCAACCAGATTTTTATTTCGTTCCACAAGCTTTTGGTTTAATTTACCCTAATGGAACAGGTTTTATTAAACCAACTCCGGCGGAAATGAGATCAAATGTTATGTTAGCTTTAGCACATGGCTGCAAGGGTATAATGTTTTCGGATTATTACACTTATTATTCTCCAGCAAGTGGTTGGCTTGAAACTATCGTTGATGATGAAGGCAACCCAACCGATTTGTGGTATGAAATCCACGATAATCTTTCACCTCGATTAAGTGGAAATTTTGGAACTTCATTGTTAAAATTAGATTACACAGGTAACTTTTTAGATATAAATAATTCTGGAAATTTTCAAACAAATAATTCATTTGATTATTTAACTATTACAAGTAATTCCCAAATATATCATTGGCATATTGGGTTCCTAAAAAACAAACAACAGCAGGATATTAAGTATTTCTTTCTTTCAAATTTAGAAACAGCTTCCATTGGTTCAACAAATTTAGTGATACAAAACAATACTGTATTTAACAATGTATGCTTTAGAGATGTAGAAGGTAGTGTAAACATTACTATAGCCCATAACTCATCATATAACTTTACGGCTAGTTTGCTTGCAGGCGATGGTAAGCTATATACAGTGTCGCCGGTTATAATGAATGGCGGTAAACTCGTTTACAATGAAACAACTACGAATGGAACAACCTTATACGATGAAATGACAATTGAAAACGGAGCTACTCTTACAGTAAACGGAACATATTATGCAAAAGCAAACATAACAGTAAAAAGCGGTGGTAAAATAGTTGCAGGAACAAATGG
>WBZR01004547.1_pt1 | contig 11253 bp, 6 predicted proteins | sample 5204231 | NCBI WGS metagenome assembly WBZR01 (sample SAMN12412403, study PRJNA552823) | activated sludge metagenome | isolation source: activated sludge from anammox sidestream of wastewater treatment plant... | place: USA: Virginia | collected 2017-08
GCTCTGAAAGAGGGAGAGTTTACCAAACCAATTCCTTACGGCGGGCATTATGTAATTTATAAAAGACTGATACAAAATAATTAATAAATACTCTGGCTTAATTAATTTAACAGTGTATGTTATAAAAGATCATCATTGAGATATATAAAACTCCCATACACCGAAAGGGCAGGGGATATATGGTTTATTCATTACTGCATAAAAATTATATTTGATAATTGAATCATCAAAATCAGGTGCATAACAATCAGAGAAATGCGGATCACTTTCATCAGTGTAATGAGTAAATTCCCTATAGATAACAGAATCACACCTGCAGCAGTAATTAAAGATGTTATCAAAACATTCTTCGAAGTAACACTCCTAATTAGTTGTTAATACTATATTCTTATTCCAAAAAAATGTTAGACTAATTCTATTCTTTTTTTTATTTTGAAACGTAATTTTTGAACACATTGTGCATTGTTTGTTATACATTGTTAATTGTAGGAAATTACACTCCCCACATATTTCATTTGGTTTCCCCCGGGGGTGCAGACACGTTTAACGCATCAAATTATTTTATTATTAACTGCTGAACGATATGCCCAAATCAAAAAAACCTGTTCAGGAAGAACGATTAGAAGTTAAACTCTGGAAAGCTGCTGATAAGCTCCGTAAGAATATGGACGCAGCCGAATACAAGCACGTTGTACTTGGTTTAATATTCCTCAAATACATTTCTGATGCTTTTGAAGAACAATATGAAAAATTAGTTGCTCAGAAATCTGAAGGTGCTGATCCTGAAGATAAAAATGAATACACCGCTGAAAATGTTTTTTACGTTCCGCCATCTGCAAGATGGAAATGGCTGCAGGGCAGAGCAAAGCTGCCCACGATTGGAAAAGATATTGATGATGCAATGGATGCTATCGAAAAGGATAATCAAAAATCTTTGCGTGGTGTTCTCCCAAAAGTTTATGCTCAGGAAAAACTTGATAAGCAAAGTTTAGGCGGACTCGTTGACCTATTCAGTACTGCCACTCTCGGAACAAAAGAAGCACAGAGCAAAGACATACTTGGTAAAGTGTTTGAGTATTTTCTCGGACAGTTCGCACTTGCTGAAGGAAAGAAAGGCGGACAATTCTATACACCAACGAGCGTAGTAAAATTACTTGTTGAAATGCTTGAACCGTATGAAGGAAGAGTTTTCGATCCTTGCTGCGGAAGCGGTGGAATGTTCGTACAAAGCGAAAAGTTTATTGAAGCTCATTCCGATCATTACAACCCGCCTGCAGGACGGGCAGGGAAGAAAAATGGAAATGGATTAAAACTTAATCCTAAAGACAGAATTTCTATTTTCGGACAGGAAAGCAACCAGACTACCTGGCGTTTGTGTAAAATGAATCTTGCTATACGTGGAATTGACAGCGATAATATCAGATGGAATAATGAAGGCAGTTTTCTGAATGATGCACATAAAGATCTAAAAGCAGATTTCGTTTTAGCTAATCCTCCCTTTAATGACAGCGATTGGAGCGGAGAACTTTTACTGAACGATGCGCGCTGGAGTGTGCTTGGTGAGAAGATTATTCCACCTGCCGGTAATGCAAACTATGCCTGGATAATGCACTTCATTTATCACCTTGCACCAACAGGACAAGCGGGATTTGTATTATCTAAAGGCTCACTTACATCTCAGACAAATAACGAAGGTGAAATACGAAAAGCTCTGATCGAAAAAGGATTGGTAGATTGTATTGTTAATCTTCCAACAAAACTTTTCTTAAATACTCAGATACCTGCCTGCTTATGGTTTCTCTCACGAGATAGAAACATCACCACTCACAATGGGAGAGGCAGGGTAAGGGTGAATGAAATCTTATTCATTGATGCCCGAAATCTTGGTTACCTTGTTAACAGGCGTAACCGTGATCTTAGCCCGGATGATATAAATAAAATCGCAAGCACTTACCACAATTGGCGTACTGTCCCATCCAACGGAGGGGAAGGTGGGGTGGGTTATTCCGATATCCCCGGCTTCTGCAAATCAGTAACTATAGAAGAAGTTCGTAAACTCAACTATGTTTTAACACCGGGCAGATACGTTGGCTTACCTGATGATGAAGATGATTTTAATTTTGTTGAAAGATTTTCTTCACTGAAAGCAGAGTTAGAAAAACAGCTTGCTGAAGAAGATGAGTTGAACAAAAAGATTTTAGAAAACCTGAAAAAGATTAAGGTGTAAATATGAAGAGAGAACTTATTGCAGAACTCTTTAAAAAATTTGAACACGCCTGTTATATATATAATAACGTTGAATGCTGGAGTGCAAGAGAATTGCAGGAAGTTTTCAATTATTCAGAATGGCGAAACTTTATTAAAGTGATTGACAAAGCAAAAGATGCCTGCAATAACAGCGGTGAATCAGTTGCAGACCATTTTGTTGATATCAACAAAATGGTTCCTTTAGGAAGCGGAGCCGAAAGAAATATTGATGATATTGTGCTTACAAGATATGCCTGCTACCTGATTGCACAAAACGGCGACCCGGGAAAGAATGAAGTTGCTTTTGCTCAAACTTATTTTGCAGTGCAAACACGCAAACAGGAAATAATAGAGAAACGATTGTTAGATGTTGCCAGAGTTTCCGCCCGTGAAAAACTTTCAAAATCTGAGAAGAAACTTTCCGGAATTATTTATGAAAGAGGTGTTGACGAACAGGGTTTTGCGATTATCCGTTCCAAAGGTGATAAGGCACTGTTTGGCGGACTTAATACACAGATGATGAAAAGAAAACTTGGTGTTCCTGAAAAGCGTCCGCTTGCGGATTTTTTACCAACACTTACAATTAAAGCAAAGGATTTTGCCACCGAATTAACCAGCCACAATGTTGTTGAAAAAGATTTGAAAGGAAAAGAACAGATTACAACAGAACACGTTGATAACAATAAAGCTGTTAGAAAAATATTAAAAGAAAGAGGTGTGCAGCCGGAAAATCTTCCTCCGGCTGAAGATGTTAAGAAAGTGCAGAGACGAATTAATAGCGATGGCAAAAAAGTCCTGAAGGAAGTAAAGAAGATTAAAGGGAAAAAGAAAAAATAATTTTGATGACTGATTATAATCTCTATAGCGCTCTCTCTGTAACCGGCACATTCCTTGTGCTTGAAGATGAAATTTATAAAAGCATAATTGAGTTGGTGTACAATGGGTGAATGGAAAGAATATAAACTTGGGGATGCAATTAAATTCGGGAATGGGAAGGTTCGTCCAACTTCTGTTGGTTCAATTCCGGTTTATGGTGGAAATGGAATACTTGATTATTGTAATGAATTTAACTACGAAGATGAAACAATAATAATTGGTCGTGTTGGAGCTTATTGTGGTGCTGTTTATTATGAAAATAAACCTATCTGGGTATCTGATAATGCACTCTCAGCGAAAGCTAAAGAAAAGTTTATCACAAAGTTTTTGTATTACTTTCTTAAGAATTTGGAATTAAATCAATTTGCGGAAGGTTCGAGTCACCCACTCGTTACACAATCATTGCTAAACTCTATCGATGTGTTTATTACCGATGATGTGGAAGAACAAAAATCTATTGCCTCAATCCTCAGCAGTTTAGATGACAAAATAGATTTACTCCACCGCCAGAACAAAACATTAGAAGCACTTGCAGAAACACTTTTCCGGCAGTGGTTTGTGGAACCTGTCCGCCGTGGCGGAGAAGCTGATGAGAGTTGGGAAGTTGGAAAGTTGGGAGATGTAATTGAACTTAATTATGGTAAAGGTTTAAAGGAAGAAATCAGAACAGGAATTGGTTACCAAGTTGTTGGTTCAAATGGTGTGGTCGGATTTCACAATGATTTTTTAGTTGAAGGACCGGGTATTGTGATAGGAAGAAAAGGAACACTTGGTAAAGTTATTTATCTTTATGAAAACTTTTATCCGATTGATACAACTTACTATGTAAAGACAAAAGTAAATTCACGAGAATTACTCTTTGAATATTTTCTTTTAAAGTTATTAAACTTTGAAGATATGAATAGTGATTCGGCAGTCCCTGGACTTAACAGAGAAATTGCATTATCAACGGAACTATCCATTCCACCTGAAAATAAGATTAATTCGTTTAATAGAATTGCATCAACATTGTTTCAAAAGATAAAATTCAATTTAAACCAAATCCTCACACTCACACAACTACGCGATACACTCTTACCCAAGTTGATGAGTGGCGAGGTGAGAGTGAAAAAATTAGATTGAGAGGAAGCCTTGTTAAGTAATATTTTTCCCATACAAATCGATTTTGATGAATATCAAATAAGCCGTCTTCAGTATTCTGAAGATAGACTTAAATCATTACGCGCTGAACACAACTCAACACATTCTTTTTTCCGAAATGGTGATTATATATACTTATCTAATAAAGAAGGTGATGAGAATTCAATAACAGGTGAATCTTATAAGGTAAATGTAATTGACGAATTTGGAATAACCTCTTCACTTATAAAGCATATATTTTTTAGGACATTCAAAGAACGTTTCCCTCACATTATACCAATAGATTTCTATCCTTTTAGAATATATTCTACTCAACAAAAAGATGACATTCTTCTTGATATATTACCAGAACCTTTGAAAAATGTTCTGTGTTATAAGAAGCTTATTGAGGTACAACTACGACTTTTAAATCCAGATGACAAACAATTTTTTGCTTTCATAATAAACATAGATCGAAATTGGACTCTAAATAAATCTTGCCTCGAAATGAATCAAGAAAATTTTGATTTAAGTGGAAGTGAGGTTTTGCATTCAGTTCCGTTACCTGGGTTAGAAAATATATTAGCACCAGATGAGGAACTAATTGGTATTATTAAGGATGTAAATGGAACTACGGCAAAAGTTGAAACAAACTTAGGCGTTGAAGTATATCCATTAAACGAATTGTTCTTAAAGCGATCAAAGTTCAACATAATAAATTATTTAACTCATATTACTTCCGAAGAAAAATGTAATACAATTCTAACCCAATTAGAAGAAAAGAAAAAAGAATTTCTGAATGCGAAAACAAACTTTGATGAAATCACTAAGATGTCCAAATTATTTTCAACTTATAAAGATGAAAATAATCTGATACAGTCATTTCTTTATCATAACAAAGATGGATTTTGTTTTAGTATTTCACCGTCACCTTATTCGTCGCCGAATAAACACCAATTAAAAACACCTACATTTATTTTTGATTACGCTGGTAACAAGACGGAAGATAAATATCCCGACATAGGACTCAATAACTATGGCCCATATGATAGTTATGGCTTTGATAATAAAAGACCAAATATCAAAGGAATTTGTTTGAAAGATAATCGAGGGTACTTTACACAATTTTTAGGAGCACTTATCGATGGTTTACCAAATTCAAGATACTTTAAAAAAGGAATTCAAAAAAAATATGATCTTGCTGGAATAGATTTGCAAGTGATTGAAGTGGCCGGTTATAGCGCAGAGGAATTTGACAAATTAGTTAATAGTTTCGAAAAAAAACCTGATCTGATAATTATTGAGATACCAAAAGCTTTCAAAGATTTTAAAGATCACACAAAAAATCCCTATTATCGTTTAAAGGTAAAATTTCTTTCATTGGAAATTCCAGTTCAATTTATCCAAGCTGAAAAAGTAAAAAGATTCGATGAATATCTGCTGAATACTATCGGATTGCAGATTTATGCTAAACTTGGCGGGACTCCCTGGGTATTACCCTCGTCTCCATCTGTTGATAGAGAAATAGTCGTTGGTATTGGCCACAGTCTAATTCGTTCCAATTCATATGTGGGTTCTGAGAAAAATAGAGTTGTTGGGATATCAACATTCTTCTCTAGTGACGGGCAATATATATTATCTAATAAAGCGAAAGATGTTTCTTTCTCTTATTATTTTGATGAACTATTAATTAATCTTAAGGAATCTTTTGACAGATTGAAAGAAGAACAAGCTTGGAAGGATGGAGATACTATACGTTTAATTTTTCATATCTTTAAGCCGATTAGGAATATAGAATATGAAGTCATTTGCGAATTGATAAAAAAATATCCTCAATTCAAAATTCAATTTTCATTTGTAACTATAGGTAAATATCATCCTTTCAAATTATATGATCCTAATCAATCAGATGTATCTAAAAACAAGCTTGGGAAATATGTGCCTAATAGAGGGTCAAATATTATTCTCGATAAATCTTCTTGTTTAGTTCAAATGATAGGTCCCCGGGAAATGAGAACTGAAAGGCACGGCTTTTCAAATCCAATTTATATTCGTTTAAGATTGCCGGAAGGAAATTCGGATAAAAGGGAAATTGAGCATCTTCTCTTTACAGATTTAGCATATATAGTTCAACAAATTTATTCATTTACATATTTAAACTGGAGAGGTTTCCTTCCTCAAGAAAAACCCGCAACAATGTTGTATTCAAATTTGATTGCTCATTTGTTGGGCAAGCTTAGAAAAATTGAAGGATGGGATTCTTCAGTTCTAAATTTTTCGTTAAAGAGGAAAAAATGGTTTCTTTAATAGATAAATCTGCGTATTTGAATGAAATAAAAAATTTACCGAAGCTATATTCTTTTTATAATTTATTAACCAACGCATCTATTTTCGCGGAAGTTAGGAATGATGAACCTGAAATTGATCGGTTTTATTTCAGTTTCATAAAATCATTACAAGAAAATGATCAAGAGCATTTTTCCGACTATTACACTCAATTGTCAAAAAGAAATCCCACAGAGGAAAGTCCCTGGATTCACAATGATTTTTTAGTGTTTGTAATCATATGTGGTGTTATAAAATACCAATTAGATAAGGAGTGGATCCTGAAGGTTTTATTACTCAGACCAACATCGACTAAATTGAATAAATCAATAAATAATACATTTAATAGTCTTCTTAATTCGAATTATAGTAGTAATGAAAACCTATTTGAGATCATTATTGTTTTTTTAGACATATTAAACTTCCCTCAACTGAGTAATGATTTATTAGATAATGCTTATATATCCATAGGTTACAAGTTCAACCAAGAATATATCAAAAATGATTTTGCACAGTTAATATCATTGAGAGCATTTGATATAATTATACTTTCAAAAGAGGCTCCTGATTCAAACGAAATATATAATCTGCGTAACTTCAAAAAAGTATTCCTTGAAAGAGTTCGTCTGTGTCAAAACCTTATCTATATTACTTTGCTAACAATTTTAATTGCCTTGAATTTTTATTTTATAAAAACGTCTGAGAATTTTAAAAACTACCTGAATGATATCAGCATAATTGCAGGCATATTTGGGATTGGTCTGGTTGTAGCAATAAAATGGATAAAACAATTCATAGGTTGGCTAATATTGAAATTATTTGGTTATTATAAATATTATAATAGTGATAAATTCATTTCAGACAAATTTAATGTCTAGGATTACCGAAGATAAAATAGAGTACTTTGCAATTGAGCAGCTCAACTTGCTCGGCTGGGAATATCTTCACGGCTCGGTAATTTCACCGGAAGGAGAAAACCCGGAAAGAGAAAATTATGAGCAGATAATTTTAACAGACCGCTTGCGTAAAGCAGTTTCAGTTATCAATCCTCACATTCCACAAGAAACACAAGAGCAGGCAATACAAAAAATACAACGTATCTATTCACCGGATCTTCTTCACAACAACGAAACATTTCACGAGTACTTGGTAGAAAAAATTAAAATACCATATCAACAGGATGGATTTGAAAGCAGTTATGAAGTTGCTCTAATAGATTTTGATAACATTGAGAACAATCAGTTTCTCGTTGTTAACCAATTTACTATTGTAGAAAATAATGTAAACAAACGTCCGGATATACTTTTGTTTGTTAATGGTATTCCGTTAGTTGTAATAGAACTAAAAAACGCCGCTGATGAAAACGCAACAATTGATTCAGCATTTAACCAGATACAAACATACAAAGCTTTAATTCCCGGTTTGTTTACTTACAACGCAATTTGCATAATATCAGATGGATTGGAATGTAAAGCAGGCAGTGTCTCAGCAGGCAGCAAAAGATATATGGCGTGGAAAAGTGCTGAAGGAGTAAAAGAAGCTTCACGTTTTACCCCACAGCTTGAAACACTAATTAATGGAATGCTTAACCCAAAAACGCTTCTTGATGTAATTAGAAACTTTATTGTATTCCAGAAGACAAAAAAAGAAGATCCTAAAACAGGGATTACCCAGGTAAACACAGAAAAAATTCTTGCGGCATATCATCAGTACTATGCAGTAAACAAGGCTATCGAAAGTACTATCAGAGCAACGGGCTTACAACCCTCCCTTAGTCCCGCCCAGAGGGAGAGAAATAAAACAGAAAGTGATAGAAATTATCGGGGCGGTTTTAGATTCAGCGGGTTGGTAGAGAAAGCTAGAGAATTAAGAAGTCATCAAACAAAAGCTGAGGAAATATTTTGGCAATTAGTTAAGAGTAGAAAATTTATAAATCTAAAATTCAGACGTCAGCATCAAATTGGTCCTTACATAGTTGATTTTTATTGTGATGAATATAAACTAATAATTGAATTTGATGGCGGCATTCATGACACAACAGAGCAGCAAAAACACGATAGCAAAAGAGATAAATATTTATCATCACTTGGCAATCGCGTATTAAGATTTAAGAATGAAGAATTACTAAACAATCCTGAATCAGTTCTGAAAACTATAACGTCAAGTATTCCTCTCCCTATGGGAGAGGAACGAGGTGAGGGTTACACTACTAGTGATAAACGTGCCGGTGTAATATGGCATACGCAAGGATCAGGAAAGAGTTTAAGTATGGTTTTCTATGCGGGCAAACTCATCACTGCACCAGCAATGCAAAATCCAACAATAGTAGTAATAACAGACCGCAATGATCTTGATGATCAGTTGTTTGATACATTCGCTGCTTCAATGCAGCTGCTAAGACAGGAACCTGTTCAAGCTGAAAGCAGGGAACATCTTAAAAAACTTTTAAGAGTAGCAAGCGGCGGAATAGTATTTACTACAATACAAAAGTTTCTGCCGGAAGTTGGCAAAGAAGAATATGATCAACTATCAGATAGAAGAAACATAATTGTAATTGCAGATGAAGCTCACAGAACACAATACGGATTTGAAGCATCATTAAAAGATGTAAAGGATAAAGAAAGTAAAGAAGTAATCGGACAGCGTATAGCTTATGGATTTGCAAAGTATATGCGCGATGCTCTGCCAAATGCAACGTACATTGGATTTACCGGAACTCCGATTGAAGGTACGGATATTAACACACCGCAAGTCTTCGGTAATTATGTAGATATTTATGATATTGCTAAATCAGTTGAGGATGGTTCGACAGTTAAAATTTACTATGAAAGCAGGTTAGCTAAAGTAAATCTTGATGAAGAAGGCAGACAATTATTAGAAGAGTTAGACAAAGAACTTGAAAGAGATGAAGAGATTACAGAAAAAGAGAAAGCTAAAGCTAAGTGGTCAAAACTTGAAGCAATCGTAGGCAATAAAAAGAGAATTAAAAATTTAGCTAAAGATATTGTTGATCACTTTGAAAAACGTCAGCAAGTTTTTGATGGCAAAGCAATGATTGTTGCGATGAGTCGTAGAATTGCTGTTGAGCTTTTTGATGAAATTATTGCATTGAGACCGGAATGGCGTAATGAAGATCTGGCAAAAGGAACAATAAAAGTTGTAATGACTGCTGCAAGTTCTGATGGTCCAATTATGGCAAAGCATCACACAACAAAACAACAGCGCAGGGATTTATCTGATAGGATGAAAGATCCTGCTGATCCATTAAGGATTGTTATTGTAATTGATATGTGGCTTACAGGATTTGATGTACCTTGCTTGCATACAATGTATATTGATAAACCAATGCGAGGACACTCATTGATGCAGGCAATAGCAAGAGTGAATCGTGTATTTAAAGATAAGCCCGGTGGATTGGTTGTTGATTATCTCGGAATCGCAACTGATTTGAAAAAAGCGTTATCTTTCTACTCAGATTCAGGTGGTAAAGGTGATCCAACCGAGGATATTACAGCAGCTATTGAAGTGATGATGGAAAAGCTTGAGATAGTTCAGCAGATGTTTAATGAAGAAAGCAAAACACAAAAAGATATTTTAGTTGAAGAACCAACGGCTTACTATAAAGGACAATTCAGATTTAATTATAATCGTTTCTTTACCGGAACCCCGAATGAAAAGCTATCCATTATATTACAAGCAGAAGAACACATATTAGGATTGAAAGATGGAAAGCAAAGATTTATAAGAGAAGTTACATTACTTAGTCAGGCATTTTCATTGTCAATGCCTCATCCTCAGGCAATGGAAATAAAAGAAGAAGTTGCTTTCTTTCAGGCAGTTAAATCAAGATTGGTAAAGTTTGATGGTGTAGATGGAAAAGGAAGATCAGCTGCAGATATTGATACTGCAATAAAAATGATTGTTGATCAGGCGATAAGCTCGGATAAAGTTGTAGATATATTTGAAGCAGCAGGAATTGAAAAACCTGATCTATCTATTCTTTCAGATGAGTTCCTTATGGAAGTGCAGGGAATGACTCATAAGAATCTTGCAATTGAGTTGCTGAAGAAAATATTGAATGATGAAATCAAATCAAGATTGAGAACTAATCTTGTAAAAAGTAAAAAGTTTTTAGAGATGCTGGAAACAGCCATAAAGAAATATCAGAATAATCTGCTTACTACTGCTCAGATAATTGAGGAGTTGATAAGAATTGCAAAAGAAGTTAAGTCCTCAGATGATGATGCAAAGCGGCTAGGATTAAGTGAAGCCGAACTAGCTTTTTATGATGCACTTGAAACTAATGACAGTGCAGTGAAAGTATTAGGTGATGAAATACTTAAAACCATTGCCAGAGAGATTGCAGACAAAGTAAAAAAGAACGCGACAATAGATTGGACAATACGTGAAAGTGCAAGAGCAAAGTTAATGGTTCTTGTAAAGCGTACACTAACTAAATACGGCTACCCGCCAGATAAACAACAAAAAGCGATTGATACAGTACTTAAGCAAGCTGAGTTAATTGCGGATGAATTGGTTAAATAATCTGAGATTAATAAATATTCTATTCACTTGCCGAAATTGAAGTTCAGAATTACAATAAAGCAGATTCTGTTTATAAAGCATTACTTGCAGGTGCTGATTTCATACAGCTTTGTATTCACTGTTCTTGCAGTAAATCAAAAG
>WBZR01004551.1_pt1 | contig 11249 bp, 8 predicted proteins | sample 5204231 | NCBI WGS metagenome assembly WBZR01 (sample SAMN12412403, study PRJNA552823) | activated sludge metagenome | isolation source: activated sludge from anammox sidestream of wastewater treatment plant... | place: USA: Virginia | collected 2017-08
CAACGCCATGCCGGGCTTGTAGAGAAACATGAACGGCGCGATGAAGCCCGCCAGCGCGAGCCGGATCGCCTGCCAGCAGGTCGCGAGGAACGGCGCGCTCGCGATCGAGCACGCTGCGGTCACCGCCAGCGCGACCGGCGGCGTGAGGAAGGAGAAGTTGCCGAAGTAGAAGACGAAGAGGTGCGCGAGCAGGGGCTGGACTCCCGCCGAAACGAGGGCCGGCGCCATCAGTACTGCGACCAGGATGTAACACGCGGTGGCGGGCATTCCCATCCCGAGCACGGTGCTCGCGAGCGCGGTGCACAGGGCGAGCAGCAGCAGGTTGTGTCCAGCGAACTGGACCAGCACGTCGGCGAGCGAGACGCCGAGGCCGGTGTAGGCGACCAGCCCGACGATGAAGCCGGCCGCGGCGCAGATCACCGTGATCTGCACCATGGAGTGGGCGAGCTCCACGGAGAGCGCCAGCAGCCGGCGCGGAGTGAGCGCACGCCACCCGCGCCGGCGCAGGAGGACGAGGACGATGTTCGATGCAACGGCATACAGCGCCGCCTCCGCGGCCTCGGTGTTCAGGAAGAAGATGGTTCCCACCAGGACGACGAGCGGGAGGAGGAACACCCAGCCCTCGCGCAGCACCGGGCGTACCGGCGGCAGATCATCCCTTGGCAAGCCCCGCAGCCGCTCGCGGATCGCGCGGAGATCGATCTGGACGAGGAGCGTCCCATAGTAGATCAGCGCCGGCACGAAGGCCGCGAGAACGACGGCACTGTACGGGATACCCAGGAACTCGGTCATCAGGAAAGCGGCGGCGCCCATGACCGGCGGCATGATCGCCCCGCCCGTCGAGGCGACCGCCTCGACCGCGCCGGCGAATGTCGGGCTGTAGCCGGTGCGCTTCATCAGCGGGATGGTGATGACGCCGGTGCTGGCGACGTTCGCGACTGCGCTGCCCGAGATGCTGCCGAACATGCCGCTCGCCACCACCGCCATCTTGGCCGGACCGCCGCGGTACCGGCCCATGGTGGCCTGGGCGAGCTTGAGAAAGATGTCGCCGCCGCCTGTCGCGAAGAGCACCTGCCCGAACAGAATGAACGCGAACACCAGCAGGACCGCGATGCGCAGTGCCGAGCCGAAGAGTGCGTCCGTTCCGAGGAAGAGCAGGTTGACCAGCCGCTCCCACGATAGGCCGGTGGTCGCGAGCGGACCGGGAAACATGTCACCGAAGCGGCCGTAGAGAACGAAGACGACCACGATCGCCACCAGCGGCCATCCCGCCACCCGCCGCGTGGACTCGAGCACGACAGCGATCGCGAGCACGCCGAGCAGCGTCCGATCGGGGCTCAAGAGGCCGATCGTATCCATGATGCTCGGATACCAGAAGGCGACGTACAGCCCGAGCACGAGCGAGACCGCGGCGAGCACGTAGTCGTACCAGGGCGTCGGGCCAGGTGTGCCGCCCTCGCCCTGCGCGGATGCACGGCAGGTGATGAACGCGAGGCAGGTCACCAGTCCCCAGAAGGCGCCCAGATACTGCTGCGGGAACACCGAAATGCCTGCCACCTGCATCGGCAGGTCGAGGATCGCGACCAGGCCGAGCCCGGTGATGAGCACGCCGAGCGCGTTCTCGGCGAACCGCCGGAAAGCCGAATACCGGCGTTGCCCTTCGCTCACTGCCCTTCTCCTCCTTTCCGCGGATGCCGCCTTCTTGCGCGGGCGGCTTTCTCCGGGCGCACGCCGCCCCCGGGGGGGACGAGTCAGCTGGTGACCTGGCCCTCGAAGTCCTCGAAGTGGGTGATGCGGGGCGGCTCGCCGTCGAGGCCGAGCTCACTCCAGCGCGCGCAGACCGATTCGTACACTTCGCGCTTCAACTGGCTGCGGCGCGCGAACGACTTGATGTGCTTGTACTCCTTGCAGGCGTTGATGATGCACTTGGAGCCCCACGGCCGGATCTCGGGCGGGTTCTGGCTCGGATCGAGGTAGGTGCTCCAGGTCTCGCGCAGGATGTCGATCGACTGCGCCGGCCGCGAGCGCGTGACCATCGCCCACGCCACGTCGCCGAGATCGGTCGGATCGACGTCGTCGTCCACCACCACGATGTACTTGGTGAAATACGCACCGCCCATGCACTGCGCGGCAAGCGCGCCCACCTGCGCGGCGTGGCCGGCGTACTGCTGCTTGATCGACACGACCGTCATGCCCCAGCCCGCGGCCTCGGGCGGCGACCAGACGCCCCGGATCCCAGGAATGCCCATCGCGTTGAGATCGGTCCACACCTTGGCGGCCTTCGCCATCCCCCACATCAGGCCGCACTCGTTCGACCAGCCGTCGGCCATGAGCGCGCTGGTGACGATCGGATCGTTGCGATAGCGGATTGCCTTGATGTCGATGTAAGGCGTCGCGCCGCCCGGGCGGCCGTAGTACCCGGTGAACTCGCCGAACGGGCCCTCGGGCGCGGTCTTGCCCGGGTGACAGAAGCCCTCGATGATGATCTCGGCGTGCGCGGGGAGCTCGAGCTGGGTGATGTCGCTCCGGAACACCTCGATCGGCGCGCCATTGATGCCGCCGGCGAACTCGTATTCGGAGACGTCCTTGGGAAACGACGTCGACGAGGCGAGGAAAAGGAGCGGCTCGAGGCCGTACACCGCGGCGACCGGCGCCGGCTGGCCGCGATCCCACCAGCGCTGCTTGTCGAGCGTGGCGTCCTTGCCGGGCGAGGAGTAGAAGCCGACCTGCTTCGGCCCCTGGACCATCTGCCGGTAGGTGCCGAGATTGGTGCGGCCGTCCTCGGGATTCATGGTGATGACCGCATCGGCGGTGCCGAGATAGCGGCCGCCGTCGAGGGGCCACATCTTCGGCGCGGGAAACCGCGTGACGTCGACCTTGTCGCCGGTCTCGATGTTCTGGTTCACCTCCGCGGCCTTCGGATCCACGACCACCGGCGCCACGCGCCTCTTCATCTTCTCGCTCAGGCTGCGCACGAGGCCGAGCGAATCCTTGGTCGGTTCCTCGCGGATCGAGATCGCAACGCGGTTCAGGCTGCTGCCGAACGGATTGAAGAGGAGTCTTCCGCCCGGGTGGTCCTTGATGTTCTCGAAGAGGAGGGCCGGACCGCCGACGGTCTTGCCGGCCATGTACGTGATGGTGCTCATCTCGAGATCCCAGTCGACGCTCGCCTTGATGCGCTTCAGCTCGCCGATCGACTCGACCAGCTGCAGCCAGTCGCCGAGGCTCCTGATACCGATCATCCTGCTGCGGTCCATGTCCTACCTCCTTCGCCGGTTGTCCGCGCGCTTCGCGGTCACGATTTGGCGCCCCGCGCCGCGGGCTGGTCTTTCCCCTGGCCCTTGTCCTTCTTCTTCTCGCCGGGCTGCTGCCCGGGCTCGAAGCCGCCGACCTCATGATAAGCGACCTTGGCCTCGGCCTCGAACGCGCGCACGGGCGGAATCGCGCCCGGCAGCCCGAGCGTCTTCCAGCGCTGCGCGACCTTGTCGTACACGGGCTTGCGCAGCGTGGTGCGCTTCGAGAAGACCGGCAGGTGGCGATGCTCCTTGCAGGCGTTGATCAGCGCCTTGGAGCCGTAGGGCCGCTTCTCCGGCGGGTTCTGCGTCGGATCGAGCCAGGTGCTCCAGGTGTTGCGCAGGATGTCGATGTCGTCGATCGGGTTGCAGCGGCTCGCCATCGCCCAGATCACCTGGTCCATGTCGGTGGGATCGACATCCTCGTCCACCGCGACGATCCACTTGGTGTAGTAGGCACCGCCCGGGACCTGCGCGGCGAGCGCGAGCGCCTGCGCCGCGTGGCCCGCATGACGCTGCTCGATGCTGATGATCGTCATCCCGAAGCCGCCGGCGGCAGCCGGGTGCGAGTAGACGCCGCAGATGCCTGGGATGCCGAGCTTGTCGAGGTCGTCCCAGATCTTGGCCGAGCGGATGATCGAGAAGAACCCGCTCTGTTCGCACGACGGGTAATCCGCCATCAACGCGTTGGTCAGGATGGGCTTCGTGCGATGGTGCACGGCGGTGATCTCCACCAGCGGGCAGCCCGCCTCCGGCCGCCCGTAGTAGCCCGGGAACTCGCCGAAGGGTCCTTCGGATTTCACCGAGTTCGGCCGGATGATGCCTTCGACGACGAACTCGGCGTTCGCCGGAATCAGGAGGTCCGTAGTGGCGCCGCGGACGACCGGAATCGGCTCGCCCTTGATGCCACCCGCGTATTCGTACTCCGAGACGTTCTTCGGGAAAGTCTGCGACCCGACCAGCATGAAGATCGGATCGATGCCCCAGGCCGCCGCAACCTCGATGGCCTTGCCCTGCTGCCACGCACGCGTGATGTGCAGGCGCGCGTCCTTGCCCGGGGAGAGATAGAGGCCCGCCTCGGCCTTCCCCTGCACCATCATCCGATAGGTGCCGACGTTCAGGTAGCCGCTGTCGGGGTCGCGCGTGATCACCGCATCGCCCGTGCCCGCGTAGCGGCCGCCATCGCGCGGCCAGTGGCGCGGAATCGGCAGCGCGTCGAGATCGATCTTGCGCCCGGTGAGCGTATTCTCGTAGACGGGCGCCTTCGCGCGCGACACTTCGCGCGGCACGATGCGCCGCTTGAGCTTGTCTTTCACGCGCCGGATGAGCTCGATCGTGGGCGTGTCCGGCGGCTCCTCGAGCGTGAGCGCGATCCTGCGGGTGCTCGGGCCGAGAATGTTCCACAGCAGTTGCGCGCCGATCGGGCTCTTTTCGAACCCGCGCGCGCGCTCGAACAGCACGGCGGGCGAAGGATGCTGCTTGGCGACGAGGTAGCTGATGGCGCTCATCTCCTCATCGCGGTCGACCGGCTCGCGGACGCGGACGAGCTCACCCATGGCGTCCACGCGCGCGAGCCACTCGCGCAGGTCCTGGATCGGCCGTCGGTCGGCTTCTCTGGACGACAGCTTGGTTCGTTTGGCTCTCGCATCCATGTGGCAGTCCAACAGGTCGGGAAAGTCCTGGAATCGTACATCCAAGGGCTCGATGATCCAACGGGGTGTTAAAGTCTCGTGATATGAGACAAATCCAAGGATCCCGTCCCGGGCGCAGGCGCACGCGCAAAGTGGCCGTTGTGCGTCGCAGCAGCCTGGAGAAGATGATCGGAATCCTCGACTTGTTCGAAGAAGACCACCTGCGCTGGACGCCCGAGCAGATGATGGCCCGGTTGCGCTGCCCGCGATCCACGCTCTACCGCTACCTGCGCGTGCTCGCCGACGCAGGCCTCGTGATCTCGCTGCCCGACATCGGCTACACGCTCGGGCCGCGCATCGCCGAGCTCGACTATGCGATGCGCTCGAGCGATCCGCTCATCATCAACGGCCGCCCTGTGCTGCAAGCGCTCGCGCAGGAGGTCCCCGGAATCGGGCTCCTCTGCCGTTACTACAAGGGCCACGTCCTGTGCGTGCACCAGGAGGCGGGCGCGACTGGCATCCGCAGCGGCTACGAGCGCGGGCGCGGGATGCCGTTCGCCCGGGGCGCGGCGTCGCGCGTCATTCTCGCGCACCTCAAGCCCCCACAGCTGAAGGCGCTCTATGTGACGCAGTCGTCCGAGTTCCGCCGCACCGGGATGGGGACGACGATCGAGCAGGTGCAAGCGTCGCTGCGCGAGATCCGCAAGCGGGGCTACTGCATCACGCGCGGCGAGGTGACCCGCGGCGTGATCGGCGTCGCCGCGCCCGTGATGGACAGCGAGGGCAGCGTCCTCGGCAGCCTGAGCGTCACGGTGGCCGAGGCCGGGATGAGCGAGCGCCGGCTGCGACTGCTCGCCGATCGCGTCGCGTTCAGCGCACAGGTGGTCACGAACTCCATGCGCGCCGCGTAGGAGGCCGGCGAGCGCACCTGCACGGGCCAGCTGCCGCCGCGAGTACTTCGAGGAGATCGAGAGCCGCCCGTGCGGCCCCTTGCCGCACGCCCTACGGCTCGTACAGCTTGTAGCAATGCCGGCAGGGCTCGGGCAAGCCGTCGGTGCCGGGATGCTCGCGCTTCTGGCGCCGCACGTAGGCGGCGCGAAACGCACGCGCCGCATCCGACTTCCAGATCGCCTCGAACGGCGTTTCATTCACATTGCCGAACACACAAATCGCGACCGGGTAGCTCTGCCCCCGAAAGTAATGGACCGGGGCGGCCCCCGCCTTGATGCTGTGGTTGCTCAGCACGCAGGGCGCGACGTCGCCCTGCCAGGACACGAAACACGCGTTGAGCACGTTCTCGGTGCACAGGGCATGCGGCTCTGTTCGGTCGGGACGGTAATAGTGCAGCCGGATGCCGCGCCTCGCCGCCTCTTCGCGCACGGTCTCGATCTGCTCGAGCACCGGCGCCCATAGATCGGGGCGCTCGAAGAGCGATTCCTGCTGCTGGGCCGGATCGGCGATGAAGCTCAGGTTGTTGACCACCACTTCGCGCGCGCCCCAGGCCTCGGCCAGCGCTGGCAGCCCCTCGAGCTCCCGCCAGCCCGAGGCGAGCAGCATGTAGGCGATATGCACGTCCGGCCCCTCGCCGACGCGCGTGTCCTTCATGCGCTTGAGCTCGGCAAGCACTGCGCCGACGCGCGTGAAATCGCACCCCTGGCGCCAGCGATCCGAGGTCGCCGCGGTGGTGCCGGCGATGCTCACGCCCATGATGTCGATCGAGGTATCGAGCAGCCGCGCGAGGTGGGTTGCATCCAGCCGCATCCCATTCGTCGTGAAGCCGACGCGCGCGCCCGAGGCCTTGGCGCGGCGCGCCATCTCCCAGAATTGCGGGTGCAGCAGCGGCTCGCCCCAGCCTTGCAGGAACACCAGCCCCGCGCGCGAAAAATACGGCTCGATGCGTTCGAAGGTCCCCATATCCATGAGGCCACCTTCGCGCGCGCCCTTGTAGCAGCTCAGCGTGCAGTAGCCACAGGCGGCGTTGCAGACTCCCGCGACCTCGATCTGCAGCCAGTCGAAGCGCGGCCGCGCAAACGACGCCAGCATTTCCTTGATCTTCCGCATCGCCCGGGTCCTCCAGTGCGGTGACGCGCCGCGGATCGGACCGGAGCGCTGCGCCCCGGCATCGTCGCACTATCGGCGCGCCCGGGCGACGCGTGCGTGAGCCGCAGGGGCACCCGTCGGCCCTCGCGTCGACCGCCCGGTGCAGCAGGTGCTCGAGGCGCGGTGAGGGGTGCGGCCGGCGCGCTCAGCGCTCGTCGGCGCGAAATTTCTTGAGGAAGATCTCGCGCGCCGCGCCGCTCGGGATCTTTTCGGCCAGTCGCTGGATGAAGTCGCGCGGACCCGACGCCCGCCCGGTCTCGAGCACCACCAGGCCGCGAGCGTACATCGCGAAGGCTTCGAGCAGCGCCTCGCGCGCGCGCCGCTCGATGGTCTGATCGACCGGACGCGGGCGGCCGGATTCGCGCCGGTCGAAGGGCGCCTTCGGCAGATTGGCGGCGCCATATGCCCGGCGCAGGAATTCGCGGCGGCTCGCGTCGTCGTTGATACGCGCCGCGACCGCATGGCAGAGCCCCTGCGGATCCTGCGCTGCCCGCGTCGCCCGCCGGACCATCGTGAGCGCATACGCCCCGGCGTAGGGCATCAGGATCTCCGCCAGCCGATCGATCAGCTCGGGGTTGAACGTCCTCGCGCTTTCCGCCATCGTGCCCATGCCGCGCTCCGTCTCTGAGGGGGGTCGGTCGTGGCGGCGCACCGTGCGCCGCCACGGCAAATTGTCCGGGCAGGCCGCCCGAAGCGCATGCCGAATTCGTCACAGCCGGACGCGCATTGCGGGCGTCGCTGTGCGCTATTCATCGCGTTCGTCATCGGGCGGCGGCACGGTCTTGCGACTATCATCGATGCATCACTCTCGCCCAGACGCCCGTGACCGCCGAGCTCGATACCCTGAAGATGGCGCTGCAAGCGGCGCTCGGCGCGCCCCCCCGCTACTTCTTGCGGCGCGCGTCCGTGGCGGCCTTGCGATCGGCGGCGACCCGCTGGAATGCCGGCCGCTCGCCGAGCGCCTTGAGATACGGCTTCGCCTGCGGGAGCAGTTCTTCGACCAGGTCGCGGCCGAGCACGAGCCGCGTCACGGTGGCTACCAGAGGCAGATGAACGAAGGCGCAGACGTCGGCGAGCGTGAGCTCCGGTCCGGCCAGCATCGGCGCGAATTTCGCCAGCCGGCCGAGCGCCTTGAGCCCCCGGGTGAGCTCGCGCTCGACCTGCGCCTTCGATTCGTCCGAAACCGCCCCGCCGTAGAACGCCTGCTTGTGCAGCCGGCGGGAGACGAGCTCCACGTGCAGCTCGAGGTAGCTGATCAGCTCACGCACCTTGGCGCGCTGCCACGGATCCCGCGGATAGAGCGGCTTCTCGGGATACGCCTCCTCGAGATACTCGCAGATCGCCTGCGACTCGGTGAGAGTCTCGCCGTTCACCTCGAGGTAGGGAACCTTCCCCATCGCCGAGCGTTCGAGGTGAGCCTCGTCGCGCGAGGGCGCGCACTGGTCGTTCTCCTCGAACGCGATGCCCTTCTCGAGCGCCGCGAGGCGCACTTTGTTGTGGTAGTTGCTGATCCGGATTCCGCAGAGCTTCACCATCCGCCTCTCCCTGTCGCTGTACCCGCCACCACCCCGTCACGCTTCGCGTCCCACCCCTCCTCAAGGAGGAGGGGAGAAAACCGATCCCCGCCTTTTCAAGGACGGCTGCCGCCGAGAGCGGCGGAGTGGTTCCAGCCGTCGCCTGACGCCCCGCTCAGGGATACTTCGCCGCTCACAGATACTTCCCCAGCTCGATCTTGGCGATCTGCGCCCGGTGCACCTCGTCCGGGCCGTCGGCGAGGCGCAGGCAGCGGTTCCAAGAGTACATCCACGCGAGCGGAAACTCCTGGCACACGCCGCCGCCGCCGTGCGCCTGGATCGCCCAGTCGATCACCTGCTGCGCCATCGTCGGCGCGAGCACCTTGATCATCGCGATCTCCGCCTTCGCGACCTTGTTCCCGACGGTATCCATCATGTGCGCCGCCTTGAGCGTGAGCAGGCGCGCCTGCTCGATCCTGATGCGCGACTCGGCGATCCGCTCGTGCCAGACGCCGTGCTCGGCCACCGGCTTCCCGAAGGCGACGCGCTTCTTCAGGCGCTTGCACATGAGCTCGAGGGCGCGCTCCGCCTGGCCGATGACGCGCATGCAGTGATGGATCCGGCCCGGGCCGAGACGGCCCTGCGCGATCTCGAAGCCGCGCCCGTCGCCTAGCAGCATGTTGGCCGCGGGCACGCGCACGTCCTTCAGCGCGATCTCCATGTGGCCGTGCGGCGCATCGTCGAACCCGAACACCCGCAGTGCGCGCATGATCTTGACCCCCGGCGCATCGGCCGGCACGAGGACCATCGACTGCTGCTTGTGCCGGTTCGCATTGTCCGGGTCGGTTTTGCCCATGACGATGTAGATCCGGCAGCGCGGGTCGCCCGCGCCCGAGGACCACCACTTGTGGCCGTTGATCACGTACTCGACGCCGCGCCGCTCGATGCGGCACTGCACGTTGGTGGCATCCGACGAGGCGACGCCCGGCTCGGTCATCAGGAACGCCGAGCGGATCTTTCCCTCGAGGAGCGGTGCGAGCCAGCGGTCCTGCTGCTCCGGCGTGCCGTAGCGCAGCAGCACTTCCATGTTGCCGGTGTCGGGCGCCGAGCAGTTGAACACCTCGGGCGCCCACGTCACGCGCCCCATGATCTCGCAGAGCGGCGCGTATTCGAGGTTCGTGAGCGTGCCGCCGTGATCCTTCGGCCGCCACAGGTTCCACAGACCCTCAGCGCGCGCCTTGGGCTTCAGCTCCTCGACGATTCGCGTCGGCACCCACGCGTTGCCCTGCGCGCGGTTCTCCTCGGCCTCCTCCCAGTACCTGTTCTCGCTGGGGTGGACGTGGGTCTCCATGAACGCGGCGAGCTTCGCCTGGAGTGCCTTCACCTTCGGGCTGAATTCGAAGTCCATCGATCGCTACTCCTCACGCTCGTCACAACCACCCCGCCGGCCTCGCCAGCGCTCCGCGCGAACCACTCCGCCGGCTTCGCCAGCGGTCCGCGCGAACCACCCCGCCGGGCTTCGCCCGGCACCCCTTGAAAAGGAGGGGATAAAGGATGTCTTCCCCGCCTCGGAGAGGAGGGGTGGCCGCGAAGCGGCCGGGGTGGTGCCCTTTCGAATCACAAGATACGCTCCTCCACCAGCCGCCACCCCATCTCGGCGAGCGGGCGGGCGCGCTTGCCGGCGTCGAGCGCCCGCTGGCTCGCCGCGGTGCCTTCCAGTGCCCGCTTCATGATGCTTTGCAGGATCGCGGCGAGCCGGAACATGTTGTACGCGAGATAGAAGTCCCAGTGCTCGATCGACGAGCGCCCGGTACGCCGGCAGTAGAGCGCGACGTAGTCCGGCTCGCTCGGGATGCCGAGCGCGCCGAGATCGAGACCCCCGATCCCGCGGAAGCGCTCCGGCGGAATGTGCCAGCTCATGCAATGGTACGAAAAATCCGCGAGGGGGTGGCCGAGGGTCGAGAGCTCCCAGTCGAGCACGGCGAGGATGCGCGGCTCGCTCGGATGGAAGATCAGGTTGTCCATGCGGTAGTCTCCGTGCACGACCGACGTCTCGTCGCCCGGCGGAACGTGCGACGGCAGCCACTCGATCAGGCGGTCCATCGCCGCGATCGTCTCGGTCTGCGACGCCTGGTACTGCTTGGACCAGCGCGCGATCTGGCGCGCGAGATAGTTCCCCGGCTTGCCGAAATCCGCGAGCCCGACGCCGGCATACGGCACGGCGTGCAGCGCCGCGATCACCCGGTTCATCTCGTCGTAGATCGCACGCCGCTCGTCCCGGCCCATCCCCGGCAGCGACTGGTCCCAGAGGACGCGCCCTTCGACGTACTCCATGACGAAGAAGGCGCGCCCGATGACGCTCTCGTCCTCGCACAGGACGAACGTCCGCGGGACCGGCACGCCGGCGCGGCCCAGCGCCGAGATCACGCGGTACTCACGCTCGATCGCGTGCGCGGACGGCAGGAGCTTGGCGGCCGGCGCGGGCTTCGCGCGCATCACGTAGCGGCGGCCGCCCGCCGACAGGAGGTAGGTCGGGTTCGACTGGCCGCCGCGAAACTGCTCGACCGCGAGCGCGCCGCCGAAGCCCGCCACCTTGGCGCCGAGGTAGCGCGCGAGCGCGCGAGCATCGAAACGGTGCCGCTCGGCGACCGGCATCGTGCCGTCGAACTGCTCGCTCATGGAACGCGGCCGCCGTCGCGTCTATGCGGTTG
>WBZR01004558.1_pt1 | contig 11236 bp, 11 predicted proteins | sample 5204231 | NCBI WGS metagenome assembly WBZR01 (sample SAMN12412403, study PRJNA552823) | activated sludge metagenome | isolation source: activated sludge from anammox sidestream of wastewater treatment plant... | place: USA: Virginia | collected 2017-08
GCCGAGTGGCAGGCGGCGGTGACGGGTACGCCCGACCCAGGGCCTGACGACGGGGTCAGCGACTGCAATACGGGAAGCACGCTCGCGGTGGCGCTCACCGGATCGCGTGCGGGCTGTGTGTCGACGCGCGGCGCCTTCGACATGGTGGGCAATCTCTCCGAATGGGTGGCGGACTGGGGGCCGCGCACGACGGGCTGCACGTCGTGGAGCGTCACAGTCAGTCCCACGGGCGACCATCAATGCTTCCTCGGTGCGGCCGACACGGGTGACCCCGGGGCGTTGGTGCGCGGCGGCTACTTCGAGCACCACACCGGTGCGGGTCCGCTCACGGTCTTCAGCGACCGTCCGTCCGACTCGAACATCGCTACCGGCTTCCGTTGCGCCCGCTAGTCTAGGGAAGCTCTGCACGGCGCTTCCCTAGTCACGGGCGAGCGATGGAGTGCCAGCCGGAACCCGGGGTCGCGCGTTCCGTAGTCGGATCGGGGCGCCGCTGGCGTGCACAGGCGGTTTGCGCGGCATCGCGCCGGTGACGATCGCGCGTCGCGCCGCCGAACTCGCGACCGCCGCGGCGATCGCGCGCTGCGACGGGGTGCAATCGGCGGCGGGCACGCTATAAGAACCCGATGCGCCAATCCCAATCGTTGATCCCGACGCTTCGCGACGTGCCCGCCGAGGCCGAGGTCGTGAGCCACAAGCTGATGTTGCGCGCCGGTATGATCCGCCAGGTGGCGCGCGGCATCTACGACTTCCTGCCGCTCGGCGTGCGGGTGCTGCGCAAGGTGGAGCGCATCGTCCGCGAGGAGATGAACCGCGCCGGGGCGCAGGAGGTGCTGCTGCCGGCGGTCTGTCCCGCCGAGCTCTGGCAGGAGAGCGGGCGCTGGGAGAAGTACGGCCGCGAGCTCCTGCGCATGAAGGACCGGCATGACCGCGACTTCTGCTTCGGGCCGACCCACGAGGAGGTCGTCACCGACCTCGTGCGCCGCGACGTGCGCTCGTACCGCGAGCTGCCGATGAACCTCTACCAGATCCAGTCGAAGTTCCGGGACGAGGTGCGGCCGCGCTTCGGGCTCATGCGCGGGCGCGAGTTCATCATGAAGGATGCCTACTCGTTCCACGTCGACCGGGCGGACTGCGACCGCGAGTACGACAACATGTTCCGCGCCTATCGCCGGATCTTCGATCGCTGCGGTCTCGCCTATCGCCCGGTCGAAGCCGATACGGGCGCCATCGGGGGCAGCCGTTCGCACGAGTTCCAGGTGCTCGCGGAGTCGGGCGAAGACGCGATCGTGAGCTGCGACCAGTGCGAGTACGCGGCGAACGTGGAGAAGGCCGGGATCGGCGCGGGCGACGCGCCGGCAGCCGCAGGCGAACCGACGCCGCTCGTCGAGGTGCCGACGCCGGGGCAGCGCACGATCGAGGAAGTCTCGAAGTTCATGAAGACGAAGCCGCACCGGTTCATCAAGACGCTGCTCTACGTGGCGGGGGACACCGTCGTGGCGGCGCTGGTCCGCGGCGACCATGCGCTCTCGGAGCCGAAGCTGAAGGACGCGCTCGGAACGCCGGCCGTGGAGCTCGCGCCCGAGGACGTCGTCGAGCGCGTGACGGGCGCGCCGATCGGGTTCGCCGGGCCGATGGACTTGAAGAGCAAGGTGCGGCTCCTCGCCGATCACGCGCTCGCCGGCATCACCGCCGCGGTCACGGGCGCGAACAAGGCCGACACGCACGTCAAAGGCGTGAGCGCGGCGCGCGACTTCCCCGAGGCGGAGTTCGCGGATCTCCGCGCCGCCGGCGCCGGCGACCGCTGCCCGCGCTGCGCGGGCCGCTTCGTGCTCCAGCGCGGCATCGAGGTCGGTCAGGTCTTCTACCTCGGCACCAAGTACAGCGAGGCGTTGAAGGCGACCGTGCTCGACGCCGAGGGCAAGGAGCGCGTCCTCGAGATGGGCTGCTACGGCATCGGCGTGACGCGCACGATCGCGGCCGCGATCGAGCAAAACCACGACGACGCCGGCATCGTGTGGCCGATGCCGCTCGCGCCCTTCCACGTGGTGGTCGTGCCGGTGAGCGTCACGGACGAGCGGCTGCGAACGACCGCCGAGCGCCTGCACGACGAGCTCGAGGAACGCGGTGTCGACGTGCTGCTCGACGACCGCGACGAGCGCCCGGGCGTGAAGTTCAAGGACGCCGATCTGATCGGCTGTCCGCTCCGCATCACCGTGGGGCCGCGGGCGCTCGAGCGCGACGCGGTCGAGCTGAAGGGCCGCACCGAGAAGACCGCGACCGAGGTGCCGATCGCCGAGGCGGCGGCGCGGGTCGCCGACCTGGTCGCGGCGGCGCTCGCGCCCGCGGGCGCGTAGGGGTTCGGAAGATGACGCCCGTGGCATCACGTTCGCGGAGCTCCGCGTGAGTCGAGCGGCCGCGCGTCGTCGGCTCGTCCTCCCGCTCGACGTCGACTCGGTCCGCGAGGCCGACCGCCTGGTGCGGCTGCTCGGGAGCGAGCTCGGCGTCTTCAAGATCGGGAAGCAGCTCTTCGTACACGCCGGACCCGACGTCGTGCGGCGCGTGCAGCGGCGCGGCGGCGAGGTCTTCCTCGATCTCAAGTTCCACGACATTCCGCGGACGACGGCGCTCGCCGGGATCGAGGCGGCGCGGCTCGGCGTGCGCATCTTCAACGTCCACGCGTCCGGGGGCGCCGAGATGATGGCGGCGACGGCGGCTGCGGTGCGCGACGTCTGCCGCCGTGAGCGTCTGCGGCGGCCGCTCGTCCTCGCGGTGACCGTGCTCACGAGTCTCGCCGACGCGGATCTCCGCCGGGTCGGCGTTGCGGCGACGGCGGCGCGCCAGGTGGTGCGCCTGGCGCGGTTGGCGCAAGCCAACGGTATGGACGGCGTCGTCGCGTCGCCGCGCGAGATCGTCGCCATCCGCCGCGCTTGCGGCCCGTCCTTCGTGATCCTCACTCCGGGCATCCGCCAGGCCGGCGACGCCCCCGGCGACCAGAAGCGCGTGGAGACGCCGGAGGCCGCGATGCACGCTGGCGCGGACTATCTCGTCGTAGGTCGGCCGATCCGCGACGCCGCCGATCCGGTCGCGGCCGCGCGCGCCGTCGTGCGCGCGATGGCGCGCGGGCTCGCGGCGCGCTGACGGCGGCGCCCGTCGGCCCGCCATGCCGCGCGACCTCGACCTCGCCGTCCGGCCCGACGTGGCGCTCGACCCCGGCGCGCTGCGTGCGGCCGCGATCCGGGCGATCGGTGGCCGCCCCGAGGACGTCGTCGAGTTGCGCGTCCTCAAGCGCACGCTCGATGCGCGGCGCGGCGTGCGCTACCGGCTGCGGGTGCGGGTGTGGCTCGCGGGCGAGGCCGCGGCGCCGGACGCCGCGCCCGCTCTCCCGACGTTTCCCGCGTGCCGCCCCGGGCGGCCCGTGGTGATCGTCGGCGCCGGGCCGGCCGGGCTCTTCGCGGCCCTCCGGCTCGCCGAGCACGGCATTCCCGCCGCCGTCCTGGAGCGCGGGAAACCGGTGCAGGCGCGGCGGCGCGATATCGCGCTCCTGAATCGCGAAGGCCTCGTGAATCCCGAATCGAACTACTGCTTCGGGGAGGGGGGCGCGGGCACCTACAGCGACGGCAAGCTCTACACGCGCGCGCAGAAGCGCGGCCCGGTCGCGACGGTGCTCGATTGCCTCGTCGCGCACGGCGCCGATCCGGAGATCCGGATCGAGGCGCGGCCCCACGTCGGATCGAACCGACTGCCGAAGATCGTGACCGCGATCCGCGCGACCCTGGCGCGCGCCGGCGTTCCGATCGAGTTCGAAGCCCGGCTCCGAGAGCTCGTTGTCCGCGGCGCGGCGGCCGAGGCGGTGCGCTGCGCCGACGGGCGCGAGCTCGCCGCGTCGGCCGTCGTGCTCGCCGCCGGCCACAGCGCCCGCGACGTCCACGCGCTGGCGGCGGCGGCCGGGCTCGAGCTCCAGGCGAAGCCGTTCGCGCTCGGCCTCCGGGTCGAGCATCCGCAGCCGCTCATCGACCGCGCGCAGTACGGTCCCGACGCCGGGCGGTTCCCGTTGCCCGCCGCCGCGTATCGGCTCGCCGCGACGGTGGAGGAGCGCGGGGTCTTCTCCTTCTGCATGTGCCCCGGAGGGTGGATCGTGCCGGCGACGACCGAGCCCGACGCCGTCGTCGTGAACGGAATGTCGCTCGCGCGCCGCGACTCGCCCTTCGCCAACAGCGGCATCGTGGTGGCGCTCGAGCCGGCCGACGTCGCCGCGCTCGGTTTCGCCGGTCCGACCGGCGGGGCGATGCTCCAGGCGGAGATCGAGCGGCGCGCGTTTGCGAGCGGCGGTGGCGCGCAGGTCGCGCCGGCGCAGCGACTTACGGACTTCATCGGCGGGCGGGCGAGCGCCGACCTGCCGCGCTGCTCGTATCGCCCGGGGGTGCGCCCGGCGCGGCTCGGCGAGCTGCTGCCGCCGTTCGTCGCCGATCGGCTACGCGCGGCGCTGCGGCGCTTCGGCCGGCAGCTCCGCGGCTTCGACACGCGCGAGGCGATCGCCGTCGGCGTCGAGACGCGCTCGTCGAGCCCGGTTCGGATCGTGCGCGACCCCGCGACGCTCGCCGCGCCGGCGCGCCCGAACGTCTACCCGTGCGGCGAGGGCGCGGGCTACGCGGGCGGCATCGTGAGCGCGGCGCTCGACGGGCTCGCGGTCGCCGACGCGATCGCGCGCGTCTGGCGGGGATGACGCCGCGCCCGCAGGAGATGCTGCGACGTCTCACGCCGTCCGCCGCGCCGCGAGCGCGCAGAGCCCGTCCGCCTCGATGCCGAGCGGCAGGTTCAGCAGGTTGTAGTAGTTCTCGAGCGCGTTCAGCCACGTGATCTCGACGATCTGGCGCTCGTCGAAGTGGCGGCGGAGCTCGGCGAAGGTGGCATCGTCGACGTGCTTGTGGCGCGTCGCCTCCTCGACGTAGGCAAGGGCGGCGCGCTCGCGCGCGTCGTAGAGCGGGCTCGTGCGGTACGACGGCAGGGTCTCCAGCTTCTCGAGCGTCAGGTGCCGGTAGAGCGCTCCCGCCTTGGCGATGTCGACGCAGAACGCGCACTCGTTGATCATCGCGGGCCAGGTGCGCACGAGGACGTTGATGGTCGGATCGAGCGAGATCTCCTTCTCGACGATCCGGATCTGCTGATAGGCGTGGCGGAAGAGCGCGGGAAGGCGCGCGTAGATCACCTTCATCGGTGTGATGACCTTGCCGAAGCGACGTTCGGTCATCCAGTAGGCGAGCTTCCCGACGATGGTGGATGGGTGTTCGATGGGAGCGAGACGCATGGCGGTTCTCCTTCCGGGGGACGATCAGTGACGATGGGCGTGGGCGTCGGCGGGCGCGTGGCGGTGGCCGGGCGCGCCGTAGCGGAGGAACGGGACGCTGCCGAGCGCCAGTCCGAGGAGCACCCCCGCGACGATCCGCAGCACGCGAGGCAGGCTCACGCGCGCGCCTCCGTGCGTCGGACGAGCAGGGCGGTGAGCGCGATCAGGACGACCGTCGGTAGGTAGACGACGGGGAAGTCGATGGCCCAGTGCTCGGGGCCGACGAGCCCGCGGCTCGTGTCCCACACGTGCACGAGCGCGTGGAGCGCGTTGAACAGCGTGACCAGGACGAGCACCGGCACGCGCACCTCGAGGCGCGCCGCACCCCACACGAGCGCGAGCCCGAGCATCGCGAACGTCGACCCGAGATCGCGCACGAAGTGCTCGTTCAGCGGGCCGAAGTCGGGGACGCCGGCCGGCAGGGCCGCGTACCAGTGCGCCGGCCCGGCGAGCATCCAGAGGCCGTTGGCGAGGTGGCCGAGCCCGCTCAAGAGGAAGACCAAGGTCCACGGGTCGGTCGAGGAAGGTCGCGACGTCATGCGATGCTCCGGCTCCGCGCGCGCTGCGTCGTGACGAGCCCGCCGAGCAGTCCGATGCCCGCCTGGATCTCGGCGGGCGTGTGGTTGGCGAACGAGAGCGCGAGGTGGCGGGCTCCCCGGTGGGTGCCGCAGAAGACGTCGCCGGGCGTGTAGTGCAGGCCGGCGTCGAGCGCGTCCTGCCGCAGCGCGTCGGCATCGGTGCCGCCGGGGAGCGTCACCCAGACGGAATGGCCGCCGCGTGGCCGCGTCCACTCCGTCCCCGCCGGCATCGCGGCCGCGAGCGCACCCAGCATGGCGGCGAGCCGCGCGCCGTACAGCGCGCGCACGCGCTTCAGGTGGCGCGCGAGGCCGCCGGTCGCGAGGAGGTGGGCGAGCGCCGCTTGCGCTACGACGTTGGTCGTGACGTTCGCGTTCCAGCGCGCGAGCATCATCTTCTCGAGGAGCGGCGGCGCCGCGACGACGTAGCCGACCCGGAGCCCCGGGAAGAGCACCTTCGAGAACGTGCCGACGTAGACGACGTGCCCGGCGCGATCGAGGGTCTTCAGCGCCGCGATCGGCGGGCCCTCGTAGCGGAGCTCGCTGTCGTAGTCGTCCTCGAGGATCGGGACCTGGTGCTCGTCGGCAAGGGCGAGGAGCGCTCGGCGCCGTGCGGCGCTCATGACCGCGCCGGTCGGACTCTGCGCGGCCGGGGTCGTGTAGACGAGCTTCACCCGGCGGGCCCGCAGCACGCGCCCGAGGTCGTCGGTCCGGAGGCCCTCGTCGTCGACCTCGACGGCGACGACGTTCGCCTGCGCGGCGGTGAATGCGACGCGCGCTCCGAAGTAGCCCGGCTGCTCCAGTACCACGCTGTCGCCCGCGTCGACCAGGACGCGAGTGACGAGATCGATCGCTTGCTGCGCGCCGTCGACGATCGCGACCTCGCGGACGTCGCAGGCGATGCCGCGGCTCACGAGGTAGCGCGCGACCTCGCGGCGAAGCGACGGCAGGCCGTAGGGGCTCTGCGCTCCGGCGGCTTCACGGAGGTCGTCGCCGAGCGCCTGCGCGAACGCGCGGCGCACGTCGGCGGAGGGGAGGGCGTCGAGCGCGACCTGTCCGCCCCGGAAGTCAAAGCGCGTCCGGATGCTCCGGTCCGGGATCAGACCGGCCGGCACGGCGAGCGTCCGCGCGCGGAGCGCGAAGAGCCCAGACCAGACGAAGCCGCGCCGTGGCTCGGTCGCCGCGCGGCTCGTTCGCGGCGTGCGGCCCCCCGGCAGCGGCGCGGCGACGAACGTGCCCTGACCGACGTGCGCCGCGAGGAGGCCGTCGGCGACGAGCTCGTCGTAGGCCTGGGCGACCGTGTTGCGGGAGAGCCCGAGGGCGGTCGCGAGCTCGCGGGTCGCCGGCAGCTTCGTGCCGCGCGGAAGACGCTCGGCGGCGATCAGGTCGCGGAGGTAGTCGCGGAGCTGGCGGTAGACGGGCTCGGGGTGGGCGCGGTCGGGCGTGAACGCGAGCTCCAGCACGGCCGGAACCCTAGGTGGCGCCAATCGGACCGTAAAGGCCCAATTACCCACGCCCAGAAGGTGCCAATTCGAGGGGCGGCGCGCGTGGGCGTTCGTCAGTCGACGACGCTGACGACGACCGGCGTGCCGGGCGCGAGCTCGGCGGCATCGGCGGGGATCCGGACGAGGCCGTCGGCCCGCACGAACCCGACGATGTCGCCCGACCCGCCGGCCACCGGACGCGCCGCGACCGTGCCGTCGGGTCGCGCGACGAGCGCGACGCGGATCCAGTCCTCGCGCCCCACGAGCGAACCCAGGCGCTCCCCGAGTTCGGCGACGACCGCCCGGCGCGGCGCGAACGCGGCGGCGCGTGGCTCGCCTCCGAGCAGACGGAGGAGGGGGAGCGCGAAGACGTGGAAGATGACGAGGGCGGAGGTCGGGTTGCCGGGGAGCCCGATCACGGGCTTGCCGGCGGCACGTGCGATCAGCGTCGGCTTGCCAGGCTTGATGCGGACGCCGTGCACGAGGATGCGCGCGCGCGGCATCGCGGCGACGACGGCCGGCGTGAGGTCTTTGGTGCCGACCGAGCTGCCGCCCGACACCAGCACCGCATCGGCCCTGGCCAGCGCCCGCCGCATCGCCGATCGGATCACCGCTTCGCGATCCGGCAGCACGCCGAAGTCGACGGGCTCGCAGCCGGCGGCCGCGATGAGCGCGCGGAGCGCGTACTGGTTGACGTTCCGCACCTGCCCCGGCCGGGGCGTGACGTGGGGTGGGACGATCTCGTCCCCGGTCGCGAGCACCGCGACCCGCGGCCGGCGCACGACCCACACGCGGTCAAGCCCGACGCCCGAGAGCGCGCCGACGTCCGCCGGACGGAGGCGGCGGCCGCGTGGGAAGATGCGCGCGCCCTTGCGCGCGTCCTCGCCGCGCCGCATGACGTGCTGCCCGGCGCGCGCGGCGCGCTCGATGTCGACGGCGTCGTCGGCCGCCTCCGTCGTGTGCTCCACCATGACTACGGCGTCGGCTCCCGCCGGCAGCATGCCGCCGGTCGGAATCCGCATGCACTCGCCGCGACGGAGGCGCGCGGCGACGGGATGGCCCATGCGCACGCTCCCGACGATCGCGAGGCGCGCGGGACGCTCGGCGCTGGCGTCCGCGGTGTCGCGGGCGCGGACCGCGAAGCCGTCCATGTACGAGCGCTCGAAATGGGGGAGGTCGAGGGTGGTGCGGACGTCGCGGGCGAGGACGCGGCCGGGCGCATCGGCGACCGGGATGCGCTCGGCGCCCACGGGACGAAAGCCCCGGAGCACCGCCAGTGCTTCGGCGACCGCGACGAGCTGGAACCGGCTCGGACCGCCGGTGTGCGGATCGGGGGCCGTCGGCCGGCGGGCTCGGGGGCTCATGGGAGCAGCCTCGCGTGGCGGAGGCACGGCATCTCGCGGCGGACGCGCGCCAGGTGATCGAGGTCGAGCTCCGCGGTGATCACGACCTCGTCCCCTGTCGCGCGCGCGAGCACGGTGCCCCAGGGGTCGACGATCATCGAATGGCCGTGGTCGCGGAACCCGTGCGGGCTCGTGCCGGTCTGGTTCGGGGCGATCATGACCACCTGATTCTCGATCGCGCGCGCGCGAAGCAAGGGTTCCCAGTGCGCGGCGCCCGTGTAGGCCGTGAACGCGGACGGGATCGTGACGATGGTCGCGCCCGCGACCGCGAGCCGGCGGAAGAGCTCCGGGAACCGGAGGTCGTAGCAGATGCTCATGCCGACGGTCCCGAGCTCCGTCGGCGCCGTCACCACCTCGCTCCCCGGGATGCGGACGTCCGACTCGCGGACCGTCACCTGCCCCGGGAGATCGACGTCGAAGAGGTGCATCTTCCGGTAGACCGCTCGGATGCTTCCTCGCGGATCGATCAGGAGCGAGGTGTTGAAAGACCGCGCCGCCTCGTCCGAGCGCTCGAGGAAGGATCCGCCGACGAGCGTCACCCCGAGTTCGGCGGCGAGCCCGCACAGGAAGTCGCTCACCGGACCCGGGATCGGCGAGGACGCGCCGGCCTCGGCTTCCCGGAGACCGCGCCACGCGAAGACCTCCGGCAACACGACGAGACGCGCATGACGCGCGGCGGCTTCGACGACCAGGGCCCGGGCGCGGTCGAGGTTCGCGGCGAGGTCCGGGCCGCTCTCCATCTGGACCGCGGCGACGATCGGATTACGCATGGTGGCGCACTCTAACAGCGTGAATCGACGAGGAGGAGAGCCGGCGCACCGCTCGACGGCTCGGCCTGCGCCGATCCGGCGCGCAACTTGATCGCGCGTCGCGGCGTATGATACTGCGCGTCAATCCCGTGCACAGGCTCAAGGTCGAGACCGAGTCGCAGATGGAGATGATCGACGTGACCGCGGGAATACGTCGCGTCGTCAAGGACTCGGGAATCATGCGGGGGATGTGCCACGTGTTCGTCCCGCACACGACGGCCGCCATCACGATCAACGAGAATGCCGACCCGAACGTCCGCAAGGACATGATCCGCGAGCTGCTGAAGACGATCCCCACGCGGGACGACGACTTGCCCGTCGAGAGGAACGCGTCGGCGCACACCCTCTCGACCCTCGTCGGCGCGTCGCAGAGCGTCATCGTGGAGAACGGCAAGCTCGTGCTCGGGACATGGCAGGCGGTCTATCTCTGTGAATTCGACGGTCCACGTTCGCGTACCGTGCTCATGCGGATCATGGCCGAGTGAGGAGCCCCAATGAGCCAGACGACCCCCCTGCGACTGATCAAACGGTACGGGAACCGGAAACTCTACGACACGTCGGAGAGCCGCTATATCACGCTCGACGAGATCGCCCGCCTGGTGCGCTCCGGCAACGACGTCAAGGTCATCGACAACGAGAACGGCGATGATCTGACCGCGATCACCTTCGCGCAGATCATCCTGGAAGAGGAGAAGCGGCGCTCGAGCCTCCTCTCGCTCGGTCTTTTGCGCGAGCTCGTGCAGCACGGCGAGGACACGCTCGCCGAGATCCGTACGCGCGTGGAAAAGGGGGTCGAGGCGATCGGGACGATCGGCGAGAAGGCGGGCCGCCGGGTCCAGGAGATCGTCTCCGGCTCGGTCGGGGAGCGTTCGGACGCCTCGCCCGGAGCGCCGCCGAGCGCCGCGGCGAATGCCGACCACGGCCGGGGGTTCTTCGACGAGCTCATCGCGGCCCCGCAGCGCCGCCTCGAGGCGCTGCAGCGCTCGATCGACGAGCGCATCAAGTCCTCGGTCGGCCGCATCACCAACCACCCCGTCGTGCAGCACGAGGTCCGGCGCATCGAGCGGTCGATCAAGAAGCTTGAGGAGCGGCTCGCCCGGCTGCGGCGCGACGAGGTCGATTCCTCTCGCGGGGGGGACGCCGTCGGCTGACGGTCCGCGCCGCCCTCATGTTTGACACGGAAACTGAGGGCGGCGTATCTGAGGTCGCATTTTCGAGCCCGATACCGGCTCTTCGCGCGTGACCATCACGCGCTCGGCTTCGCAACCACAGAAAGGACACCCCATGCGGAATCCCACGCGCAGCTCGCTCGCCGTCGTCGCGCTCGCATTGCTGACGGCCGCGCCGGTTGCCGCTCAGGTCGCTCCCGGCGACGTCATCACGAAGGCGAACGCCGACAAAGTGAAGGACCTCGTGTCGCCGGGCATGTTCTGGTGCGTGCAGAAGGGCTGGCCGATGAAGATCATCGAGTCCAAGCCCATCGCGTTCAAGAAGGCCTACAGGGAGGCGACCGAGAAGTTCGCGGCGCAGGTGAAGCTCGGCCCCGAGGGCCAGGGTCTCGAGAACTACGTGGCGGGTCAGCCGTTTCCGAAGGTCGACCCCGGCGATCCGTACGTCGCCA
>WBZR01004559.1_pt1 | contig 11234 bp, 10 predicted proteins | sample 5204231 | NCBI WGS metagenome assembly WBZR01 (sample SAMN12412403, study PRJNA552823) | activated sludge metagenome | isolation source: activated sludge from anammox sidestream of wastewater treatment plant... | place: USA: Virginia | collected 2017-08
GGCGATCTCCTTGCGGCGCGTCTCGATCGCGCCAGGGCGCATGCGCCATTTCGCATCCGGATTGCGCCGCCATGTGCCCGCACCCGTGCACGGCGCATCGACCAGCACGAGATCGGCGCGCCCCGCAAGGTCGTCGAGCACATCGGATTGACCCTTCGGCGTGCGCACCTGCACGTTTCGGACGCCTGCGCGCTCAAGGCGGGCGTGAATGGGGGCGAGCCGCCTTTTGTCGAAGTCGGTCGCGTAAAGCTGGCCGCGATTCTCCATCAACGCGGCCAGCGCAAGCGTCTTGCCGCCGCCGCCTGCGCACAGGTCGATCACTTGCTCCCCGGATCTTGCGCCGGCGAAAAGGGAGGCGAGTTGCGAGCCTTCGTCCTGGATCTCGATCACCCCTTTGAGGAAGGCGGGTTCGGCTTGAATGGCGGGGCTCTTGGCGTCCGCCCCGAGGACGATGCGCAGGCCGGCAGGCGACCAGCGAGTCGGCTCAGGGTTGAGATGGGCGAGCAGGGCCGCGGCCTTGTCCCGATCGGCCTTCAACGTGTTCACGCGCAGGTCGAGCGGCGCGCGCATGGCCAAAGCCGCGCCCTCGGCGGCGCGGTCATCGCCGAAGACGTCCGCAAGGTGCGGGTCGAGCCATTCGGGATAATCGCCCGCGATGTGAGCAGGCGCTTCGGCCAGATTCGCCCCGGCGAGCCGCGCCCGCTCCCCATCGCTCAACGGCGCCGGCGCAAAGCGCGAGCCGTCCGCAAGCCTCGCAATGGCGTCAGGATCAAGCGCGCGCGCAAGAGAGAGCGCGCCGAGGACGATGGCGCGCGGCGTGTCGGTCCCCATGATCCAGGCGGCCGACGACTTGCGGCGGAGCGCGTCGTAGACGAGGCCGGCGATGGCAGCGCGATCGGCGGAGCCGGCGAAGCGGTGGGCGAGTCCCCAGTCCTTCAAGGCGTCGGACGCGGGACGGCGGCGCGCCTCGATATCGGCCAGGACTTCGATCGCGGCGGACAAGCGCCCCGCAGGGGTCATGAGCGGTATTACGAAACAATACCGGAGAAGTCGGGCCGCTCGCGCGTGAAGATGGAATGCGGCTGTTCGCCAGAGCGGGTGAAATAGGCGATTTCGCCGTTCTCGCGTACGATCCAGACCTCCTGCGCCCCAGCGTCAAGATAGAGCCCGACCTTCTCGGCCATAGCTGCGCGGCTGTTGGACGGCGAGCGGATTTCGACACAGATTTCAGGCGCGACAGGAAACGGGGTCTCCTTCCTGTGGCGAGCAAAGAACTCCGGCGAGCACCAAGCCACATCGGGCACCTTTGCTCCCTCGGGCGTGTCCACCACGCATTCGGTCAAGACCATTCCATGCGGCAACACGCGCTCAAGGAAGGCGGCGATCTTTCCCTGCAAGGCCGCGTGGATGTTGTTCGCCGGACTCATCACGACCTGCCCCCATTTATTGAGCTCGATCTTGTAGGGCAGATCGCGCAGCGAGGCATCGGCCATGACGTCGGACCAGCGCATCTGAACGGCTCCTCATCTTGAAATATAGCATACCACATAACGCGCATTGCGCGCGGCGCAATGCTAATCCGGGCTCGCCGCCCCCTTCCGGCATGCTACGCATGGCCCCACACTGCGCAGGGACATGGCGTTGACAGCAGAAAACCCCCGGCTTGCGCCGGGGGTTTCGAAGACTGAACGAATGATCCCCACCCAACCCTCCCCCTTGCAGGAGAGGGAAGAGAGGCGATCAGACGATCATGGCCAGAAGTTGCGCTGGAAGCGCAGGATGGCCGACCAGTTGCCCTCGTCACGCGCTGCCAGCGGCACGGCAGCCAATCCGGTGGCGCTGCCCGCGTTCTTGTAGAACACGGTCGGCGCATTGTCCTGATCGATCTGCGCGTACATCACTTCCAGGCCAACATCGAGGTTCCTGACCGGATTCCAGATGGTGCGCGAACCGATCGCCCACACGCGGAAATCCGGGTCGCAGCCTGCCTGGGTGCCGGCCAAGATCGGGCTGGTATTGCCGACCGCACCGTTGCCGCCCACCAGATTGCCGTTGCAGATCATGCTGGAAGCGGTTGCGTTGAAGTCGAACGAGTTCCAGTTGCCCCAGATCGAGGTCCGCAACGACGGCGTCCAGTAGTGTTCGAACGCCGCGCCGACGGTCAGCGCCTTGGTCAGCTGGAGGCCGCTCTGGGTGCCGGGAAGAGGCGCGCCCGTCGCGTCATAGCCATTGATCGTGCTGCCGATGACCGCATCAAGCGCCCAGCCGGCCGCCGCGAACAAGCCGTTGCGGCGGAGGAAGGACGAATAGAGCGCGTTGTTGGACAGGCCGTTATAGCTCGGCGCGCCTTCCGAATACGTGCCCTCGACCCAGAACTTGTCGCCGGGGCCGGTCGGCACGTTCAGCACCAAGCCGCCCATGACGGCGAAGCCCCACTTGTCGCCAACCGGCATCGCGCCGATCGGGCTGAGTGCGCCGTTGAGCACGTTATCGCCGTAGTAGTTGCCGATAACCTGGTGCAGGGCGCCGGCAATCTGCGCCGAACCCCAGGCCTGGTCAACGCGCAACGATGCGACGATGTCCGGAACCGAGTGCGCGCCGTAGTCGCCGATCGGGCAACCGCCAAAGGTCGTGGTGAGGGTTCCCGTTCCGTTGTCCGCCGCAGTGGGTGCGAAGGTGCACCCGCCGACGCCGGAGACCTGGTTCTGCAGCGGGCCCGGCAAGCCGCCGATCCGCAGCGTATTCCAGCCGGCATCCCAGATCGCGTTGCGGCGCTGGGTGGCGTCTTCGGCCGCGATCGTGGCCGAAATGCCGTTGCCGAGCTGCGCGGTATAGGCCGCGACGAGCTGACCGCCGAAGCCGGTGGCCGAGCCGCCGCCCGGATAGACCGAGTAGCTGAACACGCCGGTGAAGAAGTCGAAGTACGACTGCGTCTTACCGAAGGTGAAGCCCGCGAACTGGATGAACGCGCGCTCCGGATAGAGCGAGCCGATCAGCTGGTTCGTGGTGTGGTCGAAGCCGAAGCGCGTGTAGGAGCGCAGGGTGCCGTATTCGGTCTGCGTGCGCACGTCCGCCGAGATCACGGTGCGGGCGCGGAAAACCGAGTCCGCCGTGGCGCCCGTTGTGTCGAGCCCGGGCGAGCCGGAAATGTAGTTCGCGTGGCTGCCGCCGCCGCCGACCACGTATTCGGCGCGCACCCAGCCGCCGATCTTGATGCAGGTATCGGTACCCGGGATAAAGAAGAACCCTTCCCCGTACAGGCTGCAGACCTTCACGTATTCGACCGGCTTGGCCTTGACGGGAAGATCGGCGGCCTGCGCCCCGGCCATGGCGACGAGACCCGCCGCGCTACCGAGGAGAAGGCTTTTCACCATCTTCATAGTGACCTCCAAGAGTTGTTAATGGGAGGGTTCCGTTGGCGGGTGCGTACACCCTTACGTCGTAGGTCCCCTATTCCCCGCGAGCCGCCCGGTGTTAGCCGGCCGGCGCGACCGGGGTTGCCCCCCTCCGTCGCATCACCACCTTAGCCAACGAACATTCCCAAGCAACGAAGAACCGTCCAGTTCACTTGTATTCATCGCAGTTTCTGACGAGCTGTTGCAAAAAGAACACGATTTCGCCACGCAGTTTCAGACGGTCGGACAGGAGAAAAAGACTAGTTTGATCAGTTCCTTACCGAAAACCGAGGCGAACGCGCCAAGGCGCCTCTGCTTGTTTGCGAGGCCCAGTCGATTGCGCTCCCAACGAGCGCGCCTAAAGCCGCGGCCCCAGAAAAAGAGTGCGTTGATTCGGCCCGGTGCGAACCGCATTCGCTTCCGCTCCACCGCGCCACGTTTGCTTGCTATTCACAAGCGTGTGGGGCATTAGCAGGGGACAGTAATCAGATCAGACGAAGGCTGTGCCGGACATCATGCGTCTGATCACTGATACTGATTACTGATACCTGATGCCTGACACGGAGACGTGGCCGAGAGGCTGAAGGCGGCGGTTTGCTAAACCGTTATACGCTCTCAAGGCGTATCGAGGGTTCGAATCCCTCCGTCTCCGCCATTCAAAAAAGTGTCCGGCCCGGAGACATGAGTGACAGAACGTCCCTAATGCCGGCACTGGTCCCTGGTCGGGCCATTTCGGAACGCTTGCGCGAGGCGTCAATACGCAAGCGATCGCCCGCCGCGCCGCGCCGCAACTCGCCTGACGGGTGGCATTCCGTTTGGAGACATCGGCAATGCCCCTATCCTCGGGCTTGTATGTCGCCCCGCTCCCAGCGCGCATGGCTTTCCTCGCTGAAATCCTTGAACCGGCCCGCCGCGATCGCCGCGCGCATGCCCTGCATCAGGTCTTGGTAATAATGAAGATTGATGCGCGAGAGCAGCATCGCGCCTAATATCTCGTTGCTCTTGACCAGATGATGCAGATAGGCGCGGCTGTAGTCGCGCCCCGCCGCGCACGTGCTCGCCTCATCGAGCGGACGCGGATCATCGGCATGACGCGCGTTCTTCAGGTTGACCGGGCCGAAGCGCGTGAACGCAAGGCCGTGGCGGCCGTTGCGCGTCGGAAGCACGCAGTCGAACATGTCGATGCCGCGCGCGACCGCCTCGATGAGGTCGTCCGGCGTCCCTACCCCCATCAGATAGCGCGGGCTGTCCATGGGGAGCGCGGGCGTCGTCTCCTCGATCATCTTGAGCATGACATGTTGCGGTTCGCCGACCGCCAATCCGCCGATCGCGTAGCCGGGAAAGCCGATGGCGACGAGGGCGCGCGCGCTCGCGATCCGTAGATCCGGATCATCGCCGCCCTGAACGATGCCGAACAGGGCGCGCCCCCGCGCCGCGCCCTCGAATGCGCGTTTGCAGCGCTCGGCCCAGCGCAGCGACAAATCCATTGCGCGCTCGATCTCGGCGCGCTCCGCCGGCAGGCGCAGACATTCGTCGAGCTGCATGACGATGTCGGCGCCAAGCAGGTTCTGTATCTCGACGGCGCGCTCGGGCGAAAGCTCGTGCATGGCGCCGTCGAGGTGCGAGCGGAAGGTGACGCCGCGTTCGTCGATCTTGCGCAAGGCCGAGAGCGACATCACCTGGAAGCCGCCGGAATCGGTGAGGATCGGCAGCGGCCAGTTCATGAACCGGTGCAGCCCGCCGAGCGCGGCGATGCGTTCGGCCCCCGGCCGCAGCATCAGGTGATAGGTGTTGGCGAGCAGGATGTCGGCGCCGCTCGCGCGCACGCCGTCCGGCTCGACCGCTTTCACCGTCGCCGCCGTGCCGACCGGCATGAAGGCCGGCGTGCGCACGACGCCGTGCGCGGTCGTCATCTCGCCGGTGCGCGCATGTCCGTCGGTTGCGAGCGCCTGAAATGAAAACGGATCGCTCATCCGTCCTCGTCATTGCCGGGCTCGACCCGGCAATCCATGCTGCCTTTATGCAGTGAAACGACTTGGATGCCCGGGTCAAGCCCGGGCATGACGATCATGCCGCTCCAGCAAGCAGGCGTCGCCATAGGAGTAGAAGCGATAGCCGGAGGCGATCGCATGCGCATAGACGCGCTGCATCGTCTCGAGCCCCGAGAACGCCGCGACCAGCATGAACAGCGTCGAGCGCGGCAGATGGAAATTGGTCATCAGCATGTCGGCGGCGCGAAATCGGTAGCCGGGAGCAATGAAAATCGCGGTTTCTCCGGAGAACGGGCGAAGCATCCCGTCCGCTTGCGCCGCGGTTTCGATCAGCCGCAGCGATGTTGAGCCGACGCAGACGATCCGCCCGCCCTGCGCGCGCGCCGCATTGATGCGTTCCGCCGTTTGCGCCGTGACTTCGCCCGCCTCCGCATGCATGCGGTGGGCTTCGATCTCTTCCGTCTTCACCGGAAGGAACGTGCCGGCGCCGACATGCAAGGTGACGTTGGCGACGCCGATGCCGCGCTCCGACAGGCGCGCGAACAGCTCTGGCGTGAAATGAAGACCTGCGGTGGGAGCGGCGACCGAGCCTTCCTCGCGCGCGAACATGGTTTGGTAGTCGGCGCGGTCCCGTTCGTCGGGCTCGCGCCTTGAAGCGATATAGGGCGGCAGCGGCATGTCGCCACGTTCGGCGATCGCCTGATCGAGCACCGGCCCGTGGAAGGCAAACGCGAGAATAACTTCTCCACCCTCCTCTTTCGTCTCAACCGAGGCGTCGAGCTGGCCGAGGAAACACACCCTTCCCTCGTCCCCGAAGCGCAACGCGTCGCCCGCCTGCAAGCGCTTTCCGGGCTTGGCGAAGGCGCGCCAGCGCGAGCCGTCGAGCCGCTTGTGCAGGGTCACCTCGATGCGCGGCTCCGCATCCCCGCGGCCGATGCGCCGGCCGTGCAGCATCGCGGGGATGACCTTTGTGTCATTGATGACCAGAAGATCGCCTGATCGCAGCAACCCGGGCAGATCGCGCACGATGCGATCCTCGCATTCCGGCGCGGCGCCCGGCCGCACGACCAAGAGGCGCGCCGCATCGCGCGGCTGCGCCGGCCGCAGCGCGATGCGTTCGGGCGGCAGGCAATAGTCGAAAAGGTCGGTGCGCATCACTGCACTTTGCCATTCCGGCCGAGCGCTCTTGCGGCGAGAGCCGGAATCCCTAACCACCGCAGGAGACATGGATTCCGGGTTCGCCGTTTTGCGGCGCCCCGGAATGACCGAATCTCACGCCTGCAACGTCGCCTTCAGTATCTTGTCCGGGTTCTGCACCGGCTCGCCGCGCTTGATCTGGTCGACGTTCTCCATGCCTTCCGTCACCTCGCCCCAGACGGTGTACTGGCGATCGAGGAAACGCGCCTCGTCGAAGCAGATGAAGAACTGCGAATTGGCCGAATCCGGGTTCTGCGCACGCGCCATCGACACGGTTCCGCGCATGTGCGGCGCGGCGTTGAATTCCTGCTTGAGGTCGGGATAATCCGAGCCGCCGACGCCGGTGCCGTAAGGACAGCCGGTCTGCGCCATGAAGCCGTCGATCACGCGGTGGAAGACGACCCCGTCGTAGAAGCCTTCGCGCACGAGCTTCTTGATGTGCGCCACGTGATTGGGCGCAAGGTCGGGCCGCATCTTGATCACGACGCGGCCTTTCGTGGTCTCGAGGACCATGGTGTTCTGAGACTCTTCGGTCATGTCCAAACTCACTTCATGTCTGCTGCGACCTGCATGCGCTGGATGCGGTCGGGATTCTGCACCGGCTCGCCGCGTTTGAGCTTGTCGACGACGTCCATGCCCGAGACGACCTCGCCGACAACCGTGTATTGCCCGTTCAGATGCGGCGCGTCGGCGAACATGATGAAGAACTGGCTGTTGGCCGAATGCGGGTTTGCCGCGCGCGCCATGCCGACCACGCCGCGCTTGAACGGCGTCTGCGAGAATTCGGCGGAGAGGTCCGGATATTTCGATTTCCCGGTCCCGTCGCCGCGCTGTCCGTCGCCGGTCTGCGCCATGAAGCCCGTGATCACGCGATGGAACGGCGCGTTGTCGTAATACTTCTCGCGCGCGAGCGTCTTGATGCGCTCGGCGTGTTTCGGCGCGAGATCGGGCCGCAGCCTGATCACGATGCGGCCCTGCGAGGTTTCGAGCACCACCGTGTTTTGCGGATCGGTCCCAGGAGGCAGGCCTTGGGCCAAGGCGGGCGCGGCGCAGACAAGCGCAGCGATGAGGACAAGGGCGCGAAACATGATCTCTCCTGATGATCAAGCGCCGGTCTTGCCGGCGAATTTTGCTTTCAGGCGGGCCGCGACCTCGGGCGGCACGAAGGACGATGCGTCTCCGCCCATGCCGGCGATCTGGCGCACCAGCGTGGCGGTGATCGGACGGACCGCCGGCGAAGCCGGCAGAAACACCGTTTGCACGTCGGGGGCCATCGCCCCGTTCATTCCCGCCATTTGCATTTCGTAGTCAAGGTCGGCGCCGTCGCGAATGCCGCGAAACAGAATGCAGGCCCCTTCGCGCCGCGCCGCCGTCACGACAAGATCGCTGAAGGTGATGGTCGCGAGCTCGCATCCCGCCGCCTTGGCGAGCGGCGCGCAAGTTTCCATCAGCATCCCGATCCGCTCCTCGACGGGGAACAGGGGCGCCTTGCTCGGATGCACGCCGATCGCGAGCACGAGTCGATCGACGAGACGCACGGCCTGGCGGACCACATCGATGTGGCCGTTCGTGACGGGATCGAAGGAGCCGGGATAGAGGGCGACGCGAGGCATGCGCGGGGTCTAACCCGCGCGCCCATGAAGGGCAACCGTCTTGACGATTTGCCCCTCTCCCCGCAGGCCGTCCTGCGGCGCAGCGAAGCTGCTCCGGAACTTTGCCTCGAGCCTGCAGTTTTGAAAACGGAATTGGTCAACAAACTAGGCAGCTTACGCGGGGTAGCTGACGCGTGCATGCGCCCGACCGCGCCTGCAGCTTGGCGCACCGGGACGTACGAGAATCGTTTGTGGTGACTGCAACCGAGCGGCCGCGCACAGATAGAGAGACGGAAGCAAGGCGCCGTTTTCTGCTGCGCCGGTATTGGGCCGCTGCTTCGGGGTTCTGGGGCCGAACCGCTGGCTGGATCGCCTGGGCGCTGACCGGCGGTTTGGTCGCGACCGTCCTCCTGACCCTCGCCGTCCAGTACGGCATTAACGTATGGAATCGTACGTTCTTCGACGCGCTGGAACGCAAGGACTCCGCCGAGGCGCTGGTTCAGGCGCTCTATTTTCCGATTCTCGTCGCGGCAAGCGTCACCTTGGCCGTCCTTTCGGTTTACCTGCGCATGACGACCCAGCGCACGTGGCGCTCATGGCTCAGCACTAAGGTGGTCGATGACTGGCTCGCAAAGGGGCGCTATTTCCAACTCAACCTCGTCCGCGGAGAGCATGAAAATCCCGAGTACCGCATTGCCGAGGATCTGCGGGTGGCGACCGATGCCCCGGTCGATTTCGCCAATGGCCTGTTACAGGCGGTCCTCTCGGCGGCGACCTTCATCGTGGTCCTGTGGACGATCGGCGGCGCGCTGCATCTGACCATCGCCGGCCATTCCGTCGTGATTCCCGGCTTCCTGGTCATAGCAGCCGTGATCTACGCCGCCATTGCGAGTCTCTCGATGATCATCGTCGGACGGCGCTTCATCTTCGTCGCCGAAGGGAAGAACCAGGCCGAGGCGGAATACCGCTACGTGCTCACCCGCCTGCGCGAAAATGGCGAGAGCATCGCCCTTCTCGGCGGGGAATCCGAGGAGCGGACCGGGCTTGATCGCGCGCTCACGCGCGTAATCGCGCGCTGGCGCGATCTGTGCCTTCAGCATATGCGCACGACCATGGTCTCCAATAGCAGTTATCTGATCGCGCCCGTGCTTCCGGTCATCCTCTGTGCTCCGAAATATCTCAACGACACAATGACGCTCGGCCAGGTGATGCAGGCGGCTTCGGCCTTTGTGATCGTCCAGTCAGCCTTCGCCTGGCTCGTCGACAACTATCCGCGCTTCGCCGATTGGAGCGCTTCCGCGCGGCGCGTCGCTTCGCTGTTGGTTTCGATCGACGCGCTCGATGAGGCGGAGAGGCAAGGCATCGGCTACATCACGCAATCCGGCACGCGTGACGCAGCCTTGCGCCTTCGCAACTTGAAAGTCACGCTCGATGACGGCACCGCCGTGATCAACGAGACGGATGCGTCGATCGCCCGGGGCGAACGGGTGCTCGTCGTCGGCGAGTCGGGCACCGGTAAGAGCTCTCTCGTGCGCGCGCTGTCCGGATTATGGCCGTGGGGCGGAGGCGAGATCCAGTTCGAATACGGCGCCAAGGTGTTCCTGTTGCCGCAGAGTCCCTATCTCCCGCTCGGCACCTTGCGCCGCGCGGTCGCCTATCCCAGCGCCGTCGAGGACATCGACAGGCGCGAGATTGAAGAAGCCTTGATCGCGGTCGGGCTCGAGCAATTCATTCCGCGCATTGACGAGGACGCGAACTGGGACCAGACCCTCTCGGGCGGCGAGAAGCAGCGGGTCGCTTTTGCTCGCGTGCTGGTACAGCGCCCGACGACCGTTGTCCTTGACGAGGCGACCTCGGCGCTCGACCCGCCCAGCCAGGAGCATATGATGAATCTCCTGGCGGAACGGCTGCCGCGCACGACCGTCATCAGCGTCGGGCATCGGCCCGAGCTCGAGGCTTTCCATGATCGCAAGCTCGTGATGGAGTCGCATCCTGAAGGGGCGCGCCTCGTGCGCGACATCGATCTCCTCGCCCAAGCGCGTAAGCCGTTCAGCTGGCGGTGGCTCCGGGCCTGGACGTCGGAACTGCGCGGCCTATGACAGGAGAGGCTACGAGGATATGAAATTCATCCGGCTCTATCTCCGGGTCATCGGGCTGTTGTCGCGCGAAGCCGCGCTCGCCTGGACGCTCAGCATCGCCAATCTGGCGCTGGCGGCCGCCCAGTTCGCCGAGCCGGTCCTGTTCGGCCGCGTCATCGACGCGCTTGGGACGGCGCAGACGAACCCGAATGTCTGGTCCGTCCTGGCTTGGCTGCTCGGTCTGTGGGTGGCGTTCGGTCTCTTCAATATAGCGTGCGGCACGCTCGTTGCGCTCTATGCCGATAAGCTCGCGCACCAGCAGCGCCATTGCGTGTTGACGGACTATTTCGAGCACGTGCTGCAGCTTCCCGTCGCCTATCACACGGGCGTCCATTCCGGTCGGCTGATCAAGGTGATGCTCCAGGGCACCGACGCGCTGTGGGGACTTTGGGTCGCGTTTTTCCGCGAGAATCTCGCGGGGATCGTATCGCTTGTCGTGCTCCTGCCGCTGTCGCTGTTCATGAACTGGCGTCTGGCGCTCCTGCTCATTCTGCTCTGCGCCGTATTTGCCTTCCTCATGGTCTTCGTCGTGCGCAAGACCGAAGCCTTGCAGGGCATGGTCGAGGAGAACTATTCGGAACTTGCGGAGCGCACGTCCGATACCTTGGGAAACGTCTCGTTGGTGCACAGTTTCGCGCGAGTCGAGGCGGAGGTTTCGGGACTGAGGACGGTCGTCAACAGGCTGCTCGCGGCGCAGATACCCGTTCTGTCCTGGTGGGCCGTGGTGTCGGTGCTGACCCGCGCCGCCACCACGATCACAATCCTTTCGATCATCGTATTCGGCACGTATCTCAATCTCAACGGCCTCGCCTCGATCGGCGAGATCGTCACCTTCATGGCCTTCGCCAGCATGCTCATCGACCGATTGCAGGGCGCGGTCGGCTTCGTCAATCGCGTGTTCTCGGAAGCGCCGCGCCTTGC
>WBZR01004560.1_pt1 | contig 11231 bp, 12 predicted proteins | sample 5204231 | NCBI WGS metagenome assembly WBZR01 (sample SAMN12412403, study PRJNA552823) | activated sludge metagenome | isolation source: activated sludge from anammox sidestream of wastewater treatment plant... | place: USA: Virginia | collected 2017-08
GCCATCTCCTTCTCGATCGCCCCCTTGAAGAGGTTGAACGCCGCGCCCCACGGATCGGCGACCACCGCGAAGCGAAGGACACCCGGCACGTCCTCGGGCCCGTGGAGCACCTTTCCGCCCGCGGCCTTCACCTTCGCGGCGTAGGCGTCGACGTCGTCCACGGCCACGTAGCCCGTCCAGCACGGGCGGGACCCCGTGGTGCAGCCCTCGGCGGGAATCGCGGCCATGCCGCCGAAGGCGTCCGGCCCGACCGAGAAGACGGTGTACGCGGGCTCGCCGGGCGCGAAGGGCTTCGCCTGCCAGCCGAAGACGCGCCGGTAGAACGCCTCGGCGCCCTTCGTATCGGTGGTCATCAGCTCGTACCAGCAGAACCGCGCGGCGGACTCGCCCATCCTCGCCTCCTTTGTCGGCCCGAACCGCCCTATTCGCTCCAATCGCCCGAGTCGACCGGGACCGTACCGCCGGGGCCCGGGCGTGTCAACGAGAGGCGGCGGGCCGCGTCGTGCGCGAGCCCCGGGGCGCATCCGACGGCGGCGACGGCGGAAGAGAAGCGCCGCCGCCCCCACGCGCCCGGCGACCCGGCCCCCTGGCAGCCGGGGCTACGATCTCCCCGCCATGGACTTCCAGAAGCTGATCCTCGCGCGCTACAGCGTCCGGGCCTACAAGCCCGACCCGGTGCCCGACGAGCTCCTCCGCCAGGTGCTCGAGGCGGCGCGGCTCGCCCCCTCGGCCTGCAACCGCCAGCCGTTCCGCGTCGTCGTCCTCCGCACCCGGGGGCGCGAGGCCGAGCTCCTGCGCGTCTACCCGCGCGAGTGGTTCGTCGAGGCCCCGATCGTCCTCGCCGTCTGCGCGGTCCCGGGAGAGGCCTGGGAGCGCAGCCGGCACGACGGCTGGAGCGCCGCCGAGACCGACGCGACGATCGCCACCGACCACATGCTCCTGGCCGCCGCCGACATCGGGCTCGGCACCTGCTGGATCGCCGCGTTCGACCCGAGGGCCGCCCGCGAGGTCCTGCACCTCCCGGGCGACGTCGTCCCGGTCGCCTTCACGCCCCTCGGCTGGCCCGCGGACGAACCTCAGCCCAAGGAGCGCAAGCCGCTCCAGGACCTCGTCCGGCACGACCGCTGGTAGGGAACCCGGCGGGCCGGCACGGCTGAGGGCCGGAGCCGTCAATCCTGCCCGGCGCCCTCGAGGAGCGACCTCGTGGCTGCGACCAGGCCCGGGAGCTCGTCGGCCACGGCGCTCCAGATCACGTCCACGTCCACGCCGAAGTACTGGTGCGCCACGACGTCTCGCATGCGAGACCAGCCGGCCCAGTCGACCTGGGGCCATCGATCGAGGAGCGCCGATGGCAGACGCTTCACGGCCTCACCGATGATCTCGAGGTTCCGGACGACGGCGTCGCGGGTCTTCCGGTCGTCCCGCAGGTCGTCGGGCCCCAGCCCCTCCACGAAGGCGCCGATCGCGTCCGCCGCGTCGAGGATGTCCCGGAGATAGAGCTCAACCGAGCGGGACATCGACCTTCTCGGCCATGATGCGGCTCCGGATCGCGGGCTTGACGGCCTCCTCGATGACGAGGTCCACCCGCCGGCCCAGGAGCTCTTCGAGGTGCCGAAGCAGTCCGACGTAGCCGCGGAAGGTCTTCCGCTCGAACGTCACCAGGACGTCGACGTCACTCTGCGGCGAGGCCTCGTCTCGCGCAGCGGATCCGAAGATGGACAGATGGCGTACCCCGAGCCTGCGAAGCTCCTCGCGGTCCTTCCGGAGGATCTCCAGCACCGTCTGCCGGTCCAGCCGCGACGACTCGACGGCGTCCACGACCCTAGGATACGCGGAACGTCGCGGGGGCCGCCGAGGCGGAAGCGCGCCTCTCGGAGCCCCCCTCACCGCCCCCGCGACTCGACCGGCCAGGTCTTCGCCGGGATCCCCGGCAGCAGCAGGAAGATGTCCGCGTAGTTCTTGCGCACCATGTCGATCTTGCCGGGGGCGTCGCCCTCCAGCCGGATCGGCAGGTGCGTCAGGGCGATGTGGGCGGGCTTCAGCGTCTCCTGCAGGAAGCTGGCGGTGGTCGGCTGCAGCGGGAACCAGAAGTGGACGAGCGCCAGGTCGATCGGCGCGCCGCCCAGGCCGAACCGCTCGAAGTCGGCCACCTTCCCCGCCGAGTCCCCCTCGTGGAAGACCCGCCACCCGCCCAGCTCGAGGACGTACATCAGGTTCATCGGCGACTCGCGGTCCCCGCTGTGCAGCGTCCGCATCGCCGCGAGGGCGATCCCCCCGACCCGCCGGTCGTCCCGGGCGCCCACGGCCAGGTCGAGCGAGACGACCCGCCGATCGAGGCTCGCCCAGTCGGCGGCCGTCTTCCGCAACTCGGCCACCGCGTCGGACGGCGCCACCAGGACGGCCTTCCGCTGCCGCTCGAGGAACCGGGCCGCCACGCCCGGATCGAAGTGGTCCGGGTGGTTGTGCGTCACCAGCGCCACGTCCACGCCGTCGAACGGGGCCATCCCGGCCGTCATCGCTTCGATCACCTCGGCGGACGGCGCCCGGTACTCGGGGTTCGGCTTGTCGAACAGCGCGTCGATCAGCACTTTCGTCTCGCCGGACCCCACCAGGACCCCCGAGCTGGCCACGTAGGTCAGGACCAGCGGCGCCTTCCCGGACGCGACCGCGGCCCCGTCCGAGGCGCCCCCACCCCCGCCCGCCGTCGAGCACGCGACGCCGACCCAGACGACCGCCCCGATCGCTGCCGCCGACACGATCCGCCGGACGGCCCCGAGCCCTCCCGCCGAACCTGTTCCGTTCATGGTCGCCTCCGATACCTGATACGCAGCATCGCACCGAACGGCGCGGTGGGGCGGAAGGAGTGACCCCCAGAACCCGGCCCTTCTCCCGAACCGCTTCCGGTCACCCCCGGCGGTCCGCTTGATCTTCGTTGCCGATTGCTCGCCGGCGTCCGGGCCTCCCCGTAGAATGGAGTCCGTGGCGAAGGATCTTCCCATCGTCCTTGTCCCTGGCGAGAGCGGCTTCGTCGTGGCGACCTGTCCGGTCATCCCGGGCTGTGTCACACAGGGCGCCACCCGCGAGGAGGCACTCGAGAACATCAAGGAGGCCATCGCCCTCGCGCTCGAGTGCCGCGCCGAAGAGGGGTGGCAGCTGCCGGCCGAATACGAAGTCCTGACGGTCTCCGCCGCGGCCTGATGCCCTCGCTGCCGGTCATTTCGGGGCGGGCCTGACGGTCCAGGAGTTCCTAGACCTGATCTGACGCGGCCCACGCCCCGTGGATCCGTGGCACCCTTCCCCCGGCGCCATGGCGACGATGATCCCCACGCCCCCCGCCGGACGTGGCCGCCTTCGGGGGCCCACGCCGCTCGCCCCGCGTCGCGCCTTAGCCGAACCCTATACTTCCGTCGTCGGAGTCGCGATGCTCACCAGCGCCCAGGTTGTCGAGCTCCTCGGACAGGAACGCGAGTTCCTCGCGCGGGAGTTCGGTGTCCGGAGGATCGCGCTGTTCGGCTCCTTCGCGGCTGGTTGCCCGACCGAGGAGAGCGACGTCGACCTCCTGGTGGAGTTCGACCGGCCTATCGGCCTGGGCTTCGTTGAACTGGCCGAGCACCTCGAGAGGGTCCTGGGAAGGCGCGTGGATCTCGTGACGGCTGCGGGCCTCGCCGCGATCCCGCACCCCTCGGTTGCCCGCAGCATCGCCGAGAGCCTCGTCCATGTCTGAGCGGTCAGACCGCGACCTGCTGCTCGACATCGCGGAGGCCGCTCGCCGCATCCGGGCATACGTCGGCGACCTCTCCTACGAGGGATTCGTCGGCGACACCAAGACGCAGGACTCCGTCATCCGGAACCTCGAGATCATCGGGGAAGCCGCCCGCGGGACCTCCGAGACGCTGCGTGCCCGAACGCCCGAGATTCCATGGAAGAGCATGACGGGCATGCGGGATCGGCTGATCCACGCCTACTTCGGAGTGAACCTCGACGTCGTGTGGCGGGTCGTGTCGGCCGAACTGGTCGAGCTGGCACGCGCCGTCGAGCGGCAGCTGGCCGATGCCGGACCGGAGCCGCGGTAGATCCAGCTCCGACGTCGCCCTCGGACGCATCGGCCTCCCCCTCCCGCCCCCTCCCGTGGCACCCTTCCCCCGGCGCCATGGCCACGATGATCCCGGACGTCCCGGTCCCGCGCGGCGCGGGGGAGGGCACCCCCTCCGGGGAGGCGAAGGTGTGGATCGCCCTCCGCGAGCTGCCCGACGCCTGGCGCGTCTATCACTCGAAGACCTACTACCTGCACCCGGACTTCCCGGGCGGCGGCCCCCTGCGCGAGGGGGAGATCGACTTCCTCCTCCTCCACCCCGAGCACGGCCTCCTCGTCCTCGAGGTCAAGGGGGGCGGCATCTCCTTCGAGGGCCGCTCCGGCCGCTGGACCTCGGTCGACCGCCACGGGGAGGCGCACGAGATCCGGGACCCGTTCCGCCAGGCGCAGCAGCACGAGAAGGACCTCGTCGCCCTCCTCTACGCCGCCTCCTTCGGCGCGGAGCCGCTCCCGCCCTTCGCCCACGCCCACGCCGTCGCCTTCCCCGACTGCGAGTGGATCCCCGGCGTCGAGCCGGCCTCCGCGCCGCGCGGCCTCCTCCTCGACGCGCGCGACCTCTCCGCGGGCGCCGCGGCCCTCGAGGCGCGCCTCGTCGCCGTCCTCGCCGCCTTCGCGCGGCTCCACCCCACGCAGCCGCTCGGCCGGCGCTGGGTGAAGCGGATCGGCCAGCACGTCCTCGCCCCGCGCTTCTCCCTCGGCCTCACCCTGGGCGCCGCCCTCGAGTGGGAGGAGAGCTCGCTCGCCCGCCTCCACGACGAGCAGGACCTCTGCCTGGATTTCCTCTCCCTCAACCCGCGCGCCGTCGTCCGCGGCGGCGCCGGCACGGGCAAGACGCTCGTCGCCTGCGAGTCGGCCCGGAGGCTCGCCTCCCAGGGGAAGGACGTCCTCCTCGTCTGCTTCAACCGCCCCCTCGGCAGCCACCTGCGCGCCCTCTGCGCCTCCCTCGACGGCCTCCCGGGCCGAATCCGCGCCGGGACGTACCACGAGCTCTGCCGCGACTTCGCCGTCCGCGCGGGCCTGCCGTGGGACGAGCCCGCCGCGAGCGCCCGCGACGACACCGACGCCTTCTGGAACGAGGAGTCGGGCCTCCTCCTCCTCCAGGCGGCCGAGAGGCTCGGCGACCGGTTCGACGCCCTCCTCGTCGACGAGGCCCAGGACTTCCGCCCCGAGTGGTGGGGCGTCCTCGCGAGCCTCGTGCGCGAGAGGGACGCCGCCCCGCTCCAGCTCTTCGAGGACCCCGGCCAGGACCTCTGGCACCGCGGCGGGACCTTCCCTCAGCGCCTCCCCGTCTTCCCCCTCCGGACGAACAGCCGCTCGACCGGCGCGCTGGCCGACTTCCTCGCCCGCCTCGCCGCCCCCGAGGGCGAGGCCCCGGGCCACCCCCGCCCCCTCCCGCGCACCGCCCCCGGAGCCCCCCGCGGCGAGGAGCCGGTCCTCGTCCGCTGGTCCACCCACGAGGAGGAGCGCCGCGAGGCCGACCGCGTCGTCGGCCGCCTCCTGAACGTCGACCGCGTCCCCCTCTCGCGCGTCGCCCTGATCGGCACGCGCCGCCTCGAGAACAGCTGCCTCGCCTCGGGCCCGGCCCCCGAGCTCGCCGGCCTCCCCGTCGAGCCGATCGGCGACGACGGCACGACGCCCACCCCCGGCGCCCTCCGCTACGCCACCCCCCACCGCTTCAAGGGCCTCGAGGCCGACGTCGTCCTCCTCCTCGACGTCGACGGCCACGAGAAGGCCTGCTCGAGACCGAACCTCTACGTCGCCGCGTCGCGGGCGCGGCACCGGCTGTGGGTGTTCGCGAGGAAGGGGGTGGAAGTCGGCGAGATCCCGACGGGCCGAGGATCCGGGCCTACAGGAGGCGCCTCTGCGCAGGAACCCTGACTGGACCGAGGAGGAGCTGACCCTCGCGCTCTGGCTGCTCCGGCGCCTTGAGGGTCGCCGGCTCACCAAGTCACACCGCGAGGTCATCCGCCTGAGCGAGATCCTGTGTGCCTTGCCGATCCACGCCGCCGCGGACCGGGTCGAGCCGTTCCGGGACCCGGACGGGGTGCGGCGGCGGCTGACGTACCTCGCGCAGCTGGAGGCGGGAGCCACCGTCCCGGGACACCAGGCGTACCGCACGGTCCTCGCGAGGTTCCCCCGAGAGAGGGCTGGCCTCGAAGAGGAGACTCGCCGGATCTTGGAGCGCTACGGCACCCAATGGGTCCGTGCCTGACTCGGAGGCCGACCCGGGATCTTGCCCGGCAATCGGAGGTTGGGATCGACCGGAGGCCCTTCGAGGGGATCCTGATCATCTACACCGATGAAGCCGCGATCGCCACCGCCTACCGTGACAGCGGCCTTCGCGGCGCCCGTCGGTGTCACGTCCGGCCGCACCCGGGGCGCTTCCTGCTGAAGGCGACGTGAAAAGCACCGGCGAGGACATTGGCTTGGCCCACCGAGCCCCCGGTGCATCGGGCAGCGACAGGCCACCTGCGGTGGCAGGAAGGCGAGCGGCCGCCTCTATGGGAAAAGACGAGAAGCCTCGCCTAGAATCAGACGCAATGCGACGTGCCTGCCGAGCCGTCACTTGGATCTCTGGTCCGCCCGCCCCATTCGGGCGCCAAGGCGGCCTTCGACAGTGGAGGAAGGAGCCTCTCATCCCGTTCTCGTCCACGAAGCAGGACGGTTCAATCCATGGGTGAGCTGCTGCTTCCGCCGTCGGCGCCAACCCTGATCGAGTCGATGCGGGCGATCGGATACTCGTTCGAATCGGCGATCGCCGATGTCATCGACAACAGCATCACGGCCGGTGCATCGTCGATTCACATCCAGTTTCGCTGCGCACCTGCATACGTTGCGATACTCGACGACGGCTGCGGGATGGCGGCGGACGAACTCACCGAAGCGATGCGGCACGGAAGCCAGAATCCACTCAATCTCCGACGGGAGGCGGATCTGGGCCGCTTCGGCCTCGGACTGAAGACGGCGTCCCTCTCGCAGTGCCGTCGACTCACCGTCGTGAGCAGGAAAGACGGGGTACTGACCGCAAGGTGCTGGGATCTCGATCTCATCGCAGAACGACGAGACTGGGTTCTCGTAACCTTGGAGCCTGACGAGGCGCGAGCTCTGCCGCACGTTTCCCAGCTCCTTTCGCAACAGAGCGGCACCCTCGTCCTGTGGCAGAAGCTGGACCGGATAGTCGCGGGTGAGGTGAGTGTCGAGGCCGCCCTCGGGCAGAAGATCGACCTTGGACGCAACCATCTGTCCCTCGTGTTTCATAGATTCCTGGCAGGTGAACCGGGGCAGCGGCGCCTAGGCATCGACATAAACAACAACGCCATTGAGCCAACCGATCCCTTCCTGGCGACCCACCGCGCAACGCAGCACCTCCCAGACGAGACCTTCCTCGTCGAAGGAGAACGCGTGCATGTTCAGCCCTATATCCTCCCGCACATCAGCAAACTGAGCGCGGACGAGCTCACGCGGGCCGGAGGAGAGGCAGGCCTTCGCCGGAACCAGGGCTTCTACGTTTACCGCAACCGCCGACTCATCATCTGGGGCACTTGGTTCCATCTTTCTGGCCAGGAGGAGATGACGAAGCTAGCGAGGGTACGAGTGGACACGCCGAACTCGCTCGACCTCCTCTGGACACTCGACGTCAAGAAATCAAAAGCTCATCCGCCGGAGGCTGTGCGGGCCCAACTGCGGCGCATCCTGGGAAAGATCGGCGAGCGTTCAAAGGAGACGTACCGTTCTCGTGGCCGCCGAGTCAATCCGGATCGCCTCGTACACGCGTGGGACCGCCACGAGGTAAGGGGAGGTGTCAGGTACGAGATCAACCGGCACCACCCTCTTGTAGAGGCGCTCTTCGCGGCGCTGGGTGATGGAGAGAATGCTCGGCTGCTCCGGCACTTGCTTCAGACCGTCGAGACGTCCTTTCCGGCTGACTCCCTCTACGCGGACATGGCCGGCGACAACAGGTTGGTGATATCAGATGACACCCCGGAGGAGCGTTTGCGTCAGATTGCTGAGGAACTCGTGCGGGTGGCAGGCATGTCGGTGCTGCATCGACTGCACTCGATCGAGCCGTTCTGTCAGCACCGTGACATCGCAGATCGGCTAGTAGAGGAGCTGTCCGATGCGAAGTGAAGCTGCTACCAACCTCGAGAACAGCGTGATCATGACTCTCGCGCGTGACGCCATGCCAACAGAATCGGCAGTGCGTGCGCTCGCCGCTGCGCTCCGGGCGATCCCCAACTACAGAGTGACGGATGAGGAATTCGAGGAGACCCTCCGCCACCTTCACGCTCGTCTCCAAATCAGAATGGACACCGGTGCGGCGCTAGTCGAGGAATTCCAATCGTGGCTACCGGCTCGAAAACCCGAGATCGACCCGTATTTCTGGAGCCGGTTCGAGACCCATCTGACACAGTCCGGTTGGCCGCCTAGGGTAATCGCTACTCTCGACGGTGTTACAGATGAGATTCTTGACCTGCTCGGTGACCCAGCGGCCGATCGGCCGTGGCGTCGCCGCGGGCTCGTCATGGGAGATGTTCAATCGGGCAAGACGTCAACGTACTCGGCACTGTGCTGCAAGGCTGGGGACGCGGGATACCGACTCATCATTGTCCTGACCGGCACGCTGGAGACGCTCCGCCGCCAGACGCAGGAGCGACTGGACGCGAGCTTCGTCGGATTCGACTCGTCGGAGTTTCTCAATCGCGACCGCGCCAAACGGGAAGAGGGGGTGGGTCGGATCGACGGGCGGCGCATGGCGGTCGTCTTCACATCAAAGACACGTGATTTCCGTGGCGAACTGGTGAACCAGTTCGGATTCAGGCTTCACGCGATTGCTGAGCCGATTCTCCTCGTGGTCAAGAAGAACAAGAAAATTCTCCAGAATCTCGAGACGTGGCTTCGATCGTACAACGCGAACGACACGGGACACATCGACACGCCACTTCTGCTGATTGACGACGAGGCGGATAATGCGTCCGTCAACACGAGGGCGGCAGGGGAGGACCCTGCGGCGATCAATGACCGGATCCGGAAGCTCCTCCAGCTGTTCCGGCGTGCGAGCTACGTCGGTTTCACGGCGACTCCATTCGCGAACATCTTCATCGACCCGGAAACGGATGATGCGATGGGTGGGAGCGACCTGTTCCCCCGTGACTTCATTTATACGTTAGAGGCGCCAACAAATTACGTGGGCGCGAGAGCCATCTTCGGGGACGAACCGACGCTCGACTGCCTGCGCCCGATCAATGACGCTGAAGACGAGTTCCCGCGGGATCATCGGATCGATCTCGTGGTCGATCGTCTTCCGGGAAGCCTGCAGCGGGCCTTGGGCGTTTTCGTTCTCGCGAATGCCCTCCGAGACCTGCGCGAGGAGGGGCCTACGCACCGGTCGATGCTCGTCAACGTGTCCCGCTTCACGCGCGTGCAGAACGAGTTGGCCGCGCTCATCAACGACCGCCTGCGCCAGATGCAGCAGGATATCAGGAACTTCAGTCAGCTACCCCCCGAGGACGCTCTGCGAAACGGATCGATCCGCGAGCTACACGAACTTTGGGAGGCCGAGTACCGCGACGCTGGCGCTACCTGGGACGAGGTTCAGCCGGCGCTTCTGAAGGCGGCGTTGCCCATTCTGGTGAGACCCGTGAATCAGACGGCAGGCGCAGCAAGCCTAGACTTTGCACCTCATAGGCAGAACGGACTTCGTGTGGTCGCCGTGGGGGGTAATAGTCTTTCGCGTGGGCTGACGCTTGAGGGGCTCTGCACGAGCTACTTTCTCAGGAACACGCAGATGTACGACACCCTCATGCAGATGGGGAGGTGGTTCGGATATCGCGATGGCTACGCTGATCTCTGCCGGGTCTGGATCTCGGACGAGGCTACAGGCTGGTATGCCCACATCGGTGAGGTCACCGAGGAGCTCCGAGGCGAGATCAGGCGCATGCGGGCCGAGAACCTCACGCCGAAGGACTTCGGTCTCCGCGTACGTTCGCATCCCGACTCACTCATCGTGACTGCACGCAACAAGATGCGAACCGCGCAGGAGATCGAGCGAATCATCTCTGTGAGCGGCATGCTCCTAGAAACCTATCGCCTCCGCAACGACGTGGAATCGATCGCCGCGAATGCGATGGCGCTTCGAGACCTGCTGACCGCACTCTCGGAGGCCGGCGTGGGCAGGACGACCTCGCACTGGGGGAATAGCTTCTGGCCGAGTGTGCCAAAGGGAGTCGTCGGAGGCTTCCTTCGTCGGTTCGTGAACCATCCACTGAACATCGCATTCGAGACCCAAGGTAGGGATCTCGCCGCGTTCGTGGAAGCCACGAACATACCCTGTCTCCAAGAATGGGATATCGTGATTCCGAACGGAAGCGCGGAGGAGACAGGGTTTGCGGGGGTGCGATACAGGCCGCAGAAGCGGCGTGTGACGATCAATGGCACGACGAGGGCGATCTTGGTGTCGGGGGAGAAGGCTCGCGTTGGATCCCGGGGAATCGAGAAGGAGGGCTTGGTCCCAGCGATCGTGGAGAAGATCGCGGCCGCGGCGCGAGCTAAGGGACGACACCCGTCGGACAGGGACTTCCGGGAGCGGAGGCAGAGGCCGCTTCTGCTTGTCCACCTTCTCGACCCCGTCGACCAGACCGATGCTCAGGTCAGCACGGGGGGGCATCCGTTGATTGCGCTGGGGCTAAGCTTTCCGGCATTTGACGACGGCAGGCGTGAGCAGCGCGTGCGGTATCGAGTGAACCTCGTGGAGCTACGCTCACTCTGGGAGCAGGAGCAAGACGAGGAGGAGGGGCCCGCCGATGAACCAGATTGATGCCCGGTGGGACACCCTCCCGTCCGGGCTGGAGGAAGCAGTCTTCCAGCGAGTGGACGAGGCGCATCCTCTGGATCTGTATCTGGGGAAGGATGTGAGCGGTGATCCGGTTCTTCTCCTCGTCACTGATGCCGAACCGCCGATCTCGCATGAGTACCGCGCGATCCACGTCCTCACCCGTAAACGGCGGGACGGTCGGTGGGCTCTTATGTTCCGCTTGGTGCAGCCGGTACTCCGCACCGTCTTCTCCCATCTGTGCGAGGACCTCGTCGCCTCGACGCGAGAAGTACGCGACCCGAGAGTGGCGGTTGCTACGGTAATGAC
>WBZR01004562.1_pt1 | contig 11225 bp, 11 predicted proteins | sample 5204231 | NCBI WGS metagenome assembly WBZR01 (sample SAMN12412403, study PRJNA552823) | activated sludge metagenome | isolation source: activated sludge from anammox sidestream of wastewater treatment plant... | place: USA: Virginia | collected 2017-08
GCTGATGGCAAAGCGTTTTTTTTTACAAGTGATAGACCCGGCGGAGTAGGTGAGTTTGTAAGAGGCGGGCAGTTTTTCCACGGTGAGTATGAAGGTAATACCGATATTTATGTTTCAGTTAAAAATGATTCAGGCTGGGGAGAACCTATTAATATTGGCAGCACAATTAATACTCCTTTTTCAGAACGCTCGCCGTTTTTGCACCCTGACGGTAAGACTCTGTATTTTTCCAGTGACGGGCATTATGGTTTGGGAAGCTTGGATGTATTTAAATCTGTTAGACTAAGTGATACAGGGTGGAATGAATGGAGCGAACCTGTTAACCTTGGAAAAGAAGTAAATACCTCAGGATACGATGTGGCTTATAAAATCACTACTGATGGTAAATATGCTTACTTTTCAAGCGATAGGGAAGGCGGCAAAGGTGGATATGATATTTACCGCATAAGTTTGCCCAAAACGGCTATGCCTGAAAAAAATGTTTTAACCGTTATGGGTAAAGTAACCGATGAAAACTTGAAACCTCTTGACGCAAAACTGCTTTGGTATGAGCTTGGTACAAATAAAAATGCAGGTTCATTAACAAGTGACCCTGTAAGCGGAAATTATATAATTACTTTGCCTGTTGGCATTAATTACAGCTATTTTGCTGAACGCGAGGGGTATTATTCAGTTTCAAATAATATTGATCTTAGCAATAAAAATGAATTTGGTGAGCTTAATGTTGATATTGTCTTACAATCATTGGAATCAATTAAAAATGTACCGGTTGTTCTTAATAATATTTATTTTGATTTTGATAGATTTGAGCTTAAACCTGAATCATTTACAGAGCTAGATAGGGTAGTTAAGTTTCTTAAAGATAATCCCGGCGTAAAAATAGAAATTGCTGCTCATACTGATAATAAGGGAAGTGAAGATTATAATCTAACGCTTTCGCAAAAGCGTGCTGAAAGTGTTGTAAATTATCTAGTTCAGAAAGGTATTTCTCCTGAACGGCTTTTTGCAAAAGGATATGGCGAGCAGATGCCGGTTGCTGATAACAGCACAGAGCAAGGTGCAGCTAAAAACAGGCGTGTTGAAATGAAAGTATTACAATAGAAATGTTTGATTGTATGATATTTAATTATTTTTTTCATTACGATTAATTGTTCTACTATAAAAATTTTTGTGTATTTATCATTTAGAATATCTGTTATTTTAAATATTATTTTAGTGTAAATTAAATTTAAATTTTTAAAATTAAAAAAACAGATCTATAAAAATTAATTCTAAAATCCGGTTATCTCTTTTATATTTTGTGATTGTTGCTTTAATTGGTACCTTTCTTCGCTTAATGTTCACTTTCCCTTTAGATATTCCCGTAGTTTACCAGAATTTTCTGCATTCTCACTCTCATTTTGCAATACTTGGATGGATATACAATATACTTTATATTGCAATGGTTCACCTTTTTGTAAAAGATGAGAAAAAGCTGAAAAAATATAATTTTCTATTCTGGGTAACTCAGGTATCAATTGTTGGAATGCTCTTTACTTTTGCCTGGCAGGGTTATGCAGCTTTTTCAATTGCATTTTCTACTTTGCATATTTTCTGCTCTTATGTATTTATTATTTTTATGGTTAAAGATCTTGCTAATAATAAAAATAACGGTTCGTATGCTTTAAAATTTTTCTATAGCAGTCTATTCTTTTTATTTCTTTCTTCATTTGGTCCCTGGGGAATTGTTGCAGTTGTGCTTAATGGTTTAGCTGCAACTGATTTGTATAAACAGGCAATTTATTTTTATCTGCATTTTCAGTATAACGGCTGGTTTGTATTTGGTTTAATTGGTTTGTGGCTGAAGTATTTTGAAGATAATGGCACAAAGTATAATGAACAATCTGCAAAAATATCATTCTATCTGCTATTTATTGCAACTATTGGAGCATATTTTCTTTCATTGCTTGGATTTAAAATTCCTGAATTGCTAAGATATATCGGAGTTGTATCAGCTTTTCTGCAGTTAGCAGCTATTAGATATCTTTATAAAATGTTTTTTGCTGAAGAAAATAAAGTATTTAACAGCATAAATATAATTAATAATGATTTAACAACTAATAAAGTAAACAAAACCGCAAATTTACTTTTCAGATTCAGTTTATTAGCACTTTTTGTAAAATTTATTTTACAGCTAATTTCCGCCCTGCCAAAAATCGGCGATGCCGCATTTATAAGCAGGGAAATTACCATTGGCTTTATTCATCTTGTTGTGCTTGGTGTTATTTCTACAGGGTTAATTGGATGGCTGAGTGTTATGGGAATATTAGAACAAAACCGCATCTTTACTGCAGGATGCTATTTATTCATCAGCGGGTTTGTTTTAACAGAAATTCTTCTTTTCTATCCTGCTTTAATGATGTGGATTAAGTTTCCTGTTATACCGGAATATATTTATTTGCTCTTTGCTTTTACTTTATTAATGCTTGCTGGTGTTGTTATTATTTTCTTATCGTCATTAAAATTTGCAAAAAAGTAATTACTTTTTTATGAAATTTAATCACTCTATATTACAATTCTAAAATCTGCCTCAAGTGATGCTCCATGTGAAAAACATAATCTTCTATTAACCAAAATAATGTTTTATTGTTATCTGTATTTTCTCTGAATGCAGCTTCGCTGCCTATTGAACATATTATTGCTAACTTATCTTCAGGCATGTTCCGAATAACATGAATTATCTGTCTGTTAAGTGCCTGCCAGTAAGAAATTATTTCATTCATTTTCATTTCGTTATAATAATTAAGCTCCACCCATTTATTTTGCGAATATGGAATTACAGCAAACGGCTGTATCTCAATTTGTGCTCTTATAAATCTGCTTAAATTATTAACTGCACTATCACATAAATGTCCTATTATTTCTTTTTTTGACCATTTGTTTTCTGAAGATTTCATTGAAAGTACTGAATCATCTTCACCTGAGAGTATTTCTTCGCCTTGCCTTATTAGGAAATCTATTCTGTTGGTTAAACTCATTATTAGGTTCATAATAAAAATTATTTATATAAAATATCAGTTAAAATAATAATGTTTGTCAGGGATTTAATTATAGTTTTTTAGTACTACCTATCTTTACTTAATATTTCAATCTGCTGTAAGTATTCTTCTATGATAATTTATTTGTCCGATATGATATGCCATGTGGAATGCCAGTCTAACAAGTGCATCGTTTATTGTTTGCTTTTCACCATGTGATGAATCGGGGAATGTTTCTGACAATCTTTCTGCTTCCAGATTCTCAATTATCGGAATAATTTCATCGGTAGTTTTCTGTATTTCTCTCAGCAATTCTTCTGTTGAAATGTTATTTTCGGAAAACTCCTTATCTCTGTTTCTTTTGTAACCGGTTTTGCCAATCACAGCTCCAATATTATGCCTTAAATTCCCGCATATATGCAGTGCAAGGTTTCCCGGTGAATTTTTAATTTCTCCTTTAATCACCCAAAGGCTGCTTTGATTAGTGTACATTGTAATTTCATTCTTTAAATGATCAAGGTATTTTGAAAATTGGGTTGTAATGTATTTCATGTTATTAATTAAAATTTAGAACATTCTGAAAAACCAGAATAAATAAAGTACAGTCAGGATAAATAAAATTGCTGTTAATATTAAACGGAACTTAAAATTTGGATTAAGTTCATGCTGTGCTTCCTTTTTAAGGTCGTTTGGTATTGTGTTAGCTTGCTCTGTATTTTGATTTATTATATTTATTTTGCTTTCAGAATTTGGGAAATTTATCCCCACTCCTTTACTTTCAAGGTTTTTTAATTTACTCTGAACAATTTGTCTTGCTTCTGATGGCAGCTCATCAATAGAACTGTATTGTTTCCCTTTATAAAAAAATGTACTAAAATTTGCAGTTATCGGTTTAATATTGTTTTTATTACCTGAATTTAAAAGACCTTCTACAAAATCGGGAATTCCGTTATTGTTTTCATCCTTAAACATAACTTTAAATTCATCCGGTATTTCATTAAAACTATTATATTCTTTTCCGTTAAAATTTATTTTACTGTTCATTGATATATTACAAATTTATCCAGCTTTTTTTATTATATTTTTCCATTCATCGTTGTTTTCAGCAATGCCAACTACTTGCATTAATTTTTGGTTCGGCAGAGTTTCAACTCTCATTCCAAGCCGCTTTAAAACGGCAATTGATGGATTATTTTGTATATGTGTAATTCCCACAATTCTTTGCAGTTTCAGCTTTTCAAATCCATAATTCATTAAAGCCATTGCCGCTTCGTATGCAAAGCCTCTACATTGATAGTGCGGTGATATTGCGAAAAATAAACCAACTTCCGGATAGTTTCTTTCAATATCACTAACATCAGCAATATAGCGGTAATAGGGTATAAGTCCAAGTGGTGCCAGCACAGGTGCAAAACCACAAGTCCCTATAAGCTGTAGTGAATCCTTAAGTATTATTGCATTATCTCCGTATGGCGGATTTAAGAGCAGGCGGTTTTGCTCATATCCCTGAATAGTCCAGTCAAGCCACTTTTTTCTTTGTCCTATTGAAGAATCCTGCTGATTGGAATCTTTAAATTTTAATTCAACATCCAGAATTCTGTATATTTCACCTAAATCGTTTGGACGGAACTCCCTGATAGTTAATCTTTCTGTAATAATTGGTTTCATTCTAAAGTTTTATGTAAATTACAAAAATTTATTTAAAATTATTTCATAAAAATAAGTATCATTTTTCCTTAACTTTGCCTGTGCTAATTAATTTAAGTAAAAAATATCCAGCAATTATTACTGTAATTCCGCTTGTTGTTGGAATTACTGTCAGTTATTTAACGGGGATTAATCTTTCTCTGTTCCCTGATTGGATTTTTATAGTAATATTAATTATTCTGGCTTCTTTTATATTCCTATTGTATAATAAAAAAGCTAAAAGTGAGCTTTATCTTTTCCCTTATCTGCTTGTTATTATATTTTTCGGGATATTCAGTTTTCAATACAGCTTTTATAAAAAAAGCATTAATAATATTTCGCATAAAGTCAAACAATCCCCGCAAAACATTATTCTTAAAGGAACAATAACCGAGAAACCTGAAGTAAAAGATGATAGAATTAGACTTTTGCTGGATGTTCATTCTGTAAATGATTCACTTTATAACGGAACAGTTTTTGCTTCAATTTATAAAAATAAATTTAAGGATGAATTTAGAAGAGAATTATTTTATGGTGATGTAATTGAATTAAAATGTAAACTGCAAGAATTACCATCGCAGCGGAATCCGGGTGAATTTAATTACGGCGAATATTTACGCCTGCACGGCATAGATGCTTCTGCATCCGCGTTTGGTTATGAAAATTTAACCATTTCGGGTTATGAAGATCAGAATGTTTTTATGGAATGGATTATCTACCCAATTAAAGATTATTCTGTTAAAACTATAGATAGTCTTATTGGCTCAAAGGAAGGCGAGTATCTTAAAGGACTTCTGCTTGGTGAAAGGTCAAACATACCGCAAAGTATGAAAGAAGATTTTGTAAATGCCGGTGTTGCTCATATTGTTGCAGTTTCAGGTTTAAATGTTGCTTATGTCTCTCTAATAATCTGGGGAATACTCCTTTTTTTCCCAATAAAGCATCAATATAAAATATTTATCACTATAGCTTTTCTTTTGTTCTATATGGTACTTACCGGAAGCTCTCCTTCTATTGTAAGAGCGGTGATTATGGCATCAATTTTCTTTATTGCTCAGCTTGCTGAGCGAAAACCAAACAGCTATAATATTTTGGCTTTTGCTGCTCTTGTAATTTTGGCTATTGACCCCAAGCAATTGTTTGACTCCGGTTTCATTCTATCATTTTCAGCACTTTTATCCCTAATCATTATTTATCCGATTTTGGATAGGTGGATAAAAAAATTGCGTTGGTATAAAAATTTAAATAACAGCAAATATTCTGTAAAAGTATTAAAAGCAATAATCTCTCTTTTTACAGGAACTCTGGCTGCTCAATTGGGTACTTTACCAATTACCGCAATAATGTTTAAAAAAATTTCAATTGTCTCGCTTGCCGCCAACCTTTTTGCAATTCCTCTCTCCAATATTTCTCTTGCTCTTGGATTTATTATGGTTCTGCTCTCTCCTGTATCACATTGGCTGGCATCTGTATTTGCTTCTTTGAATAATATAATGTTGTATTATCAAATAAAACTGATTGAAATATGTGCAAACTTTGATTTTGCCTTTGTGCAGACCTATTTTGTTGATGCAATGTTATTTATAACTTACTACATTGTGTTAATATTGCTGCTCACAATGTCTGTTAAAAATATTTTTAACAGGGTTGTATTTGTTATACTTATATTTCTGAATTATTGGATATGGAAAGATGCTTCTGCAATCACAAATGAAGCAGAACTAACCTTTCTTTACAGCGGTAATTACAACAGTACACTGATAAAAATGCCGCAAGGTACATCTGTGTTAATAAACTGCGGCGGTTCAAGTGATAAGAACAATTCAGCACAAAGAAATATAATACCATATTTAAGATCAAAAGGAATAAATGAGATCGATTTGCTTGTTTTAAATTCGCTTGATAAAAATGAATTTCGTAATCTGCTGTATTTTGTAAGCAGTTTTCCTGTTAAAAAGATTATAGTCCCCAAGTATTATAATGTGATTTTTAGCGATAAAAGTATTGCAGGGAATTTTAGAAGTACTGAAATTGAATTTATTACAATTTCAAAAATTATAAATAAAAACGGGAATTTCAGATTGTTTCTGTATTATGACAGCTTTAATGCAGGCAAAAGCATGATGACACAATTTATCTATGGTGATCAGTCTTTTGTATTTAATGATGCTCAGGAACCCGAAGAAAATATCTTTAATATTGCTGCACTCAGCAATAATGGACTAAATTTGCAGGCATTGCGTGTTGCTGGTTCCGGCTCATTTTATTCCGCACCGCCTATGCTTTTAGCTGAATATGAACCTGAATATGTAATAGTAGGTGAAACATTAACCTCAAGAAAAAAAATTTATTCAGAAATATTTGATGCTGTGTTAAATAATTTTAATTATAACTTATTTAATGTGTCAAAAGATGGAGCAGTTATACTTAGAACTAATGGTGAATTGACAAGAAGAATATTGTGGAAGTAATGTTAATTTGGAATGTGAAGAATATTTTACTTTATTAAAACCAATAAAACACCTTTTCTGAAATTAATGCTGATATTGCTGCTTAATGCTTCATTCAAAGCCCCCTCCCGCACTCCAAATTCAAATGTTTCGTTATTTATTGGATATTTTAATCCGTTTGTTGTTATTCCTGTTACCTTAGGCAGAGGTATAAGAGAAATTATATTTCCCTCTTTACAGTTAATCTTTCTGCTTTTATTAATTATGCTTCCCGTAAAACCGTTTTCATGAATAACAATATTCATTTTTTTATAATACTTAAGTACGACACTCAAATTATTCAGTGTGTGGTCAAATCTTTTTCCTGTAAGTCCGGTAATATTAATTAAATTATATTTTTTTGAATCCGCATACTTTAATGCTTTTTCAAGATCATTTAAATTCTGGTCAGGGCGATATATTAGTTTTACTTTTTTTCGCAAAAAAAACTTTTTTGCTTTAGATGAAATAGAATCAAGATCGCCAATTATCACATCTGGAACAATTTTATCCCTGAGTAAATAATCAGAAGCACCGTCACATGCAATAATGTAAATTGCATTGCGGGGCTTTTTATAATTTTTCCTGTATAGAAATTTTGCAAGGTCCTTTTTGTAAATTTTGCCGTTACAAACAATAAGGCAGTCTTTAATTCCGGTTTGACGTTTTGCGTCTGACATTTTAACAAATACATTTTAACTTTAAGGAAGCATTACTGCTGCTGCAATAACTGTAGTCCAAATTCCCGCCTTATCGCCTTCAGCTGATTGTGTTATATTAAATGTTTTATATATCTGTCCGCTGGCTTTATACACCTGTTCTCTTTCATCCCATGCTTGTTCAGGGTCAAATTCAATTCCTAATGTTGTTGCAAGCATTTGGGCAGCAATATCTTCTGCATAATCACCCGAAACTTTCTCTGATTCTCCAAAAGGATGATGCTCTGAAATATATCCGTATTGCTGCGCACTTGCACTTGGAAGTGCAACCCCAATTGATGAAGCAATCAAGCGGTTTGCCTCATTTGTACAGTTTCTTGCCATTACGCAAAATGTTATCTGCCCAGGTTCAAGCATTTTTACGCCTTCTTCTTTTGAAATTCTTTTGCAGCCCGCAGGAAATATGCTTGAAACAGATACCAGATTGCATTTTTCTATTCCCGCCATCCTTAAAGCAAGCTCAAATGATTGCAAATAATCCTTATGCCTCCCAACACCCTTGGTGAAAAAGATTTTAGTAGGTTTAAACAATTCTAACTTTCTCCGCTTTATTTATGATTTTAAAATATAGAAACAATTTCTAAACAAATATAATAAAATAAAACTAAATCAATAATATAAATTTTGTTAAATATGGTATTTATTTTCTTAATTAATTTGGGGGGTATTGATAAGGATGGATACAGTTTTTTTTAAAAAAATAATTACTTTTTAATCAATACTTTCAGAAATTTTCTTTTTCCAACCTTCAGAATAAAATTTTTATCTGCTTTTATAATGTGTTTATCATCTGTTATTTTTTCTCCGTCAATCGAAACACCGCCATGCTTTATTAACCTTATAGCTTCGCTTGAAGATGGTGCAAGGTTATTTGATTTAATAAGTGTTACTAGTTTTATCACACTCAAATCAAGTTCAATTTCCGGTATATCATCAGGTACTTCCTTTTTTACAAAAATGTTTTCAAATTCCTCTTGTGCTGATTTTGCTGATTCTTCATCGTAATATTTTTTAACAAGCTCAAATGCCAATCTAACTTTTAAGTTTCTGGGATTTGTTGATGGATTATCAATCTGCTTCTTAATTTCAGCAAGCTCATTATCTTTAAGCATTGTGCACAATGCAAAGTATTTATATATCAGCTTATCGGGTATTGACATTGTTTTTCCAAAAATATCCCGGGGTGAATCTGTAAAGCAAATAGCATTGTTAAGAGATTTGCTCATCTTCTCCACACCATCTGTGCCTTCTAACAGCTCACAGGTTATTATACATTGTGATTCCATTTTGTAAGCTTCCTGTATAGCTCTGCCAACAAGAAGATTAAATGTCTGGTCAGTTCCGCCGAGTTCAACATCACTTTTAATAGCAACTGAATCCATTGCCTGCGTTAAAGGGTATAAAAGTTCATGCAGACTTATCGGAGTTTTGGATGTCATTCGTTTAGTAAAATCATCCCGCTCAAGTATTTGAGCCACTGTGTAATTACTTGCTAATTTAATTACCTCGCTGAATGTCATTTTATCAAGCCACTCTGAATTGTACCTTATCTCAAGATCTTTTTCAAGCAGAATTTTTGATGCTTGCTCAAAATATGTTTTTCCGTTTATACGGGTTTCTTCCAGTGAAAGAGCCGGACGGGTTTTACTCTTCCCCGAAGGGTCACCTATCATTGCTGTAAAATCTCCGACAATAAGTATTGCCTTATGTCCAAGGTCCTGAAAATCCCGAAGTTTCTGAAGTACTACTCCATGCCCTATATGAAGGTCAGGTCGTGATGGGTCGCACCCCAGCTTTATCCTGAGCTGTTTGTTTTCTAATAATGATTTCTCAAGTTTTTTAACAAGCTCTTCTTCGGGCAGTATCTCAACTGTATTTCTTTTTATGAGATCAATCTGTTCTTTTATCGGTGGAAATGACATTTGAATTTTATTTCCTTTAAAACTGGAATTTTAATTTACTATACTTTTACTCTCTTTAATTGTCTTTGAATATCTGCTCTTTTAATTGACTCACGTTTATCATAATGTTTTTTACCTTTTGCAAGTCCAAGTTCTACTTTTACAAACGGTCCTGAAAAGTAAAGTTTTAATGGAATTAACGTTAAACTTTTATCTTTTAGTTTATTGCCTATTTTTCTTATTTCGCTTCGCTTCATAAGCAGTTTTCGGCTGGAAGTTGGTTTATGATTGGTAAAAGTACCATGCTTGTAAACTGCAATATTTGCATTCAGCAGCCAAATTTCTGCGTTTTTTATGCGAGCGTATGAATCAACTAAGCTTGCCTTGTGTTCACGCAGGGACTTTACCTCTGTACCATGTAAAACTATTCCGGTTTCATATTTATCTAAAACCGCATAATCATGATATGCTTTTTTGTTTAAGGCAATTAATGTCTCTTTCCGCTGTTTTTGCTGCACGGGTGCGGAAATATTGCCTTTGGAGTTTTCACCTTTGACTGTTTTTTCCTTTTTGTTCATTGTAAATTGCAAAAATATTTAAAAAAGTATGTAAAAACTATACACAAATTATTAACGAAGCAAATAACCTTATTAATTTATTCTTTACTGTGCAATAAATTTTATTATGATAACAAAAACGTTTACAGTTAATCCGTTCAGCATGAACTGCTATGTTTATTGGGATAACAATACCCATGAAGGTGTTTTAATCGATCCCGGGGCTTATGAAAGTTTTGAAAAACAAAATATTTTGCAATACATTAGTTCAAACAAAATTGATATTATATTTATTTTACTTACTCACGGACATATTGACCACATTATGGGAAATAAATGGGCTAAAGAAAATTTTAATGTACCGGTTTATATGAATAAGGAAGATTTGCCGTTAATAGAAAGGGCATTAGAGCAAGGGGAAATGTTTGGTGTCAGTTTTCCACAGCCGCCAATTCCTGATAAATATATTAATGAAGGTGATTTAATAAAATTCGGTAAAACTGAATTTAAACTATTACATACACCCGGACACTCACCGGGCAGTATTTGTTTTGTTGATGTAAATAATAAGGTAATTTTTGGGGGTGATACTGTGTTTCAGGGATCAATTGGAAGAACAGACCTTTGGAAAGGGGATATTGATCTGCTTTTGAATTCAATTAATTCAAAAATCATGACCCTTCCTGATGAATATATTATATATCCCGGGCACATGGGTGAAACTACTGTTGGTTTCGAAAAAAAGAACAATCCCTTTTTAAATGGTGAGTACGACAGGTTTGTTTAAACAAAAAATTGCTGATATGTTTTCCGCCATTTTTATATTATTAATCTAAAATTTATTCAGCTTTCCTCA
>WBZR01004568.1_pt1 | contig 11216 bp, 7 predicted proteins | sample 5204231 | NCBI WGS metagenome assembly WBZR01 (sample SAMN12412403, study PRJNA552823) | activated sludge metagenome | isolation source: activated sludge from anammox sidestream of wastewater treatment plant... | place: USA: Virginia | collected 2017-08
CGGGCGTGCCGCCGCGAGACCGACCGCGAAAACTGCCACCGCAACCGCTTCGGCCAGAAACCATCCACTGCCGGCCGCGCGCACTGCGAGCGCCGTACCCATGGCCAGGCCTGAAGCCGCCAGCAACCGCGCGAGATTCCCGAGGTCCAACCGGAAATCGAATCCTTCCTGGCGCAGGCGCCACACCAGGACGCCGCAGCCGAGCATCGCTCCGGCCAGATTCGCCGCCGGCAGCGCGCAGACGCCCACGACCGGCAGCATCGCGACCCCGGGCACGAACGAAAGCAGCATCAGGCCATTGCCCCAGATCAGCGGGCCGTTGCGCTCCAGCGCGTGGCAGAGTTGATCGAGCACGGTGCGCAACGAGAACATCAGCAGCAATGCGCACATCAGCACCAGCAGGCCCGGCACGCCCTCGGTGTACTTGCCGCGGGTCAGCGCATCGAGCATCGGCATGCCACCAGAGAAGATCACGACCGCGGCGAGGCAGATCAGAGTGGCATTGATCTTGAAGATCAGGTTGGCTGCGAATTGAAGGTCGGCGAAGCGCCGATCACGCACGTAGCGCGCCGTCAGCACCGGCCGGATGACACCCGCCAGAAGATTCACCGGCATGTACCGGTCGATCAGGTCGATCGCCGACTGCGCAAAGCCGAACAGGGCGACCTCGGCGCTCGCCAATGCGCCGCCCACCAGCAGCCGGTTCGTCGACCCGGCGAAGGGCAGGATCAGCAGGTGCTGAACGTAGCCCCTGCCGCCGAACCCGAGCATCCGGCGCAGGTTCTGGCGTACCCAGTCCTTCCCGTCCAGCGGGTCGTCGGGCGCGGCGCGCGGCATCTTGCGCAACAGGCCGATCAGCATCACCCCGCACCCGACGAGGTCGGTGGTCAACTCGATCAGGATCACCTGACCGAGGTCGAGCGCGCCCTGGCTCGACACCAGCGCGAGCAGCGCAAAGCGCAGCACCGTGACCACGCCGAAGCCCAGTTGGGCCACCGCCTGCAGCAGCATCGATTCGAGAACACCGAACAGCGTCGTCTCGGCAACCCGGACAACCACCACGGCGAGATAGGCCTGCAGGGCCCATTCCCAGTCGGCCAGCCCGATCAGCGGCGCGATCGCGGGTGCCAGGGCATAGACGGTTGCCAGGAACGCCGCAAGAACCGCAATCCGCGCCGCGAGGGCCAGACCCACCAGTCTGCGCAACGCCACGCGCCGATGCTCGACGTAGAGCTCGGGCACGTAGCGCGAGAGGATCTGGCCGAGACCGAAGCCGGTCAGGCCGTCGACCAGTTCCACCATCCCGAACAGGATCGAATAGGCGGCGAACTGCTCCACCGGAAGCCCGCGCACCAGAACGAGGAAGGTGCCGAACCCGGCCAGGGCCGTCAGGGCCTTGCCGCCGATCAGGTAGGCGGCGCCACGCCGGATTCGCGTTGCGCTGTACGGGTCCACGCGACTCATCGGCCGGGGCACTTCGGAACATTCATCGATGGGGAGGCGGTTCGATTCCAGGGGATACCTTGCGACAAAGCGAAAGCCGAATCAGACGAACCGGACAATCGTCTCACGAGGCATACCGGGCCGACAGGCCGTATTCCACAATGGCAACCTCTGTGAGCGCAGACGAAGCGATCCACTCGCCTTCCAGGGCCGCAACGGATGATTCGATCACGCTCCGGAACGCATCCTGTGGGGATAATGCAGGACTTCCGGAGTGACACGAAAGTGCCTGATCACGTCGACATCGCACCATCGGTCTCGTTCATCGCCATCGGACGCAACCAGGCCCGAACCCTGCGCCCGTGCCTGGAAAGCGTGTTTCGCGCCGCGCGCCGGGCCGGGCTGGAATCCTTCGAGGTGATCTTCGTCGACTCCGGTTCCTCGGACGAATCGGTCCCGCTGGTGCGCAGCCTGTTCGGCGCGTCGGTGCGGATCGTCAGCCTGACCGGCGCCATGAACGCAGGCATCGCGCGCAACGTCGGCGCCCGCACGGCCGCCGGCAAGGTGTTGTTCTTCATCGATGGCGACATGGAAGTGGATGCAGGCTTTCTTCGCGAAGCCCTCGACCCGGGTCACGCGCTCGTACACCCGGTGGTCACCGGGCAACTCCCGGAGAAGCTCTACGACCCGAGCGGCAGACCCGTCGGCGACGCGTCGGATCGGTATCGCATCCGGATGCGGCACCATCGTCCCGAACTCGGCGGGGTGTTCCTGATCGACCAGGCGCTGTTTCGCAGGATCGGGGGCTTTGCACCGGAACTCCGGTGCAACGAGGACCTGGACCTGGGCCTGAGACTCGCGCGCGCAGGGGTGCTGACGCTGGCGTTGCCTTGTCCGATCGCCATCCACCACACCGTCGAGTATCTCGAATGGGCCAGGATGCTTCCGATGATCCGCAACGGCAGCCTGCTGTACCCGGGCGCCCTGTTTCGCCGGCACGTCACGAACCGGCACTACTGGCCGATCCTCGCGTCGCACCAGCGCGCCACCGCCGTGCTGCTCGCCTCGATCGGGCTCGCGCTCTGGCTGGATCCCCTGTGGCTCGGCCTGTATCTCGCGTACGTCGGCGCCAAGAACCTTCGCCGCCCGGGCGTGTCCCTGCTTCAGGATCTCGTTGGCACCACGGCACGAAGCATCTGCTTCCTGATCGGCGTCGTGGCATTTGCCCCGGCGCGCGTTCCGGCCGAGTCGATCACCTTTGCCGTGTCGAACAGCCCGCCGTGACGAGGGCGGGCTCCGGCACCCGATCGGCGCCCGGATGAAGACCGGCGACCGGCGTGCTTCCCGGCCCCCCGATGCCTGCGAGTTCCCGCAGAACGCGTCTGCGCAGCGCCGCACCCGGATCGTCGGCGAACTTGCGCGCGAAAAAGGCGGGCGTGGCCTTCAGACGTTCGAGGTCAGCCTCGCCAACCTGCCCCGGATGTGCCTCATCAAAGGTGTGAACATAGTGGTTCGACGGGCCGGCGCTTGCACCAACGTGCTTCAACAAGGTCGGGATCAGGAACTCGTCGGCGATCAGGAGACGACTGAAGTAGTCGCGCACGCCCGGGGCTCCGAACGCCTCGACGATCCTGGCGACCGCCTGACGCCTGGCGCCGAACCAGGTCGAACCGTACCAGGGGCGGAACTGCCCGGTGAAAACGTGGCGCCCGACCGCCGGACGACTGAGCGCCTCCGTGGCAGCCAACGCGCAGCGGGCGAGGAGCGTCATGCTGCCTCGCCCGTTGGTCGCGTAGCCGGAACGCAACCAGATACCGGCCAATTCGCGCCGGCCGGCGGAACGACCGAAGTATTCGGCCGACAATCGCCGCATGATCCGGTGACGCAACGAACCGCTCGGGGTAAATGCGCGCCACCCGACCGACATCAACGCATCCCGATCCGCCAACAGGTCGACGCAACTGAAATGCGCCTCCACGCCGCCACTGACGTGCGCCTCGAAGTGCCGCAAAGGCTTGATCGGCAGGCAAGTCGGGCTGAGCAGCTGAAGATAGTCGAAATCGAGGTGCTCCAGTGCGTGCCGCAGCGAATGAAAAATACCGTCCACGAACCCGAAGTGGGCCCAGCCCGTACGCCTTGGATCGGGCACGAAGCGAACGTTGGGCGCCGTCAACCCGAAAGCCGGCGTCTGGGAGAAATCGTGGTGAACCAGAACGATGTGCGGGGCGAGCGCCCGGGCCAGTTGATCCACGGTGCCGGCCCGGTGAACGGCCGACATCACCACGAACACGATTCCCGGTTTCATCTGGATGGGGGACGTCACGACTGGCATGCGCAGATCGTCTGCATCGAATCGCTGCATCGTACCTCGCGTTCCACCGGCGACACGTGAGATACGTCCGCCGCCGCCACCGACCATGAACGACAGTCTGCAGCGGGGTTCCCGCCACGGGGATCGGATGCGCGGGGCATGTTAACTTATGCGCACACAACGGGATCCGGCTGGCCGAGGGCGGTGCGCACCCGGCCACAGCACGCCGCCGACAGGCGTGATGAAGTGCCTTGCGCCTGCACAGACCAGTTCGGACACTTGAGGCCTTCGACGGGCGTCGTGCGCTCGTAATCCGGGGACTGTCATGCATCTGGGTATGTTCTTCCGAATCCTTCGTGCGCGCTGGGCGCTGATTCTCGCGATCCTGGGCATCACGCTCGGCACCGCGGCGATCGCCAGTTTCACGATGCCGAAGGTGTACAGCCCGACGGCAGTCATGTTCGTCGACGTCAAGGCGCTCGACCCGGTACTTGGCGGTGCCGTGAACTCGCCGCAGTCGGTTCGCAGTACCCTGGCGACGCAGGTGGAGATCATCAAGAGCGACCGGGTGATCCACGGCGTGATCCGTCAGCTCGGCCTGGACAAGCGGGCGGAGATCCAGGAGGCGTGGCGAAAAGATACGAACGGCGAAGGCGAGATCCTCGACTGGCTGGCCAAAGCCATGCTCACGGGTCTGTCGGTCACTCCGTCGAACGAAGGTTCCACACTGGCGATCGTCTACGAGAGCAGCGACCCGAAGGGCGCAACGGACGTCACCAACGCGATCGCACAGAAGTACCTCGAGGCCACGCTGTCGCTTCGGGCCGGACCCGCCAGGCAGAGCGCCGCGTACTTCGAAGAACAGATCGCCGAGTACCGCAATCGCCTGAAGACCGCGCGTGCCGAAATGTCGGCCTTCCAGCAGGCGCACGGCATCGTCGCGATGGACGGTCGCGTCGACATCGAGAACCAGCGACTGCAGGAACTCTCGACGCAACTGGTTCAGATCCAGACGCTGACTACGGAGAGCCGGTCACGCCGCGCGGCCATCGGGCGCGAGGGCCGCGAGTCGATGCCCGAGGTGGTGCAGAATCCACTGGTGCAGGCCTTGAAGACGGAACTCGGGCGAGCCGAAGCGCGCCTGCAGGAGTTCTCTTCGCGACTGGGATCCAATCACCCGCAGTACCTGAGCGCCCAGGCGGAGGTCGAAGCCCTGCGCTCGCGCCTGAATGCGGAGATCGACAAGGTTTCGCGCAGCATCGTGGCCAATGCCACGGTGAACCTGCAACGTGAGAGCGAGATCCGCGCCGCGCTGGATGCCCAACGCGCCCGCGTGTTGCGACTGAAGAAGGACTACGACCAGCTGGCGGGCCTGCAACGCGAAGTCGACGAGGCCCAGAAAGCGCTCGACCTGGTCGCCCAGCGGCTCACGCAGACCAACATCGAAAGCCACGCCCCGCAATCGAACGTCAGCATCCTGGCCCCGGCCCTGCAGCCATCCGAACCCTCGCGGCCCAAGCCGTTGCTGAACATGGTGGTCGGCGCCTTCGTGGGGCTCCTGCTGGGCCTGCTCGCAGCGCTGTCGATCGAAGCTTTCAAGCGTCCGGTGCGCAATGCCGACGACCTGTTGCAGGCCGTGGCCGTGCCGGTGCTGGCGGTACTGCCGCCGTCGGCCACCCGACGCGCACAACGCCTGATCGGCAGCACCGGACCGACGATCGCGCCGCCGAACCTGCGGCTGGGCAACTAGCCCGAAACCCAGAGACAGCCGATGAAAGACACGGGAACACTCCAACAGGTGGCGCCGCCCCCCACATCCGCGTCGCGGCCTGCCACGGCGCCGTCGAGAGCCGTCGCCCAGGCCAGGAGATCGCTGAAGATCGGCGAGATCCTGATCGCGGGCGGAAAAATGGGCCAGGAGCAGGTGGACATCGTGCTGAAGGCACAGGAGTCCAGCGATCTGCGCTTCGGGGAGTTGGCGCTCGGGTTCGGATTCGTCAAACCCGACGACGTCGAACAGGCTCTGTCGATCCAGTTCGGCTACGCATCGGGCGAAACGAGCCCGAACCTGCCGTCGAACCTGGTTGCCGCGGTGTCGCCGTCGGCCCCATTCGCCGAGGCAGTACGCGGGCTGCGCAGCCAGTTGATGATGCGCTGGTTCGACGGCACACCGGGGCAGAGCGCCCTCGCCGTCACCAGCGTCGATCGCGGCGACGGCAAGAGCTTCATTACCGCCAACCTGGGCGTGGTGTTCTCGCAACTGGGCGAGCGCACGCTGATCATCGACGCCGACCTGCGCCACTCGACCCAACACAAGATCTTCGGGCTGCGCAACCGGATGGGGCTGTCGGGCATCCTGAGCGGTCGAGCCGGATTCGAGGAGATCGCCCGCATCGAGCACTTCCCCGAGCTGGCGGTCTTGCCCTCCGGCCCCCAGCCGCCGAACCCCCTGGAACTGCTGGGCCGCGAGGAATTCGCTCTATTGCTGAACGAACTCTCCAGCCGTTACGACGTGATCCTGATCGACACCCCGTCGGCTCAGCAGGCGGCGGACGCCCAGGTCATCGCCCGGTGCGCCAGGGGCGTGCTGATCGTCGGCCGCAAGGACGTCACGAAGAGTCCGGAACTCGGGCAGCTTGCGTCGATCCTCTCGGGTTCGGGAGCAACGGTGCTGGGCACCACGCTGAACGAGTACTGACCCCGGGTACCCGCGATGCTGCTGCGGCTCGACAACCGCTTCGCCGGATTGCGCCACGACGCTCTCGCGGGCAGCCTGATCGTGGCGGCCTTCGTCGTGGCCGCGTTGTTCATCGGATTCGTGATCGCGACCGGCCGGCCGATCCCGATCATGCTCGCGGTCGGCGCCATTGTCGGCGTTGCATTGCTCAATGCGCTGCCGCTCGTCATCTGGATCGTCCTGGTCGGCGTGCTCCTGGTGAGCGGGCCGGTGACGATGTTCGTGCCCGCGCTCGAAAAGGCGGGCTGGCTGTTTTCGCTGCTGGGCTTCTATCTGACCGGTGCCGCGATCCTGTATGCCGCAGTCGGCAGGGAACGATTCGCACGACCACCGCCGGCGTTCGTCATCATCGCCGTGCTGTTCTTCGTCACGGGGCTGCTGTCGATCGCCCACTCGGATGGCCCGTTGATGGAAGGCATCAGGGCCATCAAGCGGTACTACCAGTACTTCGGGCTGTTGTTCGTGCTCGCCGCGGTTCCGTTCGCTGCGGCCACCGTTCGACGCTGGTGGGGGTTTCTGGTCCTCCTTGCCTGCCTGCAATTTCCGATGGCCCTGTATCAGCGCGTCGTCCTCGTTCCCGCACGGGAAGGCATGCCCAATGTCGAAGCCATCGACATCATCGTCGGAACCCTGGAAGGCTCGCTGAAGGGGGGCGGCAGCAACGGCGCATTGGCCCTGCTGCTGATCACTGCGCTCGCCTACCTGCTGGCCGCCTACCGCGACGGAGTGCTGCCGATGCGGCGTCTGTTGCTGCTGGGCACTCTCGTCACGCTTCCATTGATGCTGGGCGAAGTCAAATTGATCATCGTCCTGATACCCCTGGCCTTCGCGGCGGCCAATTTCGATCTGATTCGCGCCAACCTGTTCAGGTTCGTGTCGAGCACGCTGTCCGCGCTGGCGCTGCTCGCGGCATTGGGCTGGGGATACCTGCTGATCAACGCGCCGCCAGGGGAATCGGTCGGCAGAATCTTCGAAGCCACCATTGCCTACAATTTCGGCGACGTCGGATACTTCGGCTTCGGCCTGAACCGGACGTCGGTCTATCCATACTGGCTGGAACATCAGCGCCTGTCGGATCCGGTCGGCATCGTTTTCGGCCACGGACTGGGCAGTTCGTTCGACGCCCTCGGCGAACCCGATGCCGGACACATGGATCAGGCACACCGCGGGATGCACATCGGCCTGACGGCGGTGTCGGCGGTTCTCTGGGACCAGGGTCTGGTCGGCCTGCTGCTGCTCGTCGGCATGCACGGCGCGGCAGCCATGTCCGCTTTGCGGCTCGTGCGATCTGCCCGGCCGGGACCCGATCGGGCATTTTGCCGGGCGTTGTTCGCCCTGGCATCGATGCTGATCGTCATGCTGCTGTACGACAATGCGCCGATCTCGCTACCCAGCCAGCAACTGCTGGCGGCGCTCTGCCTCGGCCTGATTGCCTGGCGTTGGCGCGGTGCCGGCATGGCAAGTGTTCCGATAACCGGCCAGGCCCCCGTACCCAATCGGGGATCTGCGACGAGTTGACGTAAGCCGACAGAGCTCAGTTGATCGGCAGAGCGAGGGCGTTTCTCCATGGGCATCGATGCTACCGTGTCGGCGCAACCAGCGGTGAGCCCGTAATCATCTTCACTTCGGAGCCAGCGGATGAAAGAGCCGCCGCTTATCATAGATCTTGATGGAACGTTGCTCCGTACCGATCTGCTGATGGAGACGGCGCTGGTGTTCGTTCACGAGCAACCCCATCGCCTCCTGGTGCCGCTGCAGTGGCTCGCTCGCGGCAAGGCTTCCCTGAAGCACGAATTGACCAATGCGACCGACATCGACGTCGCCATCCTGCCCTACGACGCGTCGGTCCTGGAGTTCCTCGAGCGCGAACGTAAGCGCGGTCGAACTACCGTGCTCGCCACCGCAAGTCATCACTTGCTGGCGGATCAGGTCGCCACGCACCTGGGTCTCTTTGACCATGTTATCGCGACCGATGGCGCACGAAACCTTTCTTCCCACACCAAGCGCGACGTGCTGGTGGAGTACTTCGGAGAACGCGGATTCGATTACGCCGGAAACTCCCGCGACGATTTGCCCGTGTGGGAGGTCGCGCGTGAGGCCTATGTAGTCAACGCATCGCGCTCCGTTGAACGACGAGCCCGAGCCTTGGGCAATGTGGCTGCGGTCATCGGATCGCCCCAAGCCACGCTGCGCGACTGGGCCAAAGCGCTTCGCCTGCATCAATGGCTCAAGAACCTTCTCATCTTCGTACCCCTGCTGGCTGCGCACCAATACACCAATTGGTCGTCGTTTCTCGAAGCGTTGACCGCTTTCTTCGCCTTCGGATTGTGTGCGTCCAGCGTCTACATCCTGAACGACCTGCTCGACCTGAACGATGATCGCCGCCACGTCCGAAAGCGCTCACGTCCATTCGCGTCGGGACAGCTCCCCATCCGGTCTGGTCTCATCGCGTTTCCACTGCTGCTGGTTATTGCGTTCGGGCTGGGAACCTCGCTGTTGCCTATCTCCTTCACGCTAGGTCTGTCATGCTATTACGCGCTTACGCTCGCGTACTCACTATGGCTCAAGCGTCGAATGGTCATCGACGTGATGGCCCTGGCAGCGCTTTACACGCTGCGAATCATTGTCGGTGCCATCGCACTCGGCATCGCCTTGTCGTTCTGGCTTCTTGCGTTCTCGATGTTCCTCTTCCTCAGTCTTGCACTGGTGAAGCGCTACGCGGAGTTGTTTCATGTTCGTACTCAAAGCGCGAACAACAACAAGGCACATGGCCGTGGCTACTTTGCCGCTGACTTGCCGATGATTGCCTCCCTGGGCGCAGCATCCGGCTACATGGCAGTGATGGTCCTGGCGCTCTATGTCAACGATGCGCAGACAGCGCAGCTGTATCGACACCAACAGATCATCTGGTTTGCCTGCCCACTGATGCTGACATGGATCAGCCGCGTCTGGATGCTTGCGCATCGTGGTGTGATGGACGAAGACCCGGTGATATTCGCGGTCCGCGATCGACCGAGCCTCGTTGTCGGCGCGCTGATCGCATTGGTATTTCTGGCAGCGACGTGAGCAAGAATCGACTACTGTCCTGGGGTAACTATCCTGCATTTCCCCAGATCCCGATCGCCTGCCACTGGAGAGTTGATCTTGAAGCCGTCTTCCGTGCCCTCAGGGAACGCCACGGATCGACTCTTGTCTACGGATCGGGACGCAGTTACGGAGACAGCTGTCTGGCCGCGAGCGACCACGTTCTTCACACGCGCACTCTCGATCGCTTCCTCAGCGCTGACTGGTCCGCCGGCGTGTTGACAGCAGAGTGCGGCGTCACGCTGGAAGCAATCCTTGCGGTGGCGGTCCCTCGAGGCTGGTTCCTGTCGGTGACCCCGGGGACGAAATATGTGACACTCGGCGGTGCGATTGCCAATGATGTCCACGGAAAGAACCATCACCGCCGCGGCACCTTTGGTTGTCATGTTCGCCGTTTCGGTTTGCTTAGATCTGACTCCGGACGGATCACCTGTTCACCGGATGAAAACGCTGCGCTCTTCAATGCCACCATTGGAGGTCTTGGGCTGACGGGAATTATCGAGTGGGCGGAAATCCAGCTGATGCCTATTCGCTCGAGCCAAATTGACAGTGTAAGTCAGCGCTTCGGAAATCTCGACGAGTTCTTTGCGCTGTCGGACGAACTCGATGAGCAGCACGAATTCTGTGTCTCGTGGATCGACTGCACGGCAGATGGGAAGTCAATAGGTCGCGGTCTATACGTGGCCGGTGACTTTTCGGACACTGGCCCACTGGAAGTCGAGAGCACGCGTAAACTGACTATCCCGTTCAGCCTTCCAACGCCGCTGATCGGAGGCGCGTCCGTGCGTGCCTTCAACGAGTTCTATTGGCGCAAGGCCGCGGCATCGCGTCTGCACACCTCCAGCGGGTATGACCGGTTCTTCTATCCGCTTGACGCGATCTGCATGTGGAACCGCATCTATGGCAGACGTGGCTTCCAGCAATATCAGGCTCTGATTCCGGAGGCCGAGGCTGAAGCCGGAGTTCGTGCACTTCTGTCCGCGATTGCCCAATCAAGAACGGGCTCTTTCCTTGCGGTACTCAAGCGCTGTGGCGAGATCATGTCACCCGGCCTGCTATCCTTCCCGGGACCTGGCACCACTCTTGCGCTCGACTTTCCGCAGAGCACGTCACTGACCGCCAGCCTGTTTCCTAGGCTCGACGCCATCGTCCGTGAAGTGGGCGGCCGCATTTATCCCGCCAAAGATGCACACATCGACGGGAAAGACTTCCGGCGCGGTTACCCCGCCTGGAAGATGATCGAAGCCGCCCGCGATCCGGCGCTGATGTCCCGATTCTGGAAGCGAGTGACACAGTGAGACGAATTCTGATCGTTGGCGCGACCTCCGCGATCGCCACGGCCTGCGCCCGCATCTGGTCGTCGGAAGGCGCACGGTTGTTCCTGGTGGCACGTAACCAAGAGAAACTGGGGGCGCTTGCCAGCGACCTCATCGTGCGAGGCGCCGAAGCCATAGACACCTTCCTGATGAGTGCCGAGGATACGAGGTGCCACTACGAAATGCTCCGTGCGGCATCGATGGCGCTCGGACGAATCGACATCGCCTTGATCGCGCACGGTACGCTCCCGGATCAACGCGCCTGCGAGACCGATGTCAGTCTGGCGCTGCGTGAATTCACAACCAACGGGACGTCGGTCATTGC
>WBZR01004400.1_pt2 | contig 11214 bp, 7 predicted proteins | sample 5204231 | NCBI WGS metagenome assembly WBZR01 (sample SAMN12412403, study PRJNA552823) | activated sludge metagenome | isolation source: activated sludge from anammox sidestream of wastewater treatment plant... | place: USA: Virginia | collected 2017-08
TCCACTTCGTCGAGCAGGAAGACGGGATTCTTGGTGCCTGCCTGCTTCATCCCCTGGATGATGCGGCCGGGCATCGCGCCCACGTACGTGCGGCGATGCCCGCGGATGTCGGCCTCGTCGCGCGCGCCACCCAGCGACACGCGCACGTACTCGCGGCCGAGCGACCGCGCGATGGACTTGGCGATCGAGGTCTTCCCGACGCCCGGCGGGCCTGCAAAGAGCAGGATCGGTCCCTTGGCCATCGCGCGCGCCTTGGCTTCCTTCTCGTCGCGGATGGCGTGGTCCGCATCGTCTTCCCCTTTCTTGAGGGTCGGCGTGGCGTCTTCCTTCTTCGCCCGCAGCTTGCTGGCCGCGAACTCGCCGGTCGTCTTGATCTCTTCGGAGAGCTGGTGCGCCCGAAGCTGACGCACGGCGAGGAACTCGAGCACGCGATCCTTCACGTCCTTGAGCCCGTAGTGGTCTTCGTCGAGCACGTGGATGGCGCGCGGCAGGTCGAGCTGGTCGTCGGAGCGCTTGTTCCACGGGAGTTCCGCGATCCACTCGAGGTAGGTACGGATGACCTGCGCTTCCATTGACTCGCGCCCGGACCGCTCGAGGCGGCCAAGTTCCCGCTCCACCTCCTGGCGTGCCTCCCTGGGGAGATCGAGCTTGTTGAGCTTCTCCCGGAGCTCCTCGATCTCCTTCGCCTGGTCGTCGTCGCCGAGCTCTTTCTGAATGGCCTTCATCTGCTCGCGCAGGAACATTTCGCGCTGGCGCTCGCCCAGTTCTTCCTGCACCTGCGACTTGATCTCCTCCTGCGCCTCCAGCAGCGAGATGTTGCGCTGCACGTGCACGAGCACGCGGCGCAGCCGCTCCTCGACCGACTGTGTTTCGAGGAGGCCCTGCTTCTCGGCGACAGAAAGTTCGATGTAGCCCGCCACCAGGTCGGCGAACTTGCCGGGCTCGGTAACGGCGTCGAGAACCTGGTGAACCACTTCTTCCGGGAGCCCGCGCTTTTCGCCAAGCTCGGCGGCGCGTTCGCGGATTTCCTTGTGGAGTGCCTCGAACGCCGGGTCCTTCTCGTCGAGCGGCAGCATGTCGTCCGTCTTCATGACGACGGCCGACAGAAAGCCGTCCGCCTCCGTGTAATGCAGCGCAGTGGCGCGCTCTTCGCCCTGGAGCAGCAACTGGACGCCACCCAGTCCGCGGTTCACCTGCCCGATGCGCGCGATCACGCCCATCGAGTACAGGATCTCCGGCGACGGCTCCTCGGCGTTGTCGCGCTGGGCGACCGCAAAGACCGCCCGATCGCCCTTCAGGGCCGCCTCGATAGCGCGCAGCGTGCCCGGACGCCCGGCGGCGATTGGCGCCGCGAGCCCCGGAAACATGACCGTCCCCCTGAGGGGAAGGACGGGAAGTGTGAGTCGTGTGCCCATGGTCAGGTGCCTGTGTCCCTCGGTCGGTGCAGTGGCGGTGTTCCTGCTCCCTCATACCCGCCCGGATCCCGCATGGTGCAGACGCAAGACCCGTTCCGGCCTGACATACGACAGTTCGGCGGGGATTGCAACCTTGCGGTGCCTGTCTGACGTAGTGGCATGACAGTTCGGACGCTTGGCCGCGCTCGCGGCAGTCCCGTCCGGCGTCGCAAACCTGCCATGTGCAGCCAGTCTGTGCTATGCTTGCCTCTGCCCCTCCCGTACTGACACCAGTGGCCGAACCGTCAATCACGCAGTCCGACGCCGAGCTGCGCTCGCACGTCGAGCGCGTCCTTGCGCCCACGTACGAGCTCGAGCGGGAGATCGGGCGCGGCGGGATGGGGATCGTGTACCTCGCGCGTGACACGCGGCTCAAGCGGCGCGTAGCCGTCAAGCTCCTGCCACCGGAACTGAGCTTCCGCAGCGAGATACGCTCGCGCTTCCTGCGCGAGGCGGAGACGGCGGCCCAGCTCTCGCACCCGAGCATCGTCCCCATCTACAGCGTGGACGAACGCCAGGGCCTGGTTTACTTCGTAATGGCGTACGTGGACGGCGAGAACCTCGCGAAGCGAATCCACGAGCGGGGTGCAATCGAGCCGGCCGAGGCGAGGCGCATACTGCGGGAAGTGGCCGACGCGCTCGCGTACGCGCACGACCACGGCGTGGTGCACCGCGACATCAAGCCCGACAACATACTGCTCGACTCCGAGAGCGGCCGCGCGATGGTGACCGATTTCGGCATCGCGCGCGCCGTGACCGACGGCGGCGACACGCGCCTCACCGCGACGGGCATCGCGATCGGTACGCCGGCCTTCATGAGCCCGGAGCAGTCTGCCGGCGAGCGCGCCGTGGACGGGCGCAGCGACATTTATTCGCTTGGCGTGGTCGCGTACCAGATGCTTTGCGGCGACCTGCCGTTCGTTGCCGGCAACACTCCTGCGCTGCTGGTGAAGCACCTGAGCGAGGCACCCGTGCCGATCGAGCGGCGGAATGCCAGCGTGCCGCCGGACCTGGCCCGCGCGGTGATGCTGTGCCTGGAGAAGAACCCCGACAGGCGCTTTGCCAGCGCGCACGCGCTCGTCCTCTCGCTCGACACGGGGACGACGCCCGCCATCCCGGTAGCAAGCCCCGAGGTTCTGCGCGCCGCGGAAGGCACGGCGGTAAGGCCATGGCGCGCGCCACGCACCGTTCTCGCGAGCGAGTCGTCCGTAGAGGCCCGCCCGGGCAGCAGGGACGCCGAGCCGGCTCCTGGAGTGGATGCCGAGGTGACGGCGGACGAGGTCGTTCGCTGGCACGCTGCTCCTGTGCAGTCGTTCCGGAAGAACGTCATCCCGTTCCTGTTCGTCACAGCGTTTTTCGCCGTTATGCGCGTGGTGAGCGGGACGAACCTGCTCTTCATCAGCGCGTTCTGGGGGTTCAGCATTGCGTACAAGTACGCCCGGCTGTGGAGCGACGGCTACGACTGGCACGACGTCTTCCGCGTTCCGCGCGAGCGGCTCTTCTGGGACGCGGTCTCGGAGTGGTTCGCGCTCAACGTGGTGAGCAGCTGGAACAGGGAGAAGCGCATCGAGGCCCGCGCGCGCCGCCGCAGGGAGCTGGCCGTCGGGATACGGCCAGGCGCCGGGACCGGCGCCATCGGCGCGGCCGATGTGGCTGCGCTTGGCTCAGGCCATGACGCGGCCGCCGCGCGCCAGGCGATTGCCGACCGCGACGAGATCGTGCAGCTCGTCAATGCCCTGCCGCGCCGTGAACAGCGCCGCGTGGCGGACGTCCCGGCGACGGCCGTCAAGCTGGCTGCAGCGGTGGTGGGGCTCGTCGCACGGCTGCGGGAACTCGACCGCACTGGTACCGAGCGCGTATCAACCGAGGCACTCGACGCTGAGATAAGGGTGCTCGAGGGGCAAGCCAACCCGCTCGACCGCGACGCGAGCGAAGTACGGGTGAGGCGGCTGGCGATGCTGCGTCGGCAGCGGCGGGGAGCCACGGCCGCCAGCGAGAGGCGCAGCGAGCTCTCGGCGAAGCTGGAGAACTGCACGCTGATGCTGCAGAACATGAAACTCGACCTGCTGCGGCTCAGGACGGGCGATGAGTCGTGGCAGCACGTCACGACGATTGCAGAGCAGGCGATGGCGGTTGCCCGCGAAGTGGACAACGCCATGTATGTGGCCGACGAAATGCGGCGCGTGCAGGATCGGCCTGGCGGATCAACTTCCGGCGAACGGCGGAAGTAAGCCCCGTGACGGACGGCGCCCGCGCAGATGAGCTTCGCCGCCGCGTCGTCGAGGCGGTGGGTGTGACGTACGATGTAGGGGAAGAGATCGGTCGTGGCGGAATGGCGGTGGTGTATCGGGCACGTGACCGCCGCCTGAAGCGCCCCGTTGCCCTCAAGGTGCTCCCGCCGGACCTGGCGTTCCGGAGCGACGTCCGCTCGCGGTTCGTCCGCGAAGCGGAGCTGGCCGCGCAGTTGGCCCACCCGAACATCGTTCCCATCTACTCAGTTGACGACACGGCGGGCGTCGTCTGGTTCGCGATGGGCCTCGTCGAGGGCGAATCGCTCGCCGCGCTCCTTGCGAGAGACGCGCATCCGGAGGTGCCGCTCGTCCGTCGCATCCTCCGGGATGTCGCGTCGGGGCTGGCGTACGCGCACGAGCACGGTGTGATCCACCGCGACATCAAGCCCGACAATATCCTCGTAGAGAGCGCCAGCGGCCGCGCGGTGGTCACCGACTTCGGTATTGCGCGCGCCGCAGAGGGCGATCTTCGGCTCACGGCCACAGGCGCCGCAGTCGGCACGCCGGCGTACATGAGCCCCGAGCAGGCGATGGGCGAGAAGGACGTGGACGGGCGCGCGGACGTGTACGCGCTGGGCGTGGTGGGCTGGCAGATGCTCGCGGGCGAACTGCCGTTTCACTCGGAGAACACGCCCGGGATGCTGATGAAGCACATCTCCGAGGCGCCGCGGCCGCTCCCGGAGGTGCGGCCGGGCTTGCCGGCGAACCTCGTGTACGCGATCGAGCGCGCCATGTCCAAGTCGCGCGACGATCGCTGGGCAGACGCGGCTGCGTTCCGCGACGCCCTCGACGAATCGGCCGTCGCCGCCAGCCCGGGATCCATCCATGGGGCCGGGCAGGGGCCGTCGGCCAACAAGCCGTGGCGGTTCGACCCGATGCGCGACCCCGCACTCGCCACTGGCCCCGGCGCCGTGGCCGTCCGCCAGTGGCGCGAGGAACGACGCGCCTGGCGCGACCGCAATCGCCAGGTCGCGATTGCGCACGAACCGCTCTCGCGGCGGGAAGAGCGCGAACTATGGCGCGCGACTGCCACGCCCGAAGAACGGCTCCGCCGCGTGCAGGGCGCCATCGCGCGCTACGCAATGACGAGCGCACTCCTCGCGGGAATCAACTTCGTCACAACGCCGCACTTCCCATGGTTCATCTTCGCAATGCTGGGCATGGGCGTGGGTGTGGTCAGGAAGATTGGCGGCCTTTGGGCCGACGGGATTCCGCTCCACCGGCTGTTCTGGCGCCAGCCGCGCGCCGCGCGAGGGCCGCACGACACGGCTGCGCCCGCATCGGCGGCTGGCGAGAGCCGTGGCGAGCGTGCCGTCGTGCGACGGCCCGCGCCCGACCTCTCCGGCGTGCCGCCGGAGGTGCTCGACAGCGCGCATGGCGCTGCCGTGCGCGAGGCCGCCCAGGCACGGCTGGCGATCATGGACGTGGTGAAGCGACTCTCTCCCGCTGACGCCGCGCTCCTCCCCGACGTGGCTGAGGCGGCAAGGGCGCTCGAGGAGAGGTTGCGCGCGCTCGCCTCCGCGCTCAGCCAGATAGACCGCGACGCGCCACCCGCCGCCCTGACCCAGCTCGACGGGCGCATTGCCGCGGCGAGGGCGTCGGGCGACCTCGGCGCCGAGGCCGAGCGCCGGCTCGGCCTGCTCGAACGCCAGCGCACCACGCTCCGCGACCTTGCCGGACGCCGCGAGGCGCTTGCCCGGCAGTTCGACAACGCGAGTCTCCTGCTGCAGGCGATGAAGCTCGATATGCTCCGCCTGCAGTCCGCTGGCGTGGAATCCAGGCTAGCGGACTCGACGCTCGCGACGCAGGAGGCACGTGCGGTGGCCGCGGACGTCAGGCGCGCCGTCGAGGCCGCAGACGAGGTGAGGAGTCTTCACGCGCGTCCGGGTGGATGACGAATCCGAATCACCTGGACCGCCGCCCGCAGAAATGCCGTAATCGGCTTCAGGTCACTGGATTCCGGTGCGCGGCGTGGGCTGGCGCATTTCTCAGAATACGCTTACGTTGACGGCGCACGAGAGACCGGACAATCGTCAGGTTGCAAGTTATTGACCCACAACGAGTTAGTATGACTGAGCCCGTGGTTGCACTGCCGTCTGTGCCTACAGTGAGCGTCTTTCCGCCGCCGCCGGCGCCGCTGGAGCCGTTCGATTTTGGCCTGGGATGGCTGCTGGACCATGCCGCGGCACCTATCAAGTTCCGCTCGTTCAAGGAAGTCGCCGACCTCCCGGTAGAGTCCGGCTCGGCGATCGCCAACCTCCCGTACACGTTCCTGCCAGCGCTGCGGCTGGCGGTTGCGCAGGCGGCCGACGGCACATGGGGCAACGCAATGCTGGCGCTGCCGGCCAACCGCGCGACGGACTGCGCTGGGATCGGCACGATCCACGCCACGCGCAGGCTGGTCGAGCTCGGCTGGGACAAGGAGTCGCCGCCCATCCACCAGGCGCGGCGTGTGCTCTTCCGCCTTCTCGCCGAGGACAACGACCCGGCCCTGCTGTTCGAGCTCGCACCCTCGGCGTCGCGGAAAATGGATGCTGACGCACTGACTCTTGCGCGTCGGATGTTGCGTGAGGCCGCCGCGGCAGTGCTCGCCCAGGCGGGGTTCGAGGGCGACCCCCGCGTGCGCGGCGCCGCCAGCAGGATTCTTGGGCGCATCTTCAGCTTCCTCGACAGCCCCGTTGCCGAGAAGCCGTGGATCCGCGTGGGCAACAAGCAGGTCCTTGCGGCGGAAGCGTGCCCGCCCACCGTGCACGCGCTCCACATGCTGGCGCACATGCCGCTCTTCCGGAGCGAGCACTATAAAGAGATGGAGGCGCTATACAAGTGGCTCGTGCGGCCGCTGCCGCGGCAGGCGAAGGTGCAGTTGATCGGGAGGCGGCTGGTGAATGTCCCGCTGGCGGTGCTGGGCGACGAACTGCCGCACCGCAACGCAGTGGAAGCCGACGTCCCGGCGGCGCTGGGGTGGCTCGAGCTGGTAGCGCGGCTTGGCTTCCTTCGGCGGAACGAGAACTGGGTGAAGATGCACGAGCGGTTCATGGACGACTGTGACCGTGACGGCGTCTGGCACCCGCACAAGGGCATGGCCACGCCTCGGAGCGCGAACCCCTGGTGCTGGGCGGCCTACCCAATCGAGCCGGAGCACGCGGGTGATGATCGCTGGACGGACGTCACGTTCCGCGTGGGGCTGATCGCGCGGCTCTCGGGGCGCCCCATCAACCTGATCTGACGCCACGAGGCGTCGGCGCTCCTGCCTCACGGGGCCCGCAGCCATGACAGCGACGCGACTGGCTCCCGCGGAATGGTTTCCGCACGGCTGGGAGGGCATCACGGCCCGGCGCGTCGCGCTGCCCGGCGGCATCACGTTGCGCGTCGTGGAGGCGGGGCCAGAGAACGGCCTCCCCGTGGTGCTCCTGCACGGCTGGGGAGTGTCGGCGTACCTGTGGAGGCATACGCTGCGCGGGCTGGCTGCGGCGGGTTACCGGTGCTACGCGCCCGACCTCCCGGGGCACGGCCTCTCGGACGCACCCTCGGCCAAGGGGGCGTATTCGCTTGGCGCCTTCGCGGGCCACATGGAAGCGCTGTTCGACGCCCTCGGCCTCGACCGCCCCGTCGTGATCGCCCAGTCAATGGGCGGACGGATCGCGGCGGAACTCGCCGTTCGCGGACGGTCTGCGCAACTGGGGCTCTTTGGCGCAGTGGGATTCGGGCAGGTGACGCCGGTGGCCGCCTACGCGCCGTTCATCCCCGAGATCGTTCCCGCCATAGTCGGCGATCTCGCTCCAGCGCTCGTAACGAGGCAGATGGTGGAGATGGTGCAGCGCCGCGTGCACGGAAAGCTTGGCTGGTTCACCGCGCGCGACGTAGACGAGTACTGGGCGCCGACGCAGTTCTCAGCCACGGTGCGGGCGCAGTTGCAGATGCTGCGCGAGTTTCCGTGGGAGCCGCTGTCGCCAGCGATGGCGGGCGCACTCGGGGTCGAGACGCTTGTCGTCTTCGGCACCGCCGACCGCACAGTGCGTCCGCGAGACACGGCGGCGATCGTGACAGGGCTGCCCGCCGGGCGCCTCGAGTGGGTGGAGGGCGGCGGGCATGTAGTGATGGAGGAGGTCCCCGACCGGGTGAACTCGATGCTCGTGGAGTTCCTCGGTTCGCGGCGCTAGGTTTCAGAGTGCTGAAGCGACTGGGTTTCTTGCGCGGATTGTTGGGGGGGGCTGAAGGCGACGCTCCCGGCCGCGCGGCGGCGGATGAAGGGCCCCTGCCTGCCCCCGACACGATTTCCGACCCCGATGACGAAGGCGGTCCGGCCGGATCCGTGGCGCCCGCGGTGGAGGGGCTCGTCGAGGCGGGCGTGGAGGACGTAAGCTCCGGGCCAGCACCGGAGCCCAGCGGTGCGCTTGCCGCGGCAGAGGCCGCAACCGTGTCAACGACCTTCGCCGACCTCGGGCTGTCGGCGCAGGTGCTGCGGGCGCTCAAGGACGCGGGATACGCGCATCCGACGCCCATACAGCAGGAGGCCGTGCCGCTCGCGCTCAAGGGTCGGGACCTGATCGGTCTGGCGATGACGGGCACGGGCAAGACCGCAGCGTTCACGATCCCGATCGTGGAGCGTCTCGCCGGCGGGCCGGCGCGCACGCGCGCTCTCATCCTCACGCCCACGCGCGAACTCTGCCAGCAGGTCGAGGAGAGCTTCCGCAAGTACGGTCGCCACAGTGGGCTCAAGGTCGTGAGCGTCTACGGCGGCGTCGGTTACGAGCCGCAGACCAAGGCGCTCCGCGGCGGCGTGGACGTGGTCGTGGCGACACCGGGCCGGCTGCTCGACCACCTCGAGAAGCAGAACGTTTCGTTCGACCGGATCGAGGTGCTCGTACTCGACGAGGCCGACCGGATGCTCGACATGGGCTTCGCGCCGCAGATCAGCCGGATCGTGGCGCAGGTTGACCGGTACCGGCAGACGCTGCTCTTCAGCGCAACGATGCCCCCGGAAGTCGAAGCGCTCGCCCGCAAGTACCTGCGCAAGCCAGTCGTGGTGCAGGTGGGGCGAAGATCGGCCGCCGCAACCACCGTGCAGCACTACGTGTACCCGTGCCCGCGCGACAAGAAGACGTCGCTCCTGGCGGCGCTGATCGGCGAGCACAAGATGGACTCCGTGCTCGTGTTCACGCGCACCAAGCATGGCGCCGACCGCGTGGTCCGCAACCTCAAGCGTGACGGTATAGACGCCGATGCGCTGCATGCCGACAAGACGCAGGGTCAGCGGACCAAGGCCCTCGCCGACTTCAAGTCGGGGAAGACGAAAGTGCTCGTGGCGACCGACATCGCCCAGCGCGGCCTCGACATCTCGAACATCACGCACGTGGTTAACTACGACGTGCCGCAGCAGGCCGAGGACTACGTGCACCGCATTGGCCGCACGGGGCGCGCTGCGAAGACAGGCAACGCGTTCACCTTCATGAGCGCCGACGAGATCGCCATGGTACGCACGATCGAGCGGGTGCTTGGCCAGCCGATCCCGAGGATCTCGGTGCCGGGGTACGATTTCGGGACTTAGCGCGCCGGTCAACGGATCGCGACGCGCCCCAGCCGCGAGGTGGTGATGGTGTCGGCTCGGCGCCCTCGGGTTACGACGATCGTGGTGTTCGCCGCGCCGATGCCAAGGCCCGTGGGCGCGTAGGCAATCGAGGTGCGGGTGACCGCCAGGCGCACGCCGCGGCGCCGGGTGAAGTCGCGCGCGAAGATGGTGTCGCCGCCGGCCAGCGCGTGCATGCGCCCCGTGCCGGCATCTATCGTGACCTGCACGTTCTCGCCGCGCATCGAGGCCGCGTTGCGCGCCGTCCAGAGTCCGAGCGTCACCTCGTGTGCGGCGGCCCTGACGTTCAGGCGGTCAACTATCGTTACGATGTTCGGCGCGGCAACAGCCGCGGCAATCGCCAGCAGCGCGAGCGTCAGGACGAGTTCGATGAGCGTATTGGCACTTCGCGACGGCACTGGGCGCTCCCGGCGGGCGTTCCGATGATGTACGTTCCCGCGCGGTGCCATGCGTCATCACCACATTGCGCAGGCCATCGAATCGCCGCGGCGCCGCGGGTGGGCGGCACGCGTTACGACCGGAGGGTCAGATGATTATCCATGTACTCCGTGGGCCCCGTAGCGCACGGTCGCGCGCAGCCGCAGTCCTCGCGGTTGCAGGAGCGGCGCTCTCGGGCGGCTGCGCAACGCCGAATTCGCTCACTGCCATGCAGGGCCAGCTCCTCGAGGCGGCCGACGCGGTGAATGATATTCGCGTGAACATGGGCGCCATGCAGGAGAAGCTTGACTCGCTCACGATTGTCGTGGCCAAGCAGGACTCGACGATCGAGCGGCTCGCGAACGCGACCGGTGTGCAGGTGGTGAAGTAGCGGGCCGGGCGCTTACTGGGTCCGCCCGCTCCGCAGATAATCCACCGCCAGGGCGGCCATCACCCGCACCCCGATCGGGAGGGCGGAGTCATCGCCCTGGAAGAGCGGCGAATGGTTCACTGCCGCAGTGCGCCAGTCGAGGTTGGCCGGCGTGACACCCAGGCTGACGAACATTCCCGGCACGCGCGCGGCAAAGCGGGAGAAATCCTCGCCAGCCACGCTTGGCCGCGACTCGCCAAACCGGTCCTTGCCCGCCACGCGCTCCAGTGTGGGCGTCATCCGGGCCACCAGGCTGGTGTCGTTCATCGTCACGTCGTAGCCGCGCGTGATCGTCATGCTTGCCGTTGCGCCCGCGGAGTGGGCAATGTCGGTAGCGATGAGCTGCATCCGGTCGTGGATTGACTTGCGCATGGCTTCGTCGTAGGTGCGGATAGTGCCGATCATCCAGACGCTGTCGGGGATGATGTTCTCGCGAAGTCCGCCCTGGAACGCCCCGACCGTGATCACCGCCGGCGCGGTCGTGAGGTCCACCTGACGACTGATGATTGTCTGGAAGGCAAGCACCATCTGCGAGCCCACGACAATGGGATCAACGCCCGAGGCGGGGAAGGCGCCGTGCGCCTGCTTCCCGTGCACGATGAGGCGGAAGGCGTCGGCGGCCGCGGTGGTCGGCCCCGCGCGTACCTGCACCATCCCGATCGGGCCCGGCCCCACGTGCAGGCCAAAGACCGCATCCACCTTCGGGTTGTCCAGCGCGCCGTCAGCGATCATCGGCCCGGCGCCGCCCGTTGGCGGCGACTCCTCCGCGGGCTGGAAGAGGAAGACGACCGTACCCGGAAGCTGCGCCTTAATCCGGGACAGGACGGTCGCCGTGCCCATCAGCATCGCCGTGTGCATGTCGTGACCGCAGGCGTGCATCACACCGGTCTCGACGCCGTTGTACGTCGTGCGAACCGTTGACTTATATGGCACGTCCACCTGCTCCGCCACCGGAAGCGCGTCCATGTCGGCGCGGAGCGCCACCACCGGGCCAGGCCTCGCGCCCTTCAGTACGCCAACCACGCCGTTGCCACC
>WBZR01003725.1_pt2 | contig 11213 bp, 11 predicted proteins | sample 5204231 | NCBI WGS metagenome assembly WBZR01 (sample SAMN12412403, study PRJNA552823) | activated sludge metagenome | isolation source: activated sludge from anammox sidestream of wastewater treatment plant... | place: USA: Virginia | collected 2017-08
CGCGCCGACGTTCGGCGTGAACGCGATCATCGCGACGCGCACGCCTTTCACCGTCATCTCGGCCCAGGTGCCTTCGCGCCCCGAGTGGCGGATGCCCACCGCGTCAAGCGCGGCCATGCTTGAATCACGGCCCACCTCGCCGAAGTCGCGCGCGTGGTTGTTCGCAAGACTCAGGAGGTCGAAGCCCGCGGCGGCGAGGTATGCCGCGTAGCGCGTGGGGGTGCGAAAAAGAAAACAGCTCGTCGAGGCGCCGCACTTCTTGACCGGCTCGCCGCCATCCATCAGCACGCCTTCAAGGTTACCGAATGCGATGTCGGCCGCCGACAGGATCGGCGTGACGTGACGCAGAAAGCCGGCGCCGTCGTCATCCGGCAGGATGTTCTGCGGAAAGTCGGTGCCCAGCATGATGTCGCCGACCGCGGCGATCGAGATCACGGTGGGCGATGGGGGTGGCGGAGGTGGTGGTGCGACCTCAGCGGGTGGCGGAGGCGGGGCGGGAGGTGGCGGTGCCGTCGCGCAGGCACCGAGTACCGCGGCGGCCGCGATCAGGATCGCGGTCGCGCTGGAACGCATGCGCTCACCCTCGCGCGTCAGCACGGCCGATCCACCAGTACACGATGAGCGCTGCAATCCAGGCCGGGATCAGGTACACGGCGAGCGCGATCAGTCCAAGCGGCCACAAATTGCCGAAGCCGAGCCAGACGAACCCATAGAGGAACTGGCCGAGCCACAGGCCGATCAGGATCGGCGCGAGCGCCGAGCGGCGTCGTGAGTACCACGCAAGCCCTGCACTGATCAGCACGAGCCCGAACCAGTACACATAGCCGGAATCCCACGGCTCCGCGGTATGCGTGATGAGCGGCGACAGCACCCAGACGGCTGCCCCCGCTGCAGTGGCCCATGCTGCGAGCGCGACGTACGACGGGTGGTTTGCGGGCTTTTCGTCCATGTTCAGTCCCCGACGCGAATGACGAGTGCGTCGATGTCCGCCGATCGCAGCCGGTCGCGCACGCGGTTCAATTCCTTCAGATCGGCGATCGGCCCGATGCGCACGCGGTGCCATACGTCCGCGTCGACCGCCACCCGCTGCACGACGGCCTGGATGCCCTGCAACGCCAGTTGCGAGCGCACGCGCTCGGCGTCGGGCTGGTTGCGGTAGGAGCCGGCCTGCAGGACATACACGCCGGGCCGCTCAACCAGGGACGCCGGCGCGTCGCGCTTCACCTCGCGGTCCTTTTCGGGCACCACGACCTCGAACTTCGGCAGCATCTCGTAGAAGTCGTACTGCTTGCCGGCCGCTTCGTCGTCTGTGGGTGCCGCGTCGGCTGTCCCGACCGCGGCACGCGGTTCGGGGCGGGGCGACTCGCGCTCGCCGGAAGCCTGCAGCGCGCGCTGGTTCATCACGACAAACACGAGCAGGGCAACGGCGAGTCCGCAGCCGAGACCATAGCCGAACTGCCGATAGCGGCCAGGATCGAGTCTGCCGCCACGCAACGTCTTGTAATCGCGCGCCGTCGGTCTCACATCGATTCCGGAGCGGACACGCCGAGGAGGCCAAGACCATTGCGCACAACCTGTTGAACAGCGAGTGCGAGCGCGATGCGCGCGTTGCGCAGTGAGGGGTCCTCGACGATGAAAGTCGCGGCGTTGTACCAGGTGTGGAATGCGTTCGCGAGATCGCGCAGGTAATGCACGAGCGTGTGTGGCGTGCGGTTGGCGGCGGCCTGGCGCACGGTTTCGGGATAGCGCACGAGCGCAGTGAGGGCGGCCTGCTCGTGCTCATCGACAAGAAGCCCGAGATTCGCACGCGCAGCCACTTCGTCGTAGCGATAGCCCTTCGCGGCGAGTTGCTTCATGACGCTCGAGACACGCGCGTGTGCGTACTGGATGTAGTAGACCGGGTTCTCGTTCGAGCGCGACTTCGCGAGCTCCAGGTCGAAGTCGAGCGGCTGGTCGTGGCTTCTCATCAGATAGAAGAAGCGGCAGGCGTCGGTGCCGACTTCCTCGCGCAGCTGGCGCAGGGTGACGAACTGGGCGTCCCGCTTGCCCATCGGGATCTTCTCCTCGCCGCGCCACAGGCTCACGAACTGGATGAGGATCACCTCGAGGCAGTCGGCTGGCTGTCCCATCGCGACGAGCCCGCCGCGCACGCGCGCGACGTAGCCATGGTGATCGGCACCGAGCACATCGACCAGGAGCTCGAAACCCCGTTCGCGCTTCTCGAGGTGATAGGCGATGTCGGAGGCGAAGTAGGTCTTCTCGCCATTCGCACGCACGACGACACGATCCTCGTCGTCGCCGAACTCGGTCGCGCGAAACCAGGTCGCGCCGTCCTTCTCATGGAGACGGCCCTGGCCGCGCAGCACTTCGAGCGCATGGTCGATCGCGCCACTCGTCGTGAGCGTGCGCTCGGAATACCAGCGGTCGAACACGACGCCGAAGTCGGCGAGGTCGGTTCTGATGTCGGCGAGCATGGCGTCGAGCGAGAAATCGAGCACACGGCGGAAGTCGACTTCGCCGAGGAGGGCGCGCATGCGCTCGATGATTGCGTCGACGTACTTGTCCTTGTCGCCGCCCGCGGGCTCATCGGGCGGCAACGCCGCGAGGACCGCAGCGGCGGGCTGCCGGAAGACGTCGCCCGCGGCCGCCTGAAGTGCCCGCGCGAGCGCGCGCACGTAGTCGCCGCGATAGCCGTTCGACGGAAATTCGAGCGTCTCGCCGCAGGTTTCGAGGTAGCGCAGCCACACACTCACCGTGAGGATGTCCATCTGCCGGCCGGCGTCGTTGATGTAGTACTCGCGGTGTACGGCGTAACCGGTCGCCTCGAGGAGATTGCCGAGCGTGGCGCCGAAGGCGGCCTGGCGGCCCGTGCCGACATGCACCGGACCGGTCGGATTTGCCGACACGAATTCGAGGATCACCCTGCGTCCGCCTCCGGGCTCGGCGCTGCAGCCGTACTTCGCGCCGGCCTCGAGCACGCGCCACAGCTCGTCGAGGTTGGCGGCAGCAAACAGGTGGAAATTGATGAAGCCGGCTCCGGCGATCTCTGCGCGCGAGACGAGCGGGCTTGCGGGCAGCGCCCGGATGATCTCTGCCGCGAGCTCGCGCGGATTGCGTCCGGCGGCTTTTGCGAGCCGCAGGGCCACGTTCGAGGCGAAATCGCCATGCCGGGCATCACGGGTACGCTCCACCACGATCGCGGCAGGGTCCGTGGGCGGCAGACGCCCCGTTTCGCCGAGCTGGGTCAGGGCTGCGGCGAGCAGTTTCTCGAGTTCGGTTTTCAAGCGGCCATTTTAGCGGAACCCTGCTGTCAACCGGCAGGTCTCAGCTGCGTTGAACCGATTTGACACATCCCGGAGCCATGCGATGAAACCGATCCTGATTGCCCTGACCCTGATCGCCACGCCCCTCGTTGGCGCCGCAGGCGACCCCCCGGATGCGGGTGGCGACCCCCCGATGAAGGGCGACGCCTCCCTGATCCAGCGCCTCGACAAGGACGGCGACGGGCGTGTCTCGCGCAAGGAGGCGACCGATGCCGCCATCGAGCGTGCCGGGAGTCGTTTCGACCAGCTCGACACGAACAAGGACGGGTTCATCACGAAGGACGAGGTCAACGCCGCGCGCTCCTCGATGCGCGAGCGCATGAAGGAGCGCGCCGGCGAGCACTGGAAAGCCGCCGACAAGGACGGTGACGGTGCGATCTCGCGCAGTGAGGCCGAGGCCAGCATGCCGATGCTCTTCAGGCGCTTCGATCAGCTCGACGCCAACAAGGACGGCAAGATCACGCGCGACGAAATGCCGCAGGGCAAACGCATGGATGGCATGCGGCCCATGCCCTCAAAATAGTTCGAGCGGGTCCACGTCGAGCGCCCAGCGGACTCGCCGGGCGCTCGGCAGGTTCTCTGCCATCGGCAGCCACGCGTCCAGGTAGCGATGCAGTGCCGCGCGTTCGGTGCTTTCGACGAGCAGTTGCGCGTGATAGCGGTCGGCACGCCGCGCCATGACCGCAGGTGCCGGGCCGAGCAATCTGATGGCGCGCGGCGCTGCCATCATGCGCCGCACATCGCCGAGAAACTGGATCGCGTCCTGCAGCGAGCGCGCCGAAGCGCGCACCGCGGCGAGCCGCCCGAAGGGCGGCCAGCCGGCGTCGCGGCGCTCCGCGAGCGCAGTCTCGGCGAACCCCTCGTAACCGCGCGCCAGCAGGCTCGTGAGGAGCGGGTGCTCCGGATACTCGGTCTGGATGAGCACCTGGCCCGGGCGCGCGCCGCGCCCCGCGCGGCCTGCCACCTGCACGATCGTCTGCGCGAGGCGTTCGGCAGCGCGAAAATCCGTGCTGAAGAGTCCGTGGTCGGCGTTCAGCACGACCGCAAGCGTCACGTCCGGGAAATCGTGGCCCTTCGTCACCATCTGCGTGCCGACGAGGATGCGTGCCTCGCCCGAGGCGACGCGCGCCAGCACCGCGGTCAGTTCCTCGTCCCGGCGCACGACATCACGGTCGAGCCGCGCAAGCCCCGTATCGGGAAAAAGCGCCGCGAGCGTTTCCTCCACGCGCTCGGTGCCCTGTCCCACGGCGCGCACCTCGTAGCCGCACTTCGGGCAACGCGCGGGAAGGGCAGCGTCGGCTCCACAGTGGTGACACTTGAGGCGCGCGGCGCGCGCATGCACGGTGAGCCGTGCGTCGCAGGAATCGCAGCCTGCGATCCAGCCGCAGGCTGTGCACGCGAGCGTCGGCGCGTAGCCGCGGCGATTGAGATAGACGAGCACCTGGCCGCGCTCGTCGAGATGCCGGCGCATGGTTTCGACGACGAAGGTGGAAAGTCCGTTGCGCATGGCCTCGGCGCGCAGGTCGACGAGCGCGAGCCGCGGCGGCAACGCCACTCCGGTGCGCCGCGGCAACATCAGCCGCGCATAGCGGTCCTGCTGTGCATTGTGCAGGCTCTCGAGCGAGGGCGTCGCCGAGCCGAGCACGATCGGTACGCCGGCGCGCTGTGCACGCATCACCGCGACGTCGCGCGCCGAGTAGCGAAAGCCGCCTTCGTGCTGCTTGAACGATGCATCGTGCTCCTCGTCGATCACGATGAGCCCGAGCCCTGCGAGCGGCGCGAACACTGCCGAGCGTGTGCCGAGCACGATACGCGCGTGACCGGACAAGGCATCGCGCCAGGCTGCGAGCCGCGCCGTGCCCGTGAGGGCGGAATGCAAGGTCGCCATCGGCACCGCAAAGCGCGCAGCGAAGCGGCCAACCAGCTGCGGCGTGAGGCCGATCTCAGGCACGAGCACGAGTGCGCGCTCGCCACGCGCGAGCACCCGTTCGACGAGCCGCAGATACACTTCCGTCTTGCCGCTGCCGGTGATGCCGTGGAGCAGGAAGGCGCCGAAGCGGCCCTGCCCCGCCTCGATCGCGTCGACCGCGGCTTCCTGCTCGGGCGTGAGGTGGAAGGGCGAGGGGCGCGCCGTGCCAAGGGCAGCATCCGTGCCGCATGTGTCCCGCGCCTCGTGCGTCGCGGCCCAGCCGCGCTTGACGAGCGCGTGCGCGGCGTCGCGTGCCCCGGCTCCCAGCGCCGCGAGCGCTTCGGCGTCAAGGCCGCCGTGTCCGATGAGCGCAGCCAGCACGACTCGCTGGCGCGGTGCGCGACGCAGCGCGCCCGCACGATGTGCCGCCGCGCCATCTGCGGTCGCAACCCACCGTTCGCGCAGGGCGCGCGCGGGCGCACCTTCGCGTGCGAGCTTCGGCAAGGCCGCGAACAGCACTTCACCGATCGGGTGGTGGTAATAGTCTGCGGCCCAGCGAAGCAGCGCGAGCAGCTCCGCGTCGAACACTGGTGCGGGATCGATGATGTCCTGAACGCGTTTCAGTTTCTCGCGCGGCAGGTCCGAGCTGGCGGCGAGCTCAAGCACGACACCGATGAGTTGACGACGACCGAACGGAATGCGCACGCGCGCGCCGGGCTGCGGCTCGGCCTCGCCCGCGAGATAGTCGAAGGTCCTGCGCAGCGGCGTGTCCACCGCGACGCGTACCACTTTGAGCTTTGTGTTCAGAAAAAGCCGTGTGAAAACATGCACTTGCGATCTACGTCAACGAACCATCCGCGAGCGCGTTATCTTCCCTCATGGACGCTCTTGCGGCGTGGCCGCGCGCTTATAGCATGACCATTGCCCGAGGCGACGGCCACGACATGCACGATGCCACAGAGGCGCGCAGCGCCGCCTTCGATCAGTTTTTCGTCGCGGTCGAGCGCAAGGCGTTTCGCATCGCGCAGCTGGCGCTGCGACAGGAGGACGATGCGCTCGACGCCGTGCAGGATGCGATGCTGCAGCTCGTGCGCGCCTATGGAGCGCGACCCGCAGCGGAGTGGAAGCCCCTCTTCTATCGTATCCTCGAGAACCGTATCCGTGACGTACAGCGACGCCGCAAGGTGCGCGGGCGGGTCTTCGCCTGGTGGCCGACGCGCGGCCCCGATGCCCACGACGGTGGCGATGGCGATGCCGAGTTTGACCCCGCCGCCAATGCACCGAGCCCCGAGGCTGGCCCGCAGGTGCTCATGGAGACCGAGCAATCGATGGCATTGCTTGGCGAGTTCCTCGCGCAGCTGCCTGCGAGGCAGCGGCAGGCGTTTCTGCTGCGGAACTTCGAGGAACTCGATGTCGCCGGCACCGCGGCCGCGATGGGGTGCTCGGAAGGCAGCGTCAAGACTCATTACTCCCGCGCCGTGCACACCCTGCGCGCGCGGCTCGGCGCCGAAAACGGGGAGGCCGCGTCGTGACTGATTTCGAAAGCCGCACTCGCGCTGTGCTCGAGGCGAGCGTCCTGCATCTCGACGGACGCGTGCGCTCGCGTCTCACACGCGCGCGGCATGCCGCGCTCGACGAAGTACGACGTGCTCACCGCCGCCGCGCGATCTGGTGGTCACTCCTGCCGGTCGCGACCGTCGGCGCTGCGGCGGTGATTGCGATCATGCTGTGGTCGCAGCAAAACGTGCCCACGGCGCAGGTGCCGACGGAGCCGGCGTCGACGTCGCAGTTCGCGTCAACATCGGGCGACGAGATCGATTTCCTCCTCGGCGAGGATCTCTTCGCGGACGCATTGCAGGCCGAGCCGGCGAGCTGAGGGGGGCGGCGCGCTTCGGGCGGCGAGCTGCGAGCTGCGGGCTGCGGGCTGCGGGCCAGAAGCGCTGCTGAGTCGTGCACGTGCTTTCGGGTCGCCTGCCACACCTCCTGTGTCAGCTGCGCGACGTCAAGCGAGCACATGCCTCTGGCCCGTGGCCCGGTGCGCGTCGCTCGCCGCCCGCCGCGCTTCTCCATCATCCGCGCCTTGTAGACCTCGACCGCTGGGACCTCAGCGACCTCCCGGCCTATCAACCGTCGCGAGTCGTCTCCGGAACGATCCGCATTGGCAAGGCCGAGTACTTGCGCACCGGCACGGTGATGGAGCAGTGGGCGGCGGAGTTCGCGAAGCACCATCCGCAGATCCGGTTTGAGCATTCCGGGCATGGTCTCGCGACAGAGCTGGCGGATCTGGTCCAGCAGCGTGGCTACACACTCGGGGAGTCGCAGGAGGCGATGCTGGTGCGGCGGAGCTGTCCGCTGGAGATCGAGATGGCCACCGGTTCCTATGACGTGCCGGGCCCGTCAGTTGAACTCGTATCTCAGGTCGATCAGGCTGAGCGGGTCACGGTCTGACTTGCTTGACTTTCTGCGTGCCTTCCTCTGTGCGCCAGTTCAAGTTGATGATGTGCGGGCGTTTGGCCCTGCGCGGGTCGGCTCACGTACTTCGACTCGTACTCACGCTCGTGTGCCAGCAGCGCCCAGATTGTGCGCGCCACCTTGTTCGCGATCGCCACGATCGCCACGTTCTTCGGTCTCCGTTCGGGCAGTGGTGTCGCCCACTCGGGCGGCGCTTTGCTATGCGTCATGACGGCTCGCGCACCGTGCATCAATACGGCTGGCGGTTCGCGAAGTGCTCCAGAAACTTCCCCCGCTTCAGCTGCACACTGACGATCTCACCGCTCTCCATCTCGACCCGGTGCAGTTGAAACACGCGCTTTGCGATATCCATGCCGGCCACGGCCCGCTTCACTTCGACCTGGGCCCTCGGCCCAACGAACCCACCCTTCCCTCAGCAGGGTGGGAGGCGTCCATACCACTTCCTAACCGCCTTCTCCTTCCTTCTCAATCACTTGAGCCCTATGGCAACACCCGCTGGCTGCTTTAGTAAGCGCCATTGGGGCCAGACGAAGGATGCGCGCATGGGGACTCAGGAAGGCGTGCACTGCGCATACCTTGATGTCGACAGTGCATACGCTTGACCGGATTGCAGGCGGCACGCATGGTTGGCCAAATATGAGGTTGCCGCACTCACCGACGCCCCGGGTACCGCGCGATCAGCGCCGCCGCGTGCTGCTCGGCATCGCGACGCTGCCGATGGCTCCGCTGGCGGTGACGCGCGCCCGAACATCCGGTTTTTCCCTCGCTCTGATCGGGCAGTGCCTCATCCGTCACGATCTATGCGCGCAGCCCTGGCCCGGTCTCGCGCCGCTCGCACGGCGCCTGCGTGCGAACGACGCGTGCTTCTCCGATCTCGAAGTCGCCATCCGCGGACCGCGCGAAGGGGCACCCACGCGGGATCCAGGAACCCTCCATACGGCCGCTCCCGTGGTGCTCGATTGCCTGCGCGCCTTCGGCGTGGGCTTTCTCGCGACTTCGAACAACCACGCGTTCGACATCGGAACGGGCGGCATTCTGGACACCATCGATGCGCTGCGGGCGCGCGAGCTCGCATTCGCTGGCAGCGGCCGCACGCTCGCTGAAGCCGCCGCACCGGCATATCAACTGACCACCGCGGGTCGCCTCGCGGTGGTCGCCGCGGCCGCCGGGAAGATCCGCGACGGCGGCGCGGCCACGGACGCACGGCCCGGCGTCCATGAGCTGCGCAGTGCCGAGGGCGGCCTCGATGCGGGCGACGTCGAGCGCATGCTCGAATCGCTGCGACTCGCCGCGCGCGAAGCCGACGTCGTGATCGCCTACCTGCACAATCACCTGTGGGCGGAAGAGATCTCGGACACTCCCGATTGGCAGCGCAGCTTCGCGCGCCGCTGTGTCGATGCCGGGGCGAGCGTGTTCGTCGCACACGGCACTCCACTGCTGCAGGGCCTCGAACTCTATCGCGGTGCACCGCTGTTCCACGGCCTCGGCAGCTTCATCTTCCAGACGCGCAAGCCGGTTGGCGTTTACGGCGAGCCGAACTGGGAGAGCCTCGTGGCGGAATGCCGCTTTGAAAGGGGTCGGTTGATGGAAGCACAGCTCACGCCCGTTGCCCTCGCACCAGTGGGCATCGGCGGCCCGGACGATTACGACACGCGGGGCCGCCCTTCGCCTGCCAGCTCCTCACAGGCGCGCGAGACACTCGGGCGTGTTGCGGGCCTTTCGCAGCGATTCGGCTACCGCCTGCGCCATGATGGCGCGCGCGCGACCCTCCGCGCCGAATAGGGTGCGCGCAAGTCGACCGCACCGTTCATGCGCCGCGCACGGGCAGCACGTGAAGCGTCACGTGCGATGGCTCGCTGGGGCCCAGGTGTAAGCAGTTGTCGGCCACCACGGGCTTGCTCGGCACACCGGCGGGTGCGCCCGTGTTCGGATTGACATCGAAGTGCGGGAAATTGCTGCTCGACACGTCGATGCGGATGCGATGGCCAGCGACGAAGCGGTTAGCGGTCGGAAACAACTCCACATCGATCGCATAGACGCGTCCAGGTTCCGCCGCCAAGGCGCGATCATAGCCCTCGCGAAAGCGCAGCCGCCGGATGCCGTCGGTCAGATTCATCGCGTAACCATCGGGCCAGTCCGGCGAGGGTGGATGCACGTCGAGCAGCTTCACCGTGAAGTCGGTGTCGAGCGCGCTCGTCGACACCCAGAGGCGGGCCCGGACCGGGCCGGCGACGATGACATCGTCCGCGAGTGGCTCGGTTTCGAACACCTGCACATCCGCGCGCGCCGCGAGCACGCGCCCCGGATGCTGCGCGCCGTAAATGCCTGGCGCTTCGCGCTGGTCGAATGCACCGCCCTCCATGAGCGGGGTGCCCGAGGCGATCGCGCCGCCGATCGTCGGCACCGGGTCGCGCGGATCGAAGCGCCAGACGATCACCTCGTCATGAAAGGGCTGCTGCGTGGTGAGTACGCCGCCCGCACGCAGGTACCAGTGCGCGGGACGGGCCTCCGGTGGCGGCCAGTCGGCCGTACGCAGCCACGCGCCTCCATGCAGCAATCGGCCCTGTGGCGTGCGCGTGCCCGCGCCGCCGCCCATGACGAACACGGTGACGGGCGCTACCAGCCAGTCGGTCGCGTCGCGCCCGACCAGGTGACGGTCGAAGAAATCGCGGCGCAGCGTCATGTAGTCAGGAGCGACGTTGCCGTCAAGTGTCGCTGACGGCCCGAAGTCCACCGCGCCGGCGTGCGTCACCGAACGCTGGCCGTGCGTCCATGGGCCCATAACGAGCCGCACCGGCCCGCGCTTCAGCTTCGACAGCGCGACGAAGTTTTCGGTGGCCGTGAGTGCATACGGGTCATACCAGCTTGACATGTGCACCATCGGCACGTCGGCAAAACGGTCGTAGCTGCCGCGCGCGTACAGGCCCGGCCGCTTCCAGAAGTCGCCGAAACATTCTTGCGACCACTGCTCGATGACATACGCTTCATATTCCGGCGCGGCACTCACTGCCGAATGATCCCGCGTCCACGGTATCACGCGTGCCCAAGTCCGTATGTCGGCAGCCTCGAGCGCCGCCCGGCGCACGGGGTCAGTCGCGGTGGCGGGCGAGAGGCGTGCGTGCTTGAGTGCCCAGGTCAGCTGCTTCAGTTCGAAAGCGCCGCCCTGGCGGATGCCGCTGTGAAACGCGCTCGAGAAGCCCCCCGAATCGATGAACATCGCCCCGAGTCCCGCGGGTGCCGCCGCCGCGAGCGCCGTTTGCACATGCGCACCGTAAGAGAAGCCGAGCGTCCCGATGCGGCCGTCGCACCAGGGCTGGGCGGAGATCCACGCGAACGTGTCGATGCCGTCCGGTTGTTCGTTCAGGTACTTCGTGAACTCGCCTTCGGAATCGAAACGGCCGCGACAGTCCTGCAACACGTAGGCGTAGCCCGCACGCGCGAACTGCACGGCGATCTCGGGCTTCGACTTCGGCACGGGATCTGCAAGGCTCCGGTCGGCATGATTCGTG
>WBZR01004571.1_pt1 | contig 11213 bp, 10 predicted proteins | sample 5204231 | NCBI WGS metagenome assembly WBZR01 (sample SAMN12412403, study PRJNA552823) | activated sludge metagenome | isolation source: activated sludge from anammox sidestream of wastewater treatment plant... | place: USA: Virginia | collected 2017-08
CTAAGATGCCGTCAGGCCCGGCCCGTAGCCGGGCCCATCGGCGAGGTCGACATGGGCAACCGCCTGAGCAGGATCTACACCCGAACCGGGGATGACGGCAGCACGGGGCTCGGCACCGGCGAGCGCGTGCCGAAGGACGGCGCGCGCATGGTGGCCATCGGCACCGTGGACGAGGTGAACAGCGCGATCGGCGTGACCATCGCCACGACAGGGGTCAATGCCGACGTGGCTGCCTGCCTCGGCGTCATCCAGCACGAGCTCTTCGACCTCGGTGGCGAGCTGTCCGTGCCGGGCCGCGAGGTCATCGACGATGCAGCGGTGGCGCAGCTGGAGATGACGCTGGACCGCTTCAATGCCGACCTGCCGCCGCTGCGCGACTTCATCCTGCCGGGTGGCAACGCCGCGGCCGCGGCCTGCCATGTCGCCCGCAGCCTGTGCCGGCGGGCCGAGCGGCGCGCATGGGCCCTGGCGCGGGTGGAGCCGGTCAACGCCGCTTCACTGCGCTACCTCAACCGCCTGTCCGACCTGCTGTTCGTGCTGGCCCGCGTCCTCGCCCGCCAGGATGGCGGCAGCGAGGTGCTCTGGCGTCCGCGTCGCGCGCCCTCCGCCTGACTACTCCCGCGGCGGCAGGCGGGTGCGTGCCTCGCCCAGCCGAGCGCACATCACCTCGATGCCGTCGAGGAGTCGCGGGCCCGGCCGGCTCAGCAGGTCGGCGTCGACGAGGAACAGGTTGCCGGCACGAACCGCCGGCAATCCCGGCCAGGCGCGCCAGCCCGCGAGCGCATCGCGTCCGCCGATGTCGCTGGCGATGATCGCCTCGGGCGCGGCATCCAGCACCGATTCCGCCTCGACGATGGCAGTCAGCCCCGGCAGCGCGCCGAAGACGTTGTCGCCAGCGCACAGGCGTAGCCCCTGCCCGAGGAAGTGGCGGTCCGTGACCGTGTAGTAGGGCCGCGCCGACAGCTGCAGGAACACCCTGATCCTGGCGGCATGCGAGGCGCGGCTGGCGAGCGCATCGAGTCGCGCCTGGAAGGCGCCGGCCGCGGCGTCCGCGACCGCCTGCGTGCCGGCCAGCGCGCCGATGGTGGCCAGCTGCCGACCGATGTCGGCGAGATCGGTGGGCTCCAGCGCCACGACGCGAAAGCCGAGCTCGCGCAGCCTGGCCAGCGTCTCGGGTGGGTTGCCCGAGGTCCAGCCGAGGATCAGGTCGGGATCCAGCGCCGCGACGGCCTCGTAGTCGACGCGGAACGCATCGCCAACCCGCGGAACCTGGCGGGCCGCCGGCGGATAGTCGCTGAACGCCACCGCGCCGACCACGCGATCGCCAGCCCCGGCCGCGAAGGCCAGCTCGGTGAGATGGGGTGACAGGGTGATGATGCGCCGTGCAGCCGCGGGCGCCTCGGCGCGGGCGGCGGGGGGATCGGCCGGGCTGCAGGCACAGAGCAGTGCCGCGCAGCCGAGCCAGGCCAGGAAGAACCTGCGCAGCATGGCCAGCGGATCAAGCCCGGCCGGGCCCGCGCTCGAGCAGGCCGGCCAGCCGGCCCCAGTCGAAGGCAGGCCCCGGGTCGGTCTTGCGCCCCGGGGCGATGTCGCTGTGGCCGACCACCGCGGCCCGCCGCAGCGAGGGCCAGGCCCGGCGCAGCGCCCGCACGATGCGTGCCAGCGCCTCGTATTGCGCCGCCTCGTAGGGCAGCTCATCGGTGCCTTCCAGCTCGATGCCGATGGAGAAATCGTTGCAGCGCTCGCGACCGCAGTAGCGCGACTCGCCGGCATGCCAGGCGCGGCGGTTCAGCGGCACGTACTGCACCAGTGTGCCGTCGCGCCGCACCAGCAGGTGCGAGGAGACCCGCAGGCCGGCGATGGCCTCGAACGAGGGATGGGCCGCGGGGTCGAGGCGGTTGGTGAACAGTGCATCGATCCAGGGGCCACCGAACTCGCCCGCCGGCAGCGATATGCCATGCACCACGATGAGTTCGGGCAGGCAGTCCGGTGGACGCTCGTCGTGGTTGGGTGACGGCACCTGGCGCGCACCGCCCACCAGCCCCGTGTCCGCATCGACCACGATATCCGCCGCCATGCGCGGGATTCTACACATCGCACCGCTGCCGGGCTGCGCCGCGCCTGGCGTCGCGGCCCTGCGCGGCGGTTGAGTACACTGTCCGCGGATTGTGCCGTGGAGCCACCGATGAGCCTGCGCCGGATCTACTCCGACCAACGCCTGACCCCCGGTGCCACGGCGAGTCTCCGTGGCGACGCCGCCAACCACGTGCTGCGGGTACTGCGGCTGCGCCGGGGCGACCGGCTGCTGGTGTTCGATGGCTCGGGCACGGATTTCGAGGCCGAGATCACCGAGCTGCGCCGCGACCAGGTGCAGTTGCAGCTCGGCAGCGGTCACGCGGCCGATGTCGAATCGCCGCTGGCGGTCACGTTGTTCCAGGGCGTCTCCCGCGGTCCGCGCATGGACACCGTGATCCAGAAGGCCACGGAACTCGGCGTCGCGCGCATCCAGCCGGTGCTGGCGGCCCGCAGCGTCGTGCGCCTCGACGAGGCCGGCGCCGGCCGCAAGCGCGAGCACTGGCAGCGCGTCGCCGTCGCCGCGGCCGAGCAGAGCGGCCGCAGCCGCGTTCCCATGGTCGCCGAACCCGGCCCACTGGAGATCCTGGTCCCGGCCAGCGTCGACCATGCCACACGGTTGCAACTGGACCCCACCGGGGAGTCCATCAACGCACTCGGGCCCGTCTCCGGGCCGGTGGCGCTGCTGATCGGCCCGGAGGGCGGCCTCACCGAGGCCGAGGTGCGTCTCGCTGCCGACTTCGGCTATCGCCGTCTGCGCCTGGGGCCACGCATCCTGCGCACCGAAACCGCGCCACTCGCGGCGCTGGCGGTGCTGCAGTTCGTGGCGGGCGACCTCGGCTGAGCGAGGGGTAGCCAGCCATCAGGGACGGCGTTGCGCCTGGACCCGTACCGTCACGGGGATCGCGGCTGAAACGTAGGCGGCTTCCGGATCGGATTCCATGCCGAGGTCCGCATCGCGCCGCCGGATGGTGACGTGCCCGTCGATGGTCAGTCGCGGGCCGTCCACGGTGAGTGTCAGCGGCTCAAGCACCAGCTCCCGCCCCTTGATGGTGAGCGCGCCGGCGACATCGAACTGCCCGTCACCGCGTGCCTGGATGGCGGTGCTGCGAAACGTCGCCAGCGGATGCCGGGCGGTGTCGAACCACTCTGGCTGCGGCAGCGTTTCCTCGTGCAGGGCATTGCCATCGCGTGCCGACGCGGTGTCGATCTCGGCCGTCACGCTGGCGTTGCCCGGGTCCGCGGGATCGAAGCGGATGCCGGCACGCCAGCGCGTGAAGCGGCCCTCGAACGGCAGGCCGGCATGGGCTCCCGAGAACAGGATCCCGCTGCCCGGGTCGACGGACCAGTTGCCACCCGGCAGGTCGCCGATGGCGCTCTCCGCCACCGGCACAGCCGCCGGTGGCTTCACCACCGCCCAGGCGACCGCGACAGCCGCCATGACGATGGCCGCGCTGCCGCACCAGAGCACGAGGCTTCGCGGCCACTCGCGCGGCGTCGGCTGGCCGCCCGGGACACCGGCCAGCGGCAGCATGCGCGAGAGCACGACATCGCGGTCGCCGAACTGGTGCTTGAGCGCGGCGCCCACGTGCAGCACCAGCAGCGCCATGGTGCCCCAGGCGAGCCAGGCATGCACATCCAGCGTCGCAGCCGCCACCGCGGCGCGTGTCGCCTGCGACGCCTGGTCGAGCCCGAACAGATGCGGCACCGCGAACAGGCCGAACCAGAGGGTCGGCACGTTGAGCGGTGCCGTCCCGCGCCATTGCGCCGAGGCATACAGCCAGCCGCTGAACGGCAGCACCAGCATGAGGACATAGAACGCCCCATGCGTCAGGCGTGCCGCAGTCCGCTCCCAGGCCGGTGCGGCCGCCGGCAGGGGTGGCGGCGCGTGCAGCAGGCGCCAGGCCAGCCGCAGCAGGCTCAGTGCCAGCACCACCAGGCCCAGCGACTTGTGGACCTGGAACACGGCGATGGCGCGGGCCGCCGTTTCGGGGACATCGATGGCGGAGTGCATCCACCAGCCGAGCGCGACGTTGCCGACGATGGCGCCGGCGATCGCCCAGTGCAGCAGGATCGCGATGGCGGAGTAGCGCGCCCCGCGGGCGTTCATTGGCCTTGCGCTGCGTCCTGGTGGAACTCGCCATCGAAGCGGATCGCCACCGCATCGCTGACCAGCGCCGGCTTCAGCAGCTCGGTCATGCCGAAGGCCGAGCGATCGAACGTCCCGGTCGCCGAGAAACCGATCGCCCCGCGCCCGAGGAACGGATGTGCGGCAACGGATCCGACCACCGCCACATCGAGCGTGACCGGCAGCGTCTTGCCGAGCAGGCTGAGATCACCGGTCACGCGCAACTGGCCCGGTGCCGTCTCCTCCACCATGGACGAGCGGAAGCCGATCTGCGGGTGCTGGCCGGCGTCGAAGAACTTGGGGCTCTGCGCGAGGGCTTCATCGAAGCTCGCGTAGGGCGTGCCGGGTACCGCGGCCTTGTAGTCGCCGGCGTAGTCGGTGCGAATCGAGGTCGGGTCGACCGTCACCTCGATGGACGAGGCCGCCAGGCTGGCTGGATCGAGCTGCAGGCTGGCCTTGAAGCGGGTGAAACGGGCCACGTAGTTGGCGAGGCCCATATGGCCGACGCGGAACTCCAGCGTGGCGTGATCGGGATCGAGCGTATAGCGGCCCGCCGGGGCGGCAATCGGCGCTGCGGCCGCCGGGGCCGGGGCGGCGGCACCGGTCGTCTGCTGCGGCGCGGGTGGCGCGCAGGCCCCGAGCGCGACCGCCGCGAGGGCGGCCATCATCAGGCCCTGACGGCGCCGGTTCAGGAAGCCAGGCAATACCGTGGACGGGTTCATGGAAGGCTCCTTGTTGTACAGCAAGCTCAGATGATGAAACGTCCCAGCCACCAGGCCAGGGCTGCCACCAGCGCCGAGGCCGGGATCGTCAGTACCCAGGCGACGACGATGTTGCCGGCCACGCCCCAGCGCACGGCGGAGAAACCGCGCTGCGCCGAACCGACACCGATGATGGCCCCGGTGATGGTGTGCGTGGTGGATACCGGGATGCCGAAGGCGGAGGCGAGGAACAGCGCCATGGCGCCACCGGTCTCGGCGGAGAAGCCGCCCACCGGCTTGATCTTAGTGATGCGCTGACCCATGGTCTTGACGATGCGCCAGCCGCCGAAGAGCGTGCCGGTACCGATGGTCAGGTAGCAGCTGACGATCACCCACAACGGCAGGTGGTCGCGGGTGGCATCGCCCGAGGCGATGAGCAGCAGCCAGATGATGCCCATGGTCTTCTGGGCATCGTTGCTGCCATGACCGAGGCTGTAGAGGGCCGAGGACACCAGCTGCAGGCGGCGGAAGATGCGGTCCACGCGGTGCGGCGCCGAGCGGAAGCACAGCCAGGAGACCGCGGTGATCAGCAGTGCGCTCCATGCAAAGCCGATGAGTGGCGCGGCGAGGATGAAGATGCCGATCTTGAGGATGCCTGGCAGCAGCAGCGCCTCGACGCCGGCCTTGCTGACCACCGCGCCGATCATGCCGCCGATCAGCGCGTGGGAGGAGCTGGAGGGGATGCCGTAGTACCAGGTGATGACGCTCCAGCTGATCGCGCCCACCAGCGCGCCGAAGATCACGTGGTAGTCGACGAAGTCCGGCTCGACGATGCCCTTGCCGACCATGGCCGCCACCTTCAGCTCGAAGATGGCGATGGCGAGGAAGTTGAACAGCGCTGCCCAGGCGACTGCCTGGTGCGGCTTCAGCACGCCGGTGGACACCACCGTGGCGATGGAGTTGGCGGCATCGTGGAAGCCGTTCATGAAGTCGAATACCAAAGCGATGACGACCAGCACCGCCAGGGTATTGAACGTGATCTGGACCTCCACGGTCAGCCGTTCTCCAGCACCACGCCCTCGATGATGTCGGCGACATCCTGACAGCGGTCCGTCGCGGTCTCCAGCAGTTCGTAGACCGCCTGCAGCTTGATGACCTGGCGCACGTCGGGTTCCTCGCGGAACAGCCTGGAGATGGCGCCGCGCATGACCCGGTCGGCATCGGACTCCAGCCCGTCGATCTCCTGGCAGAGCATGAGGATCGACGGTGCATTCTCCATGGACGACATCAGGCCCACCGCGGCCTGGACGCGCTCGCAGCAGATCTTCACCAGGTCCGCCAGGTGCGCGGCCTCGGGCGGCAACTGCTTGACGTCGTAGAGCATGAGCGACTCGGACGCGTCCTGGATCAGGTCGAGAATGTCATCCATGCGCGAGATCAGCCGGTGGATGTCGTCGCGGTCGAAAGGCGTAACGAAGGTCTTGTGCAGCAGGGCGGTGGTCTCGCGGGTCACGCGGTCGGCCGCGTGTTCGATCTCGCCGATGCGCGTGATGCGCCCGTTGCAGCCCTGTGCGTCGCTGAAGCCCTGGAGCAGCTCGGATACCGCCGCCCCACCCTCGGCCACGAGGGCGGCATGCTGGTTGAACAGGTCGAAGAAGCGGCCCTCACGGGGCATGAGGCGCGAGAAGATCTGCATGGGTCGCCCGGGGCTTTGGCCGTCTGGTTAGCGCGCAGCCTACCAGAAAGCACCGCGCCAGCGGGCGCGGAATCAGGACAGGCGGCGGGCCGAACGGTCCAGGCAGGCGTGCAGCATCTCCTCGACGCGCTCCAGGTCGGGGATCAGCGGGTACTCGTTGATCATGCGGATCTGGCAGACCACGGGCCCCTCGGCGGGCCAGGCCTGGCGGTCGTCGGGCTGCATGACTTCGCGATTGACGCGCACCAGCTGCGGAAAGCCCTCGGTGAGGATGCCGTAGTAGCCGGTGTCGAGGCGGCCCGACATGGCATTGACGATGGCGATGCGGGTGCGGCCACCCGGCTCGCCGGCCTCGCGCCCGCAGAGTTCCTCGAACGAGACCACCGGCACCCGCAGCGTCGTCCAGGGGACCAGTCCGCGGAACCAGCCGGGCGCGGGACCCTGGCGCATCGGCGGTGCGTAGCGGATGACCTCGGCGATGCAGCTGCGGGGCACGATGAGGCGCAGCTGACGCAGCGGGATCAGCTGGCAATAGATCTCGTCGATGGCGCTGCGGGCTGCCGTCTGGCTGTTCATGTCAGGACCGCTGCAACTGGTGGCGCACCGCTTCCAGCAGCGCGCGCTCCTGGTAAGGCTTGCCGAGGTAGTCGTTGACGCCCACCTCGATGGCACGCGCCTTGTGCTTGTCGCTCACCCGCGAGGTGATCATGACGATGGGCACGGTAGCAGTGTCGGCATTGTTGCGCACGTGCTTGGCGAACTCGTAGCCGTCCATGCGCGGCATCTCCACGTCGAGCAGGATGATGTCGGGCCGGTGGTCCTGCAGCACGCCGATGGCCTCGAGGCCATCCTTGGCGGTAACCACGCGGAAGCCGTTGCGCTCCAGCAGCCGCTGGGTCACGCGGCGCATGGTGATGGAGTCGTCCACCACCAGTGCCAGCGGCCCCCTGGCGGGAGGCTCGACCACCGGCGCGCGTACCGTGGCCCCCGCGCGCAGCGTGCGCACCAGGATACCCATGTCGAGGATCACGGCGATGCGGCCGTCGCCGAGGATGGTGGCACCGGCGATGCCGCGGATGGTGGCCAGCTGCGGCCCGACCGGCTTGACGACGATCTCGCGGCTGTCGAGCATCTCGTCGGCGATGAGCGCGGTGGAATGTTCCGCCGCCCGCACCAGGATCACGGACACCCGGCTCTGCTCCTCCGGGACGCGCGCCGGGCCGAGGCCCAGGTACTCCCCGAGGTGGCGGAACTGGTAGGACTGGTCGCCGTAGTCGATGACCCGCTGCGGCGTGGCCAGGCGTGCCAGCAACTCGCTGCGCGACAGGCGGATGACGCCCTCGACGGTGGGCAAGGGCATCGCATAGAGCTCGGCGCCACAGCGCACGATCAGCGCCTGCGTGACGGCGAGCGTGAACGGCAGGCGGATGGTGAAGGTTGTGCCACGGCCCGCCACCTCGCTGGTGACCACGTCCATGCCGATGCCGCGGCCGGCGGCCTGGGTCAGCCGGTCCGCCGTGCTGAAGCCGGGCCGCAGGATGAACTGCATGGCCTCCTCGTCGCTGACCGCGGTGCCCTGCTCGATGAATCCCAGGTCCGCGGCCTTGCGGCGCACGGCGGCAACGTCGATGCCGCGGCCATCGTCGGCGATCTCCACCACCGCCTCGGAACCATCGCGGCGCAGGTTGATGAAGATGCTGCCGGTGGCCGGCTTGCCCGCGGCCTCGCGTTCCGCGGGCAGCTCGATGCCGTGCACGACCGCATTGCGCAGCATGTGCTCGAAGGGCCCGAGCATGCGCTCCAGGACCTGGCGGTCCAGCTCGCCTCCGCCCTGCATCTGCAGCTCGGCGCGCTTGCCGGCCTCCAGGGCGGTCTGGCGCACCAGCCGCGCCAGGCGCGGGCCGTGCTGGTGGAAGGGCACCATGCGGGTGCGCATCAGGCCGTCCTGCAGCTCGGTGGCCGTGCGCGCCTGCTGGACCAGCAGCGCCTCGGTATCCCGCGCCATGTTCTGCAGCAGGTCCTTGAGGCTGTTCACGTCGGTGGTGGATTCCGCCAGGCTGCGCGAGAGCTGCTGGATGGTCGAGTAGCGGTCCAGTTCCAGCGGATCGAAATCGCCGCGGCCGCCGCCATCGTCCTGGTGGCGGAAGAGGATCTGCGCCTCGGTCTCCAGCTCCAGCTTGCGCAGCTGCTCGCGCAGCCGCACCACGGTCGCACCGAGTTCCTCGAGGTTGAACTGGATCAGGTTGACCTGCTGGCTGAGCCGCGACTGGAAGATGCTGATCTCGCCGGCATTGTTGAGCAGCTGGTCGAGCAGCAGCGAGTCCACGCGCGCGGTCTCGCGGCGCTCCGCGGCGGGCTGGCGCGCCGCGGTGGCCGCCGGTTCCGCAGCTCCGGCGGCAGCGACGGCCGCGACGCCGGACGTGGCCGCCGGCTGCTCGAGCTCCCGGGCCAGCTCGCCGATGCGATCGAGGGCGGGAAGACTGATCTCCGGCAACGCGGGTTCGAATTCCACCACCACCGGTGCCGCGGGCTCGGCGGGCTCGGCCGGCTCGATGGGGCCGATGGGCTCGACCGGCTCGAGGTGCAACGGCTCCGGCGCGGCGGGCAGGGACTCCTCGTGCGCAGGGGCCTCGGCCACGACCGGCACGGGCGGGGCCTCCTGTGCTGCGACCACCGTGGCCGCGGGGACCTCCGCTGGCGGCAGCGGCGCGGGCGGCGCGGGCGGCGCGGAAACCGGCAGTGCGGGCTGGGGTTCCTCGGCAGACAGGGCCGCACGCACCCGGGCGGCGAGCTGCGGTGCCAGCCGCTGCTGCTCGCCGGTCATGACGTCCTCGCGCAGGCGGTGCAGCTCGTCGAGGCTGGCCTGCAACAGCTCGCCAAAGGCCGGGCTGCGCGGGATCAGCCCCTCGCTGACCCGGATGAGCAGCGTTTCCAGGTCATGGCTGAATGCACCCATGACGCCGAGGCCGGCCATGCGGGCACCACCCTTGAGCGTATGCAGGTAGCGTTGCAGGTCGGCCATGGCCTGCTCGTCGCTGGCGCCTCCATGGCCGTCGGCGAGGCGGGCCACAGCGGCGTCGGCCGACTCCAGCAGCTCGGCGGCTTCCTCCGCGAAGATTGCCGCGATCTCGGGGTCGTAGGGCAGCGCGGCCGTGGCGGTTGCCGGCGTCGGCGGCGGAGCGGCCGCACGGGAGATGGCCGATTCGACTGGTTGCGCCGGTTGCGCCGGCTCCACCGGCCCGGCCGGTTCAGCCAGGCCAGCAAGCTCTGCCAGCTCGCTGGCCGCGGGCAGATCGGCCGTGAGTTCGATGACCTCAGGCAGCGGCAGTTCCTCGACGATGATGGAATCATCGGCCGGCGGTGCCTCGGGCTCGGGAACTGGCTCAGGCTCAGGCTCTGACTCTGGCACTGGGTCTGGCTCGGCGAGCAGCCCGGTCAGTTCGCCGGTGCGCTCCAGCGGTTGCACGGGCGGATGTTCGAGCGCCTCGGTGTGGTCCCGCAGCCGCTGTTCGAGGTCCGCGGTTTCCGGAGCCGGTCGCCAGGGCTCCGCGAGGTAGGCCAGCAGCGCTTCGATGCGTGAAGCGGTATCGCGCAGCGTCGCCACGGCCCCCGCCGGCAGGCGCGCCGGACGGCCGTAAGCGAGGCTCACCAGCGCATTCAGCGCCTCGGTGAGCGGCAGTCCCAGCTCCACGCGCGCCATGGCAAAGCTGCCATCCAGCGTATGGCAGGCGCGGTGCAGTTCCTCGGTCACTGCGTACGGTGGCGCGGCCTCGTCGCAGTGGGCGACGAACCTGCGCAGGTTTGCCAGGTGGCCGCTCACCTCCCGGGTGAAGATGTCCAGCAGCACGGGGTCCATGGTGGCTGCCGCGGGCGCCGGTTCCGGAGCGGCTGCCGGTGCAGGCTCCGGCCGCGTGATCGCAGGCGGCTCGGGCTTCGCGCCACCGGTCCCTGCCACCGCGACCAGGCGTGGCGCCTGCCCGGGCGGCGGGGCAGCCGGGGCGGTAGTCACGCCCTCCTCCGGCTCGCTGGTGGTCGCCGCCTGCGGCTCGGCCAGGGCATGGAGACGGGCCAGCAGGGACTTGAGTTCCCCAGCCGGTGCAGCCCCGACTTCCAGCTGCTCTAGCAGGGAAGGCAGCACGGTGACGCAGTCCTGCAGGGTGGCCATCAATCGCGGGCTGCGCAGGACCGTGCCATTGATGACGCGGTTGAGGAGCACCTCGACCTTCCAGCAGAACTCGCCGATGGCGTCGGCGCCGACCATGCGGCCGCTGCCCTTCAGGGTATGGAAAGCCCGGCGCAGGGCCGCCAGCGAATTGCCGTCGGCATCATCGCGCTCCCAGGCAGCGAACGCGCGGCCGATGCCGGTGATCTCCTCGCGCGCCTCGTTAGCGCCAAATGGTACGGGCAGTGGCTGATCGGCCTCAAACCGGTCACCATAGACGTCGCCGCTGACCATGCCGGCGCGAGGGCAACCTTATCCGGGCACCCGTATCTCGTCGACCAGCCGTGCAATCAGTGATTCCACCGCTTCGCGCTGCCCGCCGTGGAAGTAGCCTCGCGTGATGACACGATGCGACAGCACCGGCACCGCCAGCCGCTTCACATCGTCAGGAAC
>WBZR01002254.1_pt2 | contig 11212 bp, 13 predicted proteins | sample 5204231 | NCBI WGS metagenome assembly WBZR01 (sample SAMN12412403, study PRJNA552823) | activated sludge metagenome | isolation source: activated sludge from anammox sidestream of wastewater treatment plant... | place: USA: Virginia | collected 2017-08
AAGCCCATTTAATGGTAGAAAATCCTATTCAATATCTGGATTCTCTTTCAAAAAATGGATTTAAAAGATTTATTGGCCATATAGAAAAAATGCCAAATCTTGCCGAATTTGTGGCAAAAGGACAGCTTGTGGGAGAAGTCGGACTAGCACTAGATGGACCTACAGAGATTGAAAAGATAAAAGAGTTAAATCTAGACGACTTAGACTGTGTCTTAATTTATGCGTCAGAAAGAGTGGGATTTGCGGGTCCTCCTATGATGCCTGAAAGGCTTGAAAAAATAAAACAGATTAGGAAAAAATCAGATATTTCAATTGAGGTGGACGGTGGGGTAAAAGACCACACTATATCTATGGCGAAAGAGTCGGGAGCGAATAGATTTGTAGCTACAAGTTTTATATGGAACAGTAAAGACCCCAAAGAAGCTTATGAAAAGCTTTTGGAGGTTATCGAGAGTCAAAAATAGTTTTTGCAACCGTTCCGATATTCTCATGAGCTTTATTTTCATCAACAATTCCCTGCGTCATAACAACTAATATAAAAGGATTTTTCCCATCATCTACTATCCCGCCATCGTGGACCATGTTGTCCGCATCTCCTATTTTGTGGTAGACCTTTAAATTACTTAAATTTCTAGGAATCCTGTCTTCAAACTCCGTATCAGACATATAATCCATAAGTTCGTTTTTGTAAGCTTCTGACATGAGCTCATTATTGTAAAACTTTGACATAATTGTCCCAAAGTCTTTTGGAGAAGTTTCATTAAAAGCAATATTTGTAGCAGTTAGGCCTAATGAGTCAACAAATTCTTGGATGTTGTCTTCACCTAGTCGTATCGTTAGTAAATGGATTGCAGTATTATCCGAATGCTTAAAGGCAAGCTCTGCAAGTCTTTTCAGAGTATAGACTCCGCCCGGTTCTTCGTAACGAAGCTTTCCTGTTCCATAATCTTGAATATCTCCCTCAAGTAAAGTTATTTTTTCTTCTAAATTTATTTCTCTTTTCGAAGCAAGAGAGTATAAATAGAAAATTACAGGAACTTTATTTAAAGACGCTGCTGTCATAATAGAATTGTGATTTAGACCAAAAGCTTCGCCTGTTTTTAAGTCCTGATAATAGACACTATATTCGCCTTCAAATCCTGAAGTTAAGGTTTTAATACTATCTCTAAGCTCGTCGGTAGAAAGTTGTATTTGAGTTTTTTCATTAGGCAAAGTAACGCTTGGCAAGAAACTAAACTGTCTTCCAAGCAAAAGCAAGAAGAAAGAGTAAAAAACGATTATTAAAAACTTTTTCATAAATTATCTGATATCCTAGGTCTGTATTGTAACGCTTCCAGAATATGCTCCTTTTTTATTTCTTTTGAATTATCAAGATCAGCAATTGTTCTTGAAACTTTAAGAACTTTATGAAAAGAACGTGCAGACAGACTTAGCTTATCAGAAGCTTTTTTCATCAAATCTTTTATTTCGTCAGATAAAACTAAGTACTTTTTTATATCTTTTGCCGCCATTTGTCCATTGGTTAAAATTTTTTCTTCACTAAACCTTTTCTTCTGAACTAAAAGTGCTTTATTTATTCGCTTTCTTACACCTTTTGATTCCTCAGGAGTATCCTCATCTACAAGTTTTTCTGACTTTACTGCTGGCACATCAACATGAATGTCTATCCTATCTAAAAGCGGACCCGAGAGTCTTTTTTGATATCTTAAAATTTGTTGAGATGTACAAATACATTCTCTTGTTGGATCACCTTGATATCCACATGGACAGGGATTTGAAGCTGCCACTAGCATAAAGTCTGCTGGATATGTAATTCTTTGCTTTGCTCTTGAAATTGAAACAACTCCGTCTTCTAAAGGTTGTCTTAGGGATTCTAAAACATTTCTGGAAAACTCCGGAAACTCGTCCAAAAACAAAACGCCGCGGTGTGCTAGGGAAATTTCTCCGGGCTTAGGATTTGCAGAACCTCCAATCAGTCCTACATATGAAGTAGTGTGGTGTGGGCTTCTAAATGGCCTGTTAACCATAAAGCTATTTCCATTTAAAAGCCCTGAAATGCTATAGATTTTAGTAACTTCTAAAGCCTCCTCAAACGATAAAGGAGGAAGAAGTGAAGGGATGGTTTTTGCAATCAACGTCTTTCCGCTGCCAGGCGGACCTTTAAGCAAAATATTATGACCCCCAGCAACAGCAACTTCTATTGCCCGCTTTACTGATTCTTGGCCTTTAATGTCTTTTAAATCATAATCATAAATACTTTCTTCCTGAACTTCTTCAAAACTAACTGGCTCAAGTTTTAATATTTCTTTTTTGTTGTCTAAAAATAGAATTAAGTCTTTTAAATTTTCGACTGGGTATATATCAATTCCTGATACGAGTGAAGCTTCGCTTATGTTTTCACTTGGGACAAAGACTCTTTTAAAATTGAGTTTTTTAGCAAGAAGAATCGCCGGCAAAACTCCACGAGTTATTCTAAATTTTCCATTTAAAGAAAGCTCTCCTATAAAAATAGAGTCATCGACATTTACATTTATTTGCTCTGATGCAAGAAGAATTGATACTGCAATTGGCATATCAAAGCTTGACCCTTCTTTAGGTAAATCTGAAGGAGCAAGATTTACAGTGATTCTTTTGACGGGGAAATCAACTCCACTATTTTTAATAGCAGAGCGGACTCTCTCACGAGATTCCTCAACTGCTTTATCTGGAAGACCAACTACTGTAAATGAGGGAAGACCATTTAAGATATCTGTTTCTACCTCAACTAGAAACCCATCGACTCCAATTACTGCTGATGAATTTACGCGTGCGACCATACTTTTAGTATATGGATTTTTTTCTATCTAATCCAGCTCAAATATATACTCGTTGTGCTACAATGATGGACAACAAACTATGGACCCTGTAGAGAAAATTAAGCAGAAAATTGACTTAGTAGATTTGATCGGAGAATATATTACCCTTAAAAAGGCAGGAAATAACTTCAAAGGACTTTGTCCATTTCATGGCGAAAAAACGCCTTCATTTGTTGTTTCAGCAGAACGGCAAGTTTGGCATTGTTTTGGATGCCAAAAAGGAGGAGACCATTTTTCATTTATCGAGGAAGTTGAAGGCATAGGTTTTGCCGAAAGCCTAAAGCTACTTGCAGATAAAGCCGGCATAAAACTTACTACAACACCATACCGAAGCGAGGCAGAAGAACAAAAAAATACTCTTTTTGAAATAAACCACAGAGCATCCCAATACTACAATTTTATACTGACCAAACACAGTGTTGGCAAAAAAGCCTTAGACTACTTAACGAACGAAAGAGGAGTGAACGAGAAACTTCTGAATACTTTTTCTTTAGGATACGCTCCAAATAGCTTTGATGCTCTGACTAACTATTTAATAAAAAAGGGGGGCTATACAAAGAAACAGTTGCTTGATGCAGGGCTTGTCACTGAAAGAAACGGTAGGCTCTTTGACTTTTTCAGAAACAGAATAATTTTCCCAATCCAAGATCCAAGGGGAAATATAATAGGTTTTTCAGGAAGAATTTTTGGAGAAGACAATTCTTTTGGGCCTAAATATATTAACACTCGAGAAACACTTATTTATAAAAAGTCTTATTCACTTTTTGGAATCAATTTTACAAAAGACTATATTAAAAAAGAAGGGAAAGCAATTCTTATGGAAGGAGAGTTTGATGTCCTAAGTTCGATTGCAAATGGAATTTCTAATGTCGTAGCCATAAAAGGAACGGCTCTTACTGAGGAGCAGATAAATTTACTAAAACGCTTTGCCAGAAAAATAGTTTTTTGTTTTGATACAGATATTGCAGGGATTGAAGCCCAAAAACGCTCAATTCAGTTGATTGAAGAGGAAGGAATTAGTTCTTCAGTTGTTATTCCTCCGCATGGTAAAGATCCTGACGAGTTACTTCGCGCAAATCCTACGGAATTTAAAATTGCTCTGAAAAATGAAAAGAGCGTATATGATTTTATAATTGATACTGCAATTAAAGAAGAAAATAAAAAAACAGTAGAAGGAAAGAAGAACATAATAAATAAAACTAGGTCCTTTATAAAAGGAATAAATAATGAAATAGTAAAGGAACACTATATAAAAAAACTCGCAAACCTTTTAGATTCTTCATTTGAATCAGTTGCAGCAGAGATTGAAAAAGCTCCTTCATTTCAGGTCAAAAAACCTCTTGCTGTTGCTAAAACTCCAATATCCAGAGAAGAATCTTTGGAACAGCACCTACTTGCCCTTATAATTCAATCTGAAAATCCATATGAGAGCTTGGCGTTATTTGGGTCAATTATTAAAAACGACAACTTTACAAATGGAGCTTACCAAAAGATATTTGAAGCTTTAAGTGAATACTTTAAGACAAGTAACACTTTTGAACCTGAAAAGTTTGCGGATAGGCTCTCTACAGAGCTTACAAATGCATTTAACCTTTCTTATCTAAAACCCTTACCTAAATTTGAATCTGATATCGCTCGTACTAAAGAGCTTGAAAAGACTGCGTACGAGATAGTTAAACTTTCGCTCAAAAGAAAATTAAAGGAACTTTCGAATAAAATTAAACTTGAGGAAAATATTTCTGACGAAGAAAAGGCAAAAAGGCTCCAAGAAGAATTCACACATACAGCAAATGAGCTCAAAAAGATCTCTTCTATATAGTATTTTTCTTGCTAAAATCGCAAAAATGAGGTAAAATACCACTAATCTCTAATTCGCGGTTTATTCAAACTGTATTGGAGTAACTACTATGAGAGCAGGAGCTATTAAAAACGACCACGTCGAAGAACTTCTAAAAGAAGCAAAGAAAAAAGGGTACATAACGCAAGACGAAATACTCAAAAAGTTCACAAAGCCAGAGAATCATATTGATGATTTGGACTATCTTTATGATCAATTAATCCGCAAAAATATTGATATTTTTGAGAGTGTTGATCAGGAAAAAGAGGCAAAACGTTCAATCGAAGACCTTGAAAAGGAGCTTGAATCACTAAATCTTCTAAGCAGCGCTGCGGTCTCTGATCCAGTCAGAATGTATCTAAAAGAAATAGGAAGAATTCCTCTTTTGACATTTGATGAGGAAGTAGATTTGGCAAAAAGAATAGAAAATGGCGAAGAAGCAGCCAGGAAAAAGCTGGTTGAGAGTAATTTAAGGCTTGTTGTTTCTATTGCAAAAAAGTATGTAGGTCGAGGAATGACTCTTCTGGATTTAATTCAGGAAGGAAATCAGGGACTTATTCGAGCTGTTGAAAAATATGACTGGAAAAAAGGTTTTAAGTTTTCCACTTATGCTACTTGGTGGATAAGACAGGCTATAACTCGTGCAATTGCAGATCAGGCAAGAACCATCAGAATTCCGGTTCATATGGTAGAAAACATAAATCGCTTTATGAGAGTGCAACGTAGGCTTATGCAGGAATTAGGACGCCAGCCTACACCTGAGGAAATTGCAGTTGAGCTTGATATTGAACCTGATAAAGCAAGAGAAATTATTAAAATTTCCCAGCAACCTGCAAGCCTTGATACACCAGTCGGAGACGAGGAGGACTCTTATCTTGGGGATTTTATCTATGACGTAACCGCTCCGACTCTTTTTGATACAGCTTCACGAGGTCTTCTAAAAGAACAGCTCGGGTCAGTTCTAGGAACTCTTTCTGATAGAGAGAAAAGAGTGCTTGAAGAGAGATTTGGACTTCGTGACGGAAAGCCAAAGACACTTGAAGAGGTAGGAAAGATGTTTGCAGTAACTCGTGAGAGAATTAGGCAGATTGAAGCTAAAGCACTTAGGAAATTGAGACATCCTAGCAGAGGAAACAAACTCAAAGACTACTTAGAATAAAACCTTTTTAAAACTAAAAGTACCGCAACTGATAATTCAACAATTGCCGATATCTATAATATCTTTAGCATTCGGACGGACTAAAAGAGAGCAATAAAAACATTCCTTCTCACAATAAAAGGAAACGTTTAGGCTCACAGTTAGCAAATGCTAAAAATATTTTATAAATGCACGAATTGGTCGTTTCTACTTTTTCTTTGAACCTCCTACAGTATAGGTATATATGCTATACACAGTAGCTAGTCCAACTAAAATATAAACGATATTCGTAAGTCCCAATCCGCCAACTAAAGCGTCAACTAGATTGAATTGGAAAAGTCCCCACAAGCCCCAGTTAAGGCCACCAGCCCAAACTAAAAGCATAGCGACAGTATTAAGTGTTTTCAAGAATTCTCACCTCCTTTCAACCTGATTCTAGTAAGACAGAGTAAAGATTTTTAGTCAAGTGAGCTTTACTATTACAAAATATATAGATTTAAATCCAGGCTTTGCAAGCTCAAATATTTTTTGTATAATGTGGTACTTTGGAGATTTCAAAGTCGGTCCCCTGTAGCTCAATGGTAGAGCAGGAAGCTGTTAACTTCAAGGTTCGTGGTTCGAATCCACGCGGGGGAGCCAGATAGGATAAAACATACTTTGGTGCTATACTTTAATCATGTCTAAAAACCCTATCATTAATGCGTTAGCTGCTTCAGGGTATATCATCCTAGTTGTTTCTGTTATTACATTTATATCTCAAACCCAAGAGAATAAGCCTGATAATTTTTTGGCTCCAATTATATTCTTATCACTCCTGACTCTTTCAGTTACCGTTATGGCATATCTATTTTTTTATCAACCGTTACAGCTTTTTATTGCAGGGAAGAAAAAGGCGGCAGTTGATTTATTTGTTAAAACAGTGGCTGTTTTTGCAGGCTTTACGCTTCTAGCTTTAGCTATACTTCTTTCAGGGATTATCAAGTAACACATTGAGATATAAGGTTAATTTTTCTTATTAGTTAACTTTGTATAATGTAATTATGGATATACGTTGGTTCCCTCCGTCGTGGCTTCAGATAAATGCTAACGGCAAAATCATCTACATTGACCCCGCATGGATACAAAAAAATTTTGATAGGCATAAAAGTAAAATAATATTCAGTCATTATCCCCATCCTATGGATGGGTTGCCGGAGAGAGATATGGCAAAGGCAGATATTATTTTAATTACTCATCACCATCAGGATCACATTAAAACTGCCACCATCAAAAGACTGGCTACACCTAAAACAATTATTATTGCCCCTGAAAAATGCAGTACATTAATTGGGAGGAAATTCGAAGTGATAAGGCCAGGAGAAGAGAAAATAGTTGACGGAATACAAATAAAAGCAGTGTATGCCTACAACACACCAAAAGGCCATTCAATTCGCAAACCACACCACAAAGGCGAGTGTGTAGGATATGTGATAGCAATAGACGAAAAATCTATCTATCACGCAGGAGATACAGACGTGATACCGGAAATGGAAATGTTAAAGAATATTGATGCGGCGTTTTTACCAATTGGAGGAATTTTTACTATGGACATCGAGGAAACAGTACAAGCAGCAGCAATTATTAAGCCAAGGGTTATCATTCCCATGCACTACCTTCATGCAAATCCAGAGGATTTTAAGAAACTAGCTGAACAAAAAACGAAGAGTGAGGTGCAAATACTGGCTATTGGAGAATCTATAGCATTATAAACAGACTACATTCTCGTTAGACATGGACAAGATTTGTTAAAATAAGACTATGACTAAAAATATTTCAGGCGGAGTAGCGCACAAAATGCCAGAGGATTTACGAACTGCTCTAACTTCTGACTCAAAAGCACTTAGCTTATGGGAGGGCTTAACGCCTCTTGCGCGCAATGAATGGATTTGCTGGGTTACTTTTGTTAAAAAGGACGAGACCAGACACGAACATGTTAAAAGAACTATAAGTGAGCTTAAAGAGGGTATGCGCCGACCATGCTGCTGGCTAGGCTGCATTCATCGCAAAGACAAGAAAATAAGTCCTTCAGTGCAATACGTGCTTAACAAACAGCGCAGAAACGTTCACACTGCATAACAGCTCTTCTATTGGATTTTTTCCTCAAGCATTTCTTTATGTTCTACTTTTAAAATTATATTCTGCTTGACACCTGCTACTGCGGGGAGTAGGTGATTTAGAACTTGTTCTGCTGTCATTCGGAATTTTCTGCCTCTTGCTGAGATTTTCAACCAGCCGTCTTTATCCTTGTAATATTTTTCTGTAAAATTCTTCGTTCCTATGTAGATTGTGTAATTATCGTTTTTGAGGTTCATTTTCTAAATTCTAACATATTAAAAATCTCAATAAATTTAGGCTTTAAGCAAACGTTGGAAAAAGGAGAAATAAAATGTATAATACCCATATGGCAAAAAGACCAACTGGCGTTGGAAAACGCAAAAAAGTTCGCTCACCAAAAACAAAAAAACGTTTGGCTGTTAAAGCTGAAATGCTTGCAGCAAAAGCAAAGAAAAAGGGCATAGTAAAGAAAAAATAAATCCTCAATAAGTACTCTTACATCCGTTTGCTATACTTTAATTGTGGTCGACTTCAAAAAGATTTTATTGAAATACTCTAATTGGAAAATACTTCTGGCAATTTCTTTAATTTTTTTGCTAATAATTGCTATCTTTCTTTATCAACTAAATAATTCTTCAAAGCAGATTTATGACCTGGAGGGCATAGAATTAATACTGAGAGAAAAACTAAATTCTACAGAAAAAGAGCTTAAAGAACTAAAAAATCAGGACCAGGTCAAAAGAAACAACGAGCTCCAGGACACAATTACAAAAATTGAGGATGCTTATAAAAAAGCGCTAACAACCTATGAAAAGCTTCTAGACTTAGAAGTTTTAACAGCGGACAATGACTACGCTAAGCTTTTCGCAGAATCATTAAGCTTACTTAGCGAGAGAAATTATGCTTCAGCCTCTGCTTCTCTTGACGAATTAAATAGCAAGATAACGGCCGAACAAGCCAAAGCTGCAACAGCCGCAGTACCAAGTGCAGCGAACTTGCCAGTCCAAAACACGCCACCCTCTTCAGGCTATTCACGCCAAAGGGTTTCTATTGATATCGGCGAGTTCGTCGTTGATATCGTAACTGCTGATTTGAATTCAACAAGAGTGATCGTGGATACTGCTTCAGACTCTGACTGCAGAGATAATTGTCCAGTTCTCTCTCTGGGTGACTATGTTGCGCGATCCGGAGCATTCGCTGGCATTAATGGCTCATACTTTTGTCCGGCAGAATATCCATCGTGTGCTGGAAAAACCAACAGCTTTGATACTCTTGCCATGAATAAAAACAAAGTCTACCTAAATTCCGAGAACAATGTATATTCGACTGTTCCGGCTGTGATATTTTTGGGAAATTCTGCACGATTCGTAGGAGCTTCGCAGGAATGGGGTCGCGATACAGGAGTTGATAGCGTTTTGGCAAACCAGCCACTTTTGGTTTCTGGAGGAAATGTAGCTTTTGGAGGAGGATCTGACCCAAAGCAAGGAAGCAAAGGTAGTAGGTCATTTGTAGGAACAACAGGCTCTACGGTCTATATTGGAGTAGTCCACAATGCAACTGTTGCAGAAGTGGCTAGAGTGCTACAGCAGATGGGTATTCAAAATGCTCTAAATTTAGACTCAGGCGGATCAACTGCTTTATGGAGCGGAGGCTACAAAGTAGGACCAGGAAGAAATATCCCGAATGCACTGCTTTTTGTAAGAAAATAAATATATGGGAAAAACAAGAATAAATATTTTGGTAAATATAATATTTGCAACAATATTTATCTGCTTAAATATATGGGCACTGGAAAATAAACTTGAAGAAACTTTTATAACTCTGGCAATTTGCTATGGAATTATAATTATAGTTTTTAACGCCTTGTACGTCTCGCTCCCCAGAAAAAAATAGCTTTATCTGAAATTCCTACAAGTACAATCTTTGTCTACCAGTATGAATCTTATTTTTTCCTTTTAAATCTTTACCGACGAAATAATGCCTCGTATCTATTCTATAAAGTGGTCTTTTTAACAAATTAAAATCTTCTTTCCATCCAAAAGCACCAGAGCCGGCGTCATATATCTGTGCACCTTTTTTTATTGCATAGTCAATTTTTAAAAGAGTAATATATTTGCCTAGATTTTTAATCTCTGGATTATATCCCGCATTAATTCCATAACAAATATTTTTATATAAAATAAGAAAACCAACTCCTTCTTTTTGACCGTTTATACTTACAGTTATTATTTGGGAATTAAATTTCTCTGCAATTTCTTTATAGAATTCTTCCCAGTGAGGCCTTTCATAAAAACTTGAATGTTTGCCAAATCTTATTTTGTTCCATTTCTCAAGAATTAAAATATCATCTCTATTGCCATAACTTATTTCGACCTCATTTTTATTGATTTTTCTTATCTGATATTCAATATTCCTCCTGCTTTCCCCATGAAGATAATGGTGTAGAAAATCTTCATAATCAGACAACCCTTTGAGATTTATGAAGTAATTATAGTCATGAATAACTGACCCATTTAGATTTAGCGATTCTCCTATATACTCAAGAAGGGCAGGCCTCTCTCCCTGGACTTGATCTAGAAACTCTTCGCTGCAATCTTCATAACCTTTTTTAAGAAAAAGGCCATTGTCTTCCATGTATTCAAATCCCGCGAAAAAATCTAGGTAACCTTTTTCTCTATCAAACATCAGAGGCAAAAGTCCAACAGGCTCCTCTTTATCAAAAGCAGTTATAAAAACCAAAGAATAGTTGAAGTGTCTATAGTAGGCATATCTAAAATCCCACTCATCATACAAAGTCTTTTTAGGAGATAGAATACTCCAAAGATTTTTACAATCTTTAAGAGTCGTTATTGTTCTAAAAGTAATTTTTTTCATATCAGCGGATAATAAACTTTACGTGTGAATAGTTTGATTCGAGATGAGAGTGGGCAGACTTTGAGGTCTTCCCAAAAGCTGTTATCCAGCCTAAATAATCAAAATCCTTAGGGGGCATTAGCGCTTTCTCATTTTTCTTTTTGACTAAATTCACTTCTAACACATGAGGGTCTTTTTCGACACACTTTTCTATAAGAATCTCTTTTATTTTCCCCTCTCTTGTAGGGAGATAATACCTGCCTTCGAGGTACACATGGGGCTTTTTGGGTTTAACTATTTCAAATTCTTCTCCTAGCGCAATCTTTGCAGCGTACTCAACCAAATTAACGCCCCAGGCGTGCTCGATAAAACTATAAACTTCATCTCCGCCCATTCTTAAATTTATCTCAATAGGACCTCGCCGATCGCGGACTG
>WBZR01004572.1_pt1 | contig 11211 bp, 10 predicted proteins | sample 5204231 | NCBI WGS metagenome assembly WBZR01 (sample SAMN12412403, study PRJNA552823) | activated sludge metagenome | isolation source: activated sludge from anammox sidestream of wastewater treatment plant... | place: USA: Virginia | collected 2017-08
GGAAATGAGTAAGAAATACTTATTTCTGCCAGAATCCAGCATCAAATTTTAAGAAACGATTTTAGCAAGCGCAAAATCACCCTCATTCTTTTCAAAAAAAGGGCGTTTTCGTTCAGACACTACGTAGGTATTCAAAGAATTTTTGACTCACATGGCTAAAGATGGGCAATCGCCTTAAAAATTGAATAGTCTCTGCTGAAAATGTAATGTGGGAAGGTAGTGCAGTGCCTGTTCTAGTCCTGCAGCGATCAGATAAGAACGATTTTTTGGCAAGTGGCGAACGAACAATTCAAACGTAGCAGTATCCTGCATCTCTTGCTCAAAATACCCCGCCGCCATAGTGAGTTGATAGAGGTCTGTAACGATGCCAAGAGAATCATCCGTCAAGAAGAGAGATTTTGGCTTATTCATGGGTGTGTCGGGTAATTGTTCTTTGCATAAAAACAAAACTGTGATAAATTCCATCACGTTAAACACGGACAAACACGCCTGCCATCCGACTGAACGCTCACGACAGTGTCCATGCCACCCCAAATGCAGCTTAAACAAGTTGAACCCATACCCCTGTTACTGCTTATTATAAATTGGTTACCGGTCAGAGTAGGCGTAGAGTAACATAGAGGAGATCGCAATAGCCGCTGTCTCAATCCTTAATGTCGAATGACCTATGCTGATGGGTACACAACCTGCTTTCTCTGCCATTGAAATTTCACTCCTGGTAAAACCACCTTCAGGGCCGATCAGGCAAAGGATCTTTTTAGCAGAGGGATGCTCATTCAGGTGACTCTTCAATGGTTTCGTATCCGGCTCTGTACAAGCAATGAGTGAAAGATCGTAGGTGCAAACATCTTTGATTACATCGTCAAAAGGTATTACATTTTTAATGTTGGTAACAAAGTTTCGTTTGCACTGCTTAGATGCCTCGATTGCAATCTTATCCCACCTTTCAATCTTTCCATCAGCTTTATCCCGAATATCAACGACACTTCGCTTGCAATAGAGAGGGATCAATGTCTTTACCCCCAATTCGGCACATTTTTGAATCAAAAAGGTCACGAGTTTCCCTTTAGGGACAGAAAATGCAATGGTGATATCGATACCGGGATCTCTGTCAACTGCTTTCGATTGCTCAATGGATACCTTTAATTTATCATGCAGGATTTCCGCGATATGCGCAATATATTCAAATCCTTTCCCATCGAAAAGTGTAATCTTGCTTCCCAGTTTTGCCCTTTTGACATGCAAGATATGATGGGCCTCTTTACCATTGATCCAAATTTCATGAGTTGTGGGGGTATACGGTATGTAAAAACGATTCTGATGCATTTATACAGTCAGTCTGTGTGTGGTAAGGCTTCGTTCTCTGGCAAAATTGATTATTGTATGATTGGGGCAAACCTCAACACATTTTCCGCACGAAGTACATTTATTATAATCAATTATTGCAAGATTGTTCTGCACGTGGATGGCATCGTATGGACATGCCTTCTCACATTGTTTACAGGCAATGCACGAGTCTTGGCAAATCTTTTTAGCTACAGCCCCTTTGTCAAGAGATTTGCATCGTACGTGGACCATTTTGGATTCAGGCAATATGCTGATGATCTTTCGGGGACAAACGGCAGCGCACTTTCCGCAGCCAGTGCACCGCTCTTCAATTACTTTGGGAAGGTTGTCCTCCCCCATGTACATTGCCTCAAATTTACAAGCCTCTACGCATGTGCCCAGTCCCAAACAGCCATAATCGCACCCGAAAAACCCCCCGCCAACAATATTTGCGGCACGGCAATCCTTAATCCCGTTATAATCGAATTTATTTTTAACGCCTCTTGCATGGCACATTACAACGGAAACAATCCGTTCTCTCTTCTCAAATTTGACTCCCATAATATCAGCAACAAGTTTTGCCACAGCAGCCTGCCCTACCGGGCAACCGGTAACAGGTGCCTTGCCTTCTACTATAGCCTGGGCGAAACCGCTGCACCCAGGTTGACCGCATGCACCACAATTTGCGCCAGGAAGCACCTCATTAATACTGTCAATGCGGGGATCGATCTTAACTGCAAATTTATCCGAGGCAATAGCAAGGCCTAAACCAAAGACCATTCCCAGGATGACTAACGTGATTGCTGCGCCTAAGAGTATATCCATATAATTTTCAACCAAAAATTAACATTTAAAAAATTTTGCCATAATGGAAAAATCCTTTAATCAAACACACCTTTAGAATCTATTTCTATCTCTTCCCACATTTTGGATTTCATCATTCCTTTATCGGAAACTACACCGCTGCTTGATTTCTAAAATGTCATTCTAATTAACACACATTGGATGTGATTAGTTCCATTTATGCAATGGTTCCAATCATTCTGTGGATCGCTTGTCCGGCCGGTACCATGGGGAAGACATTTTCGTTTGGGTCAACCCTAAAATCCATAATAACAGGCCCTTTAAGAGAAAATGCCTTTTCTATTGTCGGGCGTACATCCTCTTTCTTTTCTACCAGGAATCCTCTTGCGCCGTATGCCTCTGCCAGCTTGACAAAATCCGGGTTGCCATTCAAATTAACTCCCGAATACCGTTTATTATAAAAGAGCTCCTGCCACTGCCGGACCATCCCAAGATAGCCGTTATTCAGGATAGCTATTTTTACAGGAATATTCAAACGTGTAACGGTGCTGAGTTCCTGGATATTCATTTGGATACTCCCATCACCCGCAATGTCAATCACTATTTTGTCAGGACACCCTAACTGGGCTCCAATTGCAGCGGGAAAACCATACCCCATAGTTCCCAAGCCACCTGAAGAGAGAAATGTACGCGGTTTTGTGAAGGTAAAAAATTGGGCAGCCCACATCTGATTTTGACCTACCTCAGTTGTGATGATGGCGTTTCCTTTTGCCACTTCGCAGATTTGCTCAATTACGTACTGCGGTTTAATAACATTTTCAGCCTTATTGTACGCTAATGGATTTTTTTCCTTCCAGGACTTAATCTTATCAAACCATTCTTTTCTCTCAATAAAGCGGACATGCTTATTGAGTTCATGTAATATGTTTTTTGCGTCACCTACAATGGGAATATCTACCTTAATGGTTTTACTGATGGATGCCGGATCGATGTCAATATGTATTACCTTCGCTCGGGGTGCAAATTCATCAATCTTTCCCGTAACCCGATCGTCAAATCTCGATCCGATTGCGATCAGGAGATCGCATTCAGTAACGGCAAAATTGGCGTATACAGTCCCATGCATGCCCAGCATTCCTAAAGATAAAGCATGGTCTTCCGGAAATCCTCCAAGACCCATCAGTGTAGTAGTTACCGGCAGATTTCCCTTTTCAGCAAGTTCAAACAACTCCTTTGCACTCTCAGAGGCATTAATACCGCCACCAGTATAGACAACTGGCCGCTTTGAGTTGTTAATCTCTTCTGCAGCAATCTTGATTTGGCGGATATTGCCCTCGTATCTAGGTTTATATCCAGGCAGATCAACATCCGCTGGTATGATTTCCTCGTATTTTTCTAAGGTAATATCAACGGGGAGATCAATCAATACTGGCCCCTTCCTTCCGGTATTAGCTATAAAAAATGCCTCTTTAACAATCCGTGCAAGGTCTTTAACTTCCTTCACAAGATAGCTATGTTTCGTTATAGGGCGCGTAATCCCGATGATATCGGCTTCCTGAAAGGCGTCATTCCCAATGAGAAATGTTTTGACCTGCCCTGTTATAGCTACCATGGGGACAGAATCCATGTAGGCTGTTGCAATTGCTGTAACCAGGTTTGTAGCGCCAGGTCCTGATGTAGCAAGGCAAACACCTACCTTACCGGTTGCCCTGGCATAGCCATCTGCCGCATGGCCGGCGCCTTGTTCATGGCGAGTCAGGATGAACTTTATAGGAGACTCGTATAATGCATCGAATAGAGGCAGATTTGCTCCCCCTGGAATTCCAAAGATATACTCGACCCCTTCTCTTATTAATGCATCCAATAAAATTTGTGAACCTGTTTTAATCATAAACGTGTCATGTTATATTGATATATCACTCAAAGCTAAGACATTAAAGTCACGACGAAAACAATGGTAGCCTCTACCTGATGCCTTTTAAAGGTATGTTTTTTACGGGCAGGCGCAAATTTGGTTAACAACGAAAAGCCTGTTTCTAATCGAAAATCTGGCGTGAAACTGATTGCCGACTTATATAAAGCCGTGTACTTTTAAGTATCGCTTTTCTCTGATTCCAATTCCTCTATATCTTCAAAATCGATGTCTTCCATATCTTCGTATTTTGGCGGTTTATAATCAGGTTGTTTGGATTTTTCTACCTCTTCGTTGAAAGCGGCGAGCACCTTTTCCTGTATTTGTTCTCTGCAACGTGAATTAATTGGATGTGCTGTGTCTGCATGTAGTTTTAATCTTCCAGCTCCCTTCGATGCACGCTTTTCATTTAATCTTGTACCACAATCGTTACAGTACTGTGCCATTATATGATTTTTGCCACCACATTTTTGGCATCTATCCGTAAGTTTTCTGCTGGGCATAGCTACAAAAGCCCCTTTGTGTCCCTCGATAACCTTTAGATCCCTTACGACAAAATCATCGTCTATCGTAATGCTGCAAAATGCCTGCAATCTGTTTTTCTTGCCTTCTGTTAACTTTACCCTGACTTCGGTAATATTCACGGTTTTCTCCCCCTTCTTCACTTAGCAGTGCCATTGAAATCATTGGTTACCACAAACACATCGCCAATATCGAGCATCTTTACCTGGTGTTCTATTTCCTTCGAATCTTTTTCCCCCTTACATAAACCATATAAAGCCGACCCGCTTCCTGATAAAAGTATGCCGCAAAAATCAAACTTTGCCAATGTTTTTTTAATTTTCCCGATGTCCGGATAGAGCCTGAAGACCACTTCTTCTAAACGGTTATGTAAACAAACCCCCAATTTTTCAGGACTTCCTGACGACAGTGATTGCAAAAAGACACTAACATCTTTTAAATTTTCTGTCAAGACAATTTTGAAATTTTTATACACCGCTGCAGTACTTACCTCAAACCGCGGATAAATTATTACATAATTATACTTTACCGGTAAAGTATATGAGGTAACCAACTCGCCTCTTCCTTTACATACCGCTGTATTTCCATAGACAAAAAAAGGAGTGTCTGAGCCTAATTTTGCAGCCAGCGACATCAATTTTTCTCCATCATACCCCACCTGCCACAACTTATTTAATCCAAATAAAGTGGCTACCGCATCGCTGCTACCACCGCCAAGTCCGGCTCCGATTGGTATTCTTTTATCTAAATGTATTTTTGCGCCCCTGAAAATCTTTGATTCTTCCTGGATTAGGCGGGCAGCTTTTAAAACAAGGTTGTCCTCGCCAATAGTAAGTTTAGGGTTTGAGCAGGTAAATTCTATGCTTCTGTCATGGTTTTCTATATAAATATAATCATAGAGACTTATCCCTTGCATGACTGTTTCGATCTCGTGATAACCATCCGTCCGTTTGCCTAGTATCTCAAGAAATAGGTTAATCTTTGCAGGTGCTGCAATTTTTATTTTTCCATGTTCTTCCCAGTATTTCATAGAGTTTGTTCCTGTTTCATTGTGTTTTTAAAGAATGAAAGTTGTGTATCTCCATAAGTTCGGGTATCAAATAATCCGATAGAAAGATGCCCCAGGGCTATCACAGAATCTGTTTTCCTGTGCTGCAACAGTATGAGCCCTTCTGGTTGGATTATGTGATGACTGCATAAAGATGAAAACAGGCATAAGAGTTTATCTCTGTACGGATCTTTTTCAATGAGGGGATATGGAGGACTAGCGAATACCAAATCAATTGCTCTCTTGTTTTTCTCAAGATAAGGGATAATTTCAAACACATCATAATTTAACACCAACGCCTTATCCTGAAGCCTGGTTGCGTCAAGATTTTTTCTAATAATCTGAATAGCCGACCGGTCGTTTTCTACAAAAATACAGTATTGTGCCCCTCGGCTCAGCGCCTCTATTCCAATCGCACCCGTACCTGCATACATGTCCAAAACACGACTGCCAGGAATAACACCCGCCAGGATATTGAAGAGAGACCCCTTTATCTTATCCGGTATAGGACGCGTCGTGCTTCCCTTCGGAGAACTGAGATATATACCCCTTGCACTTCCTGCAATTACACGCACATTCGTAGTAGGTTATTTTATTGGCGACCGTTTTTCACGTATTAGTCACATGCATAAGATTGTCATGCAAGCTTCCACTGCTATCAACATCTTATTAGTCATAAGCCAAACGCAAAAATATGATAAGGGCATTTCCTATTCATGTCAATTCTAAATTCTATATTGACATATGCATATTTTATTATTTATAATCCTTCTTTTGACGAACGGTTACTGTTTGCTTTGTCTGAAAGAGAAGTTTAGTCCTCGCGCCATGTCCTTGTGTTAATCGTTCCGCATCTTACTATCCCATAGCAAACTTCATGATCAAAAAAAAACTCAAAAATTTAATTCTTAGCGTAGCACTCATTAAATTTAAGGTAGCGTAAATTATGATTAGTAGTATAGAAAAAGAACTGTCCCCTCTTCGAGAGCGTTTACTTCACCTCAGGGACTCTCTTTGACCTGGAGAATAAAGAAAAAGAGCTTTCGAACCTGGAAGAGCAATTCTCTGCGCCAAATTTTTGGGAAAACAAGGATAAGGCGCAACAGACGATCAGAAAATTAAAATCGCTGAAAGGAATTATTTTACCCCTTCAGGAATTGCAAAAAAACCTTGATGATATTGACTGCCTGTCTTCACTTGCTGAAGAAGAACAGGACGAACAAACAGAGGCTGAAGTTGTTAAAGACATTAAGTCCTTCACACAAAAGCTGGAAAAATTTGAACTGCGGACATTGCTTGGCGAACCCCATGATCACTGTAACGCATATTTGAGTATTTATGCAGGGGCGGGCGGGACAGAATCATGTGATTGGGTATCCATGTTGTTCCGTATGTACAGTCGTTGGATTGAAAAAAGTGGGCATACACTCACCCTCATCGATGTATTACCTGGTGAAGAAGCTGGCATAAAAAGAATTACTATCCTCATAAAAGGCGACTACGTTTATGGTTATTTAAAGTCTGAAATCGGGGTGCATCGCCTGGTACGAATCTCTCCCTTTGATGCCAACGCACGGAGGCACACATCGTTTGCTGCAGTCGATGTGCTGCCAGAGGTTGAAGAGGACGAAGAAATCGAAGTTAACGAAAATGAATTGCGGGTTGATACCTATCGTGCATCCGGGGCCGGTGGCCAGCATGTAAATAAGACGTCTTCCGCTGTTCGTATTACTCATATACCATCGGGAATCGTTGTACAATGTCAAAGCGAACGTTCGCAGCACCAGAACAGACGCGTGGCTCTGAGTATGTTGAAGGCAAAAATGTACCAGATAAAAGAAAAAGAAAGAGAGAAAGAACTTTCGGCAGCTTATGACGAGAAGGGAGAGATTGCCTGGGGTCATCAAATCCGGTCTTATGTCTTACAGCCCTATTCCCTTGTGAAGGATTTGCGCACCGGTAAAGAAACAGGGAACACACAAGCCATACTGGATGGCGAAATCGATGAGTTCATGGAGGCATATCTAAAATGGAGAATGATAAAAACCCATTAAATTTTTAAGGATTTTCACCAAAGAGTTCTTGCGTGTGAATAATTGTCTTTTGAATGCCGCTTACAAGATTCAGTATTATATAAACATATTTTAAAGGATGAAGCAAATTATGATTACATTGAAAAACGATGATCCGGAAGTTTGGCAAGCCATACAAGAAGAATCGAAAAGGCAACAAAATACCATTGATTTGATTGCTTCAGAAAACATTTGCAGTCCGGCAGTACAAGAAGCCCAAGGGTCTTCGATGACCAACAAATATGCAGAGGGTTATTCCGGAAGACGATGGTATGCAGGCTGCGGCAATGTAGACACCGTAGAAACACTTGCAATTGAAAGGGCAAAACAGATTTTTGGGGCAGAACATGCTAACGTACAACCCCATGCGGGTTCACAGGCAAACATGGCTGTTTGCTTTGCAGTGCTAAAACCGGGAGACCGTATCTTAGGCATGGATTTGTCCCACGGCGGACATCTTACGCACGGATTTAAAAAGAACTTTTCGGGCATGCTGTATGAAATTACCCATTATGGCGTAAAAAAAGAAACGGGTTATATTGATTATGACGAAGTACGAAATATTGCCCTGAAAACGAAGCCTCACATGATCATTGCCGGCGCAAGTGCATATCCACGAATACTAGACTTCCCACGCTTCAGGAAAATAGCGGATGAGGTTGGTGCATACTTCATGGCTGACATTGCCCATATCGCTGGACTTATCGCCGGAGGAGCACATCCCAGTCCGGTGCCCTATGCGGATTTTGTTACCACTACCACTCATAAAACAATGCGAGGACCAAGAGGCGGTTTAATTTTATGCAAAGCAAAGTACGCAAAACAGGTCGACTCGGTGGTTTTCCCGGGCATTCAAGGCGGTCCTTTCATGCACATCATCGCAGCGAAGGCAGTTGCATTTAAAGAGGCATTGACTGAAGAGTTCAAACAATGTCAACGGCAAACGGTAAAAAATGCACAGGCAATGGCTCAGGAGTTTGTGAAGCGAGGTTATACTATTGTATCTGGCGGAACAGACAACCATCTCTTCCTCGTTGACTTGCGCAACAAGGGCATTCCGGGGAAGGAGGCTCAAATATTGTTAGAAACGGTGGATATTATCCTGAACAGAAATACGATTCCTTTTGATGAAAGAGGTACAAATGAACCGAGCGGTATACGTATCGGGACACCCACGGTCACGTCCCGTGGTATGAAAGAGGCAGATGTCGTTAAAATAGCAGAGTGCATTGACAAAGTCCTTTCACAACCAAACGACACCAAAGTTAAGGATGTTGTTCGAAAAGCAGTGCGAGACCTCTGTTCTGCATTCCCATTATATGCGGCGTAAGCGTGTCAATTTGTAAAATAATAATGGTGACAACAAATACGTGTCTTACAATTATTCGCATAAGAAATAGAGCGATCTAAACCTGTAATATAAAAATCTTGTCTTAACATTATTTTTCGTGTACTGGTTTATTTGCAGCTTTAAGAAATGTTTTCAAGGGCTGGAGCAATTCAGCCCTATTTTTTTATACCTTCAAATAAAAAATGTGTTCAAAATTATTACCTAAAAAAATAACGGTTATCGGCAACGGTGGATGGGGAACCACTCTTGCCATTCTGCTTTACAAAAAGGGCTATGAAGTTGCCCTGTGGGGGGCTGATGCTTCTTATGTAGATTATCTGAAAGAAAAAAGAGAAAATGTTAAATATTTAAGAGGCATTTCAATTCCTTCCGGCATCTGCCTTACTTCTGAAATCACTAACAAGCTAATGGATGCACAGCTCATCGTATCTGCAACACCCACGCCCTATTTGCGTTCTGTCCTCATGAAATTCAAAGATATATTCCCTGATGGAACGCCGATTGTCAGCGTTACCAAGGGGATTGAAAACGATACCCTTATGAGGCCCAGCGAGATTATTACCCGAGTGTTGGGAAGTCTGCCTATCTCTTTGCTCCTGGGTCCAAGCCATGCGGAGGAGGTCGCACGGGGGTTACCCACGACTACAGTTGTCTCATCAAGAGATAGTGACCTGGCACGCGTCGTCCAGGGAGTCTTTACCACGGAAAGGTTCAGGGTCTATACAAATCCTGACATAATCGGTGTTGAGTTAGGGGCTGCGATGAAAAATGTGATCGCCATCGCCTCCGGCATATGTGACGGCCTGAAATTTGGTGATAATTCAAAGGCCGCCCTTATTTCACGCGGGTTGGTAGAAATTAGCCGTCTTGGTATCGTTATGGGTGCCCAGAGAAGTACTTTTTCAGGACTCACGGGGTTAGGCGATCTTATAACGACGTGCATCAGCCCCTTCGGTCGAAACCGTTGGGTTGGGGAACAGATAGGGAAAGGGAAAAAACTGGAAGAAATTCTGAAAGAAATGGAACAGATTGCTGAAGGTATATGGACAACAAAATCTGTTGTGGCGCTTTCCCACAAATTTAAAGTGGAAATGCCTATAACGAAAGAAATCTACGATGTGCTCTTTACCGGGAAAAACCCTCTGGAAGCAGTGAGCGCCCTTATGATGCGTGCCCCAAGGTCAGAGATGGAAGAACTGATCTGAAAATAGCATATTCTCAATCGCAAATTTTCATTGTCGTACCCCCCCTTCACAAGTTCCTGCAAAACTCAGCATTGTCCGTATAGAAATGTACATATCATGCCCTAACCCGCATTTCTCACGAATGGTAATTTATGACATCAAAAGGTTTCAAAATACATAATAAATTTGGTACCCAAGACTGATTTTTCTGCTTTTATGCATCACCATTGAATATCCTGATCGTTTTATTGATAAATATCCGGGAAGATGCTATCAAATGGCGTATTTTGGGCGTAGCACTCCCGTCCGGCTTAGCAAAATCATACTTACAACGGTAAATCTTTTCTGAGCTTCAACAGAGCAATGGATATGCTTTGCGAATGTTTTGAAAAGCAAGCTGAAAGATTTCTTTATAGGGATAAGCACTGGACAGGCAAACTGCTATTCTCCTTACACTCACCTTCACCTGTGCACCAATCTTGAGCAGTTTTGTTCGGATCGTGATGCATTGTGCTTGTGAGAATTCTGTTGAACAAAGACCTATCCGTCTTAATTCGTTGAGTAACACATAAGCCACTGACGAGAACCACAGTCTGAGTTGATTGGCGCGCATTGTCTCGGTACTTGTACGGTCGGCAAATAAATGTAACTGCTGTTCCTTGATCCTGTTTTCCATCTCCCCCCGTGCACAATACTCTTGCTCATAAAGACTTTTGGCATCTATCTCCTCTGATTTTAGTGATGTTACTACAAACCGGGGATTTGCCCCCTTCTCTAAATATTCCGCCTTGCCAACTACCCGACGATCCCTGGGCCAACTCTTCACCGTTTTATAGAAAAAATCTTTATACACCCTGGATGCTCTTCCTGTCTGCTCATACTGTTTTCCTGCCTCTGCCATTTCGTCCTGTATCTCTTCTTATAATCGAGAGTTCCTTGCAAGCCCAAAGAGATAGTCCACATGATTTGCTTCACACCAACCCATGATCTCT
>WBZR01002557.1_pt2 | contig 11202 bp, 8 predicted proteins | sample 5204231 | NCBI WGS metagenome assembly WBZR01 (sample SAMN12412403, study PRJNA552823) | activated sludge metagenome | isolation source: activated sludge from anammox sidestream of wastewater treatment plant... | place: USA: Virginia | collected 2017-08
AGGAACCCGTCACGCACGCGCCGATGAAACACGACCGGCTCGCCGTCCAGGCGGTCCTTGTGACTGACCCGAGCGAGCCCGACTTCCGCAGGGACATCGATCAGCAAGGTGAGATCGGGCTCGAGACCGGCCGTCGCAATCCGGTTCAATGTTCGCAGCTCGTCGAGGTCGAGCCCTCGGCCGTAGCCCTGGTACACGAGAGTGGAGTCAGAGAAACGATCGCACAGGACGATCGACCCCTCGGCGAGTGCGGGACCGATCAAGTAGGCGACGTGTTGGGCCCGATCGGCGAGAAAGAGGAAGAGCTCGCAGCGGGCGCTCATCGCCTCGATGTCGGGGTCCAACAGGATCTGGCGGATCCGAACTCCTACCGACCCCGCCCCGGGCTCACGCGTGACGACGACGGATCGGCCGCTAGCTCGCAACGCTTCGGCGACCGCTCGAATCGCCGTGCTCTTGCCGGCGCCTTCCGGTCCCTCGAACGTGACGAACACCCCTGAATTGTAGCTTCCCATCGAGAGTTCCAAAAGCAGGACGGCCGCGAAGCTCGATCGCTTCGCGGCCGCCAGAGGAGATGACCGATCGACCTACGTGCGGAACACGAGGAAGCGGCCGGTCAGGTTCGCCGCAGGAATCCCGGCGGGCGTTCCGTTGAATCGGAAGTTGCCCTGTCGGATATTGCGCCACCAGTTGGTGCCGGTCGTCGCGATCGCGTTGCCGTTCTTGTCCTTGAAGCTCGTGAACGATCCACGGATCTCGCCGGTCACGCTCGCAGGCTGGAGGTTCTTGATCGGATAGACCTTGAAGGTCTTCGTTGCGTAGTCGGCGGTGCCGAACCACATCTTCGAGATCGTTGAACCCGCCCGCTGCAGAATCGCGATTTCTTGGCGCGCTCCATCCCCGGTCTTCGGGAAGGTGATGAACTCGAATGCCTTCATGTTGTTCACCACGTCGTCGACATTGCGATACGTGCCTTTCAGCGCGGTGATCAAGCGGAGGGGCGGGCCGATATAGGTCGGGTCGGCCTGCTCGAGCTCATAGGTCTTCAGGAAGGTGACCGGAGCAGCCGGGCGGAAGAAGCCTTCGAACGTTCCGAAGTTGGTGAGAACCTCGAAATGTCCGTCGCTGCCGTTCACACCCTTGGCGTCCTTGATGCTGAGCGCATAGGAGTCGCCGCTCATGAACACCGTGCTTGCAGGCGTGCCCGCCGCGGTGCCCGCCATCAGCGTCGGCTTGTCGGTGACCGACGAGATGTCGAAGGCGACATAGTCGGAGAGGAAGCCGGTGACCTTGCCCGTCGCCGCATTCGTGTTCTCCGCGATGAACTTCGCCGTGTTGAAATCGATATCAGTGACGTTCCCGAACGCATCCGTCTGAAGGTCCATCATCGCGTCATGCAGGCGAAGCTGCAGGGCGGTGACGCGCCCTCGGAACGCGGTTACGAGGAACTGGTTCGTCATCGCGTGGATCTCGTTCGGATACGGAACCTCGGTGACGCCATCGTCGGCCGTTCGCGTGAACCCAAGCCCCGGCCTCGCTCGATCCTGGAATGTCATGCGAAGGTCGGTAAAGGTTCGGCTCGTCTCGGTCGGCGACGGGACGAAGGTCGAGTCGGCGCTGAAGGGCCGGCTCTGCACGTTGTAGTTGTCCAAGCGGATTGCGAGGCTCACCGAAAGCGGATACTCCGCCTCTTCACCGGAGCCGTTCTGCAGGCGGAACTCGCTCAAGAAGGCGGTGATCGAACCGGGCGCGCGCCCCTGGCCAGGCAAGAAGTAGGCGTCGATCAGCCCAGGAGGCGCCGTACCGTTTGTGCCGTTCAGGTTCACGAACGATTGGTCGACAGCTCCACCGCCGCCACCGCCGCCACCACCGCCACCGGCGGCAGGCGCACCGTCCCCAGCACAACCAGCTAACACGACCGCGAATGCGGCATATAGAAGCGGCCACTTCCTCAAACCTTCACCTCTTGTCAAAAACCTCTCCAGGCGCTCGGGCGCCAAGCGCCATTCGATGCTGCGCGTAGTATAGCAACTTTGCCAGCCAGATGATACGACGTTGCAGGGTGGCGGTTTAGTTTGGGGAGTTCGCCGAATCCTTCGAGACCGCGCCTCATCGCCTCTGCCAAGGTATCTTCTGTGCCTATGCGCTTGTGGGCGGCCCTCATGCTGACGTTGGCCGTCGCCGGTGCGAGCGCAGAGCGCATCCTGCTGGTGCCTCTCGACTCCAGGCCTGCGGCTGGGCAGTTCGCCCAGATGATCGCGTCGATGGCCGGGGTCGAGGTGAACATGCCCCCCTACGCGCTGTTGGGGCGCTTCACCAACCCGGGTTCACCGGAGTCGATTCTCGATTGGCTTGCCGGCCAAAACTTCGACGACGTCACGGCGGCCGTGATCAGTACGGACATGATCGCCTATGGCGGCCTGATCGCCTCGCGCACTGCCGACGTCACCGCCGACGACGCGATCGCCAGGCTCAAAGCGCTCGAGACGATTCGCAAGGCCCACCCGAAGACCCGATTCTACGCGTACTCCGCGATCATGCGGCTCACCCCAACCGCAACCAAGGCGACCGCCGCTTGGAGGCTCCAGCTTGGGCGATACGCCGAGATCAAGGAGCGATATCGGCAGGCGCCGAGCCAAGCCTATCTGCAGTCGCTGCGCAACCTGCAGGCGAAAATCCCGCCGATCGAAATCCAGCGATATGAGGCGACGCGTGAACGCAATCACGATGTCCAGAAGGCGATTATCCGGATGGCCGCGACTGGAACGTTCGATTACGTCGTCTTCGGGCAGGATGACGCCCAGCCTTTCGGCCCGCATATTCCAGAGACCAATCGCCTGAAGGCGGTCGCGGCCCAACTTGCCGTCCAAGGCAAGACCTATTTCTGCGAAGGCATCGACCAGCACGCGAACGTGCTGATCTCGCGAGCCCTTCTGAAGTCCCGAGATTGGACTCCCAGAGTCCGGATCGTGTTTTCCGACGATTCCTGCCGCAAGCGGATCGCCGACTACGAGTCGAAGACGATCGAAGACTCCTTGCGCGACCAGCTCATCGCAAGCGGTGCGCGCCCCGCCGTCGGCGATCAGTTCGACTACACCCTGTACTTGAACGTGCCGTCGCACGGAGTGGCGCCGTTCGCCCAGTTTCTCGAGTCGCTGACCGGCGAGGTCGACCAGGGGTTCCCCGTCGGCGTCGCAGACATCAACATCGGGAAGGACGGCACCGCCGACGCCGAACTGTTCGACGCGCTCGACCAGAACGGCAGGATGATCAAGCTCCTGTCGTACGCGGGCTGGAACACGGCGGGCAATACGATGGGGACCTCGATCCCCGCCGCAAACGTCTACTTGCTCTCACGCCGGAGCCAGGCCGATCCGCTGACCCGCGAGATCGCGCTCCGTGAGTTCCTACTTCATCGGTTCGTCAATGATTTCGCGTACCACCGCTACGTGAGGCCGCAGGCATACCGCATGATCGACGCGAGCCCGCGAGCGAGCCGCGAGGAGACCTACGGCGACGCGTTCGACGAAGTGAACGGCTTCGTCCAAGAGGAGTTGGGGCACCATCTCCAGGAAACGTTCAAGGCCCAGTTTCTTGGGCAGAAGTTCTTCGCCGGTTCCAAGCAGTACGAGATCACCGGGCTGGACCAGGTGCGGATCTTCCTTCCGTGGCCGCGAGCCTATGAAGTCCGACTCGAGTTCAAGATTCAAGCTCGCGAAGTGACGAGCATCGGCGGCGTGTCGTTCCTCTGGTGGTACGGCAAGGCGATCGAGAGTCTGCTGAAGGCCGCCACAACGCCGCTCTAAGCTGCGAGGACGACCTCGAGGTTGGCTCGCGCCTCGCGGTGATGCGGGTCGAACGTGAGCGTCTGGCCGTACGCAATCTCCGCGCCCTGAGCGTGTCCCAAACGGGCGAAGCAGTTCCCGAGCACAAACCACGCCTGCGAGTTGGTGGGATCGAGCCGCAGAGCCTGCTCATACCACTCGCCCGCCTCCCCAAATCGGCCGTTCGCATAGAGCACGTCGCCCGCATTCAGGAACGCGTTGGCGTAGGTCGGGTCGACCTCGGCGGCAGCAGAAAACGACGCGAGGGCGTTCTCCATATCGCCGACTCGTGCGAGCGATCGGCCCCAGTTGACGAGAAGTGGAGCGGTCGCCATTCCCGCGGTAGCCACTTTCGCATAGGCAGCCAGCAGGCGTTGGTCGTCACCGATGGCTTCGAGTGCGTGGAGAAGCATCGAGGCTAGGTCGGCGTCCGTTGGTGTCTCGTCGAGAAGCTGAGCCAAGATTTGGGCCGCTTCTTCGAAGACTCCGGCCGAGATGAACTGCTTGGCGGCAAGCCGCGCGCAAGGCTCCATCCCGGGAGCATACGAGGCCTCCAGGTAGCTCTCAGCGGCTTCGCGTGGGCGATCGAGTTTCTCGAGCGCAATGCCTTGGGCATACAGCCCGATCGCAAAGCTTGGGTCCACCTGCAACGCCCGCTGGGCAAGTTCGAGCCCTTGTTCAGGCTTGCCAAGCCGCGTCAGAACCTGCGACTTGAGAACAAGCCCCTTGTAGGTCTTGATCGCGTAGTCACCGGTCAAGTCCGATGGCCAATCCATCGTCAGACAGCGATCGATCGACTGGAGCGCCTCCTCCAGGCGGTCGAGCTTGAGCAGTGCGTGCGCCCGATCGAACTCGTTGATGACCGAGTAAAAGCCCTTCATCTCGGCCAAGTCGCACTCGAGGAGGGCCTCGTCGGACCGGTCCTGGGCGATGAGGGCGGACGTCAGAATCTGATAAGCGACTGGGGCATATGGTGCTTGAGCCGGAAGGAAGTTGACGCAGACCCTGGCTGCGCGTTCCGCGTCGGCGGACCGTCGGCCGACGCTGTAAGCGTTTGCAAGGTTGAACCAGTGGAACGGATCGCGGGGGTGCTCTTTCACCTCGCGCTCCAACATCGTCACAGTCCGGTTCAGCTTGTCCTTCTCGCGCATCACCTCCTGCTGGTAGCCATAGTGCTTCAGGGTCGCGTTGCCAAGCGTCGCCGCGATCAGTCCGTGCTGGTCGAAAGCCTGGAGAACCTGCTCGTGGATTCTGCCTTCGAACCGAACCTCTGGAATCCGCCTGAACAAGCGCACCGGCTTGTGCACGTACTGGTTCGCCTCGTTGTCGGCGTCCATCAAGTTGACGATGCGGATGAAATAGCCACCAAAGTGGGGCCTGATGACCGCCTCGTAGATCGAGTTCCTGGACTCCTGCGTCAGTTCCTCGTCTGCGTCGATCCAAAGCGCCCAGTTGCCGGTCGCCAAGTCGAGGCTTGCGTTGCGAGCGGCGGCGAAGTCATCGCACCATGCGAAGTGGCCGATGATGGCGCTGTGCTGGGAGGCGATGTCGACGGTCTTGTCGGTGGAGCCAGTGTCCACCACGACGATCTCATCGACGACTCCCTGAAGGCTCTTCAGGCACCGGTCGAGGCTCGCCTCTTCGTTCTTGACGATCAGGCATGCGGACAGCTTGATCGAGGCGTCCTCGTTGGGTTGCCCGGCAACCCGTGGAATCATGGCCGCGCCTTTTAGGTCGTCGGTCTTGAGCTTCGCCGCCATTTGGCGTCGGCACTCAAAGTAGTTCGCGAGCACCTGCCGGAGTTCTGTCGCACGTTCTCCGTCGCCTGCCTTCTCGAGCAGGTCGACCGCCTCGAACTCGCGCTGGGTATAGCAGTAGAGGAGGCCAAGTTCCGCGATCAGTTCAAGATCGGCGGCATTTTCTGCAATCAATGCGGTGAGGAGGCGCTCCGCCTCCTGATGCTGGGCCTCCCGAACGAGTTGCCACACGCGCTTCGTGCTCATTTAGGTCAAGCGGCCTTGCTGCGCTGCAGCTGGAGGTACTTGCGAGCACCGGCGATGCTGAACATCTCGTCGCGCAGCAGTCGCTTGATCGTGAACAGGACCTGGATGTCCTCGGCGTCGTATCGACGCTGTCCGCCTTCGGTTCGGCCCGGACAGAGGTACTCGAAGAACTCTCGTTCCCAATAGCGCAACGTGTGGACTTCCACCCCCGTGATCGCGCTAGCGGCACTGATGGAGACGGCGCGCTCGGCGCCCTTCGCTCGTTTCTTCGTCGCCATAACCGTTTGACCGTTCTAGGACACCCTTGCGGGGCTCATGAGAATCATCGGGCGGTTGAGGCGATTTGTAGAGGGTGGACGGGTGAACAAACGGTCAAGCCCGAATGTACTCCAGCCGAATCTTGAGCCTACGTTCGCCGTTGTAGGTCTCAAGTGACGGCTTGAAAACCGCGTCGAATTCAGATTCCGGGCCCATCGCGAGGACTGTCTCGGCTTGGGTGAACGTCGTCCCCCAGAGCCGCCTTCCCCCAGGGCCTTGTAGTTGAACGCTCGCGACCGTCTCCGATTTGGTCGGCTTGGTCTGAATCGCCCGGATATTGCGCATCAGGAAGACGGGCTCAGGGTTCGCGTTCCCAAACGGCTCTAACTGCGACAGGGAGTCGACCGAGTTGTAGTCGACCTCATCGCCGTCGACGGCGAGATCGACCTCGAGAACAGGAATCAGGTCCTCGGGTTTGAGGTGCTCCTTCGCATACGCGTTGAAGGCCTCAGCCACCTCATCGACCCGATCGAGCCTCGTGGAGAACCCTGCCGCGGCCGCGTGGCCGCCACCCTCTACAAGGTCAGGGAACGCCCGAATGCTGTCCGCAAGGTTGAAGCCAGGAATCGAGCGGGCAGACCCTTTCGCCATCCCGGTATCCGGGTTGTAGACCATAACGTACGCGGGGCGATTGAATCGATCGACGAGTTTGCTTGCCACCAGGCCAACGATCCCGCCGTGCCAGTTTTCGTTGCCGACGACGATCACATAGCGGTCAGACAGGTCCATTTCGGCGACGTGCTCGAGCGCATCGGCGACGATCTGGTCCTGCCGGTTGCGCCGCTCGGTGTTCAGCTGCTCGATCTCGGCGGCAAGGGCCATCGCGATCGTGTCGTCCTTGCTGAGCAGAAGGTCGAGTGCCCGTCGCGCGTCGTCGATCCGGCCCGTCGCGTTGAGGCGGGGCCCAAGCTGGAATCCGATGTGTCGAGCTCGCAATCCGTCCTCCGCCGCCGTCTCAAGAAGCCTCGACGTCGTAAGCAACGCACGCAAGCCCTCCTTCTTCGTGCCCCAGAGTTCCTTGAGTCCGTGCCGCACGATCGTCCGATTCTCTCCGACGAGCGGCATGACGTCGGCAACCGTCCCGAGGGCGGCCAAGTCGAGGTAAGCACGGCGATATCCAGCGATTCCGGCTCCAACCTCGCGAGCGAGCCCTTCGCAGAAGCGGAAGACGACGCCGACGCCGGCAAGCTCGCGGAATGGGTAGGGCGAATCCGTCCTGTGCGGATTGATCAGAGCCGCCGCCTCCGGGAGCTCCGGCGGCACCGTGTGATGGTCGGTGACCACCACCGTCATGCCCCCCTCCCTGGCTGCCAGCACCTGCTCGTGGGCCGAGATTCCGCAGTCGCACGTGAGGAAGACCTTCGCCCCGAGGGACTTCGCCTCCTCGACCGCCTTCAGGTGAATCCCGTATCCCTCTTTCATCCGATGGGGGACGTGAACGTGCACGTCCGCACCGATCTTCTCGAGGAAGCGAGTGAATAGGGCGGCGCTGGTGACCCCGTCCACGTCGTAGTCGCCGTGGATGTAGATCTTCTCCTTCCGCTCGATCGCCCCCAGAAGCACGTTCTTGGCGGGCTCGTAGTCGGGCAAAAGCGAGGGATCGGCGAGCGAGTCGAGAGAAGGGTTGAGGAACTCGGAGGCGGTCTCTGGCTCGTCGAAGCCGCGCGCGACGAGGACCGCGGCCAACAGCCGCGGAATCCCCAACTCGCGCATCAGTCTCGACTCGGCGTCACGATCGCGCTCTCCGAGTTCGATCCGCACCTCACCTGACGGTCCCATCTTCCCTTTCATAGCGCTTGTCCGACCGCTACTTGGCTAGCAACTGACGGAGCACGTAGTGCAGGATTCCGCCGTTACGGTAGTAGTCGAGTTCTTTCGGAGTATCGATCCGCACCCTAACCTGGAACGACTTCACGTCGCCGTCGCCAGTGGTCGCCCGCATCGTCAACGTCTTTCCGTGGGAGAAGCCATGGTCAGCCGAGAACGAGAGCTCGAGAAGTGAGAACTCCTCGGAGCCCTTCAGACCGAGAGACGCCGCGCTTTCGCCCTCGAGGAACTGGAGCGGCAGCACACCCATCCCGATGAGGTTCGACCGATGGATTCGCTCGAAGCTCTCCGCCAACACCGCCTTGACGCCGAGGAGGTAGGTGCCCTTGGCCGCCCAGTCCCGCGACGAGCCCGAGCCATACTCCTTGCCCGCAAGCACGATCAGGGGGGTGCCCTTCGCCTTGTAACGCATCGCAGCGTCGTAGATCGACATCACTTCGCCGGTCGGATGATGGAGTGTGACTCCGCCCTCCGAACCAGGCACGAGCTGGTTGCGGAGGCGCACATTTGCGAAGGTGCCGCGCACCATGACGTCGTCGTTCCCGCGACGGGAGCCGTACGAGTTGAACATCGCAGGCTCGACTCCCCGATCGATGAGGAACTTCCCTGCCGGCGAGGAGGCCTTGATCGAACCCGCCGGTGAGATATGGTCGGTCGTGATGCTGTCGCCAAGCATCGCGAGCACCTGCATCCCATTGAGGTCCTCGACCCCATTCGGCTCGAACGCGTTCATCCCCTCGAAGTAGGGCGGGTGCTTGACATAGGTCGAGGCGCCGTCCCATTCGAACCGTTCAGCCGAACCCGCCTCGATTTCGGCCCACTTCTCGTCACCGGCGAAGACGTCCGCATAGGACGACTGGAAAAGGTCGCGGCTCAAGCTGCCCTCCACCGCGGCCGCGACTTCCGCCTGGGTCGGCCAAAGGTCGCGCAAGTAGACGGCGGCGCCCGAACGATCGACCCCGATCGGATCGTTTTGGAGGTCGATCTCGAGGGTGCCGGCGAGGGCGTAAGCGACGACCAGTGGCGGCGACATGAGGTAGTTGGCCTTCACGTCCTGCTGAATGCGGCCCTCGAAGTTGCGATTGCCGCTGAGCACGCTGCACACGACGAGCTGCTCGGCCTGCACCTTCTCGGAGACCCACTCTGGCAGCGGACCCGAGTTACCGATGCAGGTCGTGCAGCCATATCCCACGACGTTGAATCCAATCTGCTCCAGATCGTCGAGCAAGCCCGCCTTGCGGAGGTAGTCGGTCACGACCTTCGAGCCTGGGGCAAGGCTCGTCTTCACCCACTCCTTTGGCTGGAGACCCCGTTCTGCCGCCTTGCGCGCCAGCAGCCCCGCTGCCACCATCACGCTCGGATTGCTCGTGTTGGTGCAGCTCGTGATCGCGGCGATCACCACCGATCCGTTGCCGAGCGCGTCGGTCTTGGTCTGGATGCCGACAGCCCCTGACTCGAGTTGGGGGAATGCATGGTGCAGAGAGCCGCGCGCCTGGCTGAGCGCGACCCGGTCTTGCGGGCGCTTCGGCCCGGCGACGCTGGGCTCGACCGTCGAGAGGTCCAGCTCCAGCGTGTCACTGTACTCAGATTCCGGAGCCGAGGCGTCGAAGAACAGCCCTTGTTCGCGCATGTACGCCTCGACGAGCGCGATCTGCTCCTCCGATCGGCCGGTCAGCCGAAGGTAGCCAAGCGTGATCGCGTCCATCGGGAAAATGCCGCAGGTCGCACCGTACTCCGGCGCCATGTTGCCGATCGTCGCCCGGTCGGCCAAGGGAAGCGTCGAAACACCTGCACCGTGGAACTCCACGAACTTGCCGACGACGCCCTTCTTGCGAAGCAGCTCCGTCACACGTAGGACAAGGTCGGTCGTCGTTGCGCCTTCGCGCAGTCTGCCGGTGAGTTTGAAGCCGACGACCTGAGGGATCAGCATGCTGATCGGCTGACCGAGCATCGCCGCCTCTGCTTCGATGCCCCCGACGCCCCAACCGAGGACGCCGAGCCCGTTCACCATCGTCGTGTGGCTGTCGGTTCCGACAAGCGTGTCGGGATACGCGACTCCAGCAGGGTTGACGAACACCCCGCGCGCCAAGAACTCTAGGTTGACCTGATGGCAGATGCCGGTGTTCGGGGGCACGACCTTGAAATTCTGGAAACTGTTCTGAGCCCACTTGAGAAACGTGTATCGCTCACGATTCCGCTCAAACTCGAGGTCCCGGTTGATCGTCAACGCTTCGTTGGTCCCGAAGGCGTCGACCTGGACGGAGTGGTCGATCACGAGTTCGACCGGCTGGAGGGGGTTGATCTTGTTCGGATCGCCTCCCAGCTCTGCCATCGCGTCGCGCATTGCGGCGAGGTCGACGACGCAGGGCACGCCGGTGAAGTCCTGCAGCAGCACACGAGCCGGCATGAAGGCGATCTCATGGCTCGGCTCAGCTTGTGGATCCCATCCGAGAATGGCGTCGATGTCCGAACTCTGGACGCTGCCGTCTCCTTCGCAGCGAAGAAGATTCTCGAGCAGGATGCGGATGGAATAGGGGAGTCGGGATACGCGATGGCCTCGCTCTTCGAGGGCTCGCAGACGATAGATCGTCAGGTCCCGGCCCGCCAACGAAACGGTGGCACGGGCGTGAAAGCTGTTCATGAATTGAGTTCAGAATACCTTCACGATGCCGTACCGGCAGGACCTTGTCCGCTACCAGATGCGCTCGAGCGCGGCGTTGGTGAGCTCGAGCCGAAGCGGGAGCCCGGCATCGTCGAGGAAGGCCACTCCTTTCTCAGAGGAAGTCTTGTTCGCCTTGACCTTCTTCCCACCAACGGTCAGATCGACGACACCGGTGTAGGTGGTCACCACGAGCGCCCAAGACATGGTCTCGAGGTCGAAGTGGTACGCCTTCGCAGTCGCGCCAACCTTCGGTTTATCCCGCAGGAACCAGAACTCGGTGACGTCGGCACGCTCGGCGGTCTCGGGGAGCGGAATCTGCTTGGTCGACCGCTTCCCGTTCAGGTCGATCACCGCGTTCGCGCCCTTCGCGTCGAAGGTGACGATCAGGGTACGCCGCGTCTTTTGTGAGGGCACCGAAGTTTCCTGGAACTTCCTTACTGGCACACCCTTCGCGTCATAGGTCGACTCCGATCGGAGAGTGGCGGCCGACGCCCCGAGCTGGAGCGACATCGAAAGCTGGACGGACTTCGAGCCGTCCGGCAAGACCTTCTGCAGGAGGGTCGCCGTC
>WBZR01004576.1_pt1 | contig 11201 bp, 7 predicted proteins | sample 5204231 | NCBI WGS metagenome assembly WBZR01 (sample SAMN12412403, study PRJNA552823) | activated sludge metagenome | isolation source: activated sludge from anammox sidestream of wastewater treatment plant... | place: USA: Virginia | collected 2017-08
GGGCGCGTGCCAGTCGGCTTCGGTGAGCTCCTGGCCGTCGGGACGCAGCCAGGCGACGTCCTTCAGGCCCGTGCCCGAAATCTCGCTGCCGTGGAAGAAGCTCCGGCGCCGCAGCACGGGATTGCCGGCGCGGATCGCGAGCACGCGGCGCGTGAACGCGAGCAGGTCGCGGGCCGCCTGATCGAGGCTCCAGTCGATCCAGCTTAGCTCCGAGTCCTGGCAATAGGCGTTGTTGTTGCCGTGCTGCGTGCGGTGCATCTCGTCGCCCGCGAGAAGCATCGGGACGCCCTGCGAGAACGCGAGCGTCGCCAGGAGATTGCGCTCGGTGCTGGCGCGCTGCCGCAGCACCTCGACCGCCTCCGTCGGCCCCTCGGCGCCCCAGTTGCGACTCCAGTTGTCGTTGGTGCCGTCGCGGTTGTCCTCGCCGTTCGCCTCGTTGTGCTTGCGCTCGTAGCTCACGAGGTCGCGCAGCGTGAATCCGTCGTGGCAGGTGACGAAGTTGATGCTCGCGTCGGCGTTCCGGCCGTTCGATCCGAAGAGGTCGCTCGAGCCGGAAAGGCGCGACGCGAGGTCGGCGATGCGTCCCGGGTCGCCGCGCCAGAACCGGCGAACGCCGTCGCGGAAGCGGCCGTTCCATTCCGACCATCCGGCCGGGAAGGCGCCGCCCCAGTCGCCGCCGGGTCCGAGGTCCCACGGCTCGGCGACGAGCTTGACCCGCGAGAGGATCGGATCCTGGCGCACCACCTCGAAGAAGGCGTCGCTGCGCGCGTCGACGGAGGCGCCGCGGCCGAGCACGGGCGCCAGATCGAAGCGGAAGCCGTCGACGTGCATCTCCTCGACCCAGTACCGCAGGCTGTCGAGCACGAGCTGGGTCGTGCGCGGGTGCGGAAGGTTCAACGTGTTGCCGCAGCCGGTGACGTCGACGTAGGAGCGCGGATCGTGCGGATCGAGGCGGTAGTAGACGGCGTTGTCGATGCCGCGCAGGGAGAGCGTCGGCCCGCGGTGATCGCCCTCGCCGGTGTGGTTGTAGACGACGTCGAGGATCACCTCGAGGCCGGCGCGATGGAGGCGCTTCACCATCGTCTTGAACTCGGCGACCTGGGCGCCGCCGCCGGCGGTCGCGAAGCGGACGTCGGGCGCGAAGAAGGCGAGGGTGTTGTAGCCCCAGTAGTTCGTGAGACCGCGCGCGGAGAGATAGCGATCGACGATCGCCTGGTGGATCGGCAGGAGCTCGATCGTGGTGACGCCGAGGCTCTGGAGGTGCTGCACCACGGGGTCGGTCGCGAGTCCCAGGTACGTGCCGCGCAGGCGCGCCGGCACCTCGGGGTGCCGCGCGGTGAGGCCCTTCACGTGGCACTCGTACATCACGGTGCGGCTCCACGGGACGCGGGGCGGGCGATCGTCGCCCCATGTGAACGCGGACTCGACGACGACGCTCTTCGGCGCGGCCCCGGCGCTGTCCACCGGGCTCGGGACGAGATCGTCCTCGAGCTCCGCCGGAGCGAAGCCGAAGAGCGAGGGCCCGAACCGGCCGCCGTCGCCGAGCGCCCGCGCGTACGGGTCGACCAGGAGCTTCTGCGGGTTGAAGCGGTGACCGCGTCGCGGATCGTACGGTCCGTGGACCCGATAGCCGTAGCGCTGACCGGGGCGGACGTCCGGCAGGTAGGCGTGCCAGACGCCCTGGTCGCGTTCGACCAGCGGGACGCGCGCGCGCTCGCGGTCGGCGTCGTCGAAGAGGCAGAGCTCCACCGCCGTCGCGTGGGTGGAGAAGATCGCGAAGTTCACGCCTTCGCCGTCCCAGGTGGCGCCGAGCGGCTGCGGAGCGCCGGGCCAGACGCGCACGTCGTTCGCGCTCATGCGGGGGCGCCCGGCGCGTGGAGGCGGAAGATCTGGCCGACGCGATCGGCGGGGTCGAGCCGGACGTAGGCGCGACGGCCGCGCCACGCGTAGCGCTCGCCGCTCAGCAGATCTTCGACCTCGAAGGTCGCGTCCTCGCCGAGACCGAGCAGATCGAGGGGGACCTCGACCATGGACTCGCGCGTCTGGTGCGGATCGAGGTTCACGACGACGAGCAAGGTCTCCTCCGGGGCATCGCCGCGCTTCGAATACCACAGCAGCTGCTCGGCGCCCGCGTCGTGAAAGGCGACGTTGTCGACGCGCTGGAGCGCGCGGTGGCGCCGCCGGAGGCCGTTGAGCGCGCGCAGATCGTCGTTCAGGTTGCCCGCGGCGTCGTAGTCGCGCTGGCGCAGCTGGAACTTCTCCGAGTCGAGGTACTCCTCACCACCGGGGCGCAGCGGGATTCCCTCGCAGAGCTCGTAGCCGCTGTAGATGCCGTAGAGCGGGGAGAGCGTCGCGGCCAGCAGCAAGCGCACGCGGAAGGCCGCCCGGCCGCCGGTCTGGAGGTAGGCGTGCAGCACGTCGGGCGTTGTCGGGAAGAAGGCCGGGCGCAGGAACTCGGCGAACTCTCCCCGGGTGAGGTCGGTCAGATAGGCGCGCAGCTCGGCCGCCGTCGTCCGCCAGATGAAGTAGGTGTACGACTGGCTGAAGCCGAGCGCCGCGAGCGCCCGGAGCGTCTTCGGACGGGTGAAGGCCTCGGCGAGGAAGAGCACGTCGGGGTGCGCGCGGGTGACCTCCGCGATCAGCCATTCCCAGAAGGCGAACGGCTTCGTGTGCGGATTGTCGACGCGGAAGGCGCGGACGCCGTGCGCGACCCAGAAGAGTACGACGTCGCGCCATGCCGTCCAGAGCGCCGCGCGGTCGGCGCACCAGAAGTCGACCGGCACGATGTCTTCGAAGGTGTAGGGCGGGTTCTCGGCGCACTTGAGTGAGCCGTCGGCGCGCCGGACGAACCAGTCGGGGTGCTCGCGGATCCAGGGATGGTCCGGCGAGCAGTGGGGCGCGAAGTCGAGCGCGATCTCCAGACCGTGGCGCGCCGCCACGGCGACGAGATGGTCGAAGTCGGCGAGCGTCCCGAGCGCCGGCTCGATCGCGGTGTGGCCGCCGGCGCTCCCTCCTATCGCCCACGGGCTTCCCGGATCGTCGGGTCCGGCGGTCGGGGCGCCGTTGGGGCCTTTGCGGTGGGTGCGCCCGATCGGGTGGACCGGTGGAAGGTAGACGACGTCGAATCCGAGCGCCGCGATCGCGGGCAAGCGCTCGGCCGCGTCGCGCAGCGTACCGTGCCGGCCGGGCACCGGGCTCGACGAGCGGGGGAACAGCTCGTACCAGGCGGCGAAGCGGGCGCGCTCGCGATCGACGATCACGACGAGATCGTCGACGTGGCGCGTCCGGTCGGGGACGGGGAGATGGCGCGCGACCAGCTCCGGGAGCGCGTCGGCGCGGAGGGCCGTCGCCGCGCGTGCGGCGGGAGCCGCGTCGGCGCGGCCGAGCGCGGCGGCGGCGCGCTCGATCGTTGCCGAGACCGCGGCCGGCGCGTGCCGCGCCGCGGCGTGGAGGAGCGCCGCGCCTTCGCGGAGATCCGCCTCGAGGTCGCGCCCCGCGTCGACCCGCGCCGCGAGCGCGCGCCGCCAGGTGGCGACACGGTCCGTCCAGGCCTCGATGGTGTACGTCCAGCGGCCGAGCCGATCCGGGAGGAAGCTCCCGTGCCAGCGGTCCGTGTCGTAGTCGTAGGCGAGCGGAGCGTAGCGCCAGGCCGCGTCGCCGGGGCCGCGGAACGCGATGCGGCCGGCCAGGACGTCGTGACCGTCGCGCAGGATGTCGGCCGTCACCGGACAGGGGTCGCCGAGGACGCGCTTGATCGGGTGGCGGCCCGCGTCGACCGTCGGCGCGAGGTTCGCGATCACGAATCGCGCCGGCTCGCTCCCCGATCCGACCGCTGCGTCCTCGCTCCCCTTCACCCCCATGCGCACGCCGCGGGAAACTGTAACAGCCGCGCCCCACGCCGGGAAGCGCTGCGCCGCTCGGTTCCGAGCGAGAAGCGCGTGCCGCCGCGAGCATCGCCAGCGGCGCGGCGGGATGGTATGGCCTCGCCATGGAGCTCCGCGAGATCGCCGTCGACGTCTACGCGTGCCTGACGCCCGATCGCGGCTTGGGGTGGAGCAATTCCGGCCTGGTGCGCCGCGCGGGCGGGCTCGTGATCGACACCTTCTGGGATCTCCCCCACACCCGCGCCCTGATGGACCTCTATCGGCCCTTGCTCCCCGCTCCGGCCCGGCGCCTGGTCAACACCCATCACAACGGCGACCACTGCTGGGGGAATCAGCTGTTCCGCGAGGCGGAGATCATCGGCCACCGCCGCTGCGCCGAGGCTTTCGGGAAGGATTCGTCGCCGGAGGGACTCCAGATGCTGCGCGCGGCCGTCGACAGCGCCGACCCGGCGATCGCCGCGTTCGCCGCGGCGCTGGCCGATTGGGACTTCACCGGCGTCGAGCTGACGCCGCCGACCACCGTGTTCGACGACCGGCTGGATCTCGATCTCGAAGGCGTGCGCGTGGAGCTGCGCTACGTCGGCCCGGCGCACACCGCCGGCGATGTGATCGTGCACCTCCCGGCGCAGCGGGTGGTGTTCGCCGGCGACGTGCTGTTCCGGCTCTGCACTCCGATCGGCTGGGAAGGCACCTACGCGCAATGGCTCACGGCGCTCGACACCATCATCGACCTCGCGCCCGAGGTCGTCGTGCCCGGGCACGGACCGCTGTCCGGCCTCGAGGGGCCGCGCGAGATGCGCGCCTATCTCGTCTACGTGCGTGAGGAGTCGCGCCGCCATTTCGAAGCTGGACGGTCGGAGATGGAGGCGGCGAAGCGCATCGACCTCGGTCCGTACGCCGGATGGACGGAGCCGGAGCGTCTGCTCTTCAATGTGGAGCGCGCCTATCGCGAGCTCCGCGGCATGCCGTACGACGCGCCGATCGACGCGCTCGCCACGTTCCGTGGGATGCATGAACTGCGGACACACCTCGCGGCGCGCGCCCGCTGAGCCTCCGACGCGCCCGGAGGACGACTTCCGGGCGGCCACGAGCGCGCCGTGAAGCGCACGTCGCCGATCGAGCCGGCGCCGAGCCGCTACCTCATGCCGCCGGTCACCTCGGCGCCGCGCCACGGCTGTCTCGCTGCGGGGGGCGATCTCGAGCCGGGCACGATCCTCGCCGCCTATCGACAGGGCATCTTTCCCTGGCCGGACCGCGACGGTCGGCTCCTCTGGTGGTCACCGGACCCGCGGGCGATCCTGCCGCTCGACGGATTCCACGGCTCGCGCAGCCTCGCGCGAGCGCGGCGCCGGGGGCGCCATCGCGTGACGCTCGACCAGGATTGCGCCGGCGTGATCGCCGGCTGCGCCGATCGCGTCGAGGGCACGTGGATCACGCCGGCGATGCGCCGCGCCTACGAGCGCCTGCACGCGCTCGGGTGGGTGCACAGCGTCGAGGTGTGGGACGGGGCGGGAGCGCTCGTCGGCGGCGTCTACGGCGTCGCGATCGGCCGGTTCTTCGCCGCCGAGTCCAAGTTCCATCGCGCGCCGAACGCTTCGAAGATCGCGCTCGCGGAGCTCGTCGAGTGGCTTGCGGGCGAGGGATTCGAGCTCCTCGACGTCCAGCTCACGACCGACCATCTGCGGTCGCTCGGCGCCGTCGAGATCACGCGGGCCGAGTACCTTCGTCGCCTGGCGGCCGCGCTCGCGGACCCGTGACCGCCGCGCTTGTTCCCCCGGGGGGCGCTTGCTACGTGGACGCGGGCGGCCTGCCGCCGGGTTCGAGCGTATCGTCATGACCGAAGCGCGCGTCGTACAGACCGTGACCGGACGGGTCGCGCCCGGAGCTCTCGGACGGACGCTCATCCACGAGCACGTGCTGGTCGGATTCCCGGGCTGGAACCTCGACGCGCTGGCGCCGCGGTTCGTGCGCGCGGAGGCGATGGGGCGCGCCGTCGACCAGATGCACGAGCTGCGTGGGCTCGGGGTCGGCACCTTCGTCGATCCCTGCCCCATGGATCTCGGACGCGACGTCGAGTTCCTGGCCGAGCTGGCCCAGAAGAGCGGCATGCAGATCGTCTGCACGACCGGCGCCTACTTCGAGGCCGAGGGGATCACCCATACGTTTCGACACCTGCCGCTCGAGGAGATCGCCGCCATCTATATAAAGGAGATCACCGAGGGGATCGGCGACACCGGGATCCGCGCTGGGGCGGTGAAGATCGCCACCGGGGCCCATGCGATCTCCGGCTACGAGCGCAAGCTCGTTCAGGCCGGCGCGCGGGCGGCGCGCGAGACGGGCGTGCCTCTGATCTCGCACACGCAGGAAGCGTCCTGTGGCCACGAGCAGATCGATCTCGTGACCGGGGAAGGCGTGCCGGCGGGCCGCCTCGTCGTCGGACACTCCGATGGAATCGACGATCACGCCTACCATCGGTCGCTCGCCGAGCGCGGAGCGTTCGTCGGCTTCGACCGGTTCGGCATCGCGCTCATCGTCTCGGACGAGGTCCGGGTCGAGAACGTCCTGAAGCTCGCGCGGGCGGGCTTCACGCGGAACATCCTGCTGTCGCACGATTCGATCTCGTGCTGGCAGGGCCGCCCCGTCCCCTTCGCCAACCGTCACGAGGACGTCCTGGCGATGCTTCCGGACTGGCGACCGACCACGATCCTGAAGAAGATCGTGCCGCAGCTGCGCGCCGGCGGTCTCGGCGACGACGACATCGCGACCATGCTCGTCGACAATCCGCGTCGGCTCTTCACGGAAGCGTAGGACTCGTCGCGCGCCGCGTCGTCCGCGCTGCGGCCGCTCAGGGAGCGCGTTCCTCCGCGCGCGCCAGCGTCCGTTCGAAGCCCCTCCAGAAATACGGGTCCGCCTTGAGCGTCTTGGCGCGCGTGAACTCCGCGCGCGCGGCGGCGACGTCGCCTTTCAGGAGGTGGGCGCGCGCGAGGTTCAGGCGGGCGAAGAACGACGGCGGCTCGAGGGCGACGGCGCGCTCGAGCGTGCGGATCGCGTCGTCGACGCGGCCGAGGCGCAGCTGCGTTCGGCCGAGATTGAGGGCGATCGCGGGATCGTTCGGGTCGAGATCCCGCGCTCGGGTGAGGGACGCGAGAGCGTCGGGCAGGCGATTCTCTTCGAAGGCGAGGCCGCCGACGTTGTTGTGGAGCGCGGCGCGGTGGGGATGGGACCGAAGGGCATCGGCGAGGAGCCGCTTCTCCTCCGTCCGCGGCCCGGAGCCGTACGGCTGATCCGCGGTGATGTACGAGGTGCGGAGCCCCATGTCCGCCCAGAGCGCGAGCGGATCGTGAAAGACGGGAACGCGGGTGGTCGTGAGGAACGCGAGCCCGGAGGCTGCGACGCCGACCGCGAGCGGCGCGCCGCGTGCCGCGCCCACCGAGGCGAGCGTGCGCCGTGCGAGCCGCAGGAGCGGCACCAGGACGCCGAGCAACGGCAGGTAGAGGTACCGGTCGTTCATCAGCGCCGGAAACGGCACCAGGTTCAGCATCGGCGACAAGGTGACCCCGAACCAGGCGAGCCAGAACCCTTCGGGGTAGCCGCGTGCGGCGCACCAGCAGGTGACGAGCGCCAGGGCTCCGATGATCGCGACCGCCGCGGCGACCGACGGATCGAGCCACGACGAGCGCAGGGGCACCGGGTAATACGTCATGAGGTCGAAGGGGGCGACGACGTTCCGGAGGTAGCGCGGAACGGTGGTCGCGCTCGTGCGCAGGGTCACCGCGAGGCTGCCGCCGTGGTAGGCGGCGCCGTGACTCGCGTTGTCGTGCAGATTGGCCCAGGCGATGACGGCGCCGCACGCGAGCAGCGGGAGCGCGCGCAGGAGATCGCCCCTCCGCAGGCGGCGTCGCAGGACGATCTCGTACCAGAGCGCGAGGGCGGGAAGGACGATCGTGTTCACCTTCGACAGTAAGGCGGCGACATAGAGCGCGACCACGACGAGATAGCGTCCGACGGTCGCGCGGTCCGTCAGGCCGAGATACGCATGGAACGCGAGGAGGAAGAAGAACGTCGAGAGGAGGTTCTTCCGTTCGCTGATCCACGCGACCGACTCGACCTGCACCGGATGCAGCGACCAGAGGAGCGCCGCCGCGGTGGCGAGGCCGCGTGACCCGTGCAGCCTCGCCACGAGCCAGTAGATCGCCGCGGCGTTCGCGAGGTGGAGCAGCAGGTTCGTGAGGTGGAAGCCGCGCGGGTCGCTTCCCCACAGGCGGTGATCGAGGGCCAGCGAGAGGAAGTTGAGCGGGATGTAGTTCGTACCGTCGGTGCGGGAGGTGAAGAGGGTCCGGATGTTTTCGGAGGTCAGCGCGCGCAGCGTCGGGTTCCCGAAGATCGCGGTGACGTCGTCCGAGACCCAGGTGCCCCCGAAGCTCCCGGCGTACGCGAGGATCGTTGCGCCCGCGATCACGGCGAGCGCGAGCCAGTGCGTACGGGCGGCATCGCGTTCGGGCACGAGAGGGGCTCGTACCGCCGGTCGTGCGCGGTCGCAAGCCACGGGCGGTCTTTGCGCGCGATCCGCGCTTTGGTGTACCACCGATGCCGCGGCGCGCGTGTCCGCGCGCGATCGCACGCGCGCGAGAGTGGCGGAACTGGTAGACGCACTAGACTTAGAATCTAGCCCGCTCGTCGGATGGGGGTTCGAGTCCCCCCTCTCGCACTCGCCTCGCGGTGATCGCCGCGTCCGACTTGTCAGGGCAGGTCGGACTGCGTAAGGAGTAGCCGTGCAAGTCACCGTCGAAGACCTGAGCCCGATCAAGAAGAAGCTCGGTATCGCCGTACCGCCCGAGGAGGTGCAGGCGAAGATCGACGCGGCGTACCGCGGGCTGTCCCGGAGCGCGCGCATCAAGGGGTTCCGCCCCGGGAAGGTGCCGCGCAAGGTGCTCGAGCAGTACTACGGCAGTCAGGTCGAGAGCGAAGTCATCGGCGAGCTGATCCAGCACTCCTTCGTGCACGCGCTCGAGGAGCGACAGCTGCAGGCGGTGGCGCGTCCTGAGATCGTTGCCGAAGAGGTCCGACCGGCCGAGGGGCTGCGCTACTCCGCCACGATCGAGGTCAAGCCCGAGGTCCGCGTCGAGGGGTACGCGAACCTCGAGGTCGATCGGACCGTCGACCCGGTCGGCGAGGAGGCGATCGACGCGCAGCTCGAACGGGCGCGGCAGTCCTTCGCGCAGATGGTTCCGGTCACGGATCGCGAGGAGGTCGCGTACGGGGATCTGGTCTCGATCGCCTACACGGGTGTGGTCGACGCTCGCGCGCTCACGGGCTCCGGGCCGCAGAGCCGCGTCGTCGAGGTCGGCAGCGGCACGTTCCCGCCGCCTTTCGAGGAAAAGCTGGTCGGGATGAAGCGCGGGGAGAGCACGCACATCGCCATCGACTACCCGCCGTCCCATCACAGCGCCGACGTCGCCGGAAAGACGGTGACGTTCCGCGTCGAGATCAAGGACATCGGCCGCAAGGAGCTCCCCGTGCTCGACGACGAGTTCGCCAAGGACCACGGCGAGTGCGGATCGCTGGCCGAGCTCCGCGACAAGATCCGGCAGGGTCTGACGTCCGCCGCCGAGCGGGAGGCCGACGAGCGTGTGCGGATCGCGCTCGTGAAGCGGATCGTCGAACGCAATCCTTTTGACGTGCCGGAGGCGCTCACCGCGCAACGGTTCGACGCGATGGCCCGCGAGGTGGGCATCTCCGGCGCGCAGAGCAGCGGGAACGCCGAGATCGACGGGAAGCTGGACGAGATTCGCGCCGAGCTGCGGGTACGGGCGCAGGAGTCAGTGCATTCGGCGCTCGTGCTCGAGCGCATCGCGGCGCAGGAGAATCTCGCGACGACCGAAGCCGAGATCGACGAGCGCATCGCGGAGATCGTGAGCGCCGCGCCGCGCGAACGCGAGCGCCTTGCCGACCTCTATCGCCATCCGGAAGCGCGCCGCGATGTGGCGGAGCGCCTGGGGCAGGAGAAGGCGCTCTCCTGGGTCGTCGAGCACGCGACGGTTCGCGCATCGGCGCATCAAACTTGATTGCCGGGAGGCGGAAAAGCGGTTAAGCTCGCCCTGACATGACTAGAGCCAGTCTCATCCCCATGGTGGTAGAGCAGACCGGCCGAGGCGAGCGCGCCTACGACATCTACTCCCGCCTTCTCAAGGATCGCATCGTCTTTCTCGGTTCCCAGGTCGACGACGACGTCGCCAACCTGGTCACGGCTCAGTTCCTCTTCCTCGAGTCGGAAGATCCCGAGAAGGACATCCATTTCTACATCAATTCGCCCGGAGGCTCGGTTACCGCCGGTCTCGCGATCTACGACACCATGCAGTACATCAAGCCCGAGGTGTCAACGCTGTGTCTCGGGCAGGCGGCGAGCATGGGGGCGTGGCTGTTGGCGGCCGGCGCGAAGGGTAAGCGCTATGCGCTGCCCCACGCGCGGATCATGATCCACCAGCCGCTCGGGGGCGTGCAGGGTCAGGCGGCGGACATCGACATCCAGGCGCGCGAGATCCTCCGGATCCGCGAGCAACTCAACAACGTGCTGGTGAAGCACACGGGCCAGAGCATCAAGAAGATCGAGAAGGATACCGACCGCGACATGTTCATGACCGGGAAGCAGGCGGTCGAGTACGGCCTGATCGACGAGGTCATCGTCAATCGGCCGACGAAGCGGCCCTAGGGAGACGCCATGGCGAAGCACGGAGACGAGCGGACCGGAAATCTCGTGTGCTCTTTTTGCGGAAAGAGCCAGGACGAGGTTCGAAAGCTGATCGCCGGGCCGACGGTCTACATCTGCGACGAGTGCATCGACCTCTGCAACGACATCATCGCCGAGGAGTGCGATCAGGAAGAGGGGCTCACCTCCACCTCGGCGGTTCCGAAGCCGGCCGAGATCAAGAAGGTTCTCGATCAGTACGTCATCGGTCAGGAGCGCGCCAAGAAGATCCTCGCGGTGGCCGTGCACAATCACTACAAGCGCATCGACTCCTCGCTGGTGACGGGCGACGTCGAGCTGCAGAAGTCCAACATCCTGCTGGTCGGACCGACGGGCTCGGGAAAGACCCTCCTCGCGCAGACGCTCGCGCGGTTCCTGCAGGTGCCGTTCGCGATCGCGGACGCGACGAGCCTCACCGAGGCGGGCTACGTCGGTGAGGACGTCGAGAACATCATCCTTTCGTTGCTGCAGAACGCCGACTACGACGTCGAGAAATGTCAGCGCGGCATCGTCTACATCGACGAGATCGACAAGATCGCCCGCAAGGGCGACAACCCGTCGATCACGCGCGA
>WBZR01003462.1_pt1 | contig 11196 bp, 10 predicted proteins | sample 5204231 | NCBI WGS metagenome assembly WBZR01 (sample SAMN12412403, study PRJNA552823) | activated sludge metagenome | isolation source: activated sludge from anammox sidestream of wastewater treatment plant... | place: USA: Virginia | collected 2017-08
TATTGCTACACGCGAACAACAATGTAGATAATAGAAATAAAAGAGATATTCTAATCATAATAAGCAGAGCAAAGTTGTATTTTTTTTTACGTTAATACAAATACTACCCTCCTATTTCTATCATTTTTCTTTTGGAAAGCTTTTGAAAAAGTTCTTCTGTGGTAAAGTCTGGTAACCCTCCTCTTTTAAAGTGTTTTGCCAAAACACTACTTTCTATCAACGGAACAATGTCTTCTCCTTTACGGAATGGCGTTAGCAAGTCCATTTCAGTTTGAGCAAATAAGCAATTTCTTAATTTTCCATCTGCCGTAAGCCTTACTCTGTTACAAGTATCACAGAATGGATTAGACACTGTACTAATAACTGCAAAGGTGCCTTTGTAATCTTTTATTTGAAAAGATTTGGACGTACTATGTGGTTTATCATTTAACTTAATAATTTCTAAATCATCTTGTTGTAAAGTGTTCAAAATATCATCTAATGATACTACATTATTAAAGTTCCAACGATTAGCTTCAAATGGCATGTATTCTATAAATCTGATGTGTACGGGTAAATCTTTTGTCCAGTTTACAAAATATTTAATCTCATTGTCATTCATTCCTTTAATTAATACAACGTTAATTTTAGGGTGAAGCCCTTTATCCATCAATAGACGAATATTGTCAAATATTTTATCAAAAGCATTTTTTCCGGTAATATCAAAGAATTTATTTCTGTCTGTTGTATCTAAACTGACATTAATAGATTCTATATCAAAACTAATAAGGTCGTCAAGTACTTTATCTAAATAAAAACCATTGGTTGTCATGGCTAACTCTACAGAAAGAGATTTTAACCGTTCTATAATTGTCAAAATATCCGGGCGTAGCAAAGGCTCTCCGCCTGTTAAACGAATTTTATTAATTCCAAGTCCTTTAAAAACTTTTGCTATTCCATAGATTTCATCTACAGTCATTAGTTTATCGTTAGGTAAAAAATGACAATTTTTTACCGGAATACAATACACGCAGTTAAAGTTACATTTGTCGGTAACTGCTATTCGTAAATAATCGTGTACTCTATTAAAACTATCTTTCAACATTATTTAATATACTTTTCTACTTCCAAAAATTCGTCCTTAGAAAGATATTTAACTGCTTGAGGGAACAATACATTATCTTCTTGATAAATATGTGTGCGTAATAAATCTATTAGTTCCATTCCTTTGTTAAATATAATATCGGCAAGCAATCCTCTTGAAACAGGGTCAGGCACGCGCACAAAAATTCCCAGAAGGTTAAATACTAAAGAGCCTGCTTGCATCATTTTTAAGTGATCGTCTTCCATAACATCTACGGGGGTTTCATAACTATTATTGGTCATATACTTGCTATGCTCTCCTGCTTTAAGCAAATATTTTCCCAGAATGGGGAAAAGATATTTGTCTTCCTTTTGATGATGCGGCATTAATTTATTATCAAAAAACTCAAAGAAATCTCTGAACTCTGTAGAAAGGTCTTGCGTGTAAGTGTAGTTACTTTCATTAAACTTAATGAGTGCATTTTCAAATTTTGAAACCTTTTCAATAGCTGCCTTGTGGTCATCTACCAATACTTTAATAGATTTAGGCAGTTGGTCGTATGGTATTTCTTCTATCTTTGAAGGAGGGTTATTATATTCCGGAGGACTCATAGGAGACATACCTTCATCTTCAGAAGATTTTTCAACCATCCTTTTAATTTTGTCATTTTGAGCATTTTTTAGCTCTGTGCTGTCTTGTAACATATTAAAAATTTCCCTCAAAGGTAAGAATTAAAATATCCATTCAAAAATGATTTATATCACATTCTACTATGATTGAAGTTTAGTATATTTGCATTATTAACAATTGATATGAAAAAGGTATTTATTAATGGGGCTATTACATCTCAATTTATTGCAGAGTCTATTGCCAAACATACTACAAAAACCACAATCGGCGCACACGATATTTTTTTAGGGCAAGTACGTGCTGATGTTATTAATGAAAAAGCGGTTATGGGTATTGAATATAGTGCTTATGAAGAAATGGCAAATAAAGTATTTCATGAAATCAGAGAAGCTTGTTTTTCAAAATTTGATTTGGTTTGTATGCATATTTATCATAGCATAGGTTTAGTAAAAGCCGGAGAAATATCTTTGTTTGTTTTTGTATCATCTAAACATAGAAAGGTGTCTTTTGAAGCTTGTGAGTGGGTTGTAGAAGAAATTAAAAAACGTGCCCCTGTGTTTGGAAAAGAATTGTTTGAAAACAACGAATATCAATGGAAAGAAAATACATAATTACCTGTAAGCCGGGTTATTAATGAACGTTGAATCTGTCAAAGACAATAGAAAGGCTTTTAAATCTGCTTTATCTTGTGCTGATAGCTGTAATCCATTTTGTAATTTATTATTTTTCATCATTAAGGGGTCTAGCGTAACAGAATATTTCATGCCATGGTCATAAAAATTAATAACATCATCTAAGGTGTTGTATCTGCCATCGTGCATGTAGGGTGCAGTAAGCGCTATATTAATAAGTGTTGGCACTTTATATTTTCCCATATCAGAATTTTTATGTGTGTTTTCATAAAGCCCCCAATTAGCAGCAGTAAATATAGAATCTAAGCCAATATTTCTAAATGAATTATCTGTAAATAGGGGCATGCCATGACAGTGAAAGCAGTCTCCTTTTTCAGTTGAAAAAATATTAAATCCATTAAATTCGGAAGGACTGAGCATTGTTTCTCCACGTAAATATTTATCAAATTTTGAATTACCCGTAACCAAAGTAGAGATAAATTGCATCAAACATTCTGCTATTCTGTTATTTGTAACTTCGTCAGAGCCAAATGCCTTGCAAAATAAGGGTTTATATTCGCTATTATTAATATTATTAGGATTTGTCCCGAAAAAACTATTTACTTCGTAATGCATGGCATCTAACATTCCAGTCTGCACACCTCCCGCCCATAAAAAGTTTTGGTTAAAAATGAGGTTAAGATGAGGCAAAGAATTTACCATTGGGCTAGTAAATGATTGGGATTGAATATGGCAAGAAGAACAACTTTGATTAAAACTCGATATTCGAGGTTCGTAGTATAATTTTTTTCCTAAGCTGACTTTTGCCTGTGTTAATTGTACTTGATTATAAGTAGGTACTTGAGGAAAATAAGAAGGTAAATTTAATTTATATGGTGTAGCATCTATATCACATAGTATTTGCACCGTGTTTTTGCTATCTTTTTTACAAGAAAGAAAAAGTAAAATAAAAAGTAAAATACCTTTATGATATAATTTGAATCTCATAAGTCAGTTCGGCAAATTTTTTAAACATTGCTCCTACACCACAATATTTTTCTTGAGATAAGTTAATCGCTTTTTCAATACTTTGTCTATGTACTTCGTTACTTTTAACAAAATATATCATGCGCACTTTGGTATATATTTTTGGGTGTTCTTCCGACAACTCAGCTTCTACATTTATTTTTAATCCTGAAAAATCTACTTTCATTTTTCTAAATAATGCAACCACATCCATTGCCGTACAACCTGCTAAAGCCACTAACATTAATGCTTTTGGACGGGGAGCTGTATCTGTTCCGCCCACAGATGCATCGGCATCTAACGTTACTTTGTGTCCATTAACTATTGTTTCAAACAACATATTTTCTTTCCAATCCAAATCGATATTATGTTTTGCCATAACTTGTTTTATTCAAATTTTACAGAAGAAAGTACTTTACTTCCATTGATATTAATTTTATGCATTAAACTATCTACTCCCATAGAGTAATTATAGTTTGAAATTTTGTAGCATGTTATACCACTAATCCATTTGTCAATATTGTGGTTTATTGTAAGAATATGATTATTATTTTGAATATTCATTGGCAGTTTTGATGTATAATAAATCGGTAACATTGGATTACCTCCACTATGCATAGTATATCCCGTAATAGGGCATGATTTTTTATAGTATCCTTCTAATTTCAAAAAGTGAAAACCTCCGCCCATCATACTCGGCCATATCATATTATTAATATTGATATCCAAAGCATTGTAAGGATGGTTATCTCCAATAGAAAGGCTCATAGAATCGTAGGTCATAACAAGAACCGAGTCTATTAAAAAACTATTTAATTTTATCTTAGGATTTAAGTAAAAAGAATGTTTATATAAAAAAACTTTTCCTTTAGAGTACAATTTAATATTGCTGATAATATATTCTAATGTTGAAAAAGAAATAGTATCTTGGTTACATGTTACATATTTAATACTATCAAAGATAGCGGACTGTGTGTTGTATAAATAATTAATTTGCACTTTAAGTTTGCCAAACGTAGGGTTAACATCAACCTTAGAGCATCCGACAAACTTAAATGCAAAAAATAGAGTTAAATAAAAGAATATTTTTAATTTCAGTATCTTATTCCACAGGACCTGTCCATGTTGCTTTTGCTTTATCCCACCATGTTCCTCCTTTTGCTCCAAAATCATAACGCTCGGCATTTTTTCTGGTGTAAAAATACCAATTAATTACCGTTGCTATGATAAAAAACACTAATGCTCCCCAAAAGAAAGCGTTAGCATTACCATAAGCTGTAATAGATGCCCCTATTAAAGAAGAAAATAAAAATGGCCCGTATGCAGCCCATGCGCCTGTCCACCCAAGTATTTGAGCCCCTTGTCTGCGTGAAAAAGCAAAAACAATTGGATATTGTCTGAATGTTGCGGCATTTCCAATGCCTGCCATTAAAAAGAGGAACAGCATGATGCCTACAAACCCCGGAAATTGATCTAATGATGTCGGTGTAAGATAACCTCCGAATATCATTGCTGCGGTACCAATAATTAATCCTATACCGGAAACCATCAGCCAAATACTTCCTCCCCATTTATCAGATGGTGCACCAAATAATGCTCTCACGGCAGAACCAATTAACGGTCCATAAAAAGCATATTTTAATGGGTCAGGGGCATTTTCAAATCCGCCGTAAATAATTTTAATCATTAAAGGAAATGCTGCTGCAAATCCGGAAAAACTACCAAAAGTCATAACATAAGTAATGACACAAAACCATGCATGTTTATTATCTGTCATATTTTTCAGCATTGTTCCGATAGATGTTCTTGGTACCTTAATACTTCTTAAATAAATCCAACAAATAATTCCCATAATGGCTAAAAGTGGAATATACCAAAATGCAGCATTTTGCAGCCACATATTTTTCTTTGTTACTTTTTTAATTTCAATATCGGTAATTACTCCACTATCATTTTTCTTAACATCAACTTTTATAGATTGTGCTAATTCTGATGAACTATTAACCGTAACATCTGAAATAATATTATTTGTTTTTGATATCGCAAGTACTTCAGCTAATTTTGGTTCGTTCACCACTATATCTTTTACGATATTGTTTTCTTTTACAACTTTTACTTCTTTTATTTTGTCAGCTTTCAAAAACACCTGAGAAGCCCCACCTGTTGCTCCAAACAAAGCAAAACCAATAATCCATGGTGTAATAAATTGTGTTAATGATACTCCAAAGTTACCAATACCTGCTTGTATTCCCATAGCAACGCCCTGTTGTTTTTTTGGGAAGTGCAAACTTGTTGAGGGCATAAAAGAAGAAAAATCACCACCACCAAAACCGCATAATATGGATATAATTAAAAAGTGTGAGTATGGCGTTGTAGGGTCTTGCACTGCAAAACCCAGCCACAACATTGGAATAATTTTGAGGAAAGTAGCTACTGTAATAACGTGTCTTGTGCCATAAATAGGGATTAAGAATGTATGAATAAGACGAAAAGTACCACCCGCAAGTCCCGGCATTGCTGCAAGCCAAAAGAGTTGCATGGTATCAAATTTAAATCCTATACCGGGTAATTTTACTGATACTGCACTCATTACAAACCAAGTAGCAAAAGAAAATATTAAACTGAATGTTGTAACCCAAAGTGTTCGTGTAGCATGTTTCTGACCTTCACTCTCCCAAAACTGTTCATTTTCGGGCTCCCATTTTGTTAACCATGTTGTTGACATATATTTGTGTTTTTATTTATTTATTATTCAGTGGCAAATTTTTATTTTTTTATTTTTTTATGAAATGACTTTCATCAAATTATTGTTTTAATCCTGTTCTTGGGAACAACACACCTGGTCTAAAATGAAACATAATATATGCCCAATTACTTGTAGCGCTTGTATTGCCTCCTCTGATGGCTACCATAGATGATGTTCCGAACATTTGGCTGTATCCTGCTTGTATAGAAACGCCATCACTAATTTTATACAAGAAAGTTAAATCAACCTCTTGTCCTAACTGCCTATCCATTGCCACAAAGCTTGTTGCAGTAGATTTTTTTACATCTTTTATATCGTTTGCTGCTTGAAAATTATGCACATTGATAAATGCGTTCCATTTTCCTTTTCCAAAATTTAATTTTAAATAAGCATCTATTAAACCAACACTATTAGCATGATTCCCAACATAGAAATAATCCATATAACCGTTAAATTTATGATTGGTTCCAAATAAAGGATTAAAAGAAGCTGTTTGCCCCTGCTGTGTAGCATCTTGACTTGTTCCTGAAAGGTATTCGCCTCCGGTAGAAACATTAAACCAGTCTATTATTTTGTAATTTAAATTTAATCCTGCATCGTAAGCATTAATTGCCTTAGCATTACCGGAAGCGTTTGTAATAGTAGCATCAAAACCCATTTGATAATATCCAAATGCATTAACCGTAAATGCGTTGTATTTTGCATTAGTATTAAATCCAAATGTTTGGCTATAGCAATCGTAATATTTTTTTTGTATTCCAATAGTTTTAGTTAATTGTGTTCCGTTATTCAAAAACAATAACCCTACATTCCACGATTTCATTTGTCTGAATAACCATAAGTACTGCATGGTTTTGTAGTTTTTTTGAACACCATACACGGTGTTATTATAGTAATCAGATTTTTGATTCCACGCTGCACCAATATGATAGGTTAATACGCTGTCATTTTTATGTTCAAACACAGCCAAATCATGTCTCTTTGATTGAAATGCCCAATCAAAAGTCCCAAGAATTCTATCATCATCGTAAGAAATAATTTGTCTTCCTATTTTTAACTTATTTTTCTTGTCGAATTTAATAGCACCATATCCTTCGGCTAAACTTAATTTGCCGGACGAGTCAATTGCAGCATTTGGTAAAGACCCCCAAACTCTAACATCTTGTATGGTTGTTACAATGTCAAATTTATCGCTTGTCAACTTGTAGGTTAGTCGTGTTCTTTGTCCTATAAATGTGGCGGGCTTTTGAGATGTATCAGATAGATTTTGATACCCGTGCCTGTATTCTCCTCTTGTCATAATTTGCGGAATAAACTCATGTTTAAATGGGCTTTCCTGATTGTTTTGTGCAATCAATATTGCCGGAAATATTCCCACCACTGCACCTGATAGTTTTATTATTTTGTTGACCCAGCGATTTACATTTGTTTTCATAATTGTTTGTTTTTAATTAATTTTATTAATGATGTCCGTTTGTAAATTCCATTTGTTCAGAAATTTCCGGAGCTTTTTTAGAGATAATTTTTGCTACAACTCTTTGTAACCACCAAAAGCATACTATAGAAAGAACCAGCATTAACACCCAACAGCTTGTCCACAATCCTGTCCAGTCTAATAAGTACCCAAAGATTATCGGACAAATAAACCCTCCAAGTCCTCCTATCACACCTACCATTCCGCCTACTGCACCAATATCATTTGGAAAGTAATCCGGAATAAATTTATAAACACCTGCTTTTCCGATACCCCATACAATACCAATGATGGTTACTAATACGGCATACACCCACATATTGGCATCAAAAGTAATTTGAGAAGTTCCTCCGGCTAATAATTGTTTTTTTCTTACTTCATCGCCTTCTTTTACAACCGGTGTTTGCCAAGATTCTTTAGATGGTAAAAATCCTTGCTCGTTAGCTTGTTCGTTTGTAAGCAGTTTCTTTGCATTTAATGCATATTTTTTATCATCTACTTTTATCATAGTATCAGAAACAAAAGTTACTTTTCCATTTTTAGCAGCCATAATTCCTTTACCGGGTGTAGTAATTATCATTCTTGGGAAAATCAATAAGGCACTAATAACAATAGACCATTCAAAAACCCATTTCATTACTTTTCTTGCTCCCCACTTATCACTCATCCACCCACCCAATGCACGGATAACTCCGGAAGGCATACTGAATAAAGAAGCAAATAAACCTGCTGTTACAAGAGATGCTGCATACACATTAACAAAATAAGGCACTAACCATTGAGAAAATGCAACAAAACAACCGAATACTAAAAAGTAATACAAACCAAAACGCCACACACGCACACTGCCCAACGGCTTAATCATCTGTGCAATGGTACGCGGAGGTGTATTGGGTTTTTTATTTTCTGTTAGCAGAACAAATATTACACCCATTATAATAAGCACTAATGCATATATTTTTGGCAATGTTCTCCATTGTTCTATATCTGCACCATTGTGTGTTAGTTTATTAAGAATAGTTGGTGCTAACAATGTAGTAAGCGATGCACCCGCATTTCCCATTCCAAAAATACCAAGTGCTCTGCCCTGCCATTCTTTTGGATACCAAACAGATGTGTAAGCAATTCCAATAGCAAAGCCTGTGCCTGCAAGCCCAAAACAGAAACTTAATAAAGCAAATCCTAAAAAGCTATTAGCATAACTTAATAAATATACAGGAATAGCACAGAAAAATAATAGTACGGCAAACACCCACTTTCCGCCAACTTTATCAGTTAATATTCCCATAGGTAAGCGAAATACCGATCCTGTAAGAATTGGTATTCCTAACAACCATCCGATTTCAACGGGTCCCCATTTAAATACCCCCTTATCTGCTAAAAAAGTAGCTAATACTCCATTTAATGTCCACACTGCAAAACAAATGGTAAATGCAAGCGTGTTCACAAACAACATTCTGTGTGATTTTCCTAAACTTTGATGTTCCATAATTTTAATTGATTAATTCCGTTTGCAAAATTATGGATATGACAGTCCTTTTTATTATGAGTATTATCAGAAACAATACTGACTTTCGTCAAAAAAAATGATATATTTTAGTAACATATGGAGGATTTTAGACACTTTCTATTCCTATGAGTTGTACTGATAGCAATATAAATAAAAGAAACTGTTTCAAAAATAAAATCAATCCTTACCTTTGCAAAAATTTTTGTGCATGAATACAACATTTGCAAATTCTCCAATAAAATATGATAGAAAAAAATTATCAGATGCCCAACTCATCAATTTATATAAATTAATCCTGAAACCTAGAATGGTTGAAGAAAAAATGTTGATTTTATTGCGCCAAGGGAAATTAGCAAAATGGTTTAGTGGTATTGGACAAGAGGCTATTGCTGTTGGTGTAACAGCGGCATTACAAAAAGACGAATACATTCTGCCCATGCATCGTAATCTTGGAGTTTTTACTACCAGAGAAATTCCGTTACATCGTTTATTTTCACAATTTACGGGCAGGCCGGGCGGCTTTACACAAGGAAGAGATCGTTCCTTTCATTTTGGGACACAAGAATTTAAAATAGTGGGCATGATTTCTCATTTAGGTCCACAAATGGGAGTAGCCGATGGTATTGCCTTGGGTTATGATGTTAAAGATGAAAAAAAATGCGTAGCTGTTTTTACCGGAGATGGTGCCACCAGTGAAGGAGATTTTCACGAAAGTATTAATACCGCTGCCGTATGGAATTTACCTGTAATTTTTATTATTGAAAACAATGGCTATGGGCTAAGCACCCCTGTTGAAGAACAATATAAATGCAACCATCTTGCAGATCGTGCCATAGGTTATGGAATAGAGGGCATAACAATCGATGGCAATAATATTCTTAAAGTATATGAAACCATAAAGCATTATGCCGAAGAAATACATAAAAACCCAAGACCAATTATAATAGAATGTATGACCTTCCGAATGCGCGGGCACGAAGAAGCATCAGGCACCAAATATGTACCTCAAGAACTATTTGAAGTATGGAGTAAAAAAGATCCTGTTACAAATTTTGAAAAATTCCTATTAGAAGAATCTGTACTTACCGAAAAAATAATTACTGATATTAAAGAAGAATTTAAATCAGAAATTGAGGAGCATATTAAAATATCCTTTGCAGAACAATCTCCACCCGTAAATACAGAAAAAGAGTTGTCCGAAATTTATAAACCTTTTGAATTTAATGAAACAAAACCTTTAACAACACACACCGAAAACAAACGTTTTATTGATGCTATTTCAAATGGGCTTGACTTAGCAATGCAAAAACATCCTCAATTGGTATTAATGGGGCAAGATGTTGCAGAATATGGCGGTGCATTTAAAATTACAGTTGGACTTGTTCAAAAGTATGGTAAAAAAAGAGTACGCAATACGCCGTTGTGCGAATCAGCAATTGTTGGTGCAGGCTTTGGCTTAGCTATTAATGGTTGTAAAGCAATGGTAGAAATGCAATTCTCAGACTTTGTAAGTGAAGCAATGACTCAAATTATTAATAATTTGGCAAAATCTCATTATAGATGGGGGCAAAACGCAGATGTTGTTGTTAGAATGCCTACAGGGGCAGGAACAGGAGCAGGCCCGTTTCACTCACAAAGTAATGAAGTGTGGTTTGTCCACACACCCGGATTAAAAGTTATTTATCCGGCTTTTCCTTATGATGCAAAAGGATTGTTACTCAGCGCTTTTGAAGATCCAAATCCTATTTTATTTTTTGAACATAAATATTTATACAGAACCATTACACAAGACATACCACTTGATTATTATACTTTACCAATAGGAAAAGCATGTGTAGTAAAAGAAGGAAAAGGTATTAGCGTTATTACCTATGGACTTGGCGTGCATTGGGCTTTAGAAGTATCTACAGAATATCCGGAGTTAGATTTGGAAATTATTGATTTAAGAACATTATTACCTTTAGATAAAGAAACAATTTTTAATTCCGTTAAGAAAACAGGAAAGGCATTTATACTTAATGAAGATTGTTTAACAGGAAGTATTAGCGGCGAATTATCGGCACTTATTTCAGAATACTGTTTTGAATATTTAGATGCACCTATAATACGTGAAGGTGCTTTAGACACGCCCGTTCC
>WBZR01003911.1_pt2 | contig 11195 bp, 9 predicted proteins | sample 5204231 | NCBI WGS metagenome assembly WBZR01 (sample SAMN12412403, study PRJNA552823) | activated sludge metagenome | isolation source: activated sludge from anammox sidestream of wastewater treatment plant... | place: USA: Virginia | collected 2017-08
ATATTGTGCACCCGGATTCGCCGGAGATATTACTAAGCCCAGATTCTATTCTTAATGCCATAGAAGGCATTGAGCAATCATCACATTCTGAACATTTTCAAGAAACCTATGAAACACTAGTCAATCAAGCAAACGAAGGCATTATGGTAGTAGATATTGTAAACGGAAGCATTTTGTTTTCCAATCAATTTATGGCAAACCTATTAGGCTATTCAATTCAAAATATTCTCAGTAAAACTATTTTTGATTTTTATCCTCAAGAACATTTAAGCGAAAATGCCAAACAAATAGCTGATGCGTGGGAAAACAAGGGCGCTGTATTTAAATCAAATTTTTTACATCAAAATCAAGACGAAATTATTACAGAGTGTTCTGCCAAAGTTATACACTACGGGAAAGTTGCTGCACTGGTTCTTTATATCAGAGATATTAGAGAGCGAATACGGTTAGAAAGTAAAATTTTAGAACAGCTAAGAATTATTGAGCATAAAAACAAAGAGATAGTAGATAGCATCACTTATACACAACGGCTACAAAATTCTTCTCTGCCTTCCGAAGGTGCTGTACAGCAAGTGTTTCCGGAATCTTTTGTTTTGTATTTACCGAAAGATATTATTGCAGGAGATTTTTACTTTTGCGATATGGTTAACACTAATAATGGAACCTCATTAAAAGCCATTGCTATTGGTGATTGTACAGGACACGGCGTACCGGGAGCATTCTTAAGTATTTTATTATTAGCGTATCTTAAACAATCATTAACTGAACAAAGTGTAGAAAGCCCGGCAAATGCCTTAGAATATCTGTCAAAAAAAATTAGAAAAGTATTAGAATACAAAAATGAAAATAAAGAAACTATAAAAGACAGTGCTGACATGGTGTTTATGACCATTGATCCTAAAACTCATACATTAATAGCAGCTTGTGCCAACAATCCTATTTATATCATTCGTAACAACCAATTAATAGAAATTGCGGCTCAAAAAAGAACCGTAGGGTATTCAGACAATGAAGAAGCGTTTACTAACCAATCTTTTACTTTACAAAAAGGTGATTGTATTTTTTTATTCTCTGATGGGTTTGCTGATCAATTTGGAACGCCCGAAAAACACACACAAAAAGATAAAAAATTTACAAAAAAAAGACTGAAAGAACTATTAATTTCAATATCAACCCATTCATCACAACAGCAGAAAGAAGCATTATTTGCAGCACACCTCCATTGGAAAAAAGAATTGGAGCAAACAGATGATATTTGCATTATTGGTATTAGGTATTAAATATATGTAACATTCTCGATACTTATTCGTTATATCCTAAAAAAGGATATATAAAAAATTTATATTATTTTGGAATACTATACATTATTGGGGGTATGCTTTATGCCTAGAATAAAGACATCGAAATTGCAAAGCTAATTCATTACAGCGTAATGATAAAAGACACAACAACCCTCAAATCCGCCTCTATTAAAGATGCAGAAGAAACGCCAATTCATGATTATATCAATAACCATGGTAGTGATTTTATATCTCTCCACGAATTTAAAGACTTTGCCTATATTATTTCGAAATTTGTTAATGATAAAAATGCTATTGCATTTTATGGTGATGCAAAAATCCCTGCCACGCAATTAAAAGAAAGAATAATCCAATGTGATTCTATACAAGAGATTTCATTTGATAACAATGGTAACGAAATAATTGTCTTAAGGTGGATATGCGACTCCTTATCAATAATAAAAAATATTGTAAGGATTGATTTTTATGAAAGATGGTCTATAGACCCTAAAACGTATGAGTTAAAAAAAGAAGTATTAGCTTACGCTCCCATGACTTACATACCTATTCAAAAGAGTATTTACTGTTTACAAAGATGAAGATGCGTGGGTAAAAATAGGTAAATACACTCAATGATAATATTATACACCAAATACAGATGCCGCATTAGTAGTAGTAATTTTTTGTACATCTTCCAAACTTATATTTTTAATCTTTGAAACTTTATCTGCAATAGCAACTAAATAGGAAGGCTCATTTCGTTTCCCTCTATAAGGTGCAGGAGCTAAATAAGGAGCGTCTGTTTCTAACACAATCTGTGACAAATCTATATCCTTAACTACATCAGGCAATATTGATTTAGTAAATGTAATTACACCACCAATACCAAATTTAAATGTGCCATAGCTTAAAATCTTTTGTGCTTCAAATTTATTTCCGGTAAAGCAATGAAATATGCCGCGCGGTGTTTTTTCAAAAGTATCGAGTACTTCAAATATTTCCTTAAAGGCATCCCTACAATGAATAGAAACAGCCATTTTTTATTTTAAAGCCCATTCTATCTGCCTTTTAAATACTTCTTTTTGTTCAATAATATATGTTTTATCCCAATATAAATCAATTCCTATTTCACCAATACCAACAAAGTTTCTTTTGTTTAAATGATCTTCTATAATTTTTAAATCAGAAATATAATTTTGATTAACGCTACACGGATGTAATCCCATCATAGCATAACACACATCCGGGTATTGGCTTTCTGTATTATATAAATTATTAATACTGGTTGTATCAATATTGGGCATTAATATTTTTTCTACCCCTGCACCCTTTGCTTTTTGTATGCAATTAATTCTGTCTTCATCAAATTCTGAAGCAAATAAATGACAATGCGTATCTATCATTAACTATAAACTAAGTACTAATGAGCGCCTAAAAGATTTTTTAACTTTGAAACCTGATTCGCCCACCATAATTTATTTTTCTCAATCTCAAATGGTTCAGAAAAGTCAGTAATATGAAGAGAGACATCTCCTGTTAAAAAATTTCTATCAATTTTATATTCAAAGTAGCTTCCATCTGTTTTGTCAATCCACTGAAATCTGACCATACTATTTCTTTCGTGTCGTACTAATCTTGCTTGTTGAGGGGCACCATTCCACACAAAAGTATAAATACCGTTTCTAATATTTACTTCATCGCAGAACCACTCAGCTAATTCGTTGGGTTCAGTAAGATATTTATAAATCAATTCCGGCGAAATATTAAAGCGAAACTCTACATAAAATTTGCCGGGAGGTTCTACTCCTTCGGCTGTTTTTGAAAATACAGAACTATTATCATCTGTTAAAGAATCACTAAAGATAGCGGATGTTTTAACAATGGTTGGTAGAGTTTTACTTTCTTCTGTTTCTTTTAAAAATTCTTTATAAGTAATCTCTTTTTTCTTTGGAGGTGGCGGCGGTGTCGTGTATGTTGGTTTGTCTGCCTTAGGCAGTTCCTTCACCACTGTATTTTCTTTAGCTTTTCCTTTTTTTACAACATGCAATGTAACTTTGTGTTTTAATGCTTTCTCTTTAATAACAATATTCTTTTGCTTTGCCGGCTTTACTGATTTTACAGGTTTAGCAGGTTTAGTAACTTTAACAAGCTTTTTAACTACTTTACTTACTTTTTTTCCATTGACTTTTTTTGTTGCAACAGGCTTAACTTTCTTTTTAGTAGTCTTTACTTTTTTTACTTTCGATAGCTTAATTTTTTTTGCTGATTGTGTCTTTTTGTTAATTTTCTTTACAACCTTTGCGGGCTTTACTATCTTTTTCTTCACTTTCTTTGGAGAAGATGCTTTTTTCTTGGCTTTTGATACGATTTTTTTTACACCTGCCTTCTTTACTTTCTGCTTAATATTTTTTGACGACTTTTTCTGCGACTTCTTATTTCCCGTCTTTGCCATATTGTTTTTGGCAAAGTATAAGTATAAAAATTCTTTGTTAATAGATAAAGGTCATTTTTTATGATATTTTAACAATTTTATCTCTTTAATTTTAAATATTTTCCGGTGTATGAGGCTTTTACATTAATTAAATCCTCCGGCAGCCCTTGGAAGACAATTTTTCCGCCATTCTTTCCACCATCAGGACCTAAATCAATAACCCAATCGGCACATTTAATAACATCGGGATGATGTTCTATAATCAATACTGTGTTGCCCTTCTGAATTAATGCATCAATTGCTTTCATTAATATTCCTATGTCGTGAATGTGTAAGCCTGTTGTTGGTTCATCTAAAATAAATAACTTAGATACATTATCTTTTTCTTCTAATAAGTAAGATGCGATTTTTAATCTCTGCAATTCTCCGCCACTCATCTTTGAAGTACTTTGTCCCATTGGTACATAGCCCAAACCTACCGCTTTAAGGACATTTAAAGTGTGTAGAATAATTTTTTTTAAATCAGCATATTGTACTTCCTTACTAAACAAATCGTGAGCCTCATCTATGGTCATTTCCAATATATCAGAAATATTTTTATCATAATACTTTACATTTAATACTTCTTTTGAAAACCTTTGACCTTTGCAATCTTCGCAGGTCATTTCAATATCTGCCATAAACTGCATAGGAATTCTTACAATGCCTTCTCCCTGGCACACCTCACACCTGCCACCGGGAACATTAAAAGAAAAAAAACCGGCATCTAACGGAATACCTTGTAATTTAGAATATCTGGAAAATAGCCCTCTGATATGATCATAGACCTTAGTATATGTAGCACAATTGCTTCTTGTAGAAGTACTCACGCTATTCTGATTAATAAAATGAACTTGTTTAATTTTTCCTGATGCGCCCTTTAGTTTTTCCGATGCTTGCCGATGAATGGTTATTTTTTCAAATTCAGGAACAATTTCCTGCTCTACTAATGTTGATTTGCCGGATCCGGAAACACCGGTAATGCAAGTAAGCGCATTAAATGGGAACTGAACAGAAATATTTTGCAAGTTATTGCTGTTAGCATTTTCAAAATAAATAAAATCGCTGCTTTTTCTTTTATTAACGGGCCATTTTATTTCTTTTCTTTTCAATAAATAATCTGCTGTAATACTAGATTGTGTTTCTGTCAAATCATTGTAAGCACCTTGAAACACAACTACTCCACCGTTTTTTCCTGCCAAGGGTCCCATATCTATAATACAATCAGCATTTTTCATTACCTCCTCATCGTGTTCAACTAATACTACTGTATTTCCTTCCGCTTTTAGTTTTTTTAATACTGAAATTAGCCTATCGGTATCACGTGGATGTAACCCGGTAGTAGGTTCATCAAGAATATAAATACTGCCTGTTAAACTACTTCCTAACGAGGTTGTAAGAAATATTCGCTGTGTTTCACCACCACTAAGCGTTCGCATCTCTCTGTTTAGATTTAAGTATTCCAATCCAACATCACAAAGAAATTTTAATCGGGAAATTATTTCTTGCAATAACCGTTCTACATAATGTTTATTTTCCAGTTTAATGTTTATTTCATGTTGAAAGAAATCGTGTAGTTCATTAATTGGAATTTCACATAGTTGGGCAATGTCTTTATCTAATATCTTTACATAAAGTGCTTCCTTCCTTAATCGAGAGCCTTTACATTCGTTACATGAAGTATGTGATTTAAAATGACTGACAATGGTTCCTTTATTATAATAGTTCCATTGAGCATGAAGAGATTCATATTCTTTAAGCCATTGATAAATACCCTTAAAGCTACTATTTGATTCAATGCCCCGCCATAAAAAATCCATTTCTTTATCAGAAAGTTCATTTAGCGGGCACTCCAATAAATACTGGTATTGTGTAGGGATTTTTTTCTGCTTAATTATTAAATCATAAATAACACTAGGAACACCACCCTTTTTAATAGACTTATTTTTATCAGCAAATATCTTGTTTTGAGCAAAATCAAATGTTTTACCAATGCCCTTGCAATATTGACAAATACCGTATGGGTTATTAAATGCAAACAACTGCGGTGATGGGTCTTCAAAGGTTATACCGTCTGCTTCTAAAATATGAGTAAATTTTTCTATACCGGAAGTACTGTTTTTTTGCCATACAACAAAACAATTCCCGGCACCTTGATGAAAGGCAGTTTCAATGCTGTCGGTTAATCTAGATATAGTATCCTCATCAAAATTAGCATAAGCAACCATTCTATCTATAATCAAAAAACAATTATCTTTTGCCGTAACCATCAAAGATGAATTCAAAAGATCTGCAATTTTATGAATCTTATTATTTATTAATAGCCTTGAAAATCCGGACTGTGCAAGAAAATCTATATCTTTTAAAAAATCAGTTGTAATGGCAATTTGATTGCATATAAAAATCAGAGTTTCCGGCTCTAATGTTTGAATAAAGTTTAATACATCTTGCGGATAATGTCTTTTAATTTCTTTACCAGAAGTCGGATGAATGATTTTTCCGATACGTGCAAACAGCACTCTAAGATAATCGTATATTTCCGTTGCCGTTCCAACAGTGCTGCGAGGGTTGCTGGTTGAAACCTTTTGCTCCAATGCAATACATGGTGAAAGTCCTTTAATATAATCAACAGGAGGCTTAGGCAAACGCTCTATAAATTGGCGAGCATACGAAGACAAACTTTCCACATATTTACGATGCCCTTCTGCATATAGCGTATCGTAGGCAAGAGAAGATTTTCCTGACCCAGACACACCTGTAATCACAGTCATTTTACCATGTTGAATAGACACATCAATCCCTTTAAGGTTGTGCGTTTTAGCGTTTTTAATAAAAATATATGAAGAATGGACAGACAATAGGCAAATTTCAAGCGCACCAATTTACTTATTTGTGTTGTATTTTTAATGTAAAAATACCCTGATAAATATGAATTGATAAAAGCAATCTTTTAACATATAAAAATTTATATTTTTTAGATAAAAAAATTTTTTATATCTTTGCATTGAATCTAAAAAACCAAACTATGAACATTTTTGTGAGCAACATCAGCTTTAAAGTAAGAGAAAATTCTTTACAAGAATTATTTTCGCAATTCGGAGCTGTAGAAAGAGTGAAAATTGTAAAAGACAAAGAAACCAAAAGAAGTAAAGGTTACGGCTTTGTTGAAATGCCAAATGATGAGGAAGCTCAAAAGGCTATTGATGCTTTAAACGGATCTACGCATTATGAACGTCCGCTTATTGTAGCAAAGGCATCCGGTCCTAGAAACAATTCAGGATCTGCGCCAAATCAAGCTGCGGAATAAAATCATTTTTATTTTCACTAACTTAAAATATAACCCGAATGGTATTATCTGTTCGGGTTATTATTATGTACTTATCAGAAACTACATAGTCTTGAATATTGTTTAACAATACTTTTCCCTTGTTATCTATTATTAATCCTCCGGTTGAATTATCAACAAAATAATAGTTTGTTTTAATTTCTTTAATTTCATCTTCTGAGGTATATGCTATTTTTCCGGTAGTATCTAATAGTTCAAAATTATTTTTTGCTTTTAGAATAAGTTGTCCGTTAGAGGCTGCAATTACTTCATCATATATAAATTTTAGGTTGGGTTTATCTAAGTTGAGGCTATATGCCCACTTCTTATTCTTACATAAGGTGAAATATTTTGAAACAACAACCTCTTGAAAGATTTTCTTCTTATTGATATATCCATTTTCATTTCCTATGTATGTTTTTTTGTGCTGTAGTAGTTTAAAATAATAACCATTGGTAAATCCTATAGTTTCGGTGTTTTTTTGAAAGTCGTACTCCATAAAGTATAAGAAGCATTTTTTTGAAGCATCATAAAATCCATATTTCTTGTTTTTTACACATAGATAAATATTTTTAGTAATGTAAAAAATTAAATCATGAATTGGCTGTAAGATTGCCGTGTCATTTAAATTAATAATACCATAGTTAGCATTTTGTTTTACAATTGCAAATCCCGAATCATTAAAATTTGAAATCCATTGGTATTTAGCTTCTGTTTTATACCCGTTGCTAAAAATAATTCCATATAATCCGTTTTTAATATAGTACGCATAATGATTTTCAAAATCTCCTAATTTTTCATATTCGCTATTAAGAATATAATCACCTTTGTAATCAACTAATCCATATAGATTATTTTTCTTAACGACATAATTATTATCTGAAGAACGTTCGTTTATTTCATCAAAATTTTGTGGTTGCCTTGCTCCTAGTCTATTTATAAAATACCATTGGTTGCCATCAAATACAGGTGCATATCCATTAAAAAACGTGAAAGCATCTTTGAATTTTTTACTAAAAATAGGCTGATTATCTTTATTAATAAACCACACAGAATCACTAAGAGAAACAACGGCTATATTATCATTAAATGGTGTAATGGCATCATATTTTGGTGGTATTATCCATGTTCCCAAAGTATCAATAAATCCTGCTTTTTCAGTTGAATCTATGTGTGGTATTAATTCTTTATGACTCATTTCCATTTCGTGTAGGATATTTTGTTTGAATGGGAATTGTGGGTAATGGTTTATAAATTTTTCTAATTCGGCATTATTATATTTTGGAACTGAATAAAAAAACAACCACTTCCATGCTTCTGCACTATAATATTTTGCATCTTTAAATTTCTCTACATAAAACTCTAAGCCTTTAATATCTTTATTTGTAATATATAGGTTTAACAGGTGTTGTAGGGCTTCATTTCTAAATTGATTTTTTGGAAAGTCTAATAAAAAAGATACATATTCTTCTTTAGAACGATGAGATGTACGTTCGTTATACCGTTGTTTATCTGAAAGCAGCACTAAATAATTTTTTTCGGGATGATTTGGATAGTTTTTAATCAAATGCAAAGTAGTATCGCTATTATTAACTCCTTCAGCATATTGCACAATCATTTTATTTTGATACTTATATACTCTATCTGTAATAGTTCTAATAAGATATGGATGCGTTTGAATAAATCTATCATAGACGTATGGGATATTGCTTTGTTGTATTTTTTCAAACTGCTTATAAGATATACTATCATATAGTGTTTGCACAATTACGGAATCTAACCTACCTTGTTTAGCTTGAATAACGGTGTGCATATTATTTGCTATACATTTATGAATGTATTTATCAGCACTATCTAAATTATAAAATGGCTTGAAGTTCTGAAAATACGTATATGCCAGGGCATAGTTTGCAAGGAAAAGTTTCTTTTTTTTCTTAATTAATTTATGAGCATATACTTTAGTATGATAGTAATCATAATGATTAATACTCTCAAATATTTTATCTGCCGATTGAGAATATGCAATCTGTAAATAACAAATTATTATTATTAAATAATACCGTGCCATCTCCTAATAATCCATTCTATAGTTAGTAAAATCAATAATGTAATAAAAAACCAAATATTCTCTATCCAATAAGTATATTCAGAATGCCTCGATATAATTGTTTTAAATGATTCGTTTTTATTTAATTCATCTAAAAATTGATGATACTGATTAAGCAAATAAAATTTTCCATCTGTTTTACTACACATTATTTTTAATAAATCATGGTTTGCGGTAATATCATACTTTTCTAATTGCAGCGGTAAAACCCGTAGTTTGCCGGATTGAACATAATCCTTTCCATGATACTGACAAGATGCTTTGTAGGTATAGTTGCCGGCTAATAATTTGCCGATATCTAAGTAATAAGAAGACGTTGCTTTATTAAACACATACTTAAATTGATTGTTTGAACTGTCTTGTATAGATATTAAAACATCAGGTTCGGTAATTGGTTGGGCAGATTCATTATAAAGCTCCGCTCTAATTTGAATAGGATCACTTTCATAACTAATAAACGGTATATATAACTTAAATGGGCTCTTATCTCTCCTTATTGATAAAAATCTTATTGTTTGTGTAATGAAATTACCAAACCAATTATAATTACGCGTCTGTTGGTATTCAAACATTTTCCATCGCCACAAGCCATCACCTAAAAATACAGCATACTTTCCTGTCCCATTTATTAATGTGTAAAACAGTGGCAGGTGTGTAATTATGCCATTAATTTTTTGATACAACAACACATCGGCTTGCCCGCCGGACGGCGTATAATCTCCATAAGGAGAAAGAACAGCCGGTTTATCATCTTTTAATCCGTTGTTATTGTATTCTAATGCAAAACTTCCAAAAGATGTATTAGTAGCGCTTTCTGATTCATTATATTGGTTTGGCAAAAGTTGTTGTACTTTTAAAAAATTTGATTTTAGAATTTCTACTTGATTGGAAATAATAAACATTGGGATACCGAGTTTATTAATATTACTCAATAAAGAAGTATTTGTAGGGCGATGATAAATAATTACATCTTGGTTATTTTGATTAAATGAATACTCATTTTCTTTTATTATTTTTATTTCGTATTGCGGCGTTTGTGATAAAACTTCTGAAATAGCTGCAATATCAGGGTGTGGAGCAGAATACACAATCAATACCTTTGTTTTATCCTCAATAACATTAACGGAAAAATATGCTATATTGTTTTGAGAATTAATTTCATCTTTTAGTTTACTAACAACAACTTTATACACATTATTACCTGCTTTATTTGCATTAATTTGAAAATTAATTGTTTTAATATCTGTGGTCTCTGAATTTAGATTAACAGATTTTTCGGCAATTAATTTATCCTCTAGATATAGTGATATCTTTACAGACTCATTATTAACATGAGCATATTGAATTAATACTTCTGCAATAAAATCATTTCCGATAAAAACATTTTTATTATGATTAATCTTCTTTATTAATACATCTTTATATAGGGTTGTATCACCTATTGCTAAACAATAAATAGGATAAATTAAATTTTGTTGTATCTGAGAAGCTGGGTGAGTACCTTGGTTAAATATTCCATCAGTAATAAAAAGCATTGCAGATATTTCTCTATTTTGAAAAACCTTTTGAGTTTTATAAAAAATATTATCTGCATCGGTTTTATATTCATTAAATAAAAGTTTATTTGGATTAAAATTCAATTGCTCACCGAACGATACAGTTTGGATGTCAAATTTATCAGATAGTTCCTTTTGGAATTTATCAAAATCTTTTTGAAAAAATTCTTTAACATCCAAGGAATCTTTTGCACCAATCATAGATCTGCTATTATCTACTGCAAGCACTAGCAAGGGTTTTGTATAAACATCTTTATTCCATTTAGTGAAAAAATTAATTAGCAAAATACCAATAATAAATATAGTTAAAAATACATGATAAATATAGTTAATAATATTTAAAACGTGTCAAATAATCAAATCCAGATATAAAAATATTACCACGTGTATTTGTAGATGGAATGCAAGGAGATGTATTTTTTTTATCAAGTACAAAATAAGATCAATAAAAATATTT
>WBZR01004578.1_pt1 | contig 11194 bp, 11 predicted proteins | sample 5204231 | NCBI WGS metagenome assembly WBZR01 (sample SAMN12412403, study PRJNA552823) | activated sludge metagenome | isolation source: activated sludge from anammox sidestream of wastewater treatment plant... | place: USA: Virginia | collected 2017-08
ACACGCGGGGTCGATTTCGAGGCGATGCTGGCGACGCTGGCGACGCTGGCGCCGGGCGTGGTCGTGGTGTTGCACGCCTGCTGCCACAATCCGACCGGTGCCGACCTTGAGGCCGGGCAATGGCAGCGGTTGGCGCAACTGCTGCGCGAGCGCGAGCTGGTGCCGTTCGTGGATCTTGCCTACCAGGGTTTCGACCGTGGCATTGCCGAGGATGCGGAAGGCATCCGGATCCTGCTCGCGGCGGGCATCGGCACGGTGCTGATCGCCAACTCCTACTCGAAGTCGTTTTCCCTGTATGGGGAGCGCGTCGGTGCGCTCTCGCTGGTGTGCGTCGATGCCGACGAGGCGAAGCGGGTGCGTTCCCAGGTCAAACAGACGATCCGTGCCACCTATTCCAATCCGCCGACGCACGGCGCGGCACTGGTGGCCGGCGTGCTCGGCAGTTCCGAGCTGCGCGCGCTGTGGCAGCGCGAGTTGGGCACGATGCGCGAGCGCATCCGCGGCATGCGTCTTGGGCTGGTGCAGCGACTGGCGACACGCGGGCGTCCCGAATTTGCCTTCATCCAGCGCCAGGCCGGAATGTTTTCGTATTCCGGCCTGAGCCAGGCCCAGGTGGCGCGGTTGCGTGACGAGTTCGCCATCTACGCGATGGGCACGGGGCGGATCTGCGTCAGTGCGCTGAACCAGTCCAATCTCGACTACGTTGCCGACGCCATCGTCCAGGTGACGGCATGAACGCGCCGAAGGCTTCGATCCCGATCCTGACCATCGATGGTCCGTCGGGTTCGGGCAAGGGCACGATCAGCCGTGCCGTGGCGCATCGCCTGGGCTGGCATTACCTCGATTCGGGCGCACTGTATCGTGCCGTCGGTGTCGCCGCCGGCTGGGCCAATGCCGACCTGTCCGATCGTGCCGCCCTGATGCGTCTGGCTTTTTCCACCCGCATCGAGTTTTGCGAGGTTGGCGCCGGCGAGCCGCGCGTGCTCATCAACGGCACCGATGCCACCGACGAATTGCGTACCGAGACCGCTGGCGCTGCGGCCTCGGCGATCGCGGCGATTCCCGAGGTGCGGGCGGCCTTGTTCGAGAAGCAGCGTTCCTTCCTGCAACCCCCGGGCCTGGTCGCCGACGGGCGCGACATGGGCACGATCGTCTTCCCCGAGGCAGAGCACAAGGTGTTCCTCACCGCGAGTGCTGCCGAGCGTGCGCGCAGAAGGCATAAGCAGTTGAAGGATAAAGGTCTCTCGGTTACACTGGACGACCTGTTGCGCGAGATCCAGGCACGCGATGCGCGTGACGCACAACGCGCCGTGGCTCCGCTCAAACCCGCACCCGATGCGATCACGATGGATACCACCGAGGTTTCCATCGACGAGGTCGTGGAGCGGGTGCTGGCGTTGTTGCAGTCCCCCTGTGGCTGAGATGACGCCGGCTCGATGCAGGCCCGGCACGGCCGCATGGTTCCCGCGACGACAGGCAAGGCCCGGGACATGGTGTCCCGGATTTTTTTCTCCAACCAGGTGGGTCACGTTTGTGACCCGTGTGTTCAACCGAGTAAACACCCAATGACTGAATCATTCGCAGAACTGTTCGAACAGAGCGAGAAGCTCTCCAGCCTCAAGCCCGGTGCCATCGTGGTCGGCATCGTGGTGGATGTGCGCAACGACGTCGTCGTGATCAATGCCGGACTCAAGTCCGAGGGCATCGTCCCGATCGAGCAGTTCCGCAACGACGCTGGCGAAATCGACGTGGGCATTGGCGACGAAGTGAAGGTCGCCCTCGATTCGCTGGAAAACGGCTTCGGCGAGACCGTGTTGTCGCGCGAGAAGGCCAAGCGCTCGATGGTGTGGGACGAGCTGGAACAGGCCATGGAGTCCGACAAGGTCGTCACCGGCCGCATCAGCGGCAAGGTCAAGGGCGGCTTCACCGTCGACATCAAGGACGTGCGTGCGTTCCTGCCCGGTTCGCTGGTCGATGTGCGCCCGGTGCGCGATCCGGTCTACCTCGAGGGCAAGGAACTCGAGTTCAAGATCATCAAGCTCGACCGCAAGCGCAACAACGTCGTGGTTTCGCGTCGTGCCGTGGTCGAAAACGAGTTCTCCGAAGAGCGCGAGCAGTTGCTCGAGCGCCTGCAGGAAGGCGTCGTCACCAATGGCGTGGTCAAGAACCTCACCGACTACGGTGCGTTCGTGGATCTGGGCGGCATCGACGGCCTGCTGCACATCACCGACATGGCCTGGAAGCGTGTACGCCATCCCTCCGAGGTGGTCGAGGTTGGCCAGGAGCTGCAGGTGCGCGTGCTCAAGTTCGACCGTGAGCGCAACCGCGTCAGCCTTGGCCTCAAGCAGCTCGGCGAGGATCCGTGGGACAACATCGCCCGGCGCTATCCGAGCGGTGCGCGCCTGTTCGGCAAGGTCTCCAACGTCACCGATTACGGCTGCTTCGTCGAGATCGAGCCGGGCGTGGAAGGCCTGGTGCACGTCTCCGAGATGGACTGGACCAACAAGAACGTCAACCCCTCCAAGGTGGTGCAGGTCGGCGACGAATGCGAAGTGATGGTGCTGGATGTGGATGAAGAGCGTCGCCGCATCTCGCTCGGCATCAAGCAGACCCGTGCCAATCCGTGGGAAGCCTTCGCCGCGATCCACAAGAAGGGCGACAAGGTGTCGGGCCAGATCAAGTCGATCACCGATTTCGGCATCTTCGTCGGTCTGGATGGCGGCATCGATGGCCTCGTGCACCTGTCCGACATCTCCTGGAACGCCACCGGCGAGGAACTGGTCCGCCAGTTCAAGAAGGGCGACACGGTCGAGGCCGTGGTGCTGGCGGTCGATCCGGAGCGCGAGCGCATCTCGCTCGGGGTCAAGCAGCTCGAACAGGATCCGTTTGGCCAGTACATGGCCAACAATCCCAAGGGCACGGTCGTCACCGGCACGGTCAAGGACGTCGACGCCAAGGGCGCGACGATCGAGCTGGAAGACGGTATCGAGGGCTACGTGCGCGCCAACGACATCGCCAAGGAGCGGGTCGAGGACGCCACCCAGTACCTCAAGGTCGGCGACACGGTCGAAGCCAAGTACATCGGCCTCGATCGCAAGAGCCGCACCCTGCAGTTGTCGATCCGTGCCAAGGACGACGCCGAGCTGGCCGAAGCCCTGGCTGAGTACCAGAGTGCATCGGGTGGCACCACCAAGCTGGGCGCGCTGCTGCGCGAACAACTGGACGGCAACAAGTCCGAGTGATCGTTGCATCCGGCACGGCCCGCAGTGTGCGGGCCGTGCCGCGTCCTTCGGGGCAATCCGGGCCGGCCAACGGCCTTTGTCACAGTGCAGAAGCGGGGGTGGAGCATGACCAAGTCCGAGTTGATCGAGGCGCTTGCCGCACGGCAGATGCACCTTCGAACCGACGATGTGGACATGGCGGTCAAGACCATGCTCGAACAGCTCAGTGCCACCCTGGCCGAGGGCGAGCGCATCGAGATCCGCGGCTTCGGCAGTTTTTCCCTGCATTTTCGCCCGCCGCGCATCGGGCGCAACCCCAAGACCGGTGATGCGGTTGCGCTGTCCGGCAAGCACGTGCCGCATTTCAAGCCGGGCAAGGAATTGCGCGAGCAAGTCTGCAACGCGATTCCCCGTCTCGATACCGGCCCGAGCGCCGACTGAACCCGGCGTGCATGCGCTGCGGCGCCGGCTTCGTCGCGTGCCCGGATCGGCTAAGCTTGAGGTCTTGGCGCATCTGCTTCCACGGGTTCTCCCATGCGACTGATTGCTCTGGTCCTGGCCTTGTCGTTCCTGTTGCTCGGCATCGTTTTCGGCGCGCTCAACGCCGATGCCGTGACGCTTGATTTCTATCGCTTCAGCCTGAACGTTCCGCTTGGCGTCGCGCTGATCGGCTTTTCCCTGCTCGGCGCGCTTGCTGCCGGCCTGTTGCTCTGGGTCAGCGTGATCTGGCCGCAGCGCCGGCGCATCACGCTGCTCGCCCGGCATGAACGCCGGAGCGTGGCGGCACCGGTAGAGCCGACTCCGAGTGCCTTCCCCGGAGCACCATGAGCCCCTCGCTCTGGTGGCTGTTCGCGCTCTTGCCGCTGGCCTCGTTGTCGGGCTGGTATGTCGGTCGCCGGGGTGGCGAACGCAGCGGCGGGCAGCGCGTCAGTCGGCTGTCGTCGAGTTATTTCCGCGGCCTCAATTTCCTGCTCAACGAACAACCGGACAAGGCGATCGAGGTCTTCCTGCAGATTGCCGAAGTCGACAAGGACACGGTCGAGACCCATTTCGCGCTCGGCAACCTGTTTCGTCGGCGTGGCGAGGTCGATCGCGCGATCCGCATCCACCAGAACCTCGTCGATCGTCCCGGTCTGACCGAGGAACAACGCCTGCAGGCCGTGCTGGAACTGGGCGAAGACTTCCTCCGGGCCGGTTTGCTCGATCGTGCCGAAGCCCTGTTTCTCGACCTTGGCAAGTTTCAGGGACCGGCGCCGAAGGCCCTGCGCCACCTGATCTGGATCTGCCAGCAGGAGCGTGACTGGCCGCGTGCGATCGAGTACGCGCAACGTTACGAGGCCGCGACCGGCGAGCCGATGGGACGAATGTTGGCGCAGTTCCACTGCGAGCTGGCCGAACTGGCACGCACCGCCGGAGATCGCGATGCCGCGTCTGGACACCTGCGTGATGCGTTGCAGGCGGACTCGCACGCACTCCGCGCCGGCATCATCGAAGGTCGCATGGCGCTGGACATCAACGACGACGCCGGCGCGATCCGTGCCTTCGAGCGGGTTGCTCGGCACGACGTCGATGCCTTGCCGGAGGTGCTCGATGCACTGCTCGCAGCGTATGCGCGATGCGGCGAACGGGCGCGGGCACGGGCCTTCCTCGCCGAGATGATCGAGCGCGCTCCGGGAACCTCGCCGGTGCTCGCGCTCGCGCATTTGATCGAGCAGGATGACGGCATTGCCGCCGCCTCGGACTTCCTCGTGCGGCAGTTGCGCCGTCGTCCTTCGATCCGTGGCCAGAACGCCCTGATCGACCTGATCCGGCAGGATCCGCAGGCGCACCCGGAAGACGTTCTCGTGGTGGTGCGCGAATTGAGCGGGCAGTTGGTGGCCAGTGCCGTGGCGTATCGCTGCGGACACTGTGGTTTTGGCGCGCGCGCGCACCATTGGCAGTGCCCGAGCTGCAAGCGCTGGGACACGATCAAGCCGGTCCACGGGGCCTTCGGCGAATGATGCCGATGGTGGCGGAGCACCTTGCCGGCTGGCTCGTCGCCAGCAGCCTGATCTGTGCCGCGCTGACCTGGCTGGCACTGCACTACGCCCGCGCCCGCAGCCTGCTCGACCTGCCCGGACGGCGTCGCAGTCATGTGGTTCCGACACCACGTGGCGGTGGCATCGCGATCGTCATCACCTTGCTGCTGGCCTTGCCGTGCCTGGCTTGGGACGACGCCCGTCTGCCCTGGCTGGTCGGTGCAAGCCTGGCACTGGTGGCACTGATCGGCTGGATCGATGACCACCGCCCACTGTCCGCACGCCTGCGCCTGGCTGTACACCTGCTCGCCGCCGGCATCTTCATGGCGGGCTTGCCGGCATGGCAGGGAGATGTGGTGCCGGACGGGTTCTGGCTGGTGTTTGCCGGCCTCGGCATGTTCTGGCTGGCGGGTTGCATCAATGCCTGGAACTTCATGGATGGCAGCAATGGACTGGTGGCAAGCCAGAGCCTCTGGCTCGGGACGATGCTGGGCCTGATGTTGGTCATGTCGGATGCCACCGCGTCGGCGTGGCGGCTGTGGGCGCTGATGCTGGCGGCGGCCTGTGCGGGCTTTCTGCCGTTCAATGCCCCGCGGGCGCGGATTTTCCTCGGCGATGTCGGGAGTGGGGCCCTGGGCCTGGCCTGCGGCATGTTGCTGCTGGTGGCCGCGTGCAGCGCACCCGAGCACCTCGGCTGGTGGTTGCTGTTGCCCTCGGCGCTGCTCGTGGATGCTGCGATGACGCTCGCCTCGCGCATCCTGCGTGGCCGGCGTTGGTACACTGCGCACCGCGAGCACCTCTACCAATGGCTGGTGCGCAGCGGCTGGAGTCATGCCCGGGTCGCGGCGTGCTACATGGGCTGGAACCTGTTCGTCGTGGTGCCAGCCTGTTTCGTGCTGTGGCGCTGGCCGGAGTCGACGCAGGCCGTCGTTGCGGGCGTGCTGCTGCTGGCGACGATGCTGTGGTGGCGCGGCAAGCACTGGTTGCGAAGCCGTCCGGCGCGCCAAGGCGTGCGGCAACGGATGATGAAAGGCAAGACGTCCCGATGAGCTACAAATCCCTGATCGGCTGGATCCATCCGCGCCTTGCCGTGATCCTGCATGACCTGACCATGGTCTGGCTGGCCTGGTACGCCGCCAACCTGCTGCGCTATTCCTTCCAGCCGGATGCAGAGCCGGTGCAGCTGTTCGCGCCCGAGTTGCCCGCCGTGCTCGCGGCGCAGGCGCTGGTGCTCTGGTGGACCGGCCTGTATCGCGGTCTGTGGCGCTTCGCCAGCCTGCCGGACATCTGGAATATCGCGCGTGCGGCCCTGCTCGGCTCGCTCGCCATTGCCCTCGCAGTGTTCATCACGACCCGTCTCGATCGCGTGCCGCGTACCGCCTTCGTGATCTATCCGGTGCTCCTGGTGATGCTGCTGGCGACCCCGCGGCTTGCCTATCGTCGCTGGAAGGACAGCCGCTACGGCACGGTTTCCCGCCTGCCGGTGCGGAGAGTCTTGATTCTCGGTGGCGGCAGTGCCGGCGAGTCATTGATCCGCGAATTGCGCCGCGAGAACCTGCTGCAACCCGTCGGCATCCTCGACGATGACCGCAAGCTGCGTGGCTACCGCATCCAGGGCGTGCCGGTCCTGGGCGCGCTCGATCGTCTGCCGGAAATTGCGCACGAGATTGCCGCGGAAATGCTGCTGATCGCGATGCCATCGATCAACAATCAGCAGATGCAGCGCGTGGTCGGTCTGTGCGAGACGACCCACCTGCCGTTTCGCACCGTGCCACGGCTCAAGGACGTGATCGAAGGCCGCTCGGCCTTCAACCAGCTCAAGGAAGTGGCGATCGACGACCTGCTCGGACGCGATCCGGTGACGCTGGACTGGACCGCGATCCGCACCGGCCTCACCGGGCGACGGGTGCTGGTGTCCGGCGGCGGTGGTTCGATCGGTTCGGAGTTGTGCCGCCAGGTGGCGCGCCTCGGAATCGAATCGCTCTGCGTGATCGAGCTCTCCGAGTTCAACCTCTACCAGATCGAGCGCGAGTTGCGCGGCGAGTTTCCCGAGTTGCTGCTCGAAGTGATGCTCGGTGACTGCGGCGATCCCGCGGTGAGCGAGCGCGCCATGGCGCATGCACGGCCGCAGGTGGTCTTCCACGCGGCGGCCTACAAGCACGTGCCGATGCTGCAGGAGCAATCGCGCGAGGCGGTGCGCAACAACGTGCTGGCGACCCAGACCCTGGCCCTGGCCGCGGTCCGCCACGGGGTCGAGAGCTTCGTGCTGATCTCCACCGACAAGGCGGTCAATCCGACCAATGTCATGGGTGCGACCAAGCGCATCGCCGAGATGTACTGCCAGTCGCTTGCGCGCGAAAGCCAACTGCGTTTCATCACCGTGCGCTTCGGCAACGTGCTCGACTCCGCCGGCAGCGTGGTGCCGCTGTTCCGCGAGCAGATCCGCAATGGTGGTCCGGTCACCGTCACCCATCCCGAGGTGACGCGCTACTTCATGACCATCCCCGAGGCCTGCCAGTTGATCCTGCAGGCCGCGGCACTGGGCGAGGGCGGCGAGATCTTCGCGCTCGACATGGGTGAACCGGTGCGCATCGCCTATCTTGCCGAACAGATGATCCGCCTCGCCGGCAAGCAGCCCGAGCGCGATATCGCGATCGTCTATACCGGCTTGCGCGCGGGCGAGAAGCTGTTCGAGGAGCTTTTCCATCCACAGGAGAACTACCACCCCACGGCACATGCCAAGATCATGCTGGCGCAGCCGCGCGACCTGCCGCAGATGCTGCTCGACCAGGCCCTGCAGAGCGCCCGTCAGGCCGTCGCGCGCTACGACCAGGACGCCCTGGAAATCCTGCTTGCGCAACTCGTGCCCGAATACACCCGCGAACCGGCGCAGGTCGTCTCGATCCATCGCAAATGGAGGCAACAGCCATGAGTCAAACCGCAACGTCAGGCTATCGTCGTGTGCGCAAGGCCGTGTTTCCGGTTGCGGGCCACGGTACCCGTTTTCTGCCGGCAACCAAGACCGTGCCCAAGGAAATGCTGCCCGTGGTCGACCGGCCCCTGATCCAGTACGCCGTGGACGAGGCCATCGCTGCCGGCTGCGACACCCTGATCTTCGTCACCAACCGCTACAAGCACGCGGTGGCCGATTATTTCGACAAGGCCTACGAACTCGAACACCGACTGGAGCAGGCCGGCAAGCGCGACCTGCTCGAACTGGTGCGCAACGTCCTGCCCGATCATGTGCGTGCCGTGTTCGTGACCCAGACCGAGGCGCGCGGGTTGGGTCACGCCGTGCTTTGTGCCAAGGCTGTCGTGGGCGACGAGCCGTTCGCGGTGCTGTTGCCCGATGACCTGATCTTCGCCCGCGGCGAGGGCGCCATCGCGCAGATGTTCGCGCTGGCCGGGCGCGCCGATGCGGGCGTGATCGCGGTCGAGGACGTGCCGCGCGCGCAGACCGCCAGTTACGGCATCGTCGCGACCCGCACCATCGACGGGCAGCCGAACCGGATCGATGCCATCGTCGAAAAGCCTGCGCCCGAGCAGGCGCCGAGCACCCTCGCCGTGGTCGGTCGTTACGTCCTGCCGGCACGCATCTTCGAGCTGCTCGAAGCGACCACGCCGGGCAGTGGCGGCGAGATCCAGTTGACCGATGCGATCGCGGCACTGCTGGCGGAGCAACCGATGCTCGCGCACCGATTCTCCGGTCGGCGCTTCGATTGCGGCAGTCGCATCGGCCTGGTCGAGGCCACGATCCAGTTCGCGCTCGAGCACGATGACCTGGCCGAGGACGCGCGTCGCTACATGCGTGCGGCGCTGGAACAGGGCGACTGACCATGCCGCAGCCATTGGCGCGGAGCGATACGGGCTGGATGCAGCGCACGCTGGAGGCGGCCGGGCGCGCCTGGCGCGACGATGACGAGGTGCCGGTTGCGGCCCTGATCGTGGACGCCTCGGGACGCCAGATCGCCAGTGGCACCAATCGCACGATCGCCGAGCACGATCCCACGGCCCATGCCGAAGTCGTCGCGCTGCGCGAGGCGGGACGGGTGTTGGGCAATTATCGGCTCGATCGCTGCACCGTGTACGTCAGCCTCGAACCCTGTGCCATGTGCGCGATGGCGATGGTGCATGCACGCATCACCCGGCTGGTGTATGGCGCATCCAATCCCAAGGCCGGCGCCTGCGGCAGCGTCTTCGACCTGCTGCGCGATCCGCGTCACAACCATCGCGTCGTGGTCGACGGCGGCGTGATGGCGGAAGAGGCTGGCGCGATGCTGTCGGCCTATTTCGCCGAAAAGCGGCGAGGCGCGGGCGACCGCTGAAGTCGCGCGCCGTCACGCCGTCATTCTTTCCTTTTCCCCTCGGTAATCCGCCATGTCACCCATCTGCAATGACACCCACCTGATCTGGATCGATCTGGAGATGACCGGTCTGGACCCGGATACCGACAGCATCATCGAGATCGCGACACTCATTACCGACAGCGAGCTCAATGTGCTGGCCGAAGGCCCGGAACTGGCCATCCAGCATCCCCTCGAACGGCTCGAAGCCATGGACGACTGGAACCGCAATACCCATCGCGGCAGTGGTCTGTGGGATCGGGTGCTGGCATCACGGGTGGACATGGCCGAGGCCGAGCAGCGAACCCTGGCTTTCCTGGCCGAGTGGGTGCCGACCGGCAAGTCGCCGATTTGTGGTAATTCCATCTGTCAGGATCGTCGTTTCCTGTATCGCCTGATGCCGGAACTGGAAGGCTATTTCCACTATCGCAATCTGGATGTTTCCACCCTCAAGGAGCTGGCCAAGCGCTGGGCACCGGAAGTGGCTTCGAGCCTGCAGAAAACCGGAGCCCACACCGCGCTTTCGGATATTCGAGAGTCGGTGGCGGAACTGGCGCATTACCGGCGCTTCATGGGTGCGCTGGGTGGGCATACCCCGTAAACCGGATCAAGGTCCGAGGGGCGGGTTTGTTGGCTCCACGCCTGTAGCGCTTGAGCCGTCCTGCGGTTGAGCCGCCGTATCTTGCATGATTTCGCGCAAGGGCCGCTCGCGCACGATCATGTCAATGCAATCCACCGGGCAGGCCGGTACGCACAGGCCGCAACCGGTGCACAGATCGGCGATGACGGTATGCATCTGCTTGGAGGCGCCGATGATGGCATCGACCGGGCAGGCATCGATGCATTTGGTGCAGCCGATGCAGGCATCTTCATGGATGAAGGCAACCTCGGGCGGTGTTTCCTTTCCGTACGCCGGATCCAGTGGAATGATGGGCTGATTCAGGAGCTGGGCCAGCTTTTCGATGCCGCGCGCACCACCGGGCGCACAGCGGTTGATGGCCGCCTCGCCACGGGCCATGGCCTCGGCATAGGGCCGACAGCCGGGGAAACCACACTGACCGCATTGGGTTTGTGGCAGCAGGGCATCGATTGAATCGACCAGCGAGACTTCGGGATCGACGACCTGTTCAAGCCTTGATGGCGATCCAAACCAATCGCGCCAGGCCCAGTACACCAGGCCCGATGCCAGCAACAAAAGGATTGCGGTTACCACGACAGGCTGCCCGTCGCGGCCAGCACGATCACGCCCGAGGCCAAGATGCGTACCGGTAGCGGGCGCATTAGCGCGGGCACATCGCTATCGTCCAGCCGTCGCATCAACAGGACAAAGGCCGGCATGCCGAGGAGCAAGACCAGGGCAAGGACAAATGCGCCGATCAAGATGCGCTGACTGTCCGCACTGAAGCCTGCCAATGGAAGGATCGACAGGACTGCGGGAGTGGCAAACCAGACAACAGTATCTGGCAACTCCCTGGAGTACCGGCGCTGCACTAGGATTGCGCCAACGACCAGGGCGATGCCCGAGGCCATGATGCTGGCGATGACGGGATTCAGTCCGGGAAGCAACAGCAGGCTTGTGCTTGCAAGTACGGCGGTGAGCAACACGGCCCCC
>WBZR01004580.1_pt1 | contig 11191 bp, 7 predicted proteins | sample 5204231 | NCBI WGS metagenome assembly WBZR01 (sample SAMN12412403, study PRJNA552823) | activated sludge metagenome | isolation source: activated sludge from anammox sidestream of wastewater treatment plant... | place: USA: Virginia | collected 2017-08
GGGGCTATTTTATTTGGATTGGTTAGTGGATCATAAAGGGGACTTTACGCTTGAGGCTCAAAAGAAACTGGGAAAAGACATTGAAATTGACTGGAGCCGACCGCGCCTCATTTTGATCGCGGAGCACTTTTCTGAATACGACAAGCTGGCTGTAAATCGCATTGGTGCGAACATGGAGCTTGGGTATTCAAGAAATATAGCAACAACATGCTGTATCTTGACCCAATTTATGTTGCGGATACACCACGCGAGAAGGGAAAGAAAGCGGACCGGGGTGATAAAGGTAAGAAGGAGGGGACGGAAACGCCGGCTTATTCCCTGGAAGGGCATCTGGCAGGTAAACCGCAGGAGATTCGATCCTTGGTTGAGGATTTGCGTGAGCGCATCTTCAGTCTGGATCCGGAAGGGGCGATTATCGAGAAAGCCAATAAACATTACATGGTTTACAAGCACGGAAAGAATTTCTGTGAGGTGTGGATTCAAAATAGTCAGTTAAAATTGTGGCTGGACATCCCAATTTCAGATTTAGAAAACTCGTTTAACATTGCGAAAGATGTTTCCAATATCGGGCATTGGGGGACAGGTGAAGTAGAAGTGAACTTGGAGAATGAAAGCCAGTTAGATCAGGTCATGGCTTTGGTGGAGCAAGCATTTCGTCAGACGATTTAGAGGTTGATTTGTCAGACCGTCCAGAAGCGAAAACCAGAAGAGACTTAATCGATCAGCAGCTCACCGCTGCCGGCTGGGAAGTGGGGAAAGCCGGAGTAGTGGAGGAACTGCGTTTAACTGATTCCGGTGTTGCGGTGCAGGAATTTCCGGGGAAATATCGAGCGGGAGATGAGTTCGCCGACTATGCGTTGATGGCATCAGATGGGAAGCCACTTGCGATTGTTGAAGCCAAAAACACAAATCGAGATGCTTTAGCGGGACAGCGCCAAGCTTCTGATTATGCGGATCGCATCCGTGAGATATACGAAGTAGAGCCTTTTATCTTCTTGGCGAATGGACGGGAAATCTGGTTCTGGGATCGTGGACGATACCCATTGCGAAAGGTGAGTGGCTTTTTCACCCGTGATGACCTGGAGCGACTGGGCTTTCAACGGAAACATCGCTTGGATTTAGCCACAATCAACCCAAGCGGACAAATCATTGACCGACCGTATCAGTTGGAGGCGATTCGAAGCGTTGCCGAAAAAATGACAGCAGGACACCGTAGGTTCCTGATGGTGATGGCGACAGGGACAGGCAAGACCAGAACCACCATCGCTTTGGTGGATTTGTTGATGCGTGCTCGTTGGATTCATCGTGTGCTGTTCTTAGCCGACCGTCGCGAGTTGGTTCAGCAGGCGTTGGGTGACTTCAAGGAATACATGCCCAATGTGACTCGTGCCAGAGTGGAGCAAGGGGAAGTGGACGACACAGCACGCATCCATGTGGCAACCTACCCAAGCATGATGCAGGTCTATCAGGAGTTGTCGGCGGGATATTACGATCTGATTATCGCCGATGAAAGTCATCGCTCGATTTACAATCGTTACTTTGATATCTTTGGTCATTTTGATTCACTTCAGTTAGGATTGACTGCCACCCCGACTGATTACATCGACCACAATACTTTCCAGTTGTTTGAATGTGAAGATGGTTTGCCTACTTTCCATTACGACTACGATACTGCGGTAAACGAGAAATATCTCGTCAATTACAAAGTTCATTATGCGCGGACTGCGTTTCAGATCGAAGGTATCAAGTCGGGACAGTTGCCGCCAGAGTTGGCTCAGCAATTAAAGGATCAAGGTATTGATCTAAGTGAAATCAACTTTGAAGGGACAGACCTTGAGCGGCGTGTGACCAACACGGGCACGACGGATGCTATTGTGCGCGAGTTTATGGATAACTGCCGACGAGACAGCGCGGAAGCATTGCCAGCCAAAACCATTTTCTTCGCTATGAGCCATAATCATGCTGTGGGTATTTTCGAGAGTTTTAATCGTTTGTACCCGAACTTGCAGGCACAGGGATTTGCTCAAATCATTGACAGCCACATGGAGCGGACAGATAAGCTGGTGAATGACTTCAAGCGCAAGGACATGCCGCGCATCGCCATCTCTGTCGATATGCTCGACACTGGCATCGATGTTCCGTCCATTCAAAATCTGGTATTTGCGAAACCTGTATTCAGCCAGGTCAAATTCTGGCAGATGATTGGGCGTGGAACTCGCCTGTGGCAAGACCCTCATACGGGCAAAAAGAAAGACAGTTTTTTGATCTTCGACTTCTGGAACAACTTTACCTATTTCAATATGAATCCAGAAGGCGAAGTTGCCAAGTCGACTGAGGCTTTGCCTGTGCGTTTGTTCCGTCAGAGACTGGAAAAACTCGTGTTGCAACGTGGTTTGAGAGCAGAGGCGGATTCGCAGGCGACTATCCAGCAGTTGACTTCCATGCTGGGACAGCTGCCGACTGAAAATATAAACATCCGCCCGCATGCTGATGAGATTTCCAAATTGCTTGACCCAACTGCCTGGCAGGAATTGGACGAGAATAAGGTAGAACACCTCAGCCAGACGATTGCCCCCTTGTTGCGCTTCTTGCCAGACATCAATTTGTCAGTCATGGTATTTGAGGTTCGGACGGAAAAACTTGCGACCGCCTTTTTATCTGGCGATCAGGATGGCGTAGTTCGTTTGCGGGAGCAGATTACATCTGACCTTAACCGCTTGCCTGTCAATTTGCCTGTGATTTCTGCCCAACTCGAAAAGTTGACCTGGGCAAAGAGTGACGGCTTTTGGGATCATCTGGACATGACGCGCATCATGGACTTGCAAACAACCTTTGCCCCCTTGATGCGATACCGCCAGCGTGAAGAGCAAAACTTGATTCACCTGCACCTGCCAGATCAAATTGCCGCGCGCTGGATCATTTACGGACCCAGTGGGGAGGGGACGTTTGCGGAGAGTTATCGTCAGAAGGTGGAAGCTTTTATTCATGATCTGGCAGAGCAGCACCCTACTTTGCGGAAACTTCGCAAAGGCGAGCCTCTTGATGAAGAAGATGTTCAAGGCTTGGCGCACACCCTCAATCAGGCGGATCTGTTTATCACTGAAGCTGGCTTGAAAGAGACATACGAACAGCCAGATGCCACGCTTGTGGACTTTTTGCGCTTCATTCTCGGTCTAAGCGAACTGCCCAGCCATGAGGAGCAGATTTCGGCGGCGTTTGATGCGTTCCTGCTCGAACATCCGCACTTCAAGGCAAGGCAAATTACCTTCCTACGCACAGTTCGGTCTCAGGTTTTACGTCGAGCAAAACTATCCACGGATGATTTTTCACAGCCGCCTTTTACGCATGTGGGGCAGGCTGGTACAATGTTCACGCCGCAGGAATTGCAAGAAATCATACAGTTCGCAAATCAATTTACTGAGACGCAGTAAATTCTTCAGGAGTCCTTATGCTTTCCCCTCAACTTAAATCGAAGATTCGACAATTATGGGACGCCTTTTGGTCTGGTGGTGTTGCCAACCCTTTATCTGCCATTGAACAAATCACCTACTTGGTGTTCTTGAAACGTTTGGAAGACCTTGATACCGAACGTGCAAAAAATGCCCGCGCTGCCAAGCAGGAATACAAATCCATTTTTGATTTCAAGGCAGACAAGGAAAAGAAAGAAAAGGAGGAAAAGAAAGAAAAGGATGGCGAAGAATATCGTTGGAGTTACATCAAGAGACTCCCGACGGAGGAACGTTTTACCCACGTCAGGAATTATGTCTTTGATTGGATGAAGTCCATCGAAGGCGCTACGCCCGAAGATCAGGAGCGTATGCGGGATGCGGTCTTTTTGATTCCCAACGCAGCATTGTTGGAACGGGCTATCAAACTCCTTGATGATTTGTTTGTGCCAGAACGCAACAATGACACACTGGGTGACATCTACGAAGATCTGCTCAATGAAATTGCTACCGCAGGCAAAAACGGACAGTTCCGCACGCCGCGCCATATCATCCGTGCCATGTGTGACTTGGTGGACGTGAAGTTTGGCGAATTGGTCTGTGACCCCGCCTGTGGCACGGGCGGCTTTTTGGTAAATGCCTACCAACACATTTTGGAGGCGAATACCAGCCCCGATATTTTGCGTTACGCAGAAGATGGCACTCCGATTAATGCTATTGGTGATAAGTTGACTCCCACAGAACATGCTGCCTTACGCAGTAATCACCTGCACGGATTTGACTTCGATCGCACAATGGTGCGCCTGGGTTGGATGAACATGATTCAGCATGGTCTGGATAACCCTCAAATCAATTATGCGGATGCGCTGGGGAGCAAATTCAATGCAGAAGTGCAAGAAGGCGGGAAATGGTACGAGCATTTTGATGTGGTGCTGGCTAACCCGCCTTTTACAGGAAATATTGACAAGGAAGATATTGGAAGTACGTTAAAAACACTTGGAACCAACAAGACTGAGTTATTATTTGTTGATTTGATTCTGCAACTTCTTAAACCTGGCGGGCGAGCCGCAGTTATTGTTCCCGAAGGTGTATTGTTTGGTTCAACGAAAGCGCATTTAGCTTTGCGCAAGAAATTGATTGAGAAAACTCAATTACAGGCAGTCATTTCTCTTCCTAATGGGGTGTTTCAGCCCTATGCAGGTGTAAAGACATCTATTTTGGTATTTGTAAAAAGTGGAAAGACAGAAAATGTTTGGTTCTACGAAGTAGCCGCTGATGGTGAGGAACTAAATGCCAAGCGCACTCCCGACCCTGAGAACAATGATCTTTGGGATATGCGTCTGAAGTTTAAATTGCGCTACAGCCAGGAAGCGCCTGTTTTTATCCGTCCTTACCAAGATGAATTGAAAAATTGGCAGGTATTTGCCGAAGATGGACGGTCTCTACATTATTTGAAACCTCAATTTACCAATGCAGACGAAACAGACGATGAAGGCAATTTATTGCCTGTGCGTGAGGTAAATGGATTTATTACTCAAGTCCTTGAAGCTTCAAAAGATTGGATCGGTACACAAGATGAACTCAGTGTAGCCGATAGTAGTCTTTCTGCTGGTCGGTATAAGCCTTTTGTTTTAGAAACCGAAAAACATGTTGAACCTACAGTGTTGATTACTGAGCTCAAAAAACTTGAAGACAAGATACAAGACAAATTAAATACTTTGCTTGCAATGGTTGAAGGTAAAGACGAATGAGCATTCAGGCACAATCTATTTACCCTGCTGTTAGGTTGTCTAGGTTGCTACTAACGCTGGAAAATGGTTCTCGTCCATCAGGTGGAGTTGGGCAGATACGTACGGGTGTTCCAAGTCTGGGTGGTGAACATATTTCTAATGGCGGAAATTTTAATTTTGAGAACATCAAATATGTTCCTCAAGAGTTTTTTGCGCGAATGTCTAGGGGTATTATCAATAAATATGATGTGCTTGTTGTAAAAGATGGAGCGACGACAGGCAAAACCGCTTTTGTAGGCAATGATTTTCCATTCGAAAATGCTGTAGTAAACGAACATGTATTTATCGTAAGACCTGATACAGATTTATTGTTACCAGAATACCTATTCTTTTTTCTTTATTCTGCTTGGGGGCAAGCGCAAATTGAGCGCGAGTTTCATGGTGGGGCAATCGGCGGTATTAATCAGTCTTTTGCAGAGAATTTAGAAGTGCCCCTTCCGTCACTAGTTGAACAACGGCGCATTGTAAGTATTCTCGATGTGTCTAGCAACCTTCGACAATCTAAAGCAAGTACAAATGAAAATATTAAGCGATTGTTGCCCTCAATCTTTACAGATTTATTTGGTCTACCTCAAAAATGGGAAAAAACCAAGCCACTTGGAAAGTTAGTTAGTTTTGTAGGCGGTGGTACTCCTAGCCGTTCTGTCAAAAAATATTTTACTGGAGATATTCCTTGGGCTACTTCAAAGGATATAAAGTCTCGTTACTTAAGCAATACTCAAGAATATATAACTGAAGAAGCTGTAGAGAATAGTGCTACAAATCTTGTTCCATCAGGTTCAATTTTAATGGTAGTAAAAAGTAAGATATTGATGCATACCTTGCCTATTGGAATAACTACCAAACCTTTTTGTTTTGGGCAAGACATTAAGGGGCTGGTGTGTAATCCAGGTGTGGTTCCACAATTTATTGTGGCTTCTTTGCTTGCTCAATCGAGTTATATTTTAAGTAAAGCTCGTGGAGCAAATACTGAAGGATTAACACTTGAGATACTCCGTTCAATTCTAGTTCCAGATGCGACACGGGAGGAACAACAAGAATTTTTGAAAAGAGCCTTGACTTTTGATGAAGTAGAGAACAATTTTAAGGAGACTCAAGATAAGCTAGAGTTGTTAAATAACAGTTTGTATATTAAGGCTTTTAGCGGAGACTTAACGAATATTTGGCGTGAAGGACATCGTGATGAAATTCAGCGATCTAATGTCGAGCGAGATAAAGTACTTGGGTTGAGAGGCGAAAAAGCTCGACTGATAGATTTTGAAGAAGGTCGCGTCACGCCTGAGGAACTGGAAGGAATACGAAAGGCACTTGGCAACTTCGCTGTGAATCTAGTCAGTTATCATGAAATATCTGACGGGTTTGTACGGTCATTCGAAGAAATAACCAAGCCTCTGACTCAATCTCTTATCAGCATGAGTCAAAATGTGATTACTCCATTCTTGGAAAGTTTTCGGCAAAGTCTTCAGAACATTCAACTTGCCTTGCCAGTTCCACCTGATGAAGACGAGATCAACCGCCAGATCGACCTTTTACCTTTACCGCAAGAAAAGCGTGCCATTCATGATGTCCTGGATGTCACCTCCCTTCGAGTGCTAAAACTGGCTCATGCTTCTCCCGCCTATTTCACCCCTGAGGATTTGACGTTTGGTGCCATCACATCCACACATACAAGCGCCAGTCTGCGCGTACTCGACTCGCTTGGCTTTGTCCGCATGGTTGAGATTGACGGCGTGTTACGTTACCACGTCATTGACGCCAATACCGATACTGCATTGAAACCCGATCAACTCCAGCAATGAGAATTCTTGATTTTCGCCCCGACCCGTATCGCAACCTCACCCCGCACACCATCCGCTTCACGCGCCAGCCCGAAGCGCTAATGGAAGAGGGGTGTTCAATCCGCTTTTTGGTCGGCAAGAACGGCACGGGCAAAACCAATATTCTTCGTTTTCTCACCAGCATTTTTATTGCCCTGCAAGAAGGCTTTGCCAATCCACGTTCCGATAGTCCCGCCTATAACATCCCTTTCCACTTAACGTATCAACTCCGCCAAAGCACCGTCACCATTGAAAGCAAAGGCAGCGGGCGTTCTGGGATTAGAGTTCAGGTTAGTGAAAAAGATAAAGATACGCTAACATATGATGGCAATTTGCCTTCGTTGGATTTATTCTTTCCCAAAAATATCCTGGTCTACACCTCAGGCAATCAAAACGAATGGCACTCCATTTTCCACCCGTTGCCACCCGAAGACGATGAAAACATCGGTGAACTGGATTTATCCACCCGCCGCCCAGAGGATGAACGTCCGCCTGCGCAAAAAGCATATATCCCTGACGAAAATCCCGACTCAGACTCCCCCAAGCCTGATTCTGATCAAACAGAAGGATTCTCCACTTCGGGCTATCGTCGTGTCAATCTGGCAACCTCCGACCAGCTCAAGCCCGCATTATTATCCGCCCTGCTCGACAACCAATATCGTAGATTGGAAACTTCCGCCTTGAAGGATGCGCTTCAAGAGGTCAACGTCCGCTTGCTTGGGTTCTCCCTGCAAATTCACCTCAACGAAACTGTCCCAACCCCGCAACAACGCCGCACTCTGAGCGTTCTTTATGACCTTGCCAGTTTCCCAAATCAACGTTGGAACGACCAACAATGGGTATACGATGTCAATCAGATCTGGGATCAAACAGGTGAGACCACACTTCAACGCCTCATAGAAAGATGGAAAGATCCGTTCCAATTCTTTCAAATGTTGGTAGCCCTGCAGGATAACAATATCCTCACGGATATCAGGCTAATTCTTGAATACACTCCTCAACAAGCCGAAAAGCCCAAGCGTGTGCTGCTTTCCGATGACCTGAGCGATGGCGAATTTGCGTTCCTCAGCCGCATGGCATTGATCTATCTCCTCAATGAAGAGGAATGTCTGTTCCTGCTCGACGAGCCTGAAGTCCACTTCAACGACGACTGGAAACGCAATCTGGTGGATAGCATCGAGCGCGCACTTAAAGGTACCCAAAGCGAAGTGATTCTGACCAGTCACGCCAGTATCGTCCTCACCGATGCCTATCCCGATGAGGTCATCTTGATGACCCATTACGGACAGGATGACAACATTCCACTGACTTTTGCAGCAGAGCAAGGAGAAGTTCTCCGTCATTTATTCGATTCTGAACGCAGCGTTGGCAGGCGCGCCATGCGCAAAGTGGAAGAAATGCTGGCAACTGGAACAACCCAAGATATCGAATCAATGCTCGAAAAGGTCGGACCAGGTTATTATCGTTTCAAAATTGTCAGGGAGTTAGAAAACCGTGTACCACCCACTGAACAAGATAACGTGTCCACCCCTAAATAAACTGAATGATCTTGCCAGGCTAACTCTGCAATTTAGCCTAATGCAGACATTGAACCTGCCTGAGGAGCAAATCCGTCAGCGGTTTATTCAGCATTTTTCCGCCAATGGGTATCCCAACGCAGGTAGTTGGTTATGGGGAAAGAATGTGCTTGTTCGCCAACATGTCACAGCGCTTATTTCCAAACCTGTAGCAGAAAAGCAAGACATATATCGTGTTTACCTACAGAATCAAGAAATTGAGAATTGCTTCCAAAGTGGAGGCTTTACTCCTGTGCCGATGCCGCCCGTCTCACAAGAAGTTTACACAAGTGCTGCTGAACTTGCAAAAAACTTTTACAAAATTCTTTGTGACGGCGTCCCTCACGAAAAAATCAACGAGATCGAAGACCTAGATCGTCAAATTGTCCTTCGCGCTTATCTTGATGCACAACGGAAGATTCCTCTCAAGGTGTGCCCTGGCTGTGATGGAAAACCGCCTTCCATCGCTGATGGGGTTATCCATGAAGACTTGGATCACTTTTTCCCAAAGTCGAAATATCCATTTCTTTCCATCCATCCCCTTAATCTGACTCCCTTTTGTAAAGACTGCAATCAAACCTACAAAAAGAGCAAAGATGCTATTTTGGACGATGACCCATCTGTTGCTGATGTTCATGTCTTAACCGATATCTATCATCCTTATCAATGTCCATCCAAGGATCAAATCTCACTTTCGATTCAGGCTAACCCTGATAAAACCCTGGCTTTTAGATTTACAGCAAATTCAAACGCTCCCCAAGATCAAGCTAGATTGCACAGTTTACAATACACCCTAAACCTCGAAAGTCGCTGGACAGGTGATCTATTAGAGGCGCGTGTTGAGCAGAAACTACATGAGTTATTAATGTTTGGTTCTCAAAATGAGCGTACGAACAATAATGAATTCCAGCCTGATCGGGACTGGTTAATCCAGCAATTAACAACTGCTATCAGTACGCTAACTAGAATGATGGGGCGGGATGAGAATTTCATTACCGCACTTTCGTACGTTACTTGGGTAAAATCCGATCCTCTTGCACAAACCATGTGGCTTGAAAGAGTCAATGAAAGTCTCGTTTTTTAGCGCACCCCCGTCACGCCACTTTCATTAGTGCATCACTCTTCCCGTTCTGAACTGCCTCGATACCACCGGTTGGCATCATCAAATCCCTTGGAGTACTTGGGCTTTGTGGATTTCGGCTTGGCTGACATTCCCTTTTTTTCTTTCTTTGGCTTGGGTGGATATTGACTGGGGTCAAAGGGCAGAGGTTTTTCGGTCGGATATTTCTTTCGGTCCTCGATTCCAGAAAACCATCTGCCAGTCTCGTAAAAAGGTAGTTTCCCAAACGCCCACCAGTCCTGTCCGATCACAGCCATGTTGGGAGGTAAGGGTGGAAGGTGCCATGAAAATGCCTTCACAGCCCAAGGCGGACCCATAAAACAAAAGACAATTGAGATTCCCAATCGATTTGCATGTTGATACGCATTTTGAAGTCGGTGAAAGTAATTGCGACTCATCACTTTTTCAGAACTATGACCGCTGTCCACTTCCAGCCAGAATAGCATTTCGTACTCGCCCTTACGCCCCCATACCAAAGCATCAGGAATACCATAAAAGAGTGGCACTTCAGTCCAACTTTCCAAAACTTCAATATTCGGATACGCTGTCTCCAGCCATGCCCGCCATCTTCGCGATACACGACGGTGACGCTCGCCGGCATATCGGAATTCCCCGCGATATTTTGAGAAATGAACGCCTTTGGGGATATTCCACGAACGATGTGCCAACCTCAGTCCCTTCGTGCAGATTGCATATCCTTCATATTTGCCGATCTTTCGGCGCTCGATCAGATTCTCCGCTTGAAGTTGCTTCAAAAGATTCCGAACATGACTTTCGCTGAAACCTGCCAGCGAAGCAATTTCAGGTCTATAGGCTGTCTTGAGCCTTGCCATAATTTGCAAGACACGCAGCGCCGATTCTTTGATGCCATAATTTGCAGGGTCAAAACGTGGCGCTAAGATAGGCAAATCACCCTCTCGAAGATAGGTTGGTTCGATGTGCTCAGAGAAATTCCACTCAATCACAGTGGTTTTCCATGCCGGCTGAAAGGTCATTGGAATTTTTTTCTTAACCAGTCGTTTGACTTCCACAACATACCAATCGCCGGGCGCATCCACCGACACCCATAGAGCCGGATATTGACGGGTTTTGATCAAACGGTTGGTAATCAGGTCGATGATCCGCGCCTGGGCATAGGGCGGCAGTCCATCTTTATAAGAAATGTGGTGCTTGAAAATATCAAACACCACATCCTTTCTATTCATCGGATAGATGGGTGCCCATTCCAACGGAAGGCTGGACAACAAATTTGTATTGCTCACTTGTGAGGAAATATCCTTAGAAATGCCTCGCGGTAATGGCGGGCGGCGTCCACTCTGTGCTGCAGGTGGACGATACGGCTTTCCCATTCACGGATCATTTCTTCGATGTTTTTCGGGTCGGTATCCAGTTTGTAGCCGGCTTTGCCTGAGGTGGAAACAATTGGCAATCCGAGATTTCGCAGGTGTTCAATTGCTTTACG
>WBZR01004583.1_pt1 | contig 11190 bp, 9 predicted proteins | sample 5204231 | NCBI WGS metagenome assembly WBZR01 (sample SAMN12412403, study PRJNA552823) | activated sludge metagenome | isolation source: activated sludge from anammox sidestream of wastewater treatment plant... | place: USA: Virginia | collected 2017-08
CGCTGCGCTCCAGCATGATCGCGGGCACGATCAGCGCCCACCACGTCAGGAGCACGAGGCCCGGGACGATGAAGAAGACCAGCCCGATCCCGACGCCGATGCTCGCGAGCACGCCCGCGACGCTGAGCACGTTCACGCGCCTGCCGACCCGCTCGAACGTCTGGCGCACCGTCAGGTCGGGCCGCCCGTCCCTGACGTCCGCGACGGCCTCGACGAGCGCGCCCTGGAGCCAGAACACGGCCGCGAGCGAGATGAACAGCGAGATCCACAGCCCGGTCTCGCCGAGCAGGAGGACGAGCACCATGCTGAGCGCGGCGAGCGCGGCATAGAAGACGAACCCGATCGTGGCGAAGCGGCCGAGGTGCTCTCGGTAGAGCTCCCACGCGTCCCGCAGCACCCGGCCCGGATCCATCCGCGCTAGCCTAGATGAGCGGCGCCGGACCCCCTATACTCGACGGATGCGCGCACGGTGCGCGTTCGTCGCGATCGTCGCGGCTGCCTCGCTCGTCTGGACGTCTGCAGCGGTGGCCGTACCGGCGCCGGCGCTCACCGTGAGCTCGCGGGTGCTCCTCCTCGCCGCCGACGGCGGGCGGATCGCCTACGCCGCGGCCCCCATCGGCAACGGGTGCGACCGGATCAGGGTCTGGCGGCCGCGGACCGGGGCGCTCTCGGGGTTCGCGGCCGGCACGAGTTGCGGCGGCGACGAGACCTCCGCGGGCGAATACCCGGGGGCGCTGGCGCTCGCCGGGACGCGCCTCGCGTGGCTCGAGGTCTACCAGGGCAACCTCCAGGACCTCGTCCTGATGCGCCGCACGCTCGGCCAGACCCGGTCGCACGAGGTCGCGTTCGCCGAGAACCACAACGGTGCCGAAGGCAACCCGGACGGCGATTACGTCGGCGGCCTTCACGGCGACGACGACGTGATCGCGTACGGCGCCTGGAGCGTCTGCACCGCCGTTCCGGCCGGCTGGGAGTGGAACGGCCCGCGCTGCGACGAGCCCGCCGCCGGCCCTGACCCCGTCGAGGTGATCGGTGACGAGGAGCTGCGCCGGGTCGGCAGGGCCGACCCGATCCGTACGGGCCCGTCGGCGTACCGGGTGGTCGATGTCGACGGCGACCGGATCGTGACGCTCCAGGAACGGACGGTCACGATCGTCGGCCGCCTCGGCGCGGTGCGCGCCGAGGTCGCGCTCGCCGCCGGCGCGGCCCCCGTGACGGCGGCGCTGAGCGGCTCGCTCCTGGCCGTGCAGCGCGGCGACTCGCTCGAGCTCTACGACGCCGTCAGCGGCGAGCTCGAGCGGACGCGACCGCTCGCCGCGGGCGGCATCCTGACCGATCTTGAGGGGACGCTCGCCGCCTACCTGGTGGGAACCACCGTCCGCGTGCTCGACCTCGAGACCGGGCTCGAGGCGCTGTTCTCGACCTCCGCGAGCGGGCCCGTCGACGCCGAGCTCGAGCCGGCCGGACTCGCCTACGCCTACAACCGAGGCGGCGCGAAACCCGGCCGCGTCGTGTTCAAGCCGACCCGGGAGCTCGTGGCGCGCCTTGGTCAGGCGACAGCTCTGGCCCAGTCGCCGTAGAGCGCGAGGTAGTGCCCGCCTCGGGCGAGGAGCTGCTCGTGCGTGCCCTGCTCGACGATCCGGCCGTGCTCGAGGACGACGATCAGGTCAGCCTGGCGGATCGTCGAGAGGCGGTGGGCGATCACGAACCCGGTACGGCCGGCGAGCAGCCGCCCGAGCGCCTGCTCGATGCGCCGCTCGGTCGCGAGGTCGACGCTCGAGGTGGCCTCGTCGAGAATCAGGAGGCGCGGGTCGGCCAGCAGCGCCCGTGCGAACGCGACGAGCTGGCGCTGCCCGAGCGAGAGCCGGCCCCCGCGCTCCCCGACCTCGTGGTCGTAGCCGCCCGGGAGCTCCGAGATGAACTCGTGGGCTCCGACGGCCGTGGCCGCGGCGACCACGTCCTCCTCGGACGCGCCCGGCCGGCCGAACGCGATGTTGTCCCGGATCGTGCCGGAGAAGAGGAAGCCTTCCTGCGGCACGATCCCGAGCTGGCGCCGCAGGCTCTCCTGCGTCACGTCGCGCAGGTCGTGCCCGTCGATCGTGATCCGCCCCCCGCGCGGGTCGTAGAAGCGGGCGAGCAGCTTCGCGATCGTCGACTTTCCCGCGCCCGTGTGCCCGACGAGCGCGACCGTCGTCCCGGCGGGCACGTCGAGGTCGAGCCCGTGCAGGACCTCGGGGCCGCCGCCGTAGCCGAAGCGGACATGCTCGAAGCGGACGTGACCTTCGACGCACGGGAGCGCCACCGTGTCCGGCCGGTCGGCGATCTCCGGCTCCTCCTCGAGCACATCGATGATCTTGTCGAGCGCCGCGACCGCGGCCAGGAAGGTGTTGTAGAGCTGCGAGAGCTGCTGAACCGGGTCGAAGAAGTTCGCGAGGTAGCCGATGAACGCGAACAGGGCGCCGATCGTGAGCGAGCCGTCGAAGACGAGGTAGCCGCCGAAGCCGAGCACGACCGCGGTCGCCGCGGAGGCCAGGAAGTCGACGAACGGGAAGTAGAGGCCGTTCAGGACAACCGTCTCGTAGTTCGCGGCCCGGTAGCGTTCGTTGACGTCCCGGAAGCGCTCGCCGCTCACCCGCTCACGCGCGAACGCCTGCACGACGCGCATGCCCGCGATGTCCTCCTGCAGCGACGCCGTCACGGCGGCGAGCCGCTCGCGCACGCTCCGGTAGGCGCGGGTGGAGCGGCGGCGGAAGATCGTCGTCGCGACGGTCATGAGCGGGAAGACGGCGAGCGTCGCTAGTGCCAGGCGCCAGTCGAGGACGACGAGGATCGCAGCGGAGCCGACCAGCACGAGCGTGTTCTGGACGAGGCTCGTGACGCCCTCGGTGACGAGCTGGTCGAGCGCCTCGATGTCGTTCGTCAGCCGCGAGATCACCGCGCCGGTGCGGTTGCGCTCGAAGTAGCCGAGCGAGAGCCGACCGAGGTGGCGAAACAGCGTCTGGCGCAGATCCGCGAGGACTCGCTCCCCGACCCAGCTCGTCAGGTACGTCTGCGCCAGCCCGGCGGCCCAGCCGATTGCGCCCGCGACGAGGAAGGCGGCGACGACCCAGGCTACGAGCCCGAGATCGCCGTCGCGGATGCCGCGGTCGATCGCGACCTTGACGAGAAACGGCGGCGCGAGCGACGCGGCGGTCGCGGCGAGCAGCGCGGCCACCCCGCCGACCACGCGCAGCCGGTAGGGGCGAGCGAGCCGCGCGAGCACCGCCACCCGCCTGACGGTGCGGGCCCAGCTCCAGTCGTCGACCCGGGGGCGCCCGCCGTGCGAGCCGTACTGGCCCGGCTGGTGCACTTTCACGCGGTCACCTCGAGCTCCTCGGGCGCGAGCCCGCTGGCGACGAGTCCGCGCTCCTCGAGCTCGCGGTAGAGCGTGCTCGCGTCGCGCAGCTCGGCGGCCGTGCCGCGGGCGGCAACCCGGCCGCGGTCGAGCACGACGATCTCGTCGGCGAGCGAGATCGTGGAGAGGCGGTGGGCGATGATCAGCGTCGTGCGGTCGCGCATCACCTCGCGCAGGCCGGCGCGGATCCGGGACTCCGTGGAGGCGTCGACGGAAGCGGTGGCATCGTCGAGGACGAGAATCCGCGGGTCGAGGACGAGCGCGCGCGCGATCGCGATGCGTTGGCGCTGGCCGCCAGAGAGCGTGATCCCGCGCTCGCCGATCACGGTCTCGTAGCCGTCGGGGAGGGCGGCCACGAACTCGTGCGCCTGCGCGAGCCGGGCGGCCCGCTCGATCTCCGTGTCGGTCGCGCCCGCGACGCCGAACGCGATGTTCTCCGCGATCGTCGTCGAGAACAGGAACGGGTCCTGAGAGACGACGCCGATCGCCCGGCGAAGGGACGGGAGGGTGAGCTCGCGGACGTCGACGCCGTCGACGAGCACGCGGCCCTCCTGCGGATCGTAGAAGCGGGGCACGAGCGCGGTCAGCGTCGTCTTGCCGGAGCCCGTGTGTCCGATCAGGGCAACCACCGTGCCGGCCTCGAGCTCGAGGTCGACGCCGGCCAGCACCGGGTGCGCCGGGTCGTAGCCGAACGTGACGCGCTCGAACGTGATCCGGCCGCGACCGGGCGGAAGCTCCCGCGCGCCCGCGCGCTCGCGAATCTCCTCGGGCTCGTCGAGGATCTCGAAGATCCGCTCGCCGGAGGCGGCCGCCCGCTGGATCTGGCCGACCCACATGCCGAGCATTCGCAGCGGGAAGACGAGCATGAGCAGGTAGACGTTGAAGGCGACGAACGCTCCGACCGAGAGGTGGTCGTCGATCACGAGGCGCGCGCCAACGAGCAGCACGGCCGCCTGCGCGAGCAGCGGCAGGAACGAGAGCAGCGGCAGGTAGAGCGCCTGCTGGCGGGTGGCTCGCAGCGACTGGCGGAAGATCGCCTCCGTCCGCTCGCGGAACCGTTCCTGCTGGCGGCGCTCCTGCGCGAACGCCTTGACGACGTTGACGCCGACGATCGACTCCTCGGCGACGGTGGTCATGTCGGCGAGACGCTGCTGGACGTCGCGCAGCACGGGGTGCGAGACGTGGCTGTAGCGCCAGGCGACCGCGACCAGCAGCGGCGTGATCGCGAGCGCGATCAGGGCGAGCAGCCAGTCGATCAGGAACAGGAGCGCGCTCACGCCGACGACGGTGAGGACGTGCTGGGTGAGGAAGATCAGCCCGTAGCCGAGGAAGAAGCGGACGTTCTGGAGGTCGACCGTGGCGCGGGACATGAGCTGCCCGGTCTGGTGGCGGTCGAAGAAGCGGTAGGAGAGGCGGAGCAGGTGCCCGTAGAGGGCACCGCGGATGTCGTACTCGACCCCGAGCGACTGGCGGCCCGCGATGAAGCGCCGCCCGACCATCAAGATCGCCTTGACGAGGCCGAGCGCGGCGACAAGCGCGACGAGCAGAACGAGCTGGCCGGTGTTCTCGTCGGGAATGGCGCGGTCGATCACGAGGCCGGTCAGCCATGGGATCGCCATCCCGGCCGCCTGCGAGCCGACCGCGAGTACGATCGACGCCACGAGCGAGAGCCGGTAGGGACGCAGGAAGCCGAGCAGGCGCGCGAACGTGCGTGCGCGCGACGCCTCCGCGGACGGGACTGCGGCCACGTGACGAGTCTAGCGACGGCCCGCGCGGCTCCCGAGCGAGCGGGTGGCGGGCGCGAACCGGGGTGCACCGTACCATTGGTGGCCGTCGTGATCGATCTCCACTGCCACATCCTGCCCCGCCTCGATGACGGCGCCGGCTCGCTCGAGGAGTCGCTCGAGATGGCCGCCGCCGCACTCGAGGATGGCACGCGCGCGATCGCGGGTACCCCGCACGTCCGCGACGACTGGCCGAATGAGGTCGTCACGATCGAGGGGCGGGCGGCGGAGGTGCGCTCTGCGCTGGCGGAAGCGGGACTGCCGCTCGAGCTGCTGCCCGGCGCGGAGATCGCCTTCGATCGGGTCGGGTGCCTGGACGCGGTCGGGCTGGCGCGGCTCGGCCTGGGCGGGAATCCCCGCTGCCTGCTGGTCGAGCCGCCCTACGTGGAGTGGCCGATCGAGCTCGACCGGATCGTCCACGATCTCGCCGCCCGGGGCTTCGTGCCGGTGATCGCGCACCCGGAGCGAAACCCGCAGATCCAGGCGGAGCCCGAGCGGCTGCGACCGCTGGTTCTCGGTGGCGCGCTCGTTCAGATCACGGCCGCGTCCGTCGACGGCCGCCTCGGCCGGCGCTCCCGCACGGCTGCCTTTGACCTGCTCGACCGCGGCTTGGCGCACATCGTCGCGAGCGATGCACACTCGGCCGGCGGCCGCGGCGTCGGCCTCGCCGCTGCCGCCGCCGCGGTCGGGGACGAGGAGCTCGCCCGCTGGCTGACCGAGGGCGTGCCCGGCGCCATCGTGTCGGGCGAGCCGATCCCGTCCCGCCCGGGTCGTACCGCGCCTCCCGGCCGCCGGCGCCGGCGACTCTGGCCGCCCGGAACGCGCGCCTGAGTCCCCGACCCGGGGGCGCTGCTGCTCCGCGAGGCCCCCCTCGGCGGCAGCCGCCGGCTCAGCGCGAGGCGCGCTCGGCGAGGTGAGGGGGTCAGACCCCGGGGTCAGACCCCTTGCTGCGAGGCGACTCAGGTCTTGCGGGGGATCCGCTCGCTGAGGGGGGTTTGCAGCCTGGACGGGGCTGGCGCGGGGTGAGGGGGTCAGACCCCGGGGTCAGACCCCTTGCTGAGACCCCTTGCTGCGAGGCGACTCAGGTCTTGCGGGGGATCCGCTCGCTGAGGGGGGTTTGCAGCCTGGACGGGGCTGGCGCGGGACCCGGGGTCTGACCCCTCACGTCTCGCCCGGGACATGGCCGGGCGGGCCCGATCCGCGCAAGCGGTGCCGGCCTACGGCGGCCGCGGACGCTTCGGCGAGGAGGGCGAGCTCCGCCCGGACGAGCGCGGTCGCGCGCTCGAGCCGCGCGCTGTTGGCCGGATCATTCGGCCAGGCGCTCGCGCCCGAGGGGTGGGGGAGGGCAATCGCGACCGCACCCCGTAGCGCGAGGCGCTCGCCGACGTGCGGCGACAGCCGGTCGAGACCGAGGACGCGACGGGCGGCGAGTCCGCCGGCCGTCACGACGAGCGCCGGGCGAAGCAGCCGCAGCTCGGCGTCGAGCCAGGCACGGCAGAGGTCGGCCTCCCGCGCGGACGGGAGGCGGTCGCCGCGCCCCGACGCGGCCTTGCCCGGGTAGCAGCGGGTGACCGACGTGCAGTAGAAGAGGCGGTAGAAGCTCTCCTCGTCGAGGTCGAGCCAGCGCCGGAGCGTTCGGCCGGCGCGGCCGCACCACGGGCGGCCCTCCCCGGCCTCGACCGCGCCGGGAGCCTGGCCGATCAGCAGCGCTCGGTGGTCGGCGCCGCCCTCGAAAACCGGCGTGGAGGCGATCGGGAAGCCGGTTTCGGCGCACGCTCGGCAGACCCGGCAATCCCGCTGCAGGGCGGCGAGCGAGCGGTGGCGGCCAGTGGCAGGCAATCGTCGTCCGGGAGCGGACGAATATAGTCGGCCTCCGTGGTGAAGTCGCTGCCGCTCGAGTCAGTCCCGAACTTCTCCGCCGCTCGCGACGCCGGAGCCGTGGAGGCGTTGCGAGCCGCGCTGTCGGCGCCCGCGCGGCTGCTCGACGTGCACGCGGACACCGACCACAACCGGTCCGTGTTCACGCTCGTCGGAGCCGCCGGGGAGCTGGTCGAGACGCTGCTCGCCGGGATCGCCGCCGCCGTCCGTACGATCGACCTGACCGGGCACGACGGGGTGCACCCCCGGATCGGCGCCGCCGATGTCGTCCCGCTCGTGCCGCTTCGGCCGGCGGACGAGCCGCGCGCCCGCGCGGCCGCCCTCGAACTCGCCGACCGGATAGCCGCCGAGCTCGAGCTGCCCGTCTTCCTCTACGGCGCACTGACCGCGGACGGGCGCGGGCCGGCGTTCTTCCGCCGCGGGGGTCCCGCCGAGCTGCAGCGGCGGATCGACACCGGGGAGCTCGCCCCCGACCGAGGCCCTCGGCACCTCCACCCGACCGCGGGCGGGGTGCTCGTCGGCGTTCGTCAACCGCTCGTCGCGTTCAACGTCAACCTCCGCTCCCGCGACCTCGAGCTCGCTCGCCGGATCGCCGGGGCGATCCGAGAGCGGGACGGCGGCCTGCCCGGGGTTCGCGCGCTCGGCCTGCGCCTCGAGCGGGCCGGTCTCGTCCAGGTGAGCATGAACCTCGAGCGGTGGCAGGAGACCCCGCCGCACGCCGTGGTCGAACGGATCGCCGAGGAGGCGGGCGCCTACGGCGTCGAGCTAGCCGGTAGCGAGTTGATCGGGCTGATGCCCGCCGGCGCGGCCGTGGCCGCCGCGTCGCGCCACCTGCTCCTGCCGGAGCTCGACGAGCGCCGCGTGATCGAGCTACGCCTGCTCGGGGAGGAGTGATGGGCGCGCTCGCGATCCGCAGGCTCACCCACCTCGACCCGGCCGAGCGCCGCGTCCTGCTCGACCGTGCGACCGCCGAGATCCTCGGCGGGGAGCTGAACCGATCCGTCGCCGCGATCCTCGAGGACGTCCGCCTCCGCGGCGACGAGGCCATCTGCCGCGCGCTTCGGCGTTTCGACGGCGTCGACTGCCCACCCGAGCGGCTGCGGATCGGGGAGGACGAGGTCACGGCCGCGCGCGCGGCAGTACCCGGGCCCGTGGTCGATGCGGTCCGGACCGGGCTCGCGAACATCCGCGCCTTCAACGAGCTCGTCCTCGCGGACGCCTCCTGGGAGGCGGAGCTCGCGCCCGGTCTCACCGTCGGCGAGCAAGCGCGTCCGATCGCCTCCGCCGGCCTGTTCGTCCCCAGCGGCAAGGGCTCGTTCCCGTCCGTGCTGATGCAGATCGGGATGCCCGCGGTCGTCGCCGGCGTCCCCGAGCTCGCCGTGGTCGTCCCGCCCACGGCCGGGCGCGGCCTCGAGGTCGACCCGGCCGTGCTCGTCGTCGCGGCCGAGCTCGGGCTCGAGAACGTGTTTCGCGCGAACGGTCCCGCCGGGATCGCGGCGCTCGCGTTCGGCACCGAGACGTTCCCGCGCGTCAGCAAGATCGTGGGTCCGGGGAGCCCCGCGGTGACCGCGGCCCAGCTCCAGGTGCAGCTCCACGGCTGCTCGACGGCGATGCTGTTCGGTCCCTCCGAGAGCCTGGTGATCGCCGACGACAGCGCCGACCCGGTGCTCGTCGCCGCCGACGTCCTCAACGAGGCCGAGCACGGGCTCGACTCCGCCGCGCTGCTCGTGACACCGTCCGAGCAGCTCGTCGCCGCCGTCTCCACCGAGATCGACCGCCAGCTCGCCGAGCTGCCCGAGTGGCGCCGGGAGTACGCGGCCAGCGCGATCTCCCGCTTCGGCGGCGCGCTGCTTGTGCGCGACCTCGACGAGGCGTGCGCGTTCGCGAACGAGTACGCCCCCGAGCACCTCCAGGTCAACACCGCCGACCCGCAGGCGCTCCTGCCGAAGCTGGAGCACGCCGGTGAGATCCTGCTCGGCCCGACGCCGTTCTCCGCTGCGAACTACGTGCTCGGAATCCCCGCCACGCTTCCCACTGGCGGCTTTGCCCGGGTCAGCTCGGGCGTCAACGCACGGACGTTCGTGAAGACGAGCTCGATTGGCGGCGCAACCCCGGACGCGCTCGCGCGGCTCGCCCCCGCGATCCTCGCGCTTGCCGAGCACGAGGGCTTTCCCGCGCACGCTGCCGCCCTCCGCATCAGAGGCCTCGGCTAGCCGGCAGCCGGCATCCGGGCGGCTGCGGCGCCGCAGCTCCGGCGAGAAGGCCACGCGCAGGTCACGGCGGCGGGAGGCAACGATCCTCGTCCTCGACGACGCCTTCTGCCGATGGGTCTCGCCGATCGTCGTGCCCGGCCGCGCTGGCGAGACGGCCGCCGCCGCTGACCGCAACCCACACCGGATGCCGTGGACGTCAGGCGAGCATTCACGAGCGCGGACGGGGCCGCCCTCGCCGCGGCGCGCCCGCGGGCGCCGGCCACCGCGCGCCTCGCGGCGCCGCTCGCGACTGCGCGGGGCGGCGCGGGACACGAACCGGCGTCGCGACGGCACCGGCCTGCGATAATCCGCGTCCGTGGCGCTCCCCACCCCCAAGCTGCCCGCGCGGAGGCCCCGACCCGGGCGGGGCAGGCTCGACTACGTCGAGGCGCCCAGCACGAGCCAGCTTCGCTTCAACGCCGCCGCGGCCGTCGTTCTGCTCGCGGCGGTTGCGATCGTGGTCGGGCTCTCGATCTGGCTCGCGCTCGACTGAGCCGGGATCCGCCGATCCGGGCGGGCGGCGCGCCGGCCCGGTCCCCGGTCACCTCCAGACCCGCGCCCGCCGCGGCGGGAGTGCGATAATCGCGAGGATGGCCACGAAGAAGCAGCGGCGGCGGCGCGAGAAGCTCCAGCGGCACGAATACGAGTACGTCGTCGAGACCGAGGAGGGGGAGGAGGTCGTCGATTCGCCCCGCCAGACCGCGCAGGGCGCAAAGGCGAAGGCGGGCGGTGCGCCCAAGGTGGTCGACCGCCGCGGGCGCGTGATCCCGCCGCCGACCTGGGCGCGCGTCTTCAAGCGAGGCCTGATCTTCGGGCCGATCCTGCTCCTGCTGATGTTCGTGACCGGTGGTGACCTCGCGCTCGGGGCGAAGATCCTGAACGCCGCGATCCTGCTCGCGATCTTCATCCCCTTCAGCTACCTCGTCGACACGATGATCTACCGCTCGGTGCAGCGGCGGCAGCGCCGCGACAGCGGTCGCTGAGACCTCTCGCTCAGGCCCGGAGCGACCATCTAGACTCCGGGCCGATGCCCCTCGACGTCACGCAGCTGCCGCTCGGTCCGATCGAGACGAACTGTTACCTCGTGCGCCGGCCGGGCGCGACGGAGGCGGTCGTGGTCGACCCGAGCGGCTCCGCCGCGGAGATCCGGCTCGAGCTGGCCGGGCGTGGCGCCCGCTGCGTCGCGATCCTCGTCACGCACGGGCACTGGGACCACCTCGGCGGCGTCGCCGACCTCGCCGAGGGCACCGGGGCGCCCGTGCACATGGCGGAGGCGGAACGCGCGCTGCTCGAGCGTGTCGCCGACTACCTCCCCCCCGGGGTGCACGTGCGCCCGTGGACGCCCGAGGTGCTGCTCCACGGCGACGAGACGATCGAGGCGGCCGGGATCTCGTTCGAGACGATCTCAGTGCCCGGCCACTCCCCCGGCCATCTCGCCTACGCGGCGGACGGGTGTCTGTTCTCGGGGGACGTGCTCTTCGCCGGTTCGGTCGGCCGTACCGATCTCCCCGGGGCCGACTGGGAGACGCTGCTCTCGTCGCTGCGGACGCTCGTCGACCGCCTCCCCTCCGAGACCGTCGTCTACCCCGGCCACGGGCCGGCGACGACGCTGGGCCGCGAGCTCGCGACCAACCCGTTCCTGGGCGAGCTCAGGGCCGCGACGGACAGCGAGCCGTGAAGGTCGAGGCTCCCCGCGGCACGCACGACATCCTCCCGTCCGAGCAGCCGCTCTGGCAGCACGTGACCGCCGTCTGCGAGCGCCTCTGTCGGCTCTACGCCTACCGGCGGATCCAGACGCCGGTGTTCGAGGACACGGCGTTGTTCGTCCGCACGTCGGGCCAGGGCTCCGACGTCGTCCAGAAGGAGATGTACACGTTCGCCG
>WBZR01003504.1_pt2 | contig 11187 bp, 9 predicted proteins | sample 5204231 | NCBI WGS metagenome assembly WBZR01 (sample SAMN12412403, study PRJNA552823) | activated sludge metagenome | isolation source: activated sludge from anammox sidestream of wastewater treatment plant... | place: USA: Virginia | collected 2017-08
AGATCTTTCAAATTCTGTAAAGATGAATCCGTTGAAATTGAAAATATTAATATGACAACTGAAATCAAGCGGAAACTTGGTTCAAATCTTCTGCTTTTTTTTACTTCAACAACAAGAAAAGCAGCTTCTATACTTGAAGAACAGAGCAAAAATGTTATTAATAAATTACAATTTCACAATAAAATCAAAGAACTGGCTTATGATACTTTTGACGGTCTTAATTCATTTGATATTAACAGAGTGGGAGAAAACCTGCGCATAAACTGGGAACTTAAAAAACATCTCGCATCAAATGTTTCAAATGAAGAAATTGACCGCATGCACTCTCTGGCAATGGATGGCGGAGCAATTGGTGCAAAAATTTCAGGAGCAGGAGGAGGAGGATTTTTACTTGTATATTGCGAAAGAGATAAACAGGATAATTTACGCAGAGCTTTAAATCAATACAGGGAGCTTCCCTTTTATCTTGAAAAACACGGAAGTAAGATTATTTTTGATCAAACAAGATACGATATAAAGTAAAATTTTATGGAAAAAGTTCTGGTTACTGGTGGTGCAGGGTTTATTGGCTCACATACTGTTGATAGACTGCTAAAAATTGGTTACGATGTAAGAATTCTTGATAATTTACAAAAACCCGTTCATTTAAAGGGAATGCCAGATTACATTCCCAAAGATGCTGAATTTATCCTTGGAGATGTTCGCGATAAAGAAACAATCGAAAAAGCACTAAACGGCATTGACTATATTTTTCATCTTGCAGCTTATCAGGACTACCTTCCTGATTTTTCAACTTTTTTTCATGTTAACTCTGTAAGTACTGCCTTAATTTACGAAATAGCTGTTGCAAAAAAACTGCCCATTAAAAAAATCATAGTTGCATCCTCACAATTTGTAAATGGTGAAGGAATTTATCAAGATATTAATGGTAAATTCTACTATCCTAAAAGAAGAACAAATGAACAATTAGAAAAAAGTCAGTGGGATTTTACTGATCCCGAAGGAAATAAACTGAAATATATTTGGACACCTGAAACATATGCATGCCCTCCAAATCAGTATGCAATTTCAAAATACTCACAGGAATTGATGGCATTGAATTTTGGTGAAAGATACAAAATACCCTCTGTTGCTATGCGGTATTCTATTGTGCAGGGTTCCAGACAATCGTTTTACAATATGTACAGCGGCGCCTGCAGAATATTCAGCTTAAGTTATTATTTTGATAAAGCTCCAATTGTTTACGAAGATGGCATGATGATGCGTGATTTTGTAAATGTTCATGATGTTGTTGATGCAAATATACTTGTGATGCAGGATAGCAGAGCAAACTATAATGCTTTTAACGTTGGCGGAGGTAAAGCTTATACTGTGAAGGAATTTTCAGAAGTAGTTGCCAAAGCATTTGGAAAAGAAGAGATTATCGCCAAAATTAACGGTGAATACCGCTTTGGGGATACTAGAAACGCATGCAGTGATATTTCTAAATTAAAATCACTTGGCTGGTCACCTTTAAGAACTGCTGAAGACAGTGTAAAGGAATATATTGATTATCTAAAAAAACAAACTGATATTCAGGATATTCTTGATTATGCAGAAAAAACAATGAAAAACCTTAATGTTGTTAGAAAAGCAGAGAATTAATTATTTATTTACACTATTTTACCTTTACACTATTATTTCATTGTGTAATATTATATTTATCGTGATTTTTGTAAATAACTAATACTTAATTGAATGGATTTATTTAGCTATAAAAAAATGCTTTATGATGCTGTTGATACAGTAAACTCAGATGAGATAAATAATTTTATTGATCTGTTATTTGATGCTTACAAAAATGATAAATTTGTTTTTGTAATTGGTAACGGAGGAAGTTCTGCAAATGCTTCGCATTTAGCTCAAGATCTAGCAAAAGGTACAAAACTTCATCCCGGGCACTCAGTTCGGCTTAAAGCATTAAGCTTAACCGATAATACACCATTTTTAACTGCTCAAGCTAATGACGAAGGATATGATTCAATTTTTGAACAGCAGTTAATAACGTATGCAAAACCAGGTGATATTGTTATTGCTATCAGCGGATCGGGTAACAGTCCTAATATTATTAAAGCTATTGAGTGGGCTAATCAGCATGATCTCATTTCTATTGGTGTTACAGGATATGATGGCGGCAAGTTGTATAAAATGGCTCATCACAAGCTCCACGTTCCTTTAAATGAAATGTGTACTGCAGAAAGTATCCACACTATTATATTTCATTATGTAATTCTAGAGCTTAGGGAGCGTTTTAAAGAACATCATAAAAATTAACAAATAATTTATGGGAAAGTTTAAATACTTATTTAATTTTGTTTTGTTTATAGCTTTAAACTGTTCATTGTATTCTCAGGTAGAACTTATTCCGCTTTCAAATCCTGTATATGGGTTTTTTGAAAGAATGTACACTAATAAGGTAACTGATAATTATTCCCCTACAATGGGACCAATTTCCAGAAAAGAAGCAGCTAATCTTTTACTTGAAATTACAAATAAAAAATCAAAACTTTCAAAAACCGATAAAGCTCTTTTAAAGTTTTATACTGCAGAATTTGAATACGATATGTTTGGCACTATGAAAAATTCATCAAACTTTTTTTCTAAAAAAGGTATTGGGGAGCTTTTTACAAATAAACAGAAATATCTGTATTCCACTGCTGACTCTAATGTCTCTTTTTTCTGGGATGCAATTGGAAGCATCAGGTATATTGGTTTGGAAGGCGATTCTGCTGGAAAACCACATGTTCTGCTAGGAGAGCTTGGCACCAGAATAAGAGGTACATTTTTCAATTCTGTTGGATATTATTTAAGACTTTCAAACGGTGTACGCTTGGGTGGTACATCAACAGATGCTCAGAAAACAGCATTTACCGATCCTATACTTACATCTAACCGAAAATATACCAGTGAAGGCAATAAGACATTTGATACTTACGAAGGATATTTAAGATATGCAACTAAAACTGAATGGCTTGCATTAACAGCAGGCAGAGAAGCATTATCATTTGGTCCGGGTTATATTGATAAATTATTTTTATCAAATAAAAATTCAGCGCCATTTGATTTCTTAAAGCTTGACCTGCATTATAAAAAAATCAGGTATTCATTCTTCCACTCCAGCATAACAGGCAACGATTCTGCCGGTGCACAATTATCTTCAAAATATTTGGTGTTTCACAGACTGGAGTTAGGTCCATTTTTTAATAATACATTTAAAATAGGTTTTAATGAAATGGTTGTATACAGCAATGTCCCTTTAAATTTTGCATTCATTAATCCAATCAGTTTTTTAACATCTGCTGATATGAATACAGAATTGCCCGGAAAAAATTCAAACAATACACTGCTTGGTGCTGATTTTCAGCTTTTCCCTGTTAGAAATTTTTCCTTACAGGGAAGTTTACTAATTGATGATCTGAATTTTGAAACCTTAAGTAATGATTCTGCCAAAGGAAATGATAATAAATTTGCATTTCAAGCCGGTTTCAACTGGCAGAATGCTGCTATGATACCAAACCTTGCTTTGACCTATGAATTTACCCATATAGATCCGTTTGTTTATGCGCACAGAGAAATAAATAATTCATACACAAACTGGAACCTGCCTATTGGACATGCTTTAAACCCTAATTCAGATGAACATGCTTTCAAATTAAGCTATGCTTTTGGCAGCATCCTGCGGCTGGCAGTTACATTTAAATTACAGCGAACAGGTTTAAATTATTATGATAGTCTTGGTAATTTTATAAACGTTGGTTCAAATATTTTGAACGGCAGTAATGATTTTTTAAGAGCAAATAAGTTTTTAAACGGTACAAGGTTAATCAGAAATATTATAATTGCTGAACTTGATTTTGAACCAATCAGGCAGTATCATATTTCAATAAAATATCAGCGTACTAATTTTGATTTTACAAAAAGCAATATCAAATTTGGCGAAAATATCTTTTGGGGAAGCTTTAAAATAGATTATTAATTTTGAGCATAAATATTCAAAATAAAATTAAAAGCTTAGCAAAATTTTACAGCAAAGAGCTTGTTATATTAAGAAGGCAAATTCACCAAAATCCTGAGCTTTCATTCAATGAATTTGAAACAACAAGACTGCTTTTTACTAAGCTAAAGAACAAAAAAATTGCAAACGTAAAAAGGATTACCCAAACAGGTCTGTACGCTGTAATAAATGGAAAACAAAAAGGTAAATGTTTAGCATTAAGAGCCGATATTGATGCCCTGCCAATACAGGAAAATACCGGTCTTAGCTTTGCATCTAAAAATACGGGAATAATGCACGCCTGCGGACATGACTCGCACTCAGCAATGGTTTATGGCGCTGCATTAATACTTAATGATCTTAAAGATCAAATTTCGGGTTCAGTAAAATTTATCTTTCAGCCTGCTGAAGAGAAAAACCCGGGCGGAGCTTCAATCTTAATTAAAAATGGTATCCTTAAAAACCCTAAGGTAGATGTTATATTCGGTCAACATATCCTGCCAGGAAAACCAGCCGGAAAAGTCGGTTTTTACCCGGGAGTGATGATGGCTTCTCAAGATGAAATTTATATAACCATTAAAGGCAAAGCAGGGCATGGCGCTAAGCCTCAGTCAGCAATTGATCCAATTGTAATTGCATCGCAATTAATACTTGCTTTACAAACTATTGTCTCTCGATATACCAACCCGTATGAACCAACTGTAATAACTATTGGTAAAATATCCGGGGGTACAATAAACAATGTAATTCCTGAAAAAGTTAATCTTGCTGGAACTGTTAGAACTCTGAATGAAAAACTGCGTAAAAACATTTTAAAGCTTATTGAGCGCACAATTAAAGGTATCTGCTTATCAGGCGGAGCAACATACGATTTTAAAATTTCTAAAGGTTACCCTGAATTAATTAATTCACCTAAAGAAACAGCTTTTACAAAACAATCAGCAATTGAATTTTTAGGGAAAGAAAATGTTTTCGCGGGTGAAAGATTTATGTTTGCAGAAGATTTTGCATATTATTTAAAAAAATGTCCGGGTTCTTTTTATTGGATTGGTGCAGGTAATACTTCTGGACTGCACACATCTACACTTAATCTTGATGAAAAACTAATATCTCAGGGGGCTGCCTTTATGGCTTATCTGGCTTGGAATTGGCTTAATAATAACTAAATTTTTTTTCATTCATGAAGAATCTAAGTTTAGAAAAAAAATTATTCTACATTTTCAAAATTGCCATTGCTATGTGTTTTATTGGACATGGTGTATTTGGCATCATTACCAAACAAATTTGGTGCAATTATTTTGGTGTATTCGGAATTGGTGAAATAACTGCATACCGCCTAATGCCTGTAGTAGGTTCATTTGATATTTTAATGGGTTTAATAATGCTGGTTTATCCAATTAGAATTATACCGGGCTGGCTGGTTTTTTGGGGTATTTTTACTGCTTTGCTTAGACCTCTTTCATCTGAACCATTTGCAGAATTTATTGAACGAGCCGGAAACTTCGGTATTCCCCTTGCTATGCTGTTGCTTTACGGTTTAGGAAACAAGTTTAAAGGCTGGTTTAAAAAAATTGAACCTGATATAAAAGCTGATCCTGATACTTTGCATAGAGTTGCTTTATGCTTACGGTTTACTGTCTTTTTATTGCTTGCCGGTCACGGATGGCTTAATGTTATTCAAAAACAGGGATTAATAAGTCAATATTCCTCACTGGGATTTTCAAATCCTGCTATCACCGCTCAAATTGCAGGAGTGTTTGAAATAATTGCTGCATTTACGGTTTTAATAAAACCGATAAGACCGGTTTTGATTATGCTTTTTGTTTGGAAAGCAGGAAGCGAATTATTTTATCCCCATTGGCCCGTATTTGAATGGATTGAACGCGGCGGCAGTTATGCTGCAATTCTTGCTTTATGGTTAATAACTGAAAAAGAATATGTCAAGAGTTCTGTTTTTAATTTATTCAAAAAAACAACAAGTACTAGTTAAAATATTCAGAATAAAAAAAACCCCGTCTAAATTTTGACGGGGTTTTTTATTAAATAAAATTTATTGCGATATCATAGATAAATGAATATGATTAAGTACATATCTTCCTAATAATTTACCTGACTGAATTCCGTTATCTGAATCAAATCTGAAATGAATTCCTCCATATTGTCTCGAATATGCTGCTTCATAAGCAGCTTGATAAAAAGTATCAAAAGATCTGGGAATATAACCTATTTCATTATGTGTATAATCTGTAAAATGTACGTCACCAAATAATTCATGCATAACTTCCGCAGTTCCTCCTGATAAACTTGAATGACCTGATGGATATGACGGGAAAGATGGAGTTATTAAATACGGAAACCAGTTTTGAGTTATATAATCATATATATATGTCTGCGGTCTTAAAAGATTATAATGATATTTTGCACGCCAGCAGACAATAAATCCATCCGCAATTGTAGGACCCATATAGGCATACATTTGTGCAACTCTATCTAACTTTAAATTAAGCTGTTTGGCAACCTGATTCATTATCTTTGCCCAGTGCCCTCCGGGAGTTCCGGTTCTTACTTTATCATTCCAGAAATTTGCAATTCTTTTTTCTTCTGCTGTCAGTCCCTGTGCAATATGCACCAATTCCATCGCATCTTTGTACATTACTGAATTAGTATCAGTGCTAAATGGTGGCGGATCAACATAAAACTGTTCAGGATTTTGAATAACAAATGGTCTCAAAATTCCCCAGTATGGTTCATCAGCCATATCACCCGGATTCACCGGCTCCCAGTTAGCGGGATTTTGTGACCGTGGAGGCGGTACATAAACCATATTTCTGGTCTCAGTATAACCATCTGTTAATATCCAGTTGTTAATAACGTTTGCTATTGCCAACCCATGCTCTATTGATCTGTCAATAACATCCTGTGATACTGCTGCTTGTCTTTCGGTAATCACACTATTATAATGATTATTTACCAATGTTACCGCTGAAGGAAATAATGTATCGTAAGAAACATTAATTACAGGTCGCATTGCAGCAGCAATTACCGTTGGCCAGTCATACTCCTTAGTTTTATCTATTTGTGGCATTGGGGGCATTGCATTAAGCTGCCCGCTCAATGATCTTGAAAGCGGTATACCCGGAGCAACACATTCATATATTGCTACGCAGGTGTAACCAATCAATCTTGATGGTGGCGGTGGACTATCGTCATGCTGGTCAGCAACTATTTGATACTCAATATCCAGCCAATCCAATGCATACTTTGCATCTATCTGAGAGGCAGGTACAGATGGCGATGTATTTTGATTTGACTGGCTTACATTTTCATCACTGCATTTATTAAAAATAACAATAAAAATAATAAATGCTGTTAAGTTTAATATTTTGGTTAATTTCATTTTAAAAATTATAATTATTTTATAAATGACATTTTCTTTGTTTCTGTAAATCCACCCGCATTCAGTCTGTAAAAATATACTCCGCTTGAAAGATTTCTGCTGTTAAAATCAGATTCATAAGTGCCCGGAATTAAATTCTGATCAATTAATGTTTCAACCAGCTTTCCTGTCATATCAAAAACCGAAAGATTTACTTTTGTTGTGAACTTTATTGAAAATTTAATTTTTGTCCCCGGATTAAACGGATTGGGATAATTTTGAGAAAGTGAAAACGATGAAGGAACTTCTGAACTTATTGGAGTAATCCCAATTACTCCGCTTCCTTCCAATGCAGTATATCTGTTATTTTTCTGTATATTAATTGACCTGTCAATAATTCCGCTTGGCCATAATATTACAATTGAATCAGCTTGCTGATTACTGCCTATTCCAAATATCAGCTCAACATCATCACTGCTTAAATAACTGCTGCCGCCAAGTATTACCTGTCTGTTAATATCTCCCCCTGCATAAGTTGTAACTATTGAACCAATTGCATCTTTATTTGACTGTACACCAATGCATTTAAGTTTTATCCAGTTGTTTGTACCTCCGCTGTTTTTATAAAAATGTGCAACTGAATCCCTTGACATCGTAGTCATTATATCCGGATATCCATCATTATTATAGTCTCCTTTTGCAACCCCGTAACTAAATGTTGAGTCCCCAATTCCTATACTAAAGCCTATATTAGAAAACGTTCCGTTTTGATTATTTTTATATAAAACATCACACATATCAATACCAGCAGATGCCGTTGCATACAAATCGCACCAGCCGTCATTATCGTAATCTATAAAACTGTTGCCCCAGCATTCTTTATTTATTGTCGTATTTGTTTGAACTGCTACATCTGTAAATGTTCCGTTTCCGTTATTTTTAAATGTTGCATTTCCCGGAGGTCCGTTACTCACATGCATATCAAGTAATCCATCATGGTTATAGTCACCAACAGCAATTCCCATTGCATCAAAATAACACATGGTATTTGATGAATAAGTAACATCCTGAAAAGTACTGTTGCCAAGATTTTTAAACAAAGTTGATCTTTGATGCTTATCCATTGCAATATAAATATCCTGCCATCCATCCATATTGAAATCAAAAATCACAATTGCAAGAGGTTTTTTATATAAACTGTCTTTTGCACCGGATGATTCTGTAATATCTGTAAATGTTTCGTTTCCGTTATTTTTAAAAAAATAATTTGGCTGCTCTCCGGCATTTTCTATATTTCCATAATTTCCAACATAAAGGTCAAGTAATCCGTCACGGTTTATATCTCCCCACGCTGCCGTGGTAGTTTGATAGTTGAAATTAATTGAAACTCCTGATGAAGCAGTAATATCACTAAATGTTCCGTTTCCGTTATTCTTGTATAGTCTGCTCCCTGAATACCAGCTTGTTAGATATACATCTCTCCAGCCATCATTATTAAAATCTCCCCAAACAACTGATTTTAAACAATCACCTGTAAAATTAATTCCTGATTGCGAAGTTATATCGGTGAATATTCCATTATCGTTGCGGTACATAATAAAATGCGTTCGGCTTGCTACTAATAGGTCTATATCACCATCATTATCAAAATCAGCAAAGCCTGCACCGCCACCCGGTATATAGTAATCATCAAAATAGGTTGAATTAATGCCTATTTGTTGGGCTATATTCTGATATGTTTGAGAATAAACGTTTGAAAACAGAAAAATAAATACAAAAAAGAAAAATTGTAAAAATTTTAATCTCATTATTATGGGAAATATTATTTATTGATAGCCATATTATAATATTTTTTAAATAATATTACAATCCTAAATTTATAAATAAAAAAGCCCCAAAATTGCTAATTTTGAGGCAAAAACTCAAATTTTTAAATTTTTTATTTAATTAACAGCATTTTCTTTGTTTCGGTAAACCCTGATGCTGATAAAGTATAAAAATATATACCGCTTGGGAGCATTGATGCATTATATGAAATTGTATGATTTCCTGCTGTTAATATCTTGCTTAAAGGTTCATCCAGAATTTTTCCTGTTATATCACTTACTGTAAGTTTAACATATCCACCCTGCGGAAGTGAAAAACTGATCTTTGTTTCCGGATTAAATGGATTGGGATAATTTTGTTTAAGCTCATAATTTGAAGGAATTGTATTATTTCCGTTTTCTAAACCAACCATATTCATACAGGGTCCTTCAATAGTCTGAAAAGTGATCTTTTCGGTACGATTAGAACTGTTATTTGTCTGGTAACCTCCAACAGTATAAATTACATCATAACCTTTACCGCAAGCTTTATAGTTTGATCTTGCCTGTGTATTATCAGGAAGACCTCCCTGCCAGGATTGTGTGCAAAAATTCCAGAAATGTGTTTGATCAGTAGGGTCAGTTCCTCCAATTGCACCGCCTGTACACATTATACCAACTCCTGTATTTTTTACCGCAACATAAGATGCAGGTCTCGTTACTGAACCTGCCGGATAATCACTAATCTGACTCCATGTGATACTCATGTCATTTGGATTTATTACACCCTTGTAACAGTTTGCAATTGCATTACCGCCTGTGTATCCTCCTATTGTAATTATAGTATCTCTGTATATACCCCCTCCAAGCATTGAAATTGGTAAAGGGAGATTATTTGAATACGAATAGCTGTTTCCGGCAATATTAAAAACCTGTACCTTATTTGTTTTTAGTGAAGAATTCCCAAAATATCCATCACCTCCGCCAATAACAATAATCTTTGATTCATTGTATTTTACTACCAACGCATCTGTTATTTTTGTTGACATATTATTTAATGTTTGCCAGCTGTTTGATGAAACATTATATTTTAATGTCTTACCAAGTGAACTTGGATAATTACCGCCAAATACATATATCTCTGTTCCCCCGTTCATTGGAATTGCTGTTCCAGAAGAAATTGGATACGGCATAGTGGAATAATTATTTTGCCATGTATTTGTCTGTAGATTTAAACGGGCTACCCTTTTTAATTCAGTATTCGAGTTACCGCCTCCAAATTGATACAAATACGGCACACCGCTTATTTCAACATAAGCACAGCAGCTTCTTGAAACAGAATTAGGTGAATTTGTTAAAATTGTCCATATTCCCGATAACTGATACTGCAGAACCGGCGGTGTGTATGAGTTTGAATATGAAGATTTATCGTCAAAGTCCTGGTTTTGAGCAATGATTATCCCAAAATTGACAATAAATAAAAGGAGGGTAATTAATTTTTTCATTTTTATCACTTGATTAAATTACTTAAAATTAACTACCTTGTAACGATATTGCTATACCGTTAATTGGTTAGCTGAAAAATTTATTTTTACAACTGCCTGTTTTTACTTTATTAATACCATCTTCTTGGATGCGCTAAAATCTCCTGTTTCCATCTTGTAAAAATATACACCGCTTGAAAACCCTGTACCATCAAATAAAACCTCATAAGAACCAGAATTAAAAAATTCGTTTTTAATTATACTTAGTTCCTTGCCTAAAATATCGGATATTGTAATTTTAACTACAGTACTTACCGGAATTTCAAATGAAATTTTTGTCTGCGGATTAAACGGATTTGGATAGTTTTGTTCAAGTTTATATACTGCCGGCAACATATTTCCCTGTATGCCTGTTAGCGGATCAGAACAATTTAATAAGCATGTATCTGCAAAAACATCTAGAGGCCTGTTAGTTTGCCCCTGTATTGA